>Ga0208197_1000336_pt1 | contig 63276 bp, 41 predicted proteins | sample AD_JPNNA4_MetaG_FD_184444 | JGI IMG/M metagenome (GOLD analysis project Ga0208197, IMG submission 184444) | Active sludge microbial communities of municipal wastewater-treating anaerobic digesters from Japan - AD_JPNNA4_MetaG (SPAdes) (version 2) | ecosystem: Engineered > Bioreactor > Anaerobic...
CCCGGTCGGATACGTCCTCATATTTGGCAGATAGCAAGCGCCCATCCTCAAAGTTGTCCTGCCAAAGGAGTGTACCGGCCGGAGGATCCCAGGCCCCGGCGGTTCCCACGTTGATGACCATTCCGACCGCCAACACACATGACTCAAGCCGGTTCATTTTTCATCCTATGGTTTCGGTTTGTGGCTGACATTGTTCAACGGCCAGCCGTTGACGCTGGCACGTCCTTCCGCATCAATCACGTATAGATATTTACCCGACAATGATTCGAAGCCGCCTTGAAAGAGAACCAACCGGATGCGCGTTGCGCTCCAATCCAGCAGCCGCCCTTGCGCTTCGCGATGGACCTGGCTGCCTGGCGCGTCATTCCAAGTGGCTTGATCCGATATCTCCACCCGGGCCTGGGTGTCGTCATAATAGATTTCACTCAGGTCCACCTCCTGACCCGCCGACAGTTGATGTCCGTCGTCGTATCCAAACAGCATGGGCTCGATTCCCACGCCGGCGGGCAGCCAGGGAGCGTCAAATTGATAATGACTGAGGCCGGCGCGAAAACGCCAGTCCGCTGCCGGACGGAACTCAATGGTGCCGCCGGCACCGCTATAGGACCCAAGGTGGTAATGGCCGTTTTTCCAAACATCGAACCACTGCTTGACCGTATCCACGTAAATCTCCCAGCGCACCCAGGTGGTTTCGTTTCCGGCGTCAATCCAAGCGGAGGCAAGGTCGTGGCTGTTGCGCATGCCGTAAAGCATCGCACTCAGTACATTTTCCCCCGTGCCCGAATAATCGGACCCGGCAATGCGCACGATTTTGGTCGAACCATCCCCGCCGCCGGATGCCGCCTGACCATCCCGGTAACCCCCATTCTTTACCTTGCGGTAGAAAGAGAGATAAAAACGCTTTTGCGTTGGCGGCGCATCGGGCGGACAGAGCCACATTTTACCGGGGTTGCCATTCTGCCCCCAGCCGGCGTAATGCGCCGTGAGGCGAGGATGCCGATGCGGCCGACTGAGGGAATACGCCACGTTTTCCGATGCCGACCATACGGATTGGTTGATCAGCCGGCCGTCGGAAAAGCCGGCGCAGGCATCGGCGTTGGTCCCGTTGACATACTGTGCTGAACCGATATCCCAAATGATCGGCGCGGCCTGTTTGCGTGGGCCAAAACCATCTCCGGTGATCGTCAGCACGCCGCCGTGATCAACCTCTCCGGTCACGCTCGCGATCACTGGCCGATCCGCCACCACGCGATGCAGCCGGAAACATCCCTGGGAGTTGGTGGCGGCAACGCTGAGGCGATGTTCACCTTGCGCGATGGCGGGCGGATTGGTCACCGGCATCCAGGAGGATGCATTGGCCAGCGACGACGCGGTTTGGAGCACGAAGCCGGCGTCGTTTCTGGGCCAGGTCAACACCGCGTTCGCCGGTCCATCGCGCAAAATCGTCAGCGAGGGCTGAGCCGGGCCGTTTGGATCCTGCGCACAAAGGCGGCAACCGAGGGCGAGCAAAACGGACAGACAGAAGCCGATGCGCATGTTTTTCATACCTGTCTCTTCCACGCTGCGAGCAGGTTCAACTGGAAGCATTGCCGCCGGTCTGAGCGGCAAAAAGCAAGCCTTATTTGCCGTTCCGGGCCTCCTACGTATTCGTTAAGACGATCCGGCTTTGTAGGTTACCAACGCCCCTGGCGGGGACGATCTTTGATCGGCAGCGCCACCGAAATGGGGTCAGTCTCGGCGATCAATCTGTGTTCCGGCCTGAATCGGTGTGGAGTCCGTCCCTCACAGATTCGGGGCGGAACACAGATTGCCCGGCCATGGCCTTCTCCGTGTCCTCGGCGTCTCTGTGGTTCATTCCGCACGGCGACATTCGGCGAGGGTGATCAACCACAGAGACACAGAGAGCGCCTAGGACACGTAGCTGGCGCTACCCATCGCCAGGCGTGTAGCGATCCATTGCTCCACCGAAATGCCGACAGCGGCTGCTCCGCTGCCACCAACCCCGCGCGGACCGGGTTTAGGTGGACGTAATCGCACGCCGCCCTCAGGTACCCGGGCCAGCGCCCGTCAATGACCAGGGACTTGTAGCGTCCGCTGAACACGTGTCCGAAGTACCGGTTCGACATCAAGCCCTATGCACCCCCGCTCCCTTCGGGACAAACTCAAGCAGGAGACATCTTGGGTGCGTGAAATACGTGCCTTTGGATCGTTGCACGGAAGCGGAGATTCTGATCGGGGATCGCTTTTCCTGGCAGTCTCTTTCTGATTGGTTGGTCTGCCGACTCCGACCAGGTCTGGCTGCGCGGGCGCCAACGACCACGATTCGCACCCAGGATAGAGTTTCGTTTTCGCGCGAGGAAGAAGATATCCAGACTCGGTTCGTAAAGCGCTGTCCGGACGTTAAACAGTCCCAGGAAACTGTGGAAGAGGTTCTCATGCGAATATGGGTTGGCAAGGTTCGCCGCCAGCAAGACCGGATCGATCGCCTTCGACTCGAGGAAGTCCGGCGACGCCCAGAAAATCATCGGGATGTGCGTCTGCTGGCTTGGAGCAATGGCGGGGGGAAGTCCGTGGAGATAAATATTGTATTCTCCAAGGGATTCACCGTGGTCGGAAACGTAGAGCATCGCGGTCGGATACGCTTGCGTCTCCAGCAGGTCAATCAGCCGGGCGAGCACGTAGTCCGTGTACACGATGGTGTTGTCGTAAGCGTTGACGATGGTCTGCCGTTCGCATTCTTGAACATCATCCCGGCCACATTCCGGGAGAAACGGTTTAAATGCCTCTGGGGTCCGCTTGTAGTAGGACGGGCCGTGGCTCCCTAGCTGATGAAGCACAATGAGCAGGTCCCCGCTATTGTCCTGGAGCAACCGGTCAAGGCCTTGCAAAAGAATCTCGTCGTAACAGCCCCCTCCGGAACGTAAGGCCTCATCGTGTGCGCAGTTCAAGTCCTCGTGCCTGACCCGGTCCGCAACCCCTTTGCTGCCGGAATTGTTGTCTCGCCAGATCACCTGAACTCCCACGCGCTGCAACACATCGAGCAGGTTCTCGTATTTCTTCGCCTCGCGGGAAGAGTAATGTCGTTTGCCCAGATGCGAGAACATCCCCGGCAGCGCAGTCGCCGTGTCAGTTCCACAAGACTGCACATCGGTAAAGGAGACGACGTCTCGCCTGCCAAGTTCCGGGTTCGTCATCCGGTCGTAGCCATTCAACGAGAAGTTCTCGGCGCGGGCTGATTCGCCGATCACATAGACCACAGCCGTTCTGGTGGCCGTGGCTGGTCTCGTGGCATCGGAGGCGATGGCTCGCAGGCTTGGGATGCCGCGTGCCGCATGGTTGGCCTGTAACACCCTGACGAAGCTGTAGATCGGATAGGTGGGATTGACGTATGTGCGGAGCGCTCTATGGTTCCGCCCAAACAACACTAACTCCTTGAAATTGGCCAAAAGCAACACGGCGAGCAGGACCAAGTTGGCCGTCACGACGCCGGTGCGCACAAGCAGTTCGCGCCGCAATGGGCGATAGCGTATCCGCACCAGCACCACCAAGATGGCCGGCAACACCCCCAATAGGAACACGTGTCTGAACAGAGCCCAAGTGAAGAACTCAGCGGCCTCTTGGAAGTTGGTCTCCACGAGATTCGTGATCATGCGCTGATCAATCACGATCCCATAACTCCTCATGAAATAATCGGAAACACTCGCCAGGACGATCACGACACCCAAGAACGTCTTATGCACCGCCGGGTGGGACAGCAAGGAGAGCAAGGTGTTAAACACCAAAACCAGAATCAACCCCGTCGCCACCAAGAACACCCCGCGACTGCTGTTCGAAGATTCCAGAGCGACGGCAAGCGCTCGCCAAAAAGACCCATTGGCGCAACCCACAAGAAAAACGGCAGTGGCGAGATTGACCACCGTGGCTGTGGCGCTTATGCGGAAATGGTCGAAAGGAACCTGGCGCGGTTTTGCTTCTCTAGCCCGCATAGCAGTCCTCTTGCGAAGTCTGAGTGTCCTGCGCATCATAGGGGTGTGAAATATCCGGGCTAGGCCGCCTCTGCCTGAGGTCTCTCGAGCACCGCATACCACTGTTTGGCAATCCAGCGACGCGTCGCCATGGTCTGAACGACCCGCAACCCGGTCGCCTCAACGTCCTCAGTGAACTGCTTGCGCGGGATGGGGATTCGATCGGTGGGCGTTCTGCGGCGAATCCAGTTCCGCAAACGGAAGATCAAGGCCCCCAAGCAGCGGTCGCAGAAGAAAGAAACGACGATCTGGCCCCGGCAAATCCGGCCCAACTCGCTCAGGCAGCGCCGACGAACCTCCGGTTCCCGGAAGTGATGGAACAGGCGGTTGCAGAGAATGGCGTCGAACGCGTTGTCCCTGAAGCTGGTCAGGAAGGCGTCTTCAACACGGAATTCAACGCCCTGAGCGATTCCTCGCGTCCGCGCATAGCCCTGAGCCTCTTCGAGCATGTGCGCGGATGAATCCGCCTCGGTCACCCGGAATCCCATTTCCACCAGAAGAGGCAGCAGCCGCCCGGTGCCCGAGGGCAGGTCCAACACCTTAGATCCGGGTGGCAGCCCCCGCAACAGCCGGCGTACACAGAGCAGTTCACGCCGATGCGTCGCCGTTCCATGCAGCGAACGCGCGTATTTCCGGGCGGATACCTCGCTATTGAAGCGATTCCTGGTTTGTTCGGCGGAATTGGATTCTCGACCTCCGGCGTCGAGGTCCAATGCCTCTCCCTTTCGTTGCACCGAGACCCTCCTGTCTGCTTCACTCACGGGTTCCCCTCCATCCGCTGGATCAAGGCAAACGATCCTGCGGTCGCAACAACGCGCCACGCATTGGTCGGCCAGTCCGAGCCCACTTTCGTCAACTTGACCACCCCAAAGACCGGCCGCCCCGGCGGTGCAAGGGTCGAACATTGTCCGGGGGAGGACAGCAGTCTCGCCTGCTGGGCGGGCGTCGGCGGCAACAGATGATCCACCCGGTCCTCGGAAACGTGGATCAGACGCGACAAATACCACTCCAAGCCTGGCACGTTGGCCCGGTAGACGAAGACCATCGGTTCGTCGCCAGTCTCAGAACGAATCCGTTGCGTCAGGCTCCGCATGGACGCCCCGACGCCCATCAGGTCATTCCATGATCCAGCCTGACTCAGAAGAAGAATCCATACGATCAATGACCCTGCCGCAAAACCGCCTCCCAACACGGAGGCCTTGGGCTTGACCGGCACGGTCAGGGCGCCCATGCCCAATGCGATCAGAATCAGAATCCCGAGCAGGGGCAGCGGCACGGCGGGTATTGTGTGCGTGGTGAACCGCAGAGCCGCCACGAGGGCCACAATCAGGCTGCCGAAAAACCCTGCGATGCTTGCGGCATGCCAGGTCAGATCGGACCTGCTTCCCACCCGCTCCCACCATCCCCCGATCGCGAGGGCCAGTGCGGGATAGAGGGGAAGCACGTAGGTGATCAGCTTCGAGCCGCTCAACGAAAGCACCAGAAACGGGGGCACCACCCAGCCAATCATCAACCACCACACGCGGCCAAACGGCTGGTCGGTCTTCAGCTCGCGGTTCAGCCAGGGAACGACTGAGGCCAACAGAAACGTCCACGGCAGCAGCCCAACCAGCAGGACGGGGATGTAGAAGAACGTCGAGTGGTAGCGGCCATGCTGCCGGGTGAAGAAACGCGCGATCAACTCGTCGTGCGCAAAGAAGCGGACCAGCGTTGGCTCCCTGACTGCGACGATAAGAAACCATGAGATACCGATGAGGGCCGTCAGCGCCATCCCTCTGAACCAGGGAATCTTCACTCTCTCACCCCGGCGCCTGAGCGCTATCTGCCACGTCGCGACAGCGCTCACCGGCACCACGATTGCCATCGGCCCCTTGGTCAAGAAGCCAAGACCCATCGCGATGAAGCAACCCCAGAGCCAGCGCCGATGGGCGGGTTCGAGTGCCCATTGAGCAAAGGAAGCGATCGCCGTCGTGATCCAAAACGTCAGGATCATGTCCGGCGTGAGCAGCCGAGCCTGGACAAAGAACTGCAAAGACGTCACCAACACAATCGTGGCCGCCACCCCGGCGCGCTCCCCGAACAGGCTTCGGCCCGTTTTGAAGATCAGCCATGCCGTGCCGATGGCCGCGAGGGCACAGGGGAACCGAGCCGCCCACCCATTCTGACCGAACACCGTGAAACTCGCGGCTGTCAGCCAGTAAACAACCGGAGGTTTCTGAGGGTGAGCAAAACCATGCAGTGTCGGCATCATCCAGTCTCCGCTCTCCAACATTTCGCGGCTGATCTCCGCGTAGCGCCCCTCGTCCGGTTCGTTGAGTCCGCGCCCGCCCAGCAGGGCAAAGCAGGCGATCAGGACGAACACGGCCAGAGCCAGTCGCTCCCAGTATCGGCCACGACTCGGTTCAGACTCGAGTGTCGGTTGTCTGACGGGTGTCATGGCCGTGCGCGCCCCGGGGGTTGCGGCGCCGCGCAGTCGTCCGCGCTCTTCGCCAACCGGACCAACGGTACTGGCTCGCAGATGCGTCATCGCTTCAGATCGAGGCGCCTTGCGGTGCGCGGCTCACACCGGCCTGGCGGCGGTTGTGCCGTGTCTCCAGGAACAGGTTGTAAGCCGCGATAGCCGCGGGAAACAGGTTGGACAGCACGCCAACCGAATCACTCTTGTTGCTAAGACTGAAGTAGGAGAGCAGCAGCAGGCTGCCCAGCAGCGACATATACCAGAACAGGCGTGGGAATTTGGAGCGGCGCGCCGAGTGGGACGCGATCACCTGGACGAACCAGCGCCCCGCGAAGAGGGCGACACCCAAGTACCCGATGAGCTTCCACGGTGTGACCACCACTGCTACGTCAAACAGATCGACTCGGAACAAGGTGTCATTCATTCACTTGGTTGCCTGGATTCGGGCCCGGGGCAGTTGCCGGCGGAGCAGCCACGCGACGCCGATCAGGTCGAAGGCCCCCGCGCGGGCACGCGACCAATTGTTGTACTTCGATGTCCCGGCCAAGCGCGGGCGATGCCGGACTGGCACCTCGGCCAGGCGGAGGCCCGCCTGCCGGAAGATCGCGGGCAGGTACCGATGCAGTCCCCGGAACGGGACCAACAGGTCCACCGCCTGTCGCGGGAACACCTTTTGAGAACAGCCGGTGTCGCGAATGCCGTCGTGGAGGAACGCGCGGCGAATAGCGTTCGCGATCCGCGAGGCAGCCTTTCGATTCCATGCGTCGTGCCGATCCTCCCGATAGCCGCAGACGACATCCACGCCACCGCCATGAAATGCCTCGAGGAGCAGCCAGAAGCTGGCCGGATCGTTCTGGCCGTCACCGTCCATCAGACCGCAGACCTCGCCCGTACACGCGTGTAGTCCGTGGTAAATCGCGGCGCTTTGCCCGAGATTCTCCGCGAATCGCAGCCCCCGGATTCCCGTCATTTCACTGACAGCCCTCCAGGTGCGGTCGCTGCTTCCGTCGTCGATAGCGACAATTTCGGCCCGGGGCAGCGCCGCGCGCAATTCTTCGAGGACGGAGCGCACGTTGGCCTCCTCGTTGTAGAAGGGAACCACGACCGAAAATGAGGCATCCCCCGAACTCATGTGAGGCAAAGCGTCGCCTGCATCCGCTCCAAGCGCTATGAAACTCATCATCGACTGGAACAGTGAGGGATCGAGATAACGCCGAAATGAAAGCCGGATGACAGTATTGTCATTTACGTTTCATTCCTCGTTCACCCGGGGGCGAGACAGTGCGCGCAGCGTGAACGCCGCCATCACGAAACACGAACTGCCCGGGGACGAGCACGGACACGAGTCTGCCCGATCCGAAACGGAGACGTTCCTTTGCCCCCCTGCACCGCCGGCGTGGACGCTCTATGGTCCCTTGCTGGTTCGATTGGACCGGCTGGAGCTCGTGAAGACCAAAGGCCACGAGCTTGTCGTGCGGCGCGGCGACGGGGCCGGTGAGGTCTCGGTTCTCAACCGATCGCCACTCGATCGGCCGGAGCGCATCTGGATTGTGTCGAGTCCTTCGGGGCGCGCCGATGCCGTTGTCGAGCAGCGGGTGCCGGCACCCGCGGAAACATGGAGGACGCCTCTCGAGGATGCCGGCAACCCCGCATTGTCTCCGGCGGGGACCTCCGTTACTCTGGAGATCATGCGTGTGCTCGTAGTCGAAGACGAACGCAAGACAGCCTCGTTCATCCGCAAGGCGCTCCAGGCCGAGGGCCACGTGGTGGACGTGCTGCACGACGGCTCCGAGGCGCTCCTCGCCGCCGCCAACACCCCGTTCGACGTGATTGTGCTCGACATCATGTTGCCCGGCCGCGACGGCCTGAGCGTGGTCCGCCAGATGCGGGAGCGGAAAATCACCGTCCCGGTGTTGCTGCTGAGCGCGCGGGGAGAGGTCGGCGAAAGAATTGAGGGATTGGACGCCGGCGCCGACGATTACCTGCCCAAACCGTTCGCCCTCGAGGAAGTGCTTGCGCGCGTCCGGGCGCTCGGACGCCGGCAGAGCGAGGCCAAGACTCCCGTCCTGCGCATTGCGGATCTCACGCTCGACTCGGTCACACGCAAGGTGAAGCGGGGCGGAACACCGATCGATCTCGCGCCGCGCGAGTACCTTTTGCTCGAGTTCCTGATGCGTTCGGCCGGCCGCATTTGCGGACGGATGGCCATCGTCGACAAGGTCTGGGACTACGATTTCGATCCCGGCAGCAACCTGGTGGATGTCTACATCATGCGCTTGCGCGAGAAGATCGACGCCGGCTTCGAACCGAAGCTCCTTCACACCGTGCGGGGCGTCGGCTACGTGCTCAAGGAGCCATCGTGACGATTCGAACACGACTCGCCCTTTGGCTCGGTGGCATCCTGCTGCTGTCTCTGGCGGTTTTGTCCGGCGTGCTGCACTACGAATGGGTCGAACAGCAACACCTCCTGCGACAGAAGAACACAGAACCCGAGTCGGCTTGGTCCGAAACCGGGGAGATCGTCCTCGGTTACGGCCTTCCCACCATGTTCTTCTTGCTGCTGGGCAGTTGGTTGCTGCTGGGAAAATCCCTCACGCCGATTAGCGCGCTGACGGTGGCCGCCGAGCGGATCGAAATCTCCAACCTCAAGGAGCGTCTTCCTCTGGCCGGTCGGGGGGACGAACTCGACCGGCTCACGGTCGTCTTCAATAACATGATGGCGCGGCTCGACGAATCGTTCACTCAGATTCGCGAATTCACCCTGAACGCCTCGCACGAACTCAAGACGCCGTTGACCGTGTTGCGCGCCGAGACCGAAACGGCACTGTGCGACGGCGCCACCCCGCCGGCACAGCGCGAGATCTTCGCCAACCAGCTCGATCAAATCGCCCACCTCACCAAGATTGTGGATTCGCTCACCCTCCTCTCCAAAGCAGACACCGGTCAACTCACCCTGGCACTGGAGTCCGTTCGCCTCGACGAGTTAGTACACGCCAGCTTCGCCGATGCCCAACTCCTCGCCTGGCCCGACGGAATCACGGTTGAACTGAAGGCGTGCGACGAGGCCACCGTGCGCGGCGATCCCCATCGCTTGAAGCAACTTCTGCTCAATCTCACCGACAACGCCATCAAGTACAATCAGCCCCACGGGCGAGTGGAGATCGAGTTCGTCCGCGGATCTCGGAGTGTGGTCCTGAGGATAACCAACACCGGACCGGGCATCGCTCCGGAGCAACTGCCGCGAGTATTCGACCGCTTCTATCGTGGCGACCCGGCGCACGGGACCAGCGTGGAAGGCAGCGGTTTGGGGTTGTCCATCGCGCGGTGGATCGTGAAAGCCCACGGGGGCGAGATTCAAATCGCCTCCATCATGAACCGCGAGACCATCGTAACGGTGACACTTCCGCTGCTTGAGGAGGGGCTGGTCGTCGCACCCGCCCGTCTTTGACGCGCGGGTCGATGACGGGCAGGGGACCGAGCGCCGGGCGAACGGGCAGGTCACCGCGCCCGGGTGTGCGGCCTCGCATGACGAAACTGTCATCCGGTTTTCATGCAGAGCTCGTCTTTTCCGGACATGATGGCGGTGTGCCCATTCGAGTGCCGTGAGGAGTGGGTTCCCCCGGAGTCATCTATGCAAAGACACCTTGTGAACCTGCAGGGGCGGCGAGCGCGACGTGCGGCGGGCGTGCTGCTGACCACAGCCTTGGTAGCAGCCGGCGTGACGGGCTGCGTGCGGTATCAGGCGAAGCCGCTGGCCGCTGCCAAGGTGGCTGCGGACTATGGGGCTCGCTCGCTAGCAGAACCGGGGCTGCGGGCGTTCCTGGAAACCGCCCGAGTGACGCGGGAATGGCCGCGCCGGACCTGGGACTTGGAAGCGTTGACACTGGCGGCTTTCTACTTTTCGCCGGAACTGGACGTCGCGCGCGCACAGTGGAGCACGGCTCACGCTGGTTTGCGCACGGCAGGGCAGCGGCCCAATCCAACCGTCACGGCATCGCCGCAATACAACACCACCATGATCACTCCCTCGCCGTGGGGGATGGCGCTGAACTTAGACGTTCCCATCGAAACGGCGGGGAAGCGGGGACATCGCATGGCGCGGGCGCGGCATCTGTCGGACGCGGCCAAGCTGAACATCGCTGCGACGGCCTGGCAAGTGCGAGCGCGATTGCGTCGGGCGTTGGTGGACTACCATGCGGCGAGTGAGCAGGAACGGTTGCTGGCAGCACAGCAGGCGGCCCAGGAACAGAGCGTGAAGTTGCTGGAAGGCCAGTTGGCCGCGGGCGCCGTATCCGCGGCGGAGGTCACGCGGGAACACATCGCGCTGGACACAACCCGCCTCGCCGCACACGACGCGAAACGGCAGCGAGCCGAGAGCCGCGTGGCACTGGCGGAAGCCATCGGTGTCCCTGTCGGCGCACTCGACGGCATGGAGCTTTCGTTTATCGGACTGGACTCCATGCCACCGGACCTGGACTCTCCCACGGCGCGGCGTCAGGCACTGCTGAACCGTGCGGACGTTCTCGCCGCCCTGTCAGAATACGCCGCCAGCGAGGCGGCCCTGCGCCTGGAGATCGCCAAGCAGTATGCGGACATTCATCTCAACCCCGGTTACGAATACGACCAGGGAGACAACAAGTGGGGTGTGGGCTTGTCGCTCGAACTGCCGGTGTTGAACGAAAATCAAGGTCCGATCGCCGAAGCGGAGGCGCGGCGAACAGAGAGCGCGGCGAGGTTTCGCGCGCTGCAGGCACGCGTAGTCGCTGAGATCGAGCGTAGCGTGGCGGCCTATCGAACCGCGCTGGAGAAGTCTGGCACAGCGGATTCGTTGCTTGCGAATCTGGAGAAGCAGGAACGGCTGTTGCGAGGCAAGTTCGAGGCCGGTGAGATTTCTCGCAATGAAGTAGTCACCGGGCAGGTGGAACTGGCAGCGGCCCGACTGGCCCGCGCCGATGCCCTGGCCAAAGCCCAGCAGGCGCTGGGGCAACTGGAGGAGGCGCTGCAAAGCCCTTTTTTACTGCCTGCCGATACGCCTCGACTTTCACAAGACCCAAGAATTTCCCAAACTCCCAGGACCCCATGAACACTCGATTTCTTCTGTCCAGTTCTCTGGCCCTGTTTGTGTCGGGGCTGCTGAATGGATGCGGTGCACGGCACGAGGAAGAAGAGAAGGCCCCTGCAGAAGTCGCGGTCCAAATCGGTAAAGTCGCACGGGCGACGCTGCGCGCGCGCGTAGATGCTTACGGCACGGTGGAGGCGGAGCCGGCAGGCGGCGGAAAACCGGCGGGCGCGGCCCGGTTGTCTGCACCGGCTGCGGGCATCGTCATGGCCGTGCCGGTGAAGGAGGGCGAGCGCATCGAAGCTGGCACTGTGGTCGTGAAACTGGATGACCGGGTGGGGCTGGCCCAAGCCGAGAAGGCACGCCACGCCGTCGAATTTGCCGAGCAGCAAATGGCGCGGCAGAACAGACTCAAGTCCATCGAAGGAACGTCGGAGAAATCGTTCCAGGAAGCGGCGCAGCAACTCGCGGCAGCGAAAGCGGAATGGGCTTCCGCGCAAGCACAGCTCGCGCTGGTGCAACTGGCCTCCCCGCTGGCCGGCATCGTCGCCCGGATCAATATGCAGCCGGGGCAGACCGTCGAGCCGAACACGGTGCTCGCGGAAGTGATTGATCCCGCGCGCCTGGTGGCCACGGTCGGCGTTCCGGCAAAGGAGGCGATCGCGCTGAAGATTGCCCAGCGAGCCGAGTTGGTTGCCGACCGAGGGTCGGAGTTGATCGTAACAGGACAGGTGTTTTTCATCGGGCCGCAGGTGGATGCGGCCACAGATACAACTCTGGTGCGGATTTCCGTGCCTCCGGACGCCGGCTTCCGCCTGGGCCAGTTTGTGCGCGCGCGCATCATCACCGAAGAGCGCGCCGATAAGCTCGCCGTCCCGCGCGAGGCGGTATACACGGACCACGACGGGCAAAGCACGCTCTCGATTGTGGAAGGGGACAAGGCAATTCAGAAGACCGTGAAGGCGGGGCTGTATGATGGCAATCTCGTCGAGGTTGAAGGCGAGGGGCTGGAGGAAGGAGCAACGGTCGTCACGCTCGGTTCTTACGCGCTGCCGAAGGAAACCAAGGTTCGCATCCTCAACCCCCCGCAGGAGAGCAAATGAGCGAGACCATCGGGAAAACCATGTCCACACCGGGCGGATCGGGTGTCGGCGCATTCGCCATCCAGCATCGACTGGCCATCATCTTCATCACGCTCGCGGTTTGCATCGGCGGGGTTTACGCCGCGTTGCGAATGCCGTCGTCGGTGTTCCCGGAGACGGAGTTCCCACGCTGCGTGGTTTTGATCGACAGCGGCGTCATGCCGGCGGACGAGATGATGGCGACCGTGACACGGCCCATCGAGGAGGCGATGAAGGATATCCCCGGCGTGGTGCAGGTGCGCTCGGCCACGGGGCGCGGCAGCGCGGAAGTGAACGTGTTCTTCAACTGGCAGGTGAACATGGTTGAGAGCGAGCTCTACGTGCTCAACCGGGTGTCGCAGCTCAAGTCGAGCCTCCCTGCGAACACCAAAACCACCGTGTGGCGCCTGACATTCAATGCCTTCCCCATCCTGGGCGTCAGCCTCACCAGCCCGAAGCGCGAACTCACAGAACTATGGGAACGAGCCCGCTACGATCTCAAGCCGCGCTTTCTGCGCATTCCGGGCATAGCGCGCGTGGACCTGGTGGGCGGTCGCACGCCCGAATATCATGTCGTGGTTGACCCGCTGAAACTCGCGGCGGCCAACCTCGCGCTCACGGACATCACCACCGCACTGGGAAAAAACAACCTGGTGGCCCCGGCGGGCTTTCATAGCGAGAACTACACGATCTATCTGGCGCTGGTGGACAGCCGCGTGAAAGGGCCGCAAGACATCGAGGAGTTCGTGGTGATGATGCGCGACGACCATCCCGTCCGCATCCGCGACTTCGCGCGGGTCGAGCGCGGTCCGGAACCGGTGTTCAACGTGGTCAACGCGCAGGGGCGCCGCGCCGTGCTCATGAATATCCGGGCGCAACCCCGGGGCAGCAGCATCTTGAACATTGCGGCGGAGTTGAAGTCGCAGCTCGCCGAACTGCGACGCACGCTGCCGCAGGACATGGAACTGTCCTTTTACTACGATCAGTCGCTGCTGGTGAAGGACTCCGTGGGCAGTGTGTGGGAGGCGATCATCCTTGGCCTGATCTTCGCGGCGGTGATTCTCTACCTGTTTCTCAAGAACTGGGGCAGCGTGTTGACGGCCATCGTGGTGATTCCCGTCTCGGTCCTGGCCACCGTGGTGGTGATGCTGGGGACCAAACTGACCTTTAACCTGATGACCTTGGGCGGCATCGCCGCCGCCATAGGTCTGATCATTGACGACGCTATCGTGGTGGTGGAGGCCATCTACATGCGAGTGGCGCGAGGAGATTCACGCCTAGCGGCCATCCAGAACGCGATGGGTGAGATTCTGCATCCCCTCGTCGGCTCAACGCTGACGCCGGTGGTGGTCTTCATTCCGCTGGCGTTCCTGGATGGATTGCCCGGAGTGTTCTTCCGTTCCCTGGCGTTGACGCTGGTCGTGGCGCTGCTGACCTCGCTGGTCCTCGCGGTCACGCTCACGCCATCGCTGGCTTCCCTTTTCTTGCGCGACCGCGCCCATCTCGAGCATGGGCACCCACCCAAGGCGGAAGAAGGCGGATTCGTGATGCGGCCTTTGGTAAAGGTGTTCGGCGCGGTGCTGCGGCGGACGTTGCGCTGGCGTTGGGTGACGTTGCTGACATGCCTGGTCATCGGCTACAGCGGATGGCATGTCTTTAACCGCCTGCCCACCGGCTTCATGCCGGAGATGGACGAAGGAGGCTTTGTCATCGATTATCTGACGCCGTGGGGCACGAGCCTGGAGGAAACCGACCGCATCATGCAGCAGGCCGAAGCCATCCTGCGCGACACACCCGAGGTGGAGAGTTACTCGCGCCGCAGCGGCGCGCGCCTGGCGCTGGCAGTGTGCGAGCCCAATGATGGCGATTTCCTGGTCAAGCTCCGACCCGACCGCAAACGCACCACCGAGGAAGTGAAACAAGAACTGCGCCGCAAATTCAACGCCTCGCTCCCCCAGGCCGAGTGGGAATTCCCGAGCATCCTCGGCGACCTGATTGGCGACCTTACTTGGTCGCCCAAACCGGTCGAAATCAAACTCTTTTCCATCGACACCGAGTGGCTAAAGAAGAAAGCCCCGGAAATCAAGGCCGCCATCGAAAAGGTCAAAGGTGTGGTGGACACCCTGGACGGCCTGATCATGACTGGCCCGACGCTCAGCTTTCGCGTCCGACCGATGGACGCGCAACGGCACGGCCTCTCCAGCGACGACATTGCCGCGGTGCTCAACACGGCCATGCTCGGCCGCACCGCCTCGACCGTGCTCGAAGGCGACCGCGTGGTGGACATCCGCGTCAAGGCCGAATCGAGTGGACTGGACCGGCTCGACGCGCTCCGCGAACTGCCGCTGCGAACACCGTCCGGCTATCTGGCGAAGGTTGGCCAGGTCGCCGACATCACCGAGGAGGCCGGCCAGCTCGAACTGCATCGCGAGGACCTGCGTCAACTGGTGGCTGTCACTGCGGCATTCGAAGACCGCGACATGGGCAGCGGTATCGCGGAAATCAAGCAAGTGCTGACCGCTGACAAAACCATACCGCCAGGCGCGATCGAGTTCGGGGGCCTTTTTCAGCAGCAGCAGGAAAGCTTTCGCAACCTGATCGTGGTGCTCTTCCTTGGGATCGCGCTCGTTTTCACGGTGCTGCTGCTGGAATTCCGCAGCTTCCGCGAGCCGGTGGCCATCGTTTTTGGCAGCGTGCTGGCGTTGACGGGCACAGTCGGCGCATTGTGGATTACGGGCACGGCCTTGAACATCGTAAGTTTTCTTGGCGCCATCATCGGTGTCGGCATCGTGGCTAAGAACGGCATTCTGATGTTGGACTTGGTGGACCACCACCTCGCGAAAGGCGTCGGTCTCGAAGAAGCCCTCGTCCGGTCTGGTCGCCGGCGATTGCGGCCGATTTTGATGACAACCTTCGCGACGGCACTGGCTATGTTGCCACTGGCTTGGGGCATTGGCCATGGCGCGGACATGTTGCGCCCACTGGCCATCGGCCTCATTGGGGCGCTGTGCATCTCGCTGCTCTTTTCGCTCCTGGCCACGCCGACGGTGTATTGCCTCATCATGGGTCTGCGGGAGAAGTCGGCGATACAAAAACTCGCCGCGCATGAGTGAAGGCTTGCCCCGAGAGCCTTGACGCCGGCATGTTGTTTTGATAGCGGCAGGCACATCACGGGCCTGGTGCGGCGACGGCAGAGGGCTTTCGCCACCGGGAACGAACCAGGATCATTGCATGCGGCGCAACGTTTGCCTCGCGATAGTTGTCCACATCATTGGGCTCTCGAATGCCCCCGCGGACGCGTCCGTCTGGCCCAGCGGTCGAGAGGTGGTGTCGTTGCAGGCCCGCCCCTTCGACCTGCGCGAGGTCCGACTGCTGGACGGGCCATTCCGCGAGGCGATGCTGCGCAACGGGCGCTACCTGCACGATCTCGAATCCGACCGCCTGCTGTGGCATTTCCGCCGGACGGCAGGCCTGCCGACGCCCGGCGAGCCCATGGGCGGATGGGAAAAGACGGAGTTGCGCGGGCACACGATGGGCCACTACCTGTCGGCCTGCGCGCTGATGTTCGCCGGCACTGGCGATCGGGAGTTCAAAGAGAGGGCGGACGCCATCGTCGGCGAGTTGGCGAAGTGCCAGAAGGCCCTGGGCTCGGGCTACCTCAGCGCCTATCCCGAGGAGCAGATCGACCGCGTCATTGCGCTGAAGCAGGTCTGGGCCCCGTGGTACACGCTGCACAAGATCTGGGCCGGCCTGATCGACGTGCACGTCTATTGCGGCAATGCCGAGGCCTTGGAAATCGCCCGGGGCATGGCGCGCTGGGCCAAGGGACGCCTCGATGCGCTTGACCGTGCGGCGATGCAGAAGATGCTCGACCACACCGAGCAGGGGGGGATGAACGAGGCGCTCGCCAACCTGTATGGCGTCACGGGTGAGAAGGTCTGGCTGGAGTTGGCCGGGCGGTTCGATGCCGACGCATACAACCAGCCGCTGATGCTCCACCGCGACCAGCTCAAGGGGCTGCACGTCAATTCGTTCATTCCCAATGTGATCGGCACCGCCCGCCAATACGAATTGGCCGGCAGTCCCGTCAACCGGCACATCGCCGAGTTCTTCTGGCGCACCATCGTTCACGGGCGCACCTACTGCACCGGCGGAACGTCCGTCGACGAGCACTGGCGCAGCGATCCCTATCGCCTGGCCGATCAACTCGATGCCCACACCCAGGAGACCTGCTGCACCTACAACATGCTCAAGCTGACGCGTCACCTCTTCGCCTGGGAGCCCCGCGCGGAGTACATGGACTATTGCGAGCGGAACCTTTTCAACTCGATCCTGGCAACGCAGGACCCGCGCACGGGAATGATGATGTACTTCGTCACTCTGGCGTCGGGGCATTGGAAGTACTTCAACACGCCCCGCGACTCGTTCTGGTGCTGCACCGGGACCGGTCTCGAGAACCACGCCACGTACGGCGACACGATCTGCTTTCACAACGACCGAACGCTCTGGGTGAATCAATTCATCGCCAGCGAGCTGACCTGGCGCGAACGGGGCGTCACTGTGCGCCAGGACACAACGTTCCCCGACACCTCAGCGACGAAACTGACCATCCGGGCAACAGCCCCGACCGAGTTCGAGCTGCGCATGCGCGTGCCCCAATGGGCGACGGAGGGCGTGACCCTGAAGATCGACGGCCAGGATCAGGCCGTGACGGCGCAGAACGGATCGTTCCTGTCGATCCGCCGCACCTGGCGGGACGAGACCACGGTGGAGATGCAGATGCCGATGTGTCTCTGGCTGTGCCCAATGCCCGACGATCCGGATCTTGTGGCGGTGATGTACGGCCCGCTGGTCCTGGCCGGCGAATTGGGCAAGGTCGACGTGCCGCGGGACCTGGTCTACGCGACGGGCAACTGGTTCGAGTATGAACTGGAAGTCCTGCCCGAGGTTCCGATGACACTGCACTGCACATATTGTTGCCTGTGAAGGCCCTCACCGCCGATTGCGGTTTGTCGGAGCAGCTCAGGCTGATTGACGAAGCGCCGGCCGGTGACGCGTTCATGACTCTTGGGCCATGGCGCCCCCGCTCTGCGTCAGTTTCACCTTCTTCTTCTCGGCCATGACGTTCTTTGCGACGCGACGGACGACTTCCGCCTGGACGTTCCGCTCGACACGTGCCTGCAGGCCCGGGTAATGTCCAACGGTCATCTGAGACCGAGGCACCAAGTCTGCGCGGGCTGGCGGGGAATCGACAGCATGAAACAACAGCGAATGAGGCGCCGTGACTTCCTGGGATCGGCGGCACTGGGCACGGCAGGGATCGTATGGGGCGACCGCCTGACCGCATTGGCGTCCGGGGCCTCGCCCTTCAGAATCAACGAGCCCTTCGATGGAGCCGTCTTGAACCGGCGCCATGGCAAGGCTGTGGATGGCGGACTGGCAATCCTGGTTTCCGGCGTCGCCCCCGCGGACGCGCGGGTCATGGTCTGCGGCCGGGACGCCGAACGCCAGGGCGAGACCTTCTCGGCGGAGGTCGTGTTGCGCGAGTATGAGACGACCATCACGGCCACCTGCGCGGGCGGCTCAGGCCGCCTCGAGGATCGGGTGCGTGTCGTCTGGGACCGGCATTCGTTTCCCCGGTACCGTTTCTCGATCGATGACAACAGCTTCTTTCTGCGCGATATCCACCAGAAGCAGTACCGCTCGCTTTTCGATTCGTTCTATCTGGCGATGCTCCGCAAGCTGCACCGGGACTACGGGGTCAAGTTCAGCGTCAACATCTACTACACAACGGCCGATGGCTTCGACCTGACTCAGCTCTCCGACCGCTACAAAGGCGAGTGGCGCGACTGTGCGGACTGGCTCAAGCTGGCTTTCCACGCCCACGCGGATAAGCCGGATCGCCCGTATGAGGATGTGTCCCCGGAGAAACTGATCGCCGATTTCGATCAGGTGGCCGAGCAGATTCACCGATTCGCCGGGGCGCAAAGCTACGCCCCTCCGACTGTGATCCACTGGGGGATGACGCGGCAGGAATCGCTCAAGCCGCTCTTCGAGCGCGGTGTGCGGGCGCTCAGCGGCTACTTCGTCAAATGGAGCGGACGCTATGACGTGAACTACCGGCTCGACGACACGGTCTCGGAGTATCTCTCCCGACACGATTGCTGGAAACACTTCGACAGCGGGATTGTCTTCTCCCGCGTGGACATCGTCTGCAACGGCACGCCCCTCGACCAAATCGCGCCCACGCTCGAGCCGCTCGCGAAAGACCCCAACCAGGCGGAGATCATGGACCTGTTCACGCACGAACAGTACTTCTGGCCGTTCTACGCGAATTACATCGCCGATCACCCCCAACGGCTCGACGCCGCCATCCGCTGGGTGACCGAGCACGGCTATCGCCCGGTGTTCCTCCACGAGGGATTCCTCGGAGCTCCGACCCCTTCTATCGAGACGCCAACCAGGCCGGGCTGAATAGGCCACGGACGATTGTGTGGCGGGCTGAGAACCGTCCGGTTCCCTGTCAACTGCTCGGTAGAGTGAGCTTTCCGGCTACGGCGACTCGACGCGGTAGAGGTGGGTCTTGGTGCGCAGGTAGAAGGCGCGGCCGGACACGGCCGGCGAGGCCATGAAACCGTTCAACATCATTTTCGACGAGGTTGGCGGACAATTCTTCCTCCGAGGTGTCAGGCGGTGCATAGCGCTGTCACCCCGGCGGGGATGGGCTGGAACTCTTCGCCACTGCATGGCTCGAAGCCCTCAATCAAATCCGTGCGGCGGATGCCCTCGGTCACACCCAGCAGCATCAGCGGGTCGGGCGGGTTGGCGGGATCGAAGCCGCTCCACTTCAGAAACGCATCATATTCCGGGCGCGACTTGGGCAGGAGACGGTTGGCGAAGATGGGGAACAACTCCGGCGATTCGTAAATCTCCGCCAGGTCTTCCATGCCGTTGAACGGCGTGAACCCCTTGGCCGTCCGCGCGCCCTGCGTATAGACAAAGCGGTAAACGCCCCGGTCGAATTGCAGCCGGCCAATAGGACTCCAGCCGCCGTGGTGGGGCTCGCTCGACCGGGAGGCGGCAAGCAGTGTGCTCATGACTTCAAAAACATAACCGCAACCGGCGCTGATTGATACTCAATAGCGCCGCCGTAAATTGTCTCGTGACCGGGGACTCATAGGCCAGTTCGTATTCGATGTGCGGAAGGCTGAGCCGCCGGGCCAGTTCGCACACGACCTTCTCCGCCCAAATCTTCACCCGTGCCACGCTCTTCCGCCTTGAACAGAAACCGTTTGCCATCCACTGTGAACCAGAATTTGCGCTTCGTGCCGAGATACTCGATGTCCTCGGACTGCGTCTGATCAACTTGGCGGATGGGGAACATGGCGCGTTATTTGACCGGCACGCGCAATTCGCCAGTCAGCAGCTTGGGCAGCAGCGCTGCACGCTCGGTAATTTTTTCATGGCCACCTCATTCGGTGAAGTTCATGCGTTGCCGGATATGTCCAAGCCGTGAACACATTTTTGCGATGCGTCCAAATAATGCGTTTCTTTGGACATGTCGTAAAGACGTGTCCGAGGCCCGCCCATTTCTGCGGCGGCGGCCGCCACGCGGCGGGGGCGCGGGGCGGGCCGGAAAAACCTGGGACGGTGGAGGCTCATGCCGTCAGTGCCTTGAGCAAGGCCGGGTGTTTGTAAAGGACTTCCCGCCCGCGTTTTTCGCTTTTGAGGATGCCCAATTTTTCGAGTTCCTGAAGGTATTCGGACGCGGTCTTGCGTTCCGCGATGCCGGCATTCACGACGAACTGGATTTTGCAATACGGCTGGGTGAAGACCAATTCGACCAGTTCCTTGGAATACACCTTGGCAGGCAGCTTGGCGCGGCACTTCGTCAGCGTCTGGTCAAATAAATCGCGAATCGCCTGAATCCGTCCGGTGGTCCAATTTGCCGTTTCCTCGACCCCAGCCAGAATGAAAAGCAGCCATGCCTCCCAGTCACCGCGCTCGGTGACGCCTCGCAGCAGCCGGTAATACTCGGCCTTGTGTTGAATGAGATGCCGGCTGAGATAGAGAACCGGGATGCGCAGCAAACCGGCATGAATGAGCAGCAGAATGTTCAGGATGCGCCCGGTGCGCCCGTTCCCGTCGCTGAACGGGTGGATGGCCTCAAATTGATAATGCGCCACCGCCATCCGCACCAGCGGATCGAGGTCGTCATCACCGAGCAGAAATTCCTCCAGATTTTTGAGCTTGGCCCGCATGACGGCGGCTCCCTTGGGCGGAGTGTAGGTGACGGTCTTGGCGGCGGGATTGCCGATGTAAACACCATCATCCGAGCGAAACTTGACCTTCTCGTCGCGGAGGACTCCGCATAATTCCTCAAGCAGACTCAAACGGATCGGCCGGTCGCGGACGGCCTCAAAACCACGCCGCAGCGCCGCGCGATAACGGAGAACCTCCTTGGTGGCCGGGTCAGTCACCCGGCTTTCATCCAGCGCGGCCTGAAACAGCGCGTCCTGGGTGGTGACGATGTTTTCAATTTCCGAACTGAGCTTGGCTTCCTGGAGCGGAATGGCGTTGATGAGGATCGTCTGATTGGGAATGAGGTCGCCCGCGCCTTTAAGCTCGGCCAGCGCGCGATTGGCGGCCACACACCGTTTGAGCACCGCCTTGGTTTCGAGCTCAATCCCGGGCGGCAGCAGCGGAAGCTCGTTGTAAGGTTGTTTGGGATCGTAGCTCATGAGGAAAATGGCACGCCTGCCTGCGTGCCACGCACAGGCAGGCGCAATTCGCCGGAGAGCAGCTTGGGCAGCAGCGCGTCGCGCAACGCGGCGAGGGTGCGGGATTCCAAATTGTTTGTGATGAGCTTTTCAATGAGCGGCGACATTGTTTCGCTCATTTCTTTTAGTTCGGGTGGAGTCGGAACAAATACTTTTGCTTGGGTCAAGTGCTTGCGCTGAATGTGGCCCATTGTCGTTGTTTTGTCGGCAGCGATGGCTTGGAATTCCGATAAATGGTGTCGCGTCCAAAGGAAATAGAACCACTTTGGGAACTGGTCAGACGAGACTTTGAAAAGATGTTGGTTTAACGCACCGCGACCACCACACCAAAGCTCAACTTCCAAACTACCAGACCAAGAGAAGAGCACGTCGCCATCTTCAATGACGTATTCGGTTGGAACCCTGAAGCTAGCTTGGTCAGCGCCGTCGGTATTGCCAGCGCGCAACTGAGCAATCTTGATGACCGGCAACGAATCGTCCCCGTCGGGTGGGAATTTTTGGAGCGCGAGTCCGTTCAAGAAAGTTGCGACGTGGTCGAGACTTTCTTCGCGCCAGCCTTTGGGGAGTTTGGTGGCCTGCCTGCCGCTGCCCTCGCGGCGCAGGCAAGCGTCCCTGTCTGCCGCGCCACTTCGCTCTGCGGCGCAGGCTGGCACGAACCAGTGTTTGAACAGGGTTTGCGCCAGCGCCTCCAGCGTTTGATTCATCTGCCGGTTCAACTCAATCTTGTCGTCCAGCGCGCCCAGCACCCCCGCAATCGCCCGCTGCTCCGCAAGCGGGGGAATGGGCAAATGGGAATTGGGAATGTCTGAACATTTCAGGCTGTCGAACACAGCGCCAACATTCAGAAACTTCCCGATTTGTTCCCACCAATCGTTGCCGCGCACCAGCCAGCGAAGAAACGGCGGAAACATCTTTTGTTCATCGGCACGAAGCAAAACGAGATTCTGACCAAGCGCACATTCGAGTCCGGCGGGAACGACTGCCGTTTCACCAGGATTACATCGGCGGGAAAGAATTACGTCGTTCGCCTTCGGATTCGCCTTTCGAGTCCAAGCTACAAAATGTTCGCGTGCAATTCGGCGAACATCGGTAAGATCAATTCGTCCCTGCTTTAGTTGCGGAATGGCAATGTAGGGATAGCCAGCGGAAGCAGCGGGCGGCGTGCGGTGATCACAATCAATCACCGATACGCCAGCATTGCGGAGAGATATTTTCTTCCACCCGTTCACGGTTGGTCTCCTTTCCGGTGCGGCGCGGTTTTCCCGGCGGCGAACACCGCGAGCAGTCGTCCGTTTTCCGGCGACCGATGGGACGCAGGCGACGGATGGCGCGGCGCACGGTTTCCCGGCGACGGACGGGGGCGAGTGCCGGTCGCATCGGGGGCATCGGTCGCATTTTCTTTGTGGTTAGGCATGCGGGTCTCTCTGGTTTTGTCGGGCGCGGGCGGCCAGCCGCGCGCGGGTCATGCGCTCGCGCAGGCCGCCTTGTTCGAGGAAATCCCTTTCCAACCGGCGGAGCTGCTGATCCAGCAGCCAGTTGGCCTGGTGAATCAGCGAAATGAGAATGTTCGCCACCACTTCCGCCGGGCGCGTTTCGATGAACTCCCGAAAATCTTCGTAGGAAAGATTGTCCTTTTTGCCCAGCTTGCGCACATAGAGCGCTTCCTTGGAATTTTTATCCCAGAGCTTGAGCCCGTGCTGGCGCAGGTAATCCTGATAATCGCCAAGGAGTTCCTCCAGGCTGGCGCGGGCGACGTTGGTAAGCTTGATTTCGGATTCCTTGGACGTGCCGGAAATGCGGCTGCCTTCGGCGATGTTTTTGTTGCCGCTGCGCGCGGCCTGCACCATCTGGTCGTGGGTGCGGGACTTGATGCTGATGAACCGGTCGCAGAAGCGGACGGTGGCGTCGTAGATGATTTGCGTTTTGGGGTAGGAGAACAGCTTTTGGTAGCCGCCGTGCGGGGGGATGAAGCCTTCCGAATGCGACGGTGGCGACGGTGGCGACGATGGCGACGGATGACGGGCGTCAGCCGCCTTGGTTGCATCTGTCGCATTTTTCTTCCGTTCAGGCATAGCCCAGCCCTTTCAAATTGCGGCGAATAGTTTTCTCCAGTCTGGCTGATTCCGCAAATTGTTCGTCCAGTTTGGCGGTGAGCCGCTTCATTTTTTGCGCGAACGGTTCGCCGTCGTCCTCGGCTTCCTCCGCGCCGACATAGCGCCCCGGCGTCAGCACATGACCGTGGCGGGCGATTTCTTCGAGCGTCACACTTTTGCAGAAGCCGGGCGTATCTTTGTATTTGCCTGCGCCTTTGCCCGCTTGCCTGCCCGACGCCGGCAGGTCGCCGCGCCAGGCGTGGTAGGTGTCGGCAGTCTTGGCGATGTCGTCGTCGGTCAGTTCGCGGTGGACGCGGTCAACCAGCGTGCCGAGTTTGCGCGCGTCAATGAAGAGGACGTGCCGGCGGCGGTCGCGGAATTTCCCCTCTCCCTGCCCCTCTCCCCGCACGCGGGGCGAGGGAATTGATTTGCCGGATTTGTCGCGGGCCAGAAACCAAAGGCAAACCGGGATTTGCGTGGAATAGAAAAGTTGGCCCGGCAGCGCGACCATGCAGTCCACCAAATCGGCTTCGATGATGGCCCGGCGGATGTCTCCCTCGCCGGATTGCATCGAGGACATCGAGCCGTTGGCGAGCACGAAGCCCGCCGTGCCGGTGGGCGAGAGGTGGTGGATGAAGTGTTGCATCCAGGCGAAGTTGGCGTTGCCGGTGGGAGGCACACCAAATTTCCAGCGGACATCCTCGCGCAGGCGTTCGCCGCCCCAATCGCTCATGTTGAACGGCGGATTGGCGAGAATGTAGTCGGCCTTGAGGTCTTTGTGCAGGTCGCGCTGGAAGCTGTCGGCCGGTTCAAGGCCAAGATTCCCCTCAATGCCGCGAATGGCCAGATTCATCCGCGCCAGCCGCCATGTCGTTGGATTGCTTTCGTGCCCCAAAACGTTGATGTCGCCGATGCGTCCCCCGTGGGCTTCCACGAATTTTTCGCTCTGGACGAACATGCCGCCCGAACCGCAACAGGGATCGAACACGCGGCCTTTGTAAGGTGCGCCTGCCTGCCGCGACGAGCACGGCTTGCCTGCGGGTGGCGCGCAAGCCGGCGCAGGCAGGAGCATTTCAACGAGGAGTTGGACGACGCAACGGGGCGTGTAAAATTGTCCGCCTTTTTTGCCCTCGGCGCTGGCAAACTCACTCAGGAAATATTCATACACCCGGCCAATGATGTCCTTCGAGCGGCTTTGCTTGTCCCCCAAGCCGATGGTGGAAACGAGGTCAATGACCCCGCCGAGGTTTTGCTTGTCCAGATGTGGCCGGGCATAGTCCTTGGGCAACACGCCTTTGAGCGTCGGATTGTCTTTCTCGACGGCGACCATCGCGTCGTCGAGGTCTTTGCCGATGGTGGGCTGCTTGGCGCGGCCCTGTAAATAGGACCAGCGGGCGATTTTGTTGACCCAAAAAATGTTGTCGGCGGTGTATTCGTCGCGGTCTTCGGGGTCGGAAGATTTGTCCTGGGCGAGCGCGGCGTGTTTTTCCTCGAAGGCGTCGGAGATGTATTTCAGGAAGATGAGGCCGAGGACGACCTGCTTGTATTCGGCGGCGTCAAGGTTGCCGCGCAGTTTATCAGCGGTGGCCCAGAGGGTGGCCTCGAAACCGAGAGCGCCGGAGTTGTTGCCGTTGGATTTTTTGCTGACAAGACGCGGCATGGCGTGAGGATGCCGAAACTGCGTGGGGCTGACAAGTGACCGCGCCGACCGGATGGGCTGCGGCCAGCCCAGGAGGCGGTTCTCCGGAAGAAAAGCGGGAAAGTGATCAGCGTCCCTGCGCCGCTGCGGCATCCCGGTATTTGTAGAACGCGGCGACGATGCTGAACAAAATGGCAACGACGAATGTCAGTCCAGCGTATTCAAGAAACCGGCCCGCGCTCACCGAAGCGGCATGATTGGCGTCGTTGGCAAAGAGTTTGGTCACGATGACGACAAAGAAGTCGCCCATCGTCACGGTCAGCAGCCAGAAGCTCATGATGGTGCTTTTCAATTCCGGCGTGGCTTCACGGAAGGCAAATTCCAGACCGGTCGGGGAGAACAGCACTTCGCCTGCCGTCAAAATCAAGTAAGGCACCGCCTGCCAGAGCACGCTCAGTTGCGCTCCCGCCTCAAGGCGCCGTTGCAGGGCGGCCACCGCCAGATACGAGGCCGCCGCCAGAAACATGCCGCAGGACATGCGCCGGAGCGGCGAGGCGAGGCGCCCGATGCGCGGATAGATCAGCAGGGTGAATAACGGGACCAGGAGCATCATGACCAACGGGTTGGCCGACTGCATTTGTTCGGCGCCGATGGTCAAGCCAAGGATTTTAGCGGGAACCATTTGCTGGCCCTGCAAAACCCAGGTGGAACTGGTCTGGTCAAAGAGCGTCCAAAACACCGGCACGAAGGCGAAGATGAACAGGATCGGGCTGAAGAACCGCGCGCCATTGATTTCACTTTCACTGTGTCGGTGGCCGGCGCTGCGCCAGAAGGCATCGGGCAGTTCCATCTTGCGCAGGAGGCTCATGCCGTCAAAAGAACAGACCCCTTTACTCCCGACACGATTGCTGGAAACACTGCGACAGCGGGATTGTCTTCTCCCGCGTGGACATCGTCTGCAACGGCACGCCGCTCGACCAAATCGCGCCCACGCTCGAGCCGCTCGCGAAAGACCCCAACCAGGCGGAGATCATGGACCTGTTCACGCACGAACAGTACTTCTGGCCGTTCTACGCGAATTACATCGCCGATCACCCCCAACGGCTCGACGCCGCCATCCGCTGGGTGACCGAGCACGGCTATCGCCCGGTGTTCCTCCACGAGGGATTCCTCGGAGCTCCGACCCCTTCTATCGAGACGCCAACCAGGCCGGGCTGAATAGGCCACGGACGATTGTGTGGCGGGCTGAGAACCGTCCGGTTCCCTGTCAACTGCTCGGTAGAGTGAGCTTTCCGGCTACGGCGACTCGACGCGGTAGAGGTGGGTCTTGGTGCGCAGGTAGAAGGCGCGGCCGGACACGGCCGGCGAGGCCATGAAACCGTCGTCAAGGGTGTTGGTGGCCAGGACCCGGAACGCGCGCCCCGGTTCGAGGACGGTCGTCGTGCCCTGCTGATTGAAGAAATAGAGCCGTCCATCGGCGTAGACCGGCGATGCCGCGTACTTGCCGCCGATCCGTTCCTTCCAGACGGTGTTTCCGGTCGCCGCTTCGAGACAGGTGACAAAGCTGTCCTCCGCGGCGGTGTAGATGAGCCCGTCCACGAGAATCGGCGAAGAATATTTGCCGACGTGCGTTCTAAGCCGCCACACGACGCCGGTATCGGTGACATCCCCCTGCCCATCCGTCTTCACGGCGAGCAACTCCGTCTTTGACAAGCCGGTGACGAAGAATGCCAATCCGTTGTCGTAAAGGGGGCGGGGCGCCGCCGACCAATCATTGTACTGCACTCTCCACAACTCGCGTCCGTCGCGCGGGTCGTACGCATAAGCCGCCTTGGCCCCGGCGCTGAGCATTTGCGTCTGGCCGGCCGCCAAGACGATCAACGGCGTGCTGTGGGCTTTGCGCAAGTCGCCGTCGCGCGCCATTTGCCCCGGGACATGCTCGTCGTTCCAGGCGACCGATCGGCCGGTTTTCCAGACCGTCTTGCCGGTCTGCTTGTCGAGCGCGACGTGATACTGCACGTCGACGCCATCCATGGTGAGGATCAGGAGGTTCTCGAACGAAATCAGGGACGAAGAGGGCCCCCGATAGTGCCGGCAGGGCAGATCGTCCCGTTTCCAAAGGACCTTGCCGGTCCCGGTCTCGAGGCACGCCGTCCCGAAGCTCCCGAAATGCAAATAGACTCGGCCCGGCTCGATCAGCGAGGAAGGGGTCGCGTAGCAGTTCATCGAGGCGCCGTTGCCCAGCGGCTCCGGATTGTCGCTATGAAACACCTTCTCGTGAACGACGACCTTCCCCGTGTCCGCATCCAGGCCGAGCACGAAAAAGTCATGGCCGTCCTCGGTCGCCGTGGTCACCCAGACCTGGCCGCCCATGACAACGGGGGTCGACCAGCCCCGATGGGGGATTGCGGTCTTCCATCTGACGTTGTTGGTTTCACTCCAGTGCAACGGCACACCGACGGTCTTCCCATCCGGCGAACCCGCCGCGTGACCGTTGCCCCAGGGCCCGCGAAACTCCGGCCAGTCGGCCTGAACCGCCGCTGCGCCCAAAGACAGAACCGCCAATGCAATCACAGGATTCATGGGCGCAGGGTGTGTCGAATGCCAGGCCAAGTCAACGGCGCCGTGCCGTTCCCGACTCAACGAGCCAGGCTGATATCGACGCCGACTTTCCACTCGGGGCGATCGTGCAGCAGCCTTGCAACCGAGGCGCGCACGATCGTTTCCTGCTCCGGCGTCTGGAAGTTGAACGCGACTCGATCCGGCCCGTCTCCCGCCGGCTGACCGGACGGTGGAGTCGCCGGACTGATCGTTTCGAAGAACACGCCGATCAGGCGCGCGAGGGGAATCTGCGCGGGATTGTACTCGACCTCAAACAGGGTCTCCTGGCCGAGTGGCTTCGAGGGGCCTGTGGTGCGTGGCCGAACTGCCGAGACGCCGTCCAGGCGCCGCAAGGCCGCTTCGATTCCAGAAATGCGGTTCGCTCCGAGGACAATACGTTCCAGCCCCTGGCTGGCGAGCGGACGCTCGTGAAAGGCAAGGGCGTCCGAGTTGATGCAGTAGCGCAGCCGGGTCGGCGGCGGTCCGTCGGTGAACACATGGCCCAGGTGGGAAGCGCACCGGGCGCAGTGGACCTCGATGCGAACCATGCTGTGACTCGTGTCGCGCGTCTGGCCGATGTTCTCTTGCGCGAACGGCTGGAAGAAACTGGGCCAGCCCGTCCCGGAATCGAACTTGGCATCCGACCGGAACAGTGGCAGGCCGCAGCCGATGCACGTATAGAGGCCCGACTTATGGTTGTCGTGGAAGATGCCGCAGAAGGCCCGTTCGGTGCCGTGGGTGCGGGTGATGCGGTATTGTTCGGCTGTGAGTTGGGCCCGCCAGGCCGCATCGGATTTGACCACCCTGGGAACGACAAGCGGTTCGGTAACCTGGCCCGAAGCGCCGAGGAGGCGCACTGTGACGGTTGGCGTGTTCATGGGACTGGCGGCGGGTGCGCAGAGAGGCTGGACGCCGGCGGCCATCACAGCCAGCGAAGCGCAGAGACAATTCGCGATCGCTTTGGTTTTCATCGTGTCCGACGGTCATCGCCTAGGGGCGAGCCGGTGGAATATGTCCCAGCGCGCCATTCGCGCAAATGCCAGTTCGAGACTCACTGTCTAGCCGTTTGGATAGCCGACACAGACCCATCACGCCGGCCCTCTCCCATCCGATGGGAGAGGGTGCCCGGAGGGCGGATGAGGGTGACGGTGTCGTGCATCTCGTTGATTCCTCAGCATGCCGTGCGCCGGCTTGGTTCGACTCGATCCGGCGCCATCCCGCAAGCCGCGATACGGATCGCTTCGGCCAGAAGGCCGTCCTGACCCGCACTCACGGTGCGCAGGTCAAGGCGCACGCGACCGCCGGAGAGGAAGCCGATCACCGGGGGCGAGCCCGACCGCAGACGCGCCAGGAACTGGGCGGGCGCGACCGTCTGGGGCGACAGGTCCAGCGTGACCGACGGCAGTGCGGCCCGCGGCAGAGTGCCGCCTCCGACCCGGCCCCTGCCCTCCCCGACCGTGATGGACAGGGGCAGGCCGGACAGTTCGGTTTGCAGGGCATGAGCCCGGGCGTGCAGGGTCTCTTCGGTTGTTTCGAGCATTCCAAACACGGGGATTTGGCGACCCAGGCCGGCAGGGGCTATGGGCGGGCTGCTCCCGCGCCCGACGCGAGATGCGCGCGCGTAGGCCTCAGCCGTTGCTTCGAGCGCAGCCAGGATGAGCTTGTCGCAGCGCAAGGCCCGGAAGAAAGGCTCGCGCTTGAGCGCCGCGACCCAGCGGGCCTTGCCGGCGATCACGCCCGCCTGCGGCCCTCCCAGAAGCTTGTCTCCGCTGAAACAGACCAGACCGACACCGCGCCTGAGGGATTCGCGCGGCGTGGGCTCGCGATCGACACCGTAACTGGTCGTGTTCAAAACGGCCCCGCTGCCCAGATCCTCGATGAGCGGCAGGCGTTTGCGCCTGGCCAGTTCCGCCAGCGCCTCGATCGAGGGCGAGTCCACAAAACCCTCCATGAAGAAATTGCTGCGGTGCACCTTGAGGACCAGCGCCGTCTTCTCACCGATCGCATCGGCGTAATCCGCCAGGGTCGTCTGGTTGGTCGTTCCCACCTCGCGCAGAGTCGCGCCGCTGGTCTCGAGCACATCCGGGATGCGGAATCCGCCCCCGATCTGGACCAGTTCACCTCTCGAGAGGATCACCTCCTTGCGCGCCCCCGAGGTGAAGTGGCGCAGCATCAACACGAGCGCAGCCGTGCAATTGTTGACCACGGTGGCCGCTTCGGCCCCGCAAAGCACGGCCAGGAGTTGCTCGACGTACGCCGCGCGTCTGCCGCGCTCGCCGCTGGCCAGGTCGATCTCGAGGTTGCTGTAGTTGGCTCCGATGGCCGTCAAGGCCTCGATCGCAGCCGGCCCCAAGGGCGCCCGCCCGAGGTTGGTGTGGATGACTACGCCGGTAGCATTGATCACCGGACGCAGTGCCGAACGCCGCAGAGTCTCGAGCGCGTTTCGAATCCCGTCGACGACCGTCTCGAAAGCAGGCACAGCCCCACCCTTGCGCCACCGCCCCAACTCGCGCCGCACGACCGCGACAACGACTGGTCTCGAGAGGCCGACGTCGCTCAGTGCCTGGAGCACTTGCTCGACGGCAGGGATGGCGCGGCGCTGGGACTCAGGCTGACGCTCGCGTGGTTTCTTGCGCATCCAGTGACCGGACAGAGCTCGGGGTCCGTATCCTCTTTCCGGCATGAGGTTGGGCTAGCCTGCCGCAATCCAAACGCATTGGCAGCGGCGGGCGGTGCAGTACGGAAGCGGCAACTCCGGAAGCCGGTCGATATCCAGCGGCGTGCCGCGCATGCTCAGAGCCATAGCACACTGCTCCCCATCGCGGTTGGATGGCAGCAATTCGACGCTCTTGATCCCAGCCGCGCGGCAGTCTTCGATCGAGGTTTTGCATGCGCGGCGCGCGATGGTCGTCTGCCTTGGGTGCCAGGTCTGGGCCCCATCGGTTCCCGCGCTCCTGCCGTTGTCGTGCGCATCGCTCTTGCTCTCGGTCGCATCCGAGCCGGGGGCAGCGCGCAATTCGAGATCCGAACAACGCACCTGGGCCTCGCGGACAATCTGGTCCAATTGGGTCTGGGTGAGGCCGATCTGTTCACAGAACACCTCGATCGCCTCGCGCTCGCCCGCCACCAGATCGGCATCCGCCAACCCCACGAAGACCATGTCCTCGAGGTTCCGCACCTGGGCACCGAAAGTGCCCACGCCTTGGGGAATGAACTTCGAGTTCTCGACCAGGCGAGTGGCCTCGGTCGCATGAATCCGTTCGGCGCCAACCAAGCGCCGGACTTCATCGAGCGCCGCCAATTCCTGCGATGTCAGTCGACCGTCCTGGATGGCGATATAGAGGACGTTCGCCAAGTAGGTTGTGATTTCTTTGTCGTGCATACCCGCTCACCGCCTTCACTCGATCAGACGAAGGGCTTTTACCACAAAAGCCGCCTTCTCTCGCCCTCTCGAATCGGATGCGATTTGACAGATTCAACCCCAATCGGTCCATCCAAATCGCACGCGCCGGATTCGGAGATGGGAGATCGGAGATGGGAGAAGGGAGCTGGGAGATAGGAGATCGGAGATGGGAGATGGGAATCCTGCGGTCGCGGGAGAGGCCCTGGTCGGTGACGGTTGTTGGTGCCGAAGGCGGTGTCTCCTGGATTTTGGTCTGGATCGCCTTGCCAACCGGTGTCCGGCGATCCTCGACCTCGCCGTCGATGGACGAACTGTTCCAGGCAACAGGCAACGCCTCCTCACAGCATCTGGACGGCCCGGTTGAGTCGGCGGTACTGCGCGACGGTGTTGTAGATCTGGGCCGAGACGCGTAGATAGCGGATGGGCGGCTGCCCGATCCGATTGAACGGGACCTCGATGCCGAACTCGTCGTAAAGGCGGAGCTGATCCGCATCGATCTTGCCAGCGGGGGGGCGATTCTGCAGACGCGCGGGCAGCGGCACTGTCGCCATGGAACCGAGCATGGACGCGGGGCAAGGGGAATCCACCCTCCAACTTCGGCACAACAAGGCGCGCGCCTGCACCGCCAGGGCGTGATTGCGGGCCCGCAGCGCCGGCCAACCGCCGGGCAGGAGGCTCCCCATCCACCGGATCGCTTCCCCGACGCACATCCAGGGCGTGGGATCGATTGTCCCGGGCCAATCGAACCGGTCCTGGAATCGGGTATGACCGGGTCGGGATCGATTGTTGCCGTGGCTGACGACAGGCGGCTGGAGACCGGACTGAAGGTCCTCGCGCGCCCAGAGGAAGGCCGCTCCTTTCGGGGCGCAGACCCATTTATGGAGGTTGCCGGTGTAGTAGGCGGGGCGGAGGCGGGCGAGGTTCAGCGCAACCATGCCGGGCGCGTGGGCGCCGTCGACGAGCGTCGGCACACCGCGATCTTCGAGCGTGCGCACGAGGCGTTCGAGAGGCAACACGAGGGCCGAGTCGCTCGTCACGTGATCGAGCAGGGCCAGACGCGTCCGGGGCGTCACAGCCTTCAACACGGCCGCCACGATGGCGTCGCTGCCCGACACGGGGAACGGCACTGGAACGACGATCAGTCGCGCGCCGGCGCGCCGCGCCGCCTCGACAAGCACGTTCCGGCAGGCGTTGTAGTCGAGGCAGGTGGTCAGGAGCGCGTCGCCCCGGCGGAGATTCAGCGAGCGTACGACAGCGTTCACGCCTGTCGTGGCGTTGGTGACGAAGACCAAATCGCTTGGCCGGGCGCCGACGAAGCGGGCGAGCGCCTGGCGCGATGGTTCGATTCGTTCATCGTAATGGCGCCAGAGAAACTGCACCGGCTCCGCCTCCATCTGGCGGCGCAGCTCTGCCTGCAGTTCGAGAATCGGCTTCGGGCACGCGCCAAACGAACCGTGATTCAGGAAAGCCACGCCGGCCTTCAGTCCCCAGAACCCGCCCGCAGAACCACGGGTAGACACGGATGGACCCGGATCGGACAGCTCATTGGACGCGCCTTGCCAGTCGGCACAGTTCATGGCTTTGGCGGAAAAAAACGAAGCGCAGGGCTATGGTCGAGCAGTCGGGGCACATGCATGAGATGGCCCAGCACGGCCAAGGCGCGGACGCCGCTGCCACAGTCGTTCAGGCCTTGTCGAAGCCGCTCTGTCGCACTGGCATCGAGGCTCGATGCGGCGTCCGAACTGTTCGTCCATCTCGCTGATCTTGTCGTAATACTGAGCCCAGTCATGGCGCACCTCGGGCGTGTCCGGATGGTATGCCGGCAGCCGCGCCCGGGCGGGTCGTGGCGCAGCGCATGCGGGCAGGTGCGGATTTGGCTTTCGTGGCTGGCGGTGAGGTTGAACAGGGCGAAGAACGGCTGGCCGGGCGCGCGGTTCCGCCAATGTGCCCGGTTCGACGATTCATCCCAGTTACCCAGAGGATATTCGGCAGCGCCTTCCCATCAGCCGCAAGACCCATCGGCGCGACGCTCAGGGCAAGCGAGCCAAGCAGCATGTTCCACATGTCCATACGGGGCGGCCAAAGATGGGTCCCGTCCGAACGTGAATGCAAGCGCAACCTGCCGACATAATGTGTTTTGTGTTTGGGGTTTCCGCGATTCTGGACTAGAATCTTCGACTGGTGAAACCAGTAGTAAACAAGTCTAGTTTCCGTGCTGCGTTGAAGGGGGCAAAGATTCTAAGGAACGAGGCGCACGAGAGGGGGGCGAGGGAACACGGGGACTCCTCATGGCGAGGAAAACTGGATTGGGTTTGAGGCGCACCTCCTTGGGTGTCCTGTCATGCCGCGGACCGTCCGCAACCGACCAAAGGCGTCTTCATGGCTCCTTCGAGCCTGGGGATGGGCCGCCCTTGGCCTGGTCCTGGTTTGGGTGCTCGGACACGCGGGTGCACAGCCGCCCGTCCATTCAGTCCATTTGCCGGACGCCGCGCCGCCCGCCGCAGGCGCCAGCCCGTGGCTCGAGGGCCACGCCGACCTCGAGGCTTCGGTTCCGACAACGCGGGTTGTGCCCAACCAATTCGTGGTGCGCTTTCGCGACGCAGCCGCCTTTGCGCATCCGGCGTCAGCCGGCGTTGATCTCGGCCCGGGCATCAAGTCCATTCGATGGCTGTCCGGTTCCGGCGCGGCCCGGGCTGGCCGGACTTCGCCCGGCACATCCGTGTTCGATCGGATCGCCCTGGTGACAGCCGCGGCCGGCGAATCCGCCGATCTGGTGCTCGCCCGCCTGCAGCAGCATCCCGCGCTGGCCTACGCGGAGCCGAACACGATTCTGACCCTGTTCGACGATCCGCATCCTGCGCGCTATCCGAACGATTTCCGCTTTGACGAACTCTGGAACCTCCATAATCCGGATGCCGCCGCCGGCCGCCCGGCAGGGGACATACGGGCTCCTTTCGCCTGGGCCCTGACAACCGGTGACGCCGCCATCCGGGTGGCCGTGATCGACACGGGCATCGACTTCTACCATCCGGACCTCGAGGCGAATGTCTGGACGAATCCCGGTGAAATCCCTGGCAACGGCTTGGACGACGACGGCAACGGATACGTCGATGACGTGCACGGTTATGATTTCGTGAGCGACGACAGCGATCCCATGGACGACCAAATCCACGGGACGCACGTGGCCGGGACGATCGGCGCGGTGGGGAACAACGAGATCGGGGTGACGGGGGTTTGTTGGCAAACCAGCCTGATGGCGATCAAGGCATTCAACGCGAGCGGGGAGGGCAGCCTTTTCGACGTCATCGCCGGAATTCGCTACGCCGTTGTCAACGGGGCGCGCATCCTCAACGCGAGTTGGGGGCAATTCGAGAACAGCAAGGCCCTGGCCGAGGCCATCGCCCAGGCCCGCGCGCAAGGCATGGTCATCGTGGCCGCAGCCGGCAACACCCGCAGCGATGCGCTGTCGTACCCAGCCGCCTATCCCGAAGTGCTCACCGTCGCGGCTCTGGATTCCCGCGACGAACGCTCCATCTTCTCGAGCTACGGCCCCCATGTCGACCTGTCGGCGCCGGGACAGAACATCCTGTCAACCGTTCCCGACAACCGTTTCGAAGTCGCCAGTGGCACATCGATGGCCGCGCCCCATGTCGCCGGCGTGGCCGCGCTTGTCCTCAGTCGCCACCCGGAGTTCACCCCCGTCCAGGTCGAGGACATCCTGCGCAACGCGGTCGATCCGATCCAGACCGCCGTGTACTGCGGAGCCGGGCGGCTCAACGCATGGCGGGCCGTGCGTGTCGACGTCCCGCTGCCGACAGCCCGACTCGAATTGCCTCCGGTGGTCTCGGGCCGCATCGATCTCGAAGGCACGGCCTCGAGCCCCCGGTTCCGGGGCTATGCCCTCGATTACGGACAGGGCGTTTACCCCACCAACTGGACGCGCCTCCACGCGGCCGAACTGCCCGTCGACCGCGGCGCCCTGCTGGCGGATTGGTCGACCGACAGTCTTCCCGAAGGCTCCTATGTCCTGCGGTTGACGGTCTGGGACACTCTGGACCAGCAGGCGGTCGATCGCGCGATGGTGACAATTCGGAACGTCCACCTCGCCTCGCCTCTGCACACCGACGTCGTCCGCGCCGGCAGCATCCTCCCGCTCACGGGCACTGTCTACGGGACAGGCCGCACGTACACCATCGCGCACGGGATCGGACGCGATCCCTCGGCATGGTCCACCGATGGGATTGTGCTGGCGAATGGCGGCCAGGCGCCGGTGATCGGGAGTCTTTTGGGAACGTGGGACACCGGGGCTGTGGCCCCCAACACATTCTACTCGCTCAAGCTGACCGCATGGGCAGGCGGCGAAACCATCGGCTCCTGGACCGCCACACTGGTGCACCTGGACGGACAGCTCCGTCCCGGCTGGCCTCAGCACCTGATCGTGCCATCCGGCTACAGCACCAACGACTGGCGGCAAATCGTCGTCGCCGATCTGGATCAGGATGGCGCGCAGGAAATCCTGACCGTCGAGCCGGGTAACCTCGAGGGGAAGATGGCCCGGCTGCTGGTGTATCGACCCGACGGTGCCCTCGGGTGGTCGCGGGCATTGGCCGCGGGGTTTCCCACCACAGACCTTCCCACCGTTGGCGACATCGATGGCGACGGGATGAGCGAGGTGTTTGTGGACGTGGGCGACAGCGGTCGGATCTGGGCGTTCCGGCACGACGGGCGTCCGCTCGATGGCGATTGGCCGGCGCTGGCCGGGGGCGGGAACTTCGGCAAGGTGCTGGCCGATCTCGATGGCGACGGCACGGCCGAACTCGTTGTCTACGGAACCAGCTCAGCCGCGCATCCGACCGGCCGGCGGATGCTGGCCGTGCTCGACCGGTGGGGTCGCATTCGGCAGCAGTGGTTCATGGCTGACGCGGCCCTGCCGCTCGAGGTGCCGCGCCAGTTTCCGGCGGTCGCCGACTTGGATGACGATCCCGACTTGGAGATCGTGGCCATCGCGGGCGAAGGCGGAGTGGCGATGTTCGATCTGCGCCAGCCGGAGGGCCCTGTCTGGCAAGCCCAAACGGGCGGATTCCTGTACGGCTCTCCCGTTGTGGGCGACATCGACGGCGATCATCGGGCCGAGGTGATTGTGGCCTCGCACAATGCCTCCGCTCGCGGCAAGACGGGGACCCGAGGCGGGGTATTTGTTTATGATCGCGAGGGCCAAATCCGCCCCGGTTGGCCGGTCCTGATCCATGAATCCTTCACGGCCACACCGGCGCTCGGGGATTTGGACCACGACGGAGCGCTCGACATTGTCGCGGTGAATTGGGAGGAGAAGCTGATCCACCTCCTGCGCTACGACGGCTTCGATCATCCCGGTTGGCCGGTCGGACCAATCCTGGCCAACGACGCGTCCCTGTTCCCCATGCTCGGCTCGGTCAAGTCGATGCCCGTTGTGGGAGACGTGAATGGCGACGGTTGGCCGGACGTCGTCGTGATCACACCGGGATATCCGAACCAGGCGGCGGCGACTGGAGACATCTCCTACTTCGGCGGCGTGAAGGCATGGTCGCGCGCCGGCAAACCGATTGACCTGCATCCGCATCCGCACGTCACCGCCCTGGTCACCGAGACGGGCGCAGGCAACCGCTTCAAGGCCGGGCCGCCCGTTCTGACGGACCTCGACGGAAACGGCCGGCTCGACATCGTGGCCAGCACGATCGAGGACTATGGTTACGGCGGGCGGGCCGCGGCGAATGTGGCCAAGGGCCGGTACAGCATCTACGCCTGGGAACTCGACGCGCCGCACGTCCCGGACGATCTGCCTTGGCCGATGTTTCAGCGCGATCCGGCCCACACCGGCTCCGTGTCCGTCTTGAAACCGGCCAACCAGCCCCCGGCGGTCGAGGGCATCCCGAGTCAGACCATCCGCGCGGGCGGTGTGTTCTTCCCGATCGAACTCGACCGCTACGTCCTCGATCCGGATCATCCGGTCGCCGCGCTGACATGGACGATCGAGGGGGCATCCGACCTTCTCGTCGCACTCGAAGACAATCGGGTCGTCGCGATCGAACCCCCGACTCCCGAATGGACCGGAGCCGAGACCCTCCGTTTCGTGGCACACGATCCGGGCGGGCTCGTCGGCAGCGCCGTGGCAACGTTCGCCGTGCGCCTGGACTACGTCCCGCCACTGGCCGTCGCCGATGTGGTCGAGTTGGACGAAGACACCGCCTGCACACTGAATCCCCTCGCCAACGACTCGCATCCCCGCGGATTGCCGTTGCGCCTCCTCCAGTTCAGCCGGGCGCGCGCGGGGTCGATCGAGGCGCTCGGCAACGGCCTGTTGCGGTATCAACCCGAACCCGATTTCTTCGGGGAAGACAGTTTCGCGTATCTCGTCGATGACGGCCAGGACGGCATGGCGCTCGCCTGGGTCACGCTCCGGGTGCGCCCTGTGCCGGATCCGCCCGTTGCGGTCGAGGATCGGGTCATTACCATCGAGAACACACCGATCGCAATCGACGTTCTGGCCAACGATACCGATGCCGACGGCGATGTCCTCGCCCTGACCGGGTTCGGCCAACCGGCAAACGGCGCGGTCGAGCAGGGCCCCGGCGCGTCCCTGGTCTATCGCCCCCGGCAGGGGTGGTCCGGGATCGACAGCTTTGGCTACTCGATCACCGACGGCCAGGGCCATGAAACGAGCGGCACGGTCGTGGTGCAAGTCAAGCCGGTGAACGATCCGCCCGTGGCCCAAGACCAGGTGCTGGTGTTGAACCGGAATACCTCGCGGGATGTGATCTACCAGGCGGTCGATCCGGACGGTGACGCGTTGAGCTTCGAGATCGTCAAAGGCCCCGATCACGGCGAGTTTTGGGCCCAGCCGACCGTCGCCACGTACTACCCACGCTTCGGATTTGCCGGCGAAGACACCGTCACCTATATCGCCAGGGACGGCGAACTTGCCAGTTCCCCCGCCGTTATTCGGTTCGTCGTGCTGGCCGTCAACAACCCGCCGATCGCCGCGCCCCAGTCCCTCACCACCAAAGTCGGGCGTCCGATCGAACTGACGCTCGACGCGACCGATGCCGATGCCGATCCGCTGTCGTTCGAGATCGCGCGGCAGCCCGCCCACGGCACGGTGACCGTGGAGGGCTCGAATGCCTTGTATGCACCGCGCTTGGGCTACCTCGGCGACGACAGCTTCACCTTCACCGCCCATGACGGCCAGGCGTCCAGCTCGCCCGGCATCGTCTCGCTGCGCATGACCGACCAGAATACGGCACCGATCGCCGAATCGTACCGCCTCGCCGTGCCGATGAACAGGCCCACCAATGTCGTTCTCCGCGCCATCGACGGAGAAAACGATCCGCTCCAGTTCACCATCGTCACGAACCCGGCGCACGGACGCTTCAGCGGCACCGCGCCCAACCTCATCTTCACCCCCCACACCAACTACTACGGACCGGACCGATTCGCGTTCACGGTCCATGACGGCGAACTGCAGAGCGCGCCGGGCGTGGTCGCCCTGTCGATCGTCCACCCCAACACCCGGCCGGAGACCACCAATCAGTGGCTGACAGCCCCTCTGGATGCCCCGGTGTCGTTTCTACTGGAAGTCACCGATTCGGACACCAATGTCCTGCGCGCCGTCATCCTCGAGGGCCCGCGGCACGGACGCGTCCATGGACTGGGCACCAACTTCGTCTACACACCCCGGTCGGGCTTCACCGGAAGCGACAGTCTCACCTACCGGGTCTGGGATGGGATCGCCTACAGCCCGATCGCGACTGTCTCCATCAACGTGCAGACCACGCCTCCGCCGACGCCGCCCCGCTTCGAGGCCTTGAAGCTGATCGACGGCGGGATGCTGCAGATGCGCATCGCCACCATGCCCGGACGACTGCTGCGGCTCGAAGTCTCGACCGACCTCGTCTCCTGGGAACCGCTCCTCTCGCAGACGCCATCGACCGACACCGTGGCGCTCGTCGACACCAACGCTCCGTCCTTGCCGCGGCGCTTCTACCGGGCCGTGCGTCTGGATTGATCGTCCGCCGCGCGATGTCGAGCCTGACGCCGATCGCTTCGCCTCGGGCCCGCGGCGCGATGGGCTTTGGTTTTCCGATCGACGTCCTCCCGCAAAAACGCCAGGTCCCCGCTGCGACCCGAACGGCGGTAGTCGCGGAGCACGCTGGCCGCCACAACGGTCGGGTCGCATCCCAGCACGCGCGTGAGGTATTCGAAAGCAAGCTCCGCCAAACGCGGCAAAGCGATTGCGTGCTGGCGGCCCGTCTGCGCAAAGAGCCAATCGCTGAGGCGCAGGAAGCCGGCAAAAGGCGATTCCCCGCCCTTGGCCCAGAGCAGGAGCGTGGTCTCCACGAAGTTTCCGCTGTTGCCGATCAGGTCCCAGTACCGCGCGAAACGCCGGAGCCGCTGGAGGGTCGGAAAATCGAGCGTCCTGCTCTCGATCAACTCGTAAGGCGGCAGCGGTGAGTAGACCATGCCCCACGCATCGTCGTGTCGGATGATGCGGACTCCGCGAAGTCTCTTGAGGACGCTCATCTGGATTTCGTGCGGCCCCAGCGCGATCAATCGATCGAATCCGTCCGCGATGCTCTCGATGCGTTCGCCGGGCAGGCCTATGATCAGGTCCGTGTGCAGATGCGCCCGAGTATGTTGACGCAGGAACCGGAGGTTCTCGGCGATCCGCGCGCAGTCCTGGCGGCGGTTGATCCGGTGGGCGACTTCATCGTTGAAGGTCTGGATTCCGAGTTCGATCTGCAAGGTCCCAGCGGGAAAACGGGCCAGAACCTCGCGCAGTTCGACCGGCAGACGATCGGGCACCATCTCGAAATGGAGAAAGAGCCCGTCGCGGAGGCGCGCCAGGAAAAACTCGAGAATCCGCACGCAGACCTCGATGTTCAGGTTGAACGTGCGATCCACAAACTTGAAGTGCCGCACGCCTCTCTCGAGAAGCCTCTCCATAGCCCCCAGAAACAGGTTCACATCAAACTGCCGGACCAAGGCCTCGAGCGACGAGAGACAAAACTCGCAGGCGAACGGACAGCCGCGCGATGCCTCGACATACACGATCCGATGCGCGATGTCGGTGTCGCTATAAAACTCATAAGGCAAGGCCAGGTCGGCGAGCCGGGCGTGCCCGGCGCGGATGATCCTCGGCTTCCGCGCCATTCCGGGGCTTGGGCAGGGGCGCTCCGCTGCCCCGAAAGGGCCGCCCGCATCAGCTCCTCCCGCGGGCGGCGGTGCGGCCAGGATGTCCCGACATAACGCGGCGAATTCGAGGTCCGCTTCGCCCGCGATGACCCAGTCGGCCAGCCCGGCAACGAGCGGCAGATCGGTTTCGCAGATCACTTCCGGCCCTCCCAGCACGATCACCACGCCGGGCCGCAGACGTCTCAGGAGCTCAACCACCTCGGTGATTGGAGCGACGTTCCAAATATAGACCCCAAGGCCAACAATCCTAGGACTGACGGCCAGCATTTGCTCGACGATCTCGAGTGGACGCTGGGCCAGGTCGAATTCAAGCAGTGCCGCCCGCTCGCGCAGGGGGCCGAGATTGGCCATCAGGCAGCGCAGGCCCAACGCGGAGTGGATGTGCTTCGCGTTCAGTGTGGCGAGCAGAATCTCTGGCATGCGAGGCGTGCGCCGGACTTGGTGCCGAGTCGGCTGGATACCCTACACAGACCCCTTACCCCGGCCCTCGCCCATCCGACCTGCCTGCCGAAGCCTGGGCGCAGGCAGGTGGGAGAGGGTGTCCCGCTATGCGGGACGGGTGAGGGTGATGGTGGAGTGCATCTCGCTGATTCCTCAGTATCGTCCGGGATTGCAGGTTTCACGGAGGCCATCCTGACAGGACAGGAGGCGCGCGTCGAGCCGCGCGGATATGTTGACGAGGATTTGGATTCCGGGGGCATTGAATCCGCCAATGTCGGCAGTGTCTTTATCAATTGGCCACTCTCTGCTCCGCCTGATACTGATCCTCCCGAGCAGAACCGACGGGACGAAGCCACAATCAGTGGCAGCCGCGGCATGCGGTCAGGCCAAAGCCCGAATGTCATTCAGGCTTGAGCGACAGCCCGCAAAGTCGGAACATCAATCGTCCTGAGATGAACCGCATGACAACAATGCAAACGAAGGCTGGCGGCCGGTGGGGACGCTGGCTGCGCGTGGCTTTGGCGGGCCTGCTGCTTCTCCTGCCGGGTTGCTCGATCAAACGCATGGCCATCAACAGGGTGGGCGACGCTCTGGCCGGCGGCGGCGCGACGTTTTCGAGCGACGACGATCCCGAGCTTGTCGGAGCGGCGCTCCCATTCAGCCTGAAACTGATGGAGAGCCTGCTGGCCGAAAGCCCGCGCCACCGCGGCTTGCTCTTCGCGACCGCCAGCGGCTTCACCCAGTACGCCTACGCCTTTGTCCAACAGGAGGCCGATGAGGCCGAGGACCAGGACCTTGCGAAGGCCCAGGCGATGCGCGCCCGTGCCAGACGCCTCTATCTGCGAGCGCGCGACTACGGTCTGCGCGGGCTCGAGACGGCGCATCGCGGTTTCGCCGCGGGACTGCAGGCCCAGCCCATCGAGGCCGTGCGGGCGGTCGGCAAGGCGGATGTCCCGCTCCTGTACTGGACCGCCACATCGTGGGCGGCGGCGATCAGCATGTCGAAGGATGATCCGGGTCTGATCGCCGAGATTCCCCAAATGGAGGCGCTCATCGATCGTGCGCTGGTCCTGGACGAGGCCTTCGACAAAGGCGCCATTCATAGCTTCCTGATCGCTTACGAGATGGCACGATCGGGCGGGCTGGGCGATCCGGCGGAACGGTCCCGCCAGCACCTCGAACGGGCGCTGGCGCTCTCGGGCGGGCTGTTGGCAGGACCGCTGGTGTCCTTCGCCGAGGCTGTCTGCGTGCAGAAGCAGGACCTAAAGGAGTTCGACATCCTCCTCGAACGGGCTCTGGCAATCGATCCCGATGCGCAGCCGGAGATGCGCCTGGTCAATCTGATCATGCAGCGTCGGGCGCGGTGGCTGATGTCCAAGAGAGACGAACTGTTTCTGATTTTGGACCAACCATCGGACGGTTGAGCGCGCGCGATGCGACGGCCGCATCCTGATCAACAGATTCAAGCACTATGAATCGACATGCACCACGACAGATGAGCCGCTGGTTCCTCGGCCTGGCCGGGAGCCTCTGGCTGGCCTGCGCCGGCGCCACCCTCGGAGCGGAGAAGATCAAACTCGCCACCCTGGCGCCCACCGGAAGCAGCTTCCACAAGAGCCTCCTGGCGATGAAGGACGCATGGCGCAAGGCCTCGAATGGGGGCGTCGACCTGGTCATCTACGCCGATGGCAAACTGGGGGGCGAGGCCGACACCGTGGGCCTGATGAGTGTCAACTCGATCCAGGCCGCTATGCTCACCGGCGTCGGACTGGCCGAAGTCGAGTTCGGAGTGGCCGGCCTCCAGAACATCCCGATGGGCTTTCGGGATTTGGCCGAGGTGGACTACGCCTGCGGCAAACTCGAACCGATGCTCGAAAAGCGCCTGCTCGAAAAGGGCTTCGTAGTGCTGTTCTGGTCCGATGCCGGCTGGGTGCGGTTCTTCTCGAAGGAGCCGGTCACATATCCCGAGGACCTCAAGAAACTCAAGCTCTTCACTTGGGCCGGCAACCCCGAACAGGTCGTCATCTACAAATCCGGCGGCTTCAACCCCGTCCCGCTCGAGACGGCGGACATCGTGCCCGGATTGCAAACCGGCCTGATCGAAGCCACGCCCGCCCCGCCGGTTTTCGCCCTGGCCAGCCAGATCGACGGACGCGCCCCCCACATGCTCGAACTCAATTGGGCCCCGCTCATCGGGGCCTGCATCGTCCGCCGCCAGGCCTGGGAGAAAATCCCGGCCGATACCCGCGCAAAGCTGCTCGAAGCCGCGGCCGCCGCCGGCAAGGAAATCAAGGCCAACGGACGACGCGAAAGCGCCGAATCCGTTGCCGCGATGGAGAAACGGGGGCTCAAGGTCACCCGGGTCACGCCCGAAATCGAAGCGGCCTGGCGGGCTGAAGCGGAAGCGGTTTACCCCAAGATTCGCGGCAAGCTGGTGCCCGCCGATGTCTTCGACGAGACCTTGCGTTTCATCCGCGAATACCGCGCCAATCAAGGAAAGTGAACCACCCGTGCGCCTCGAGTTCTCCCCGGACAACAGCCTGAACGGCAAGGCCGGGCCAGAACGCCCGGTCTGGCTGCGCGGCGTGCGGACGGGCGAGAACCTGGTCCTCGTATTCGTCCTGGCGGCGATGGTTCTGCTGCCGTGCGCGGAAATCGTGCTGCGCAAGCTTTTCAACACGGGCATTCCCGCGTCGGCGCCGATTGTGCAGCACCTGGTGCTGGTGCTGGGCATGCTCGGCGGCGCGGTGGCCGCGCGCGACAACCGATTGCTGGCCTTGTCGACCTTGTCCGCCCATTTCAGAGGGAGGTTCAAGGAGGTGGCCCTCGTCTTCAGCAGCGGTTTTGCCGCCGCCATGAGCTTCCTGCTTTGCAAGGCAAGCATGGATTTCGTGTTGGCCAGCCGCAGGCTTGGAAAGACCCTGGCCTACGGAGTCCCTTTGTGGATCGTGCAGTTGGTGCTCTGCATCGGCTTCGCACTCGTCGCGTGGCGGATGATACGCCATGCCGGCACCACGTGGCGCGGACGCGTCGGCGCGTTCGCCCTGGCGGCGGCGGTGGTCGCAATGGGAGCGTGGGCGCCCATCCCGCCCGAGCAACTCCGGATTCCGGCCTTGCTGACGCTGGTGATCGCCGTGGCCGTCGGCGCTCCGATTTTCACCGCCCTGGGCGGCGCAGGGCTGATTCTGCTCTGGAGCGCGGGAGAGACCATCGCGTCGATGCCCATCAACCATTACCGCCTGACTGTCAACCCGACCCTGCCGAGCATTCCGCTGTTCACGCTCGCCGGCTATTTCCTGGCCGAGGGCGGCACGGCCCGTCGGCTCGTCAAGGTCTTCGACGCCCTCTTCGGACACCTGCGCGGGGGCGCGGCGATCGGCACGGTGCTGGCCTGCGCCTTTTTCACCAGCTTCACCGGGGCCTCCGGAGTGACCATCCTCGCCCTGGGCGGCCTGCTGATGCCCATCCTCCTCTCGGCGGGCTACAAAGAACGGACATCATTGGGACTCCTCAGCGGGGCAGGATCGCTCGGTCTGCTCTTTCCCCCGTGCCTGCCGCCGATCCTCTATGCCATCATCGCGAGCAGCACCGGCAGCAGCATCGGCATCGAGGAGATATTCCAGGCCGGACTGCTGCCGGGCCTTCTTCTGGTGGTGATGACGGGCGTCTGGGGCATAGTCAAAGGACCCCATGTCCAGGCGGAACGACGCCGCTTCAACCTGCGCGTCGCGCTCGACGCCATGTGGGGCGCCAAATGGGAACTGCTGACGCCCGTCGTGGCTCTGACCGCCCTCTTCGGCGGCTTTGCAACGCCGGTCGAGGCGGCGGCCCTCACGGCCCTCTACGCCTTCTTCGCCGAGGTTGTCATCTATCGTGACCTCAAGGTTTTCAAAGACGTTCCGCGTGTCATGACCGAATGCGGCTGTCTGATCGGCGGAGTACTCCTCATCCTCGGCGTAGCCCTCGGTTTCACGCATTTCCTCATCGACGCCCAGATTCCCGACCAGGCGGTGGCCTGGGTCACTGCCAACATCAAGTCACGCTGGCTGTTCCTGCTTGCCCTCAACCTCGTGCTCCTCGTGGTAGGGGGCGTGATCGAGATTTACGCCGCCATCGTGGTGGTGGTTCCCCTGCTCGTGCCGGTGGGCGTCGCCTTCGGCATCGACCCTCTGCACCTCGGAATCATCTTCCTCGCCAACATGGAGCTTGGCTTCCTGATGCCGCCGATCGGACTGAACCTGCTGCTGGCCTCGTACCGCTTCGACAAACCGCTTGTCGAAATGATGCGGGCGGCACTCCCCATGCTCCTGGTCCTCGGCACCGGAGTCTTGTTGATTACCTACGTCCCCTGGATGACCACCTGGCTGCCGAGCGTGTTGAAGTGAGTCCAAAGGGGGACGCGACTCTACAGACACGGGATGGATGAGCAGGGGGGAGGCTGCCCAGACACAACCATCGCGTGCATGGTTGACTTGTTACATGGGGTTTACTCCAGACATGATCCCTTGTAACAAGATAGGCGTGGCTCGATCTGCAACAACCTACAGGCGCAAGTGGCCCAGCGGACAAACGACCGTCATTCGAGTGCCGCAAACCCTTGCGCCCAAGGTGCTGGAGTCCCCCGTCATCTGCTCGGGTGAGCCGGCCATATGTCTATCGCGGCGCGGGCAACCTGCTCAACTCCGTCAGCAGCCGTCAATACGCCAGTCGCAACGCGCTTCTGCGAGTGCCCATCAGCCTGTCAACCGCTTCGCTTCAAACAGTCCGTACCGGGTCGCGAGGGAAGTCGAGCTGACAGAATGAGCCGTCGTACGGGCCGTTAGACAGCAGGTTCCCAGAACCTCAGGACCGCCTCCTGAATCGCGCCCACACTTCGGACCGTCACGGGATTCCAGCCCGGAGGAAACAGCGCACGGTATCGCGACTCCGCAAACCGGGTGTCGATAAGCAGGATCACCCCCCGATCCGTTTCCGAGCGAATGACACGGCCCACGGCCTGCAGGACACGGTTCATGCCGGGAAAGGTGTAGGCATAGTCGAATCCTGCGCCCGTCCTTTCCTCGAAGTAGTCGCGGATCAGATCCCGCTCGATACACAGTTGAGGCAGACCCACACCCACAACCGCAACCCCAATCAACCGCTCTCCCACCAGGTCAATGCCCTCGCCAAACACACCGCCCAAGACCGCGAATCCAACCCGGACCGTTCCTCCGTCCACGGCGAACGCTCCGAGGAAGGCCTCGCGTTCCGGTTCGCTCATCCCGGGACGCTGCATCAGAATCGTGGCGTCCGGAAAGCGCGCCTGGAATCGCTCCTGCACGGCGCTGAGATACTGGTAGGAAGGGAGATAGACGAGGTAGTTCCCGACGCGCCCCCGAACCAGCGCCCCAACGGCTTGCACCACCTCCTCGAGGGTCTGGGTACGGGCCTTCAACACCGTGCGAATGCGGTCATGTGTCAGCACGGCCAGGTTCCCGGACGGAAATGGCGAGGGCAACCTCAGGATCGGGTCTTCCACGCTCCCGCCCAGCAGGGACCGATAGTAGTCCACTGGCGTGAGCGTCGCCGAAAAGAACAAGGCCGACCGGCCCCGCTCGAGGGCCTGTTGCAACAAAAAGGACGGGTCCAGACAGAACAACCGCACGCGCACGGAGGCTCCCGGCTCGATGATGGTCGCGTAGTGCGCATCGTAAAGCCCAGCGGTGCGCCGGAACGCGTGCAGACGGAAATACAACTCGATCAGACTTTCTCGGAATCCAGCAGGTTCGTTTCGAACAAGCCACTCCTCGGCCTGCCCCAGCGCCTCCTCGACCAGCGGCTCGAGCGCCCGCGGAAACTCGCGGCTCGTGCGCGCCCCGTCTCTCGCATCCGCGCCGTCAGCCCGCTTCAACCCGGAATCGGGGCCGCTGCGCTCCCTCGACACCGCGTCTCTGGGTGAGAAGAGGTCCGGCTGGAGGTGGGGACTGGCCGGCTCGATCGAGTTGTCAGCGTGGGCAGCCGGGCCGCCCAGTTTCGCGATGGCCGCGGCGAGCCGGTTCAAGGCTTTGGCACAGCGTGGCGCTCTTTCCCGGATCGCGCGCCTGACCTCGCGGATCTCACGGGTGTCGAGGTCCGCCGAGAACATCGCCCGGGCGCGATCGACCAGATTGTGGGCCTCATCCACGAGGAAAACGCAGTCGCCCGGTTCATCGAGGAAGTGGCGGCGCAGATAGACCTGGGGATCGAAGACATAGTTGTAATCGCAGATCACCGCATCGACCCACGACGAGACATCCAGAGAGAGCTCGAACGGACAGACCTGGTGCGCCCGACTGGCTTCCTCAATCACGAAGCGTGTGATCGCTTCATGCGCCAGGGCGGCGCGCATCGCGGCCCGATGCCGATCGTAATAACCCCGGGCCATCGGACAGTTCTCCGGATCGCACACCCCGCCCTCGTGAGTGCAGATCTTCTCGCGAGCGGTCAGTGTTACGACGCGAAGCCGCAGGCCGGCGCGGCGCAGTTCGCCGCACGCCTGCTCCGCAACCACCCGCCCGACCGTCCGCGCCGTCAGATAGAAAAGCCGATCGATCTTCCCTTGCCCCATCGCCTTCACCGCGGAAAAGAGCGCCGCGACGGTCTTGCCGATGCCCGTCGGCGCTTCGACGAACAGGCGCCCTCCGCGCGCCACGGCGCGGTACCCAGCCACCGCGATGGCGCGCTGGCCCGCCCGATAGCGCGGAAAGGGGAAGCGGAGGGCGCCAATGGACTCGTCGCGTTCCCGACACCACTGGCGGCGCGCGCGCAGCCACTCGAGATAGACCGCCGTCAGATCGAAAAAGAACGCCGCCAATTCCGCCCTGCCGAAGCCCTCCCGATACTCGGTCACCTCGTCCGTGTCGACATCCAGATAGGTCAACTGGATGTCGATCGACTCCAACCCATGGGCTTCGGCATACATGAAACCATAACACTTCGCCTGAGCCCAATGCAGGGGATGCGCACGCCGTTCCCGCGCGCCTTGAATCGTCTTGATCTCCTCGATTCGCGTTCTCCCGTCCTCGATCCACAAGCCGTCGAGACGCCCCTGCACGCGCAGGACCCATTCGCCGTCGTCCACGTCGCGATGCAGCGAAACCTCCTTTTGGTAACCCGCCGCACGGCTCCGCTGAAGCCGTTGATGCCCGCGCGTCCCGGCCAACGCCCGCCTCGGCCCCACAAAATCCCCCTCGCCGCCAAGATCGCCCCGTCGCAGGGCGAACTCGACCAGGACGCGAACCTGGACCGCATGGATGGGTTTGGCGGGCAGTGGCATTTCCCGAGGAACTTCGACTGGCTGACCTTGCATGAACGCCCCGGGGAAAGCCATATCCTTTTGCGCAACGGACGCGCTCGAGTTGCATCTGAAAGATGTTTGTACTCTGTCGCCCGCCAAACAGGGTCTGTAACTCTCATCGCCGGGGACGAGGCTGTCCCCACTCCAACGCCAGCCTGTGCGTAAACAGAGCACACCCGGCCGGTTCTTGCTGACGCCCGAGCCGCTCGCTTGTACTCTCGGCCCATGCGCACGTTGCTCCTGATCCTTCGCTCGAGCGTTCTCCGCAGTGCCAGGCTGCGCTCCTTGTCGTGCCTTCTCCCGATCGCCATCGGGTTGGCAAGTGCCGACTCCCGTCTCCACGCCCAATCCACGGCCTTACGGTCCGCGCTCGAACCGCCGGACGCCACAATCGACGCCCCCTGCGTGACGCCGCCCCCGGAGTCCTTCTTTCAAATGGTGTCCAACCGCATCGCCCGGGCCGACGCCCGCCGCGGGCGCCCGCGCCGTCGAGCAAGCGAAGCGCCTCCGCCAGAAGCGGCAAGCGTTGCCGAGAGCGCCCGATCCCGCGTCGCGGACGAGTTGGCCATCTACCGGACGTTTTATGCGAAGCACATCGATGTGCAGGGGCTGCCGGTCGCCGCGCATGCGGATGTGGCCGATCTGGCGTTGCAGCGAACCTACCAGATCGTCACCGGCATGCTGGCCGGGCGCCCCGACATTCTGGCCGCCATGGTCAGCAACCAAATCTACCTGATCGTCATCGGCAAAAACCAGGTCTACACGGACATGCCCGAATACCGGCATCATCCCAATCCCGAGTTCCAAAACGAGCGCGTCCGAGGCACAGGCGGCAACCCGACCAGTTTCGGCGAGGAGAACCTCCTCAGCCTGCCCATTGACCGCTACGACGACGAGAGCATTGCCGTGCATGAATTCTGCCACACGATCGACGACATCCTGGGCCGGATCGATCCGACCTGGCAGGAGCGCCGCATGGCCGCCTACCGCAACGCCATGAACAAGAAGCTCTATGAGCAAACGTACGCAGCCAGCAATCCCGCCGAATACTGGGCGGAGATTGCGCAGGCCTTCTTCGACTGCAACCGGGTCAACAATTGGAACCACGGCCCGGTCGGTAACCGCGCCCAATTGCTGGCCCACGATCCCGCCGGATTCGCCCTGTGCCAGGAGGTGTTCAAATCGGCTCCCGACCGGGACTGGCGTTACACCTGGCTGCAGAGGCTGCCAATGGTCTCCGCGCCGCCGCGCCTCGACAAGTTCAAGGACATCGACCCCTGGTACACGAAGTTCACCTGGGCGCGCGAGTTCACCATCGTGGGACGGACAGCGAGCGACGACGCCCTGCTGCACGCCAACGAAACCACCCGCCGGCTGTTCGCCTACCGCCACGACTTCCTCAAAGCCCTGATCAACCATGGCCTCAAACTCGTCGTGCTCGGCCCCGGCGAGCAACTGGCCGATCTGCCGGAATGGAAGCGGACCTCCGAGAAGCCGTCGATCGATGGCGCGTCTCGTGGGCCGACCTGCGATCCGAATCTGAATCTGCTCGTCGTGGCACAGGAAGACGTGCTGGCCGGCGCGGCGTCACCCTGGTCCACAGGCAGCCCCGTCATCGCAGTCCTGGCCGAGGCCGCCTATCGAGTCGCAGGCTTGCGTCCCGTGATCCCCGATTACCACGGCAACCAGCAGTACGAACTGCGCGTGAAACGCTTGGATGTGGAATTCGACCAGGCCGTCACGGCGCTCTTCAACCAGGCCAGAGCCGCGGACGCGTGGGCCGACACCCCGGCGGCGCAGGACAAGTTCGCCTACTGGTGCGCCGGCGTGCTCGCCTATTTCGACGCATCCGGGCCGCACTCAGCGCCGCGGGGCAGCACGACGCCCGTGAACACGCGCGAACGACTCGCCACCTACGATCCCGGCCTCTTCGCGATCGTCCACGAGACCATGGCTTATCAAGACAAAGTGGATTGGCGCTACCAAGCCCGCCGCTCGAATTAGTGTGGTGTCTCACAATTGGCTGGTGCTTCGCCGCAAAGATTCTTCGCCTCCCGCGGGCGCGAGGGACGCGCATACCACACTGGCCCGGACCCTTCACGCGCTCCACGCCGAGCCGGAGCCGTAGCCGACATCGCCGGTGGCGTCCGAACTCCGAACTCCCATCTCCGAACTCCCATCTCCGAACGCCCATCTCCGAACTCCCATCTCCGAACTCCCATCTCCGAACTCCCATCTCCGAACTCCCATCTCCGAACTCCCATCTCCGAACTCCCATCTCCGAACTCCCATCTCCGAACTCCCATCTCCGAACTCCCATCTCCGAACTCCCATCTCCGAACTCCCATCTCCGAACTCCCATCTCCGAACTCCCATCTCCGAACGCCCATCTCCGAACGCCCATCTCCGAACGCCCATCTCCGAACTCCCATCTCCGAACTTCCATCTCCGAACTCCCATCTCCGAACTCCCATCTCCGAACGCCCATCTCCGAACTCCCATCTCCGAACTCCCATCTCCGAACTCCCATCTCCGAACTCCCCGGCAAAGCGCTTGCCGAAGCAGGGCGGGGCGCCGTATCATAGCGGCATAGCCACAACTGCAAACCACTGCAACACACTATGAACATGAAACGACGCGAATTCTTGCAAACAACGGCGACGTTCAGTCTGGCCGCGGCGAGCGGTGTCCTGAGTCGCCAGGCGTTCGCCGCCCAACCGCTCGATATGCGGATCGGGGCGAGCGATCTGCGCGTGCAGCCGGTGCTCATGTACGGCCTGACTCAACGGGTGCCGGGACGGAGCTGGCGCCCGTGGGGCGACATCCAGACCGAGGAAGGCGTGACCGAGGAGTTGGGACGCATCGACCGTGAATTGTGGCAACTCAAGAACGGAGCCGATTTCGGAGTCTCGTTCATCCCCACGGCGCGGGTCAGCGCAAAGCCCCAGGTCGAGGCGCTCAAGAGCGCCCAGGCCGACGCATTGCTGGTCTACGCGTCCGGCGGCGGCACGGACCTTTTCGAGGCCCTGGCGGGTGTGGGAAAACCGATGGTGATCTTCGTCCGCGACCGGTCCGGCCCCTACTATCTCTGGCACGAAATCGTCGACTCGCGTTTCCTGCGCAGCCACACCGACTCGGTCAAGCAAACCAACGCCGGCCTCGAAGACGTTGTGGTGGACGATCAGGGGGAAATCCTCTGGCGGCTGCGGGGGCTGTATGGATTGAAGAACACGACCGGACGCCGAATCGTCTGTGTCGGCGGTCCCAGCGGCTGGTCCTGTCCCCAGGCGCCCGAGCGCGCCCGCCAGCGGTTCCAGCTCGACATGATCACCGCGCCAATCCCCGAGGTGAATGCCCGCATCGAGACCGCGCGAAAGGACGCGGCGGCCGTGGATCGCAGCCGGTCCGAGGCCCGTGCCTATCTCGATGCCCGAGGCGTCAAGTCACAGATTCCCGAGGAATCTGTGGCCGAGGCGTTTCTGCTCAAGGGGGTCTTCCACCAACTGATGCGCGAGCACGACGCCTGCGCCGTGACCACCAACGGTTGCATGGCCAGCTACGCCGGCATCATGCCCTGCATGACACTGACGCTCATCAACGACGACGGCTATATGGCCTACTGCGAGTCCGATTTCGTCAATATCCCCGCCGGCATCCTGCTCCATTTCATCGCCGGCCGCCCCACCTACTTCTGCAATCCCACCATCCCCCACCGCGGGCGCATGCTCTTCGCCCATTGCACCGCGCCCCGGCGCATGGATGGTCAAAAGCTTGAGCCGGTGACGCTCGTCACGCACTACGAATCGGACCACGGCGCGGCAACTCACGTCCACTTCCGCCGTGGGCAGAAGGTCACGATCATCAAGCCGGACTTCGAGGCCAAGCATTGGCTCGCCCTGACCGGCACAACCGTCGACGCCCCCTTCCTGGCAACCTGCCGCGGCCAGATCGAAGTCGCGCTCGATGCCGCCACCCAGGACGTCATCCGCAATATGCGCGGATTCCATTGCCAGATCGCCTACGGCGACTGGACGCGGGAGATCGTCTACGCAGCAAAGAAGGTCGGCATCGAAGTCCAGCAATTGCCAGCGGGCCAGGGGAGAAAGGCAATGGGGTCGCATCTAAATAGTTGACAAATGCTTGGCCACCACGTCGCCCGACGGCGTTGCGCGGATGACGAGCAGGTCGAGAGGGGCTGCGGCCACGTCAGAGTCCAGGCTCCTCTTTTGTCGGCGCTTCCCAGGGGCCGCCGGCATTGCGCGTCATGGCGGTTTGCACCGCATCCTGATGCCGGGCGACCGCGCTGTGAACGGTCAGATCCCTTAAAGCCGTCCCTTTTTCGCGCAAAGCCATGATCGCCGAACCCCACGCTTGCGCCCAACCGGCTTCGATGCACCAGGCGCCCCAGCCGACGTCGCCCGAGCCGCCCCAAGGCTCCCAGCGCCTGTAATCGAACGTCCGGAACCAGGTGCCGTCCAGGTAGGGGTACACCTCCGATTTAGTCTGGATGCGGGCAAGGTACTCCGCCAGGTGTCTGCCATGCGGGCTAGAACTGCCGCTCACGGCCCGTGACGATCAACCCCGCCAGAGCGCTGCGCGCCCTTTCATAGGCTGCGGGGCGCTTGTCCCAGGCGAAGAACGAACTGACCAACGGCGCCACGATCGCATCCGCCTCGGACGCCCGTCCTTCGCGCTCGAGGAGGGCCAGGTAATCGTAATCCTCGATCGCGTCGCGCAGCGCCTTGAGTCGAATCGTTGGCACAACGCCTTCGCAACCCACGGCCCGCCCAGGGTAGACCAGCGAGCCCTCTCCGTAAAAGACGACTCCCTTCCTGCCCTGCTGTGGCGCTCCGTTCCCTGCGTAGTAAGGAGCCTCCACCCAAGGATCGTCCACCGGTCCCCAGTAGGACAGCCCGCCCCAATAGAGAAGCCCCCGCATGTGATGGCGCCAAGCGATCCAGGTCGGCACGCGGTAGTGAAGCAATGGATAGTCGATATGCCACCAGGGCGTCGGCTTGCCCTGGCACAAAGCCGTGTAAGTCCAGATGGTTTCGCCCAGGGCCTGGCGCCGCGCGGCACTCTCCTGCTCGTGCAAAGAGAAGAGCGGGCACCAGATGTCCACGGCTCCGTAAAGATCGCCCCAGGCGCTGTCGGCCCCTTCCTGACCCGGAGCGGTCCAGGTCTGCTCGACCACCAGCACTTTCACTACAGACCTTGCCTCGCGGACCGCGCGTCCCCAAGTCTGCACGTACCGGTAGTCGTCCAACGTGTTCGGTTCGTCCCGCAGGTACGTGAAAAAAACCAGATGCGCCTGGTTCAATTCCCGGGCGGCGATGTCGAACGCGGCCAGCCAGGCGCGCAGACGGTCGCGTTCGGCCTCCGGGTCCTTGACGACGCGAGAGGGGTGGGGAATCTGCACCGCGTTGACGTGGTAACGCTCGATGAATCGGCGCAACGCCGCCACGTGCTGCGGCGGTATTCGAAACGAACCGTCGGACTGCGCGACGGGAGTGATCAATTCCCCCGGCGGCACCGCGTTCAGTCGATGATCGCAGAGAACCTGAGCGCATTCGGTCTCGACTGCCGCCCAGTCGGTCGGTTCGGCCTCACGTCCGGCCTTGGCACGCTCGCGGTAGTAGGCTTTGAGGCGTCCCGCGGGCGAGCCGAACTCGGTCTCCAGCGCCGGGACGCTCGGCAGCGCAAAGTCCCAGACGGTGAGGTGGAATGGGATCTCCGCGACCTGTTCCTGCCCGGCCATTACCTGGCAGGTGCCGTGGTATTCACCCGCTGCGGCGTTTGTGGATGCAAAGACGTCCACCCAGAAGCCGTGGGTCTCCCCGGCGGGAAGCTCGAAAGGAATCGCCTTGAGCCGTGAATCGCGCAGCCTCTCGCCCGCCACCGGATGGTCGAAAGGGATCAGCGGGTCCGGATAACCGTCCGGTTTGAAATCCGCGTTGCGATGCGTCCCCGTATCGAGGAAGAGCTGGTGCTGCCGGTAGAGCACCAGGCGGATGGCATCGGCTGCACGATTATCGGGTCCCTTGAGATTACCCGCGTCGAGGCGAAGACCAGAGACCGGTGCATCCGCCCGGACCAGAACCTGGAAACTGCCCCATTCGTTGCGGGCGATCGAGAGCCTGGCATCGCGCACCTCGCCCGGCAACTCGCTGCGGAGCACGTGTCGGGTCTCGGTCACCACCCAACAGTGAGGCGGAGCCGCAAGGAGCCGGGGGCACAAGGGGATTGAGAGCAGGAACGCGAGAGGGCCAAGCCAGGGTCGATATGCAGAGAGGAGTCTCATGGAGCTGCCGTCCAGTCTATTTGTGAGTTCTGGCTGGGAGCGTACCCTTGAATCCGGTGTCATCGCAAGCAAGCAGTTGTTCCCCAATGAACACGCTTCCCATCATCGTAACTTCCCCAGGCCAGCCCCCGCCAGCATCGGGTGTCTATAATAATGAACCTGTCACTTTATTCCGTCGCCGCGCCGCTCAAGGTCAGGAGGTCTGAGCCTGAGGTTCTGACTGATTCGCCTTGTGATTCGCATTGAAATGCCTGTGCAGTCCGGGCACCCTGACACGAGTATTCCATGATGCCCCGCGCGGGTTGAGACGCCGGGGGTTGTGGAAAGACCGCGTCTCGAGACAAAGCTCGTCCGGCTTGGGCGCGAGGCGCGCCGCAAAGGCGCTGACCCAATGAGAATGAAGGGGAATCGTTGGCTACTTGCAGAGGCGCTCCTCGTCGGGCTCCTGTGGGCAGGTCATCCGCACCTACGGGCTGCCGCGTCAACGCCGGGGGCTGCCTCTGCCGACATCGAGTTCCTGCGGAGGCTGACCCTTGACGTGGTGTCGGCTTCGCGGGTCAAGCCGGGGGAACGGGTCGGCGATTCGCCGCGGATCGAAGGCTGGCTGATGGCGGCGACGGAAGTGGGACGGCAGCCGGACGTCTGGGGAACGCTCTGCGCGCTGCACCTGGGGGCTCTGTCGGAAGCCGCGGCTGAGCGCGCCCTGGCAACAGTGGCCGACGCCGTGCGACGCCGAACGATTGTCTTTAAGGGCGCCGTTCGGCATGTGCCAACCGACCTTGACGCATCGCCCACCTCGGCATGGGAACGGACTGCTGTGCGCCTCAACACATACCAGAACGGCGCGTATTGGCACACGCCCTCGGGCTGGCTGGTTGCAGCCTTGCGAAAGCGAGACCTGCGGCTCGCAGCCCAAGTGCTCGCCGACTATGTCGATCATGCGCGTCGGGGCGATTTCCGCCGAGGATCGGACCAAGAGGCCCCGTGGGAGAGCATCCACCCCGGCCGCTACGTTCAAAACGGCGTCTACATGACTTCGGTGGCGCTGCCGGGGAGCGTACTGTTTTCCGGCAGCCTCGAGCCGGCGAACCGGACGGGCCAATCGAGCCCCGCCGGTCGCCAGGCAGTGGAAGAGGAGTTTGCGGCGCGCGCGGCGGGAATCGGCTCGGCGGCGGCGGTCAACCAATTGGTCGCGACCATCGAGTTCGAGCCGCGGGAAGCGCGGGTTGTGCGGCTGGTCATACGCCGTCCGCACGCGGGCGAACCGTGCCTGGATGAACTCGAGGTGTACGGGCCGGGCTGCGTCACCAACCTGGCCCTGGCCGAACGCGGCGCCGTGGCGCGGGCATCGTCGCTGCTTCCGGGCTACGCGATTCATGCCGTGGCGCATCTGAACGATGGTCTGTACGGCAACGACCACAGTTGGATTGCGGCCACGGCGGGCGAGGAGTGGGCCGAAATCGAGTTACCCGAGCCGGCCCGGATCGCGCGCGTGGTCCTTTCGCGCGACCGCGACGGAAGGTTCACGGACAGGCAGATTCTCGAAGCGGAGGTGCAGCTTTCGCTTGACCGGCGAACCTGGCGGACGGTCGGCACGTTGAGGCGTTCGGCGAACGAACTGCGTTTGCCGATGCCGACACTGACCTTGCCGCTGGGAGAGTTACCGAAGCCGACCTGGGCGGGTGCGGTCGACTACGCGTTCTTGCGGGAGCGGGACACGTGGAGCCGAATGGATGCAACGGACTACCTCTCCCCGCTGGTGAACGATCGGCCGGCCTGGCCGGGCGGCCCGCCCTATTGGGGGCGGCTGGCGCGGCTTGATCCGCTCGAACGCACGCTGACGCAGTACTCTGACATGATCGAGCGGCTGGGGCTGATCGGGCTCGATGTGGGCGCAGAGCGGGAGGAACTGGCCGCGCTGCGCAGAGAAGCAGAGGATTCGGCGCTCGCGGGTTCGGATGATCTGTTCCTGCGCGCGCGGCACGCCAAGCGTCGGCTTTTCTTCCGTGATCCGCGGCTCGGCGCGCTCGAGCGCGTGCTGTTTGCAAAACACCATCCACTCCAACCGTCGCACAACTACAGCGAGCATTTGGATTCCCTCTTTGCGCCCGGCGGGGGAATCTGTGTGCTGCATGTCCCGCGCGACGCCGAGGGGCGTTTGAACCCGGCGCGGGCGGAGGTGGAGACGCTTTTCGACGGCAGCGGGGGGATTGTGCGCCACCCGGTAGCCGATTACGACGCGCGGACCGTTTACTTTGCGTATCGTCCGGACAAGCCGGAGGTCGAGGGATGGCAATCGTATTGGCATTTGTATTCGGTGCGAGCCGACGGCAGCGGGCTGCGCCAGTTGACCGAGGGTCCGTTCCACGACTTTGATCCGGTCCCGCTGCCCGACGGCGCGCTGGGGTTCATGTCCACGCGCTGCCAGGGGCGGTATCTCTGTTGGGAGCCGCAGGCGTACGTGTTGTACCGGATGCAACCGGACGGCATGAATCTGCGCCGGCTTTCCTACGCGAACATCAGCGAGTGGGATCCGGTCGTGATGCGCGACGGGCGCATTCTCTGGACCCGGTCAGAGTATTTGGACAAGGGTGCGGACTTTGGGCACACCCTTTGGGCGATTCGGCCCGACGGGACTCATCCCGAGCTGGTTTTTGGGAACAACACGCCCTATTGCTACGGGCATGCGCGCGAGGTGCCCGGCAGCCAGGAACTGGTCTGCACGCTCATTTCCCACGGCGATCATCAGGGGCCGATTGCGCTGATCAATCCGGCCCGGGGGCTGTTCGACACAGCCGCCCTGACGAGCATCACCCCCGACACCCGGCCGCAGTACCAAATGGACCGGTCTCACCACGAGACCTTCCGGGATCCCGAAGCGGTCTCGAGCGACCACTTTCTGGTCACCCACAATCCGGGGCGGCAATCGCACTGGGGCCTCTACGTCATCGACCGATTCGGCAACCGGGAACTGCTCTATCTCGATCCGGCGATCAGCAGCAAGCGCCCGTCCCTGCTGCGCGCGCAGCCGCGTCCGCCCCTGTTGTTTGAAGCGCAGAATCCGGATCTTGCGCGGGAGGGGCTTGGGCAGTTTGTGGTCCAGGACGTGTACGAGGGGCTTGGTCCAACGGTCGCTCGCGGCCAGGCGAAGTACCTCCAGGTTTCCCAGGAAGTGCCTTCCCCTTTGGAACGGCTGGCCGACGGCCAGTATCGCAACGCGCATCCGGGTTACCCGGACTATTACGCAACCCCGATTCACCTGGTGACCGGCCCGCGCCAGGATTACTCGACGCGGACCGCCAACGCGCTGGAGCCGCATGCCTTTCGGGCGGGCAGCGCGGCCCGAGCCGGGGACGGGACGGTGACGATCACCGAACACGGCGGCTGGCCCAGTTACGTTGCCAAGGCCGTGCTCGGCACGGTGCGCGTCGCCGAGGACGGCTCGGCCAACTTCACGGCGCCGGCCGGCAAAGTGCTTTATTTCCACCTGCTGGACGAGGACTTTAACGAGCTGCAGCGCATGCGCAGCGTGGTCCAACTGCAGCCGGGCGAACAGCGCAGTTGCATCGGCTGCCACGAGGACCGGCATGCCGCGCCGCTGCGCCCGACCCGACGCCCGCTCGCCGCCGCGGCGCAGACGCTCACTCCGCCGCCTTGGGGCGGGTTGGCATTCGATTACGAACGCGTGGTTCAGCCGGTGCTCGATGCGCACTGCGTCCGCTGCCACGACACCCAATCCGAGGCGCCGCTCGATCTGCGGGGCACGCGCGATGGGGAACGGGTGCCGGCGTCGTATCGCTCGCTGATCGGGGGCGGATGGGTGCATTACTTTGACTGGCACTATGGGGCCCGCCATTTCAAGGCCGAACCGCTCACGTTCGGCACGCGCCGGAGCCGCCTTTTTACGGCGCTGGCCGGAGAGCAGCACAAGACCGTTGCGCTCGAACCCGCGGATATGCGGGCGCTCAAGGCCTGGATCGACCTCAACTGCCCTCTGTGGCCGGACTACCGCCATCGCAGCGAGCGTCCGCTGTAGAATCCTCGACCGATCAGACGCGCTGTTCTGTGCCGCAAAACGCCCAGTTGTCGGCGCGGAGGTGCTTTGCTAAAGTGACACATCCTTATGGCAATTGCTGATTTGGAACCGAAAGTCGGCGGCGTCACCCCGTCCGCGCCGGAAGCGGTGGTGGTGGTGCGCGGTCTGACGAAGGTTTTCAAAGATTTCTGGGGCCGGCCCAAGGCGCGCGCGGTCGATGCCGTGGACTTCGAAGTCCGGCGGGGCGAGGTGTTCGGTTTGCTGGGTCCCAACGGATCGGGCAAGTCGACGACCGTGAAACTCCTGCTGGGGCTTCTGCATCCCACACGGGGCCACATCGAGGTGTTTGGTCATTCCCCGCGCCACGTGAAAACGAAGGCGCGGATCGGTTACTTGCCTGAGGAATCGTATCTATACCGTTATCTCGATTCCGCGGAGACGCTCGATTTCTTCGGCAATCTCTTCGAACTGACGTCGAAGGAAAGGCGGAACCGAAGCGAGCAACTGCTCGAGATGGTCGGGCTGAGCCAGGTGCGTCGGCGGACGGTGGGCGAGTTTTCCAAGGGCATGCAACGTCGCATCGGCCTTGCCCAGGCGCTGATCAACGATCCCGACATGATCATCCTCGACGAGCCCACGTCGGGACTCGATCCGATCGGCTGCCGTGAGGTGAAGGACCTGATCCTTGCGTTGGCGCAACGCGGGAAGACGGTGATTCTGAGCAGCCATTTGCTGGCGGACGTCGAGGACGTTTGCGATCGTGTCGTGGTGTACTACGGGGGGAGGATTCAGGCCATGGGCACGCTCAAGGAACTCCTGGCCACGCCCGACGCCGTGCGCATCACATCCCCACTATTGCCGCGCGAGACTCTCGAACGGGTCCTGGAGATCATCCGACGCGATGTTGGGGCCAACCGGGTCGAGATCGACACGCCGACCCAGAATCTGGAAAGTTACTTCCTCAAGGTTGTCGAGCAGGCCAAGCAGCGCGAGACGACATCGGGCGCAACCTCGGGTGCCCGTGTGGCGGCGTATCTGCGGGGCGAAGCCGATCAGCCTTCGAGCGTCGAGCGCCGACTCGAACGTCTCAGCCTGCCTCAAACCCCCGCGCCCACCCCTGAAGTCAAGAGTCCCGCGGCGCCGTCTGTGGACGAGACCAGGCTGGCGGCCTTGGCGCATGGAGAGGAGAAGAGCCCGCCGCCGGTCAAGGTTCAGACGCCGCCGCCGGCCGACCTCGATCGGGCGAACGAGAAGCTCTCGAGCCTGCTGGGGGACAAGCCATGAGGCCGATCTTGGCTGTGGCGGGGCTGACGTTTCGGGCGGCCTTTCGTTTCCGACTGGTGCCCGTGCTGTCGGTGCTTTTGGTGGCTTCGGTTTTCCTGCTGCCGGCGTTCATCAAGCACACGGGAAAGGCGCAGGAGTTTGTGCAGATCGTGCTCACGTACACGCTGGGGCTGACGACGGCAGTGCTCGGCTTGACCACGCTTTGGCTCGCGTGCGGCACTTTGGCGGGGGACATCGAGGACTGCCAGATGCAGGTGGTCGCCGTGAAACCGATTGCGCGCTGGCAAATCTGGCTGGGCAAGTGGCTTGGCATCATGATGCTCAACGGGCTGATGCTCGCGGTGTGCGCCGGCGCGATTTACGCCCAATTGCAGTGGCGGGCGCGCGGCCTCTCGCAGGAGCAGCTCGAGGTCCTCAACAACGAAGTCCTGGTCGCCCGCGGTTCGTTCAAGGAGAGTCTGCCCGACCTCGAACCCGTCGTCGAAGAGGAGTACCAGAAGCGGCTCGAGAGCCCGGCGTTCGCGGAAATGCCGCGCTCCGAAGCCCGCCGCATCATTCGCGAGCAGCTCAAGGCCGGACTCCAGGTCGTCCCGCCCGCATACACACGGGTATGGCGTATCGACCTCGGCTCGGTGAAGAGCGCGCTGGCCGGACGCCCGCTGTATCTGAGGATCAAGTTCTTCGTGTCCGAGAAGAGCGCGTCCGGCACCTACTGGGGCCTCTGGGAAGTCGGTCCGCCCGAATCGCCGCGGCGCGTCCAGGATGTGAAGAATCATGCGGCGGAGACCTTCTACGAATTCTCGGTGCCGCCGGACCTGTTCGATGCCGAGGGTCTGCTCACGGTGGAATACACAAACCAGAACGACACCGCCGTGCTGTTCCCGCTGGACGAAGGCTTCGAGGTACTCTACCGCGCGGGCGGGTTCGGGCTGAACTACGTGCGCGGCGTGGCGATCCTATTCTGCTGGCTGGCTCTGCTCGCCGCTCTCGGGCTGGCCGCGGCGAGCTTCCTATCGTTTCCGGTCGCCGCCTTTCTCGCCCTGGGCCTGCTCATCGTCGCATTCTCGACTGGCACGATGAGCCTGGTCATCGAGCAGGGGACCATCCGGGAGGTGAACCCGAACACAGGCGAAGTGGCGAAGGCCAACCTGTTCGATCACGTGACCGTCGGTTTCTTCAAGGGGCTGCTGGGGGTCATCAATTTGGTGCGCGGCTTTTCGCCCATCGATTCGATGAGCACGGGGCGCTCGGTGTCGTGGACGCAGTTGGTCCGCGCCATCAGCCAGATCGTGCTGCTCATGGGCGGGCTGTTCGCCGCCATCGGCATTGCGATCTTCACGCGCCGCGAACTGGCCACGGCGCAGGGGAAAGGCTAGAGATGCCGCGCTCGCGTTCACACTGGTACAAAGCGGGGCTGGCCGGGCTGGCGGTAGCGCTGCTGGCGGGGGCCGCCTGGGCGCAGCGGACGCTGACGCAATTGCGCGGAGACCTGGGGCTGACGCGCGTCGAGCCGCTCAAGAATGCCCCGCCGATTCTCTCTCTCACGACGGTTGTGCTCGGCGGCTTTCGGGGCCTGATCGCCAACGCCCTCTGGATTCGCGCGATGGAGTTGCAGGACCAGGACAAGTATTTCGAGAAGGTCCAGTTGGCGGACTGGATCACCAAACTCCAGCCCCACAACAAGACCGTATGGATCGTCCAGGCGTGGGACATGTCCTACAATATCTCGATCAAGTTCAGCGATCCGCGGGACCGTTGGCTGTGGGTGTCGCGGGGCATCGAGCTGTTGCGGGATCAGGCCCTGCTCTACAATCCGCACGAGGTGCTGCTCTATCGGGAACTGGCCTGGCACTTCCAACACAAGATTGGGCACAACCTCGACGACGCCCACCTCTTCTTCAAAGGCGCCTGGGCCGCGCAGATGCAGGAACTCTTCGGGGGCGGCAGACCGCCCTGGGACGAGCTCGCCCATCCCCAAACCGACAACGCGCGGGACCGGGCCCGGCGGCTGCGCGAGGTGTACAAGCTCGACCTGGCCCGAATGCAGAAGGTGGACGAACTCTACGGGCCGCTAGACTGGCGGTTGCCGGAGGCCCACGCGCTCTACTGGGCCTACGTCGGCAAACAGGAGGCCAAGACCCAGACCGACCTCATCCAGTTGCGGCGCGTCATCTATCAATCCATGGACATGGCGTTCCACCGCGGCCGGCTGATCGATGCGAAGCTGGGCGAGGGTTTTCGCTTCGAGCCCAATCTCGACATCGCAGACAAGACCAACGCGGCGTACGAAGAGGCGATGGCGGAGGATGCGGAAATGCGCCAGCACATCAGCCGCGCCCACAAGAACTTCCTCCTCAGCGCCACCTACTTCTTCTATGTCCACGGCCGCGCGCGCGATGCCGAGCGGTGGTTCAATGTCGTCAAGGAGAAGTATCCCAAGGATTACCCCCGGGCCATGACGCTGGACGAATACGCCCTCAGACGCGTGGGCGAGGATGTGGGCGAGACCGACATGAACCGAACGATCTCGAACATCATGGGGGCTTTGCGGCAGTCGTATGTCAACCTTGTCGATGGGGATGAGGACGCATTCAACGGCTACCAGGCTTTGGCCCGGAACATCTGGGCTCGCTACCAAAGCAAGATCGTCGGCGGACCGTCTGATAAACGCGTCGGTTTGCCGCCGTTGAAGGAGATGCAGGCCGAGATTCTCCGCTACCTTCTCGATCCGGAACGCGGGATTCGACCGGAAGCCAAGGCCATTCTGCAAAGCCAGCTCGGCATCACCCGCCCGCCCGCTACCGCCACCAACGCACCGCCGCCCGCCCCCTAGCCCGTATATTTCTTAACCGAATTGGTCCACAACTGACAGCCAGAGCCAATTCATGAAGTGGAGCGGCGACGCGGCCCCGTCGCCACAGTCTTTTCATTTGGAGCGGTGCTTGACGAGTATCTGGAAAGGGATTTGGGGATTGTTCTGGCAGCGCTCCTGCAGGGCAGGCCAAGAAGGCTCAGGGTGAAGGTCCGCCTTGAGCGCGATCAGGCAGATGCGCAGGGCCGAGAGGTTGCAGTTATAAAGATAAAGTGACAGGTTCGTAATTATTGACACGCCTTCTGTTTTGGCGTACATGTGTCTGCGGCAAGGGCAGTGGTGGTGGAGTGAGTTGAACGAAAGGTCTCCTATGCGGATGGCGCGGATCAAGATCAGCGGGCGTGGGGCGGTGTATCACTGCATGTCGCGTGTGGTAGGCGGGCAGAGGCTTTTGGGGCCGCTGGAGAAGGAGAAGCTGCGAGAGATGCTCTGGCAGCAGGCGGCTTTCAGCGGGGTGGAGATCATCACCTACTGCCTGATGGCCAACCATATTCATCTGTTGGTGCGCATAGGGGCCCAGAACAGGGCCAGCGACGCGCAACTGGTGGATCGGGCGCTCAAGTTCTACGGCAAGAAGAGCCTCTACGTGCAAACGCTGCGCAAGGCGTTGGAGGAGCAGG
>Ga0208197_1000338_pt1 | contig 63116 bp, 53 predicted proteins | sample AD_JPNNA4_MetaG_FD_184444 | JGI IMG/M metagenome (GOLD analysis project Ga0208197, IMG submission 184444) | Active sludge microbial communities of municipal wastewater-treating anaerobic digesters from Japan - AD_JPNNA4_MetaG (SPAdes) (version 2) | ecosystem: Engineered > Bioreactor > Anaerobic...
AAGGCCGGGGTGCGACCGGAGTTCACCATCACCCCCCGACGCGGCGAGTATTTTGTGATGGATCGCGCCAGAGTGCAGATCAACAACGTGCTCTTCCCTGTGCCGAGTAAGGTCAGCAAGGGCATCCTCGTCACCACGACGCTGCACGGCAACACGCTGGTCGGTCCCAACGCCGAGGAGATCGCCGACAAGACCGACGCCGCCGTCACCGCCGAGGGAATGCGTGAAATCTGGGAGGGCGCGCAAAAGCTCGTTCCCGGCCTCAGCCAGCGCGACGTGATTGCGACGTTCGCGGGGCTGCGTCCCGGCGGCAATGCGCCGTGTCTCACCTGCGCCACGCCGTACAACAAGGACTTCATCATCGAGATTCCCGATAGCGTAGCGGGTTTCGTCAACCTGGGCGGGATGGAGTCCCCCGCCCTCACCGCCGCGCCCGCTATCGCCGAGCGAGTGGTGGCCCTGCTTCAGGGCGCGGGCGAAGATTTGCGCGAAAAAGCGGATTGGAATCCCATCCGTCCGGCGCGCCCGGTCTTCCGCCACCTCGACCGCGAGGCGCAGGCGGCGCTCATCGCCCGCGACCCGCGCTACGGGCGCGTCATTTGCCGCTGTGAGACCGTCACCGAAGGCGAGATCGTCGCCGAAATCCACGCCCCCATCCCCGCCACCACCTACGACGCCATCAAGCGCCGCACGTGGCTCGGCACCGGGCGCTGTCTCGGCGGCTTCGACATGCCGCGCGTCGTGGACATCCTGGCGCGGGAGTTGGGCGTGTCACCGCTAGAGATAAGCAAGAAGGGGCAAGGCTCGGAATTTCTATATCGCACGACAAAAGCGTGGAAAGTGTAATATCTTGGGTCAAAGAAGTGTCGTTATTACACCCGTCGTTGTCCCGATTCCGCCACAACTGGAGGTATTGTTAAAGCAAATCACGCCGGACAATATACATCACGAAATCACAACCGGGCCGGCGCAAGGACTGGAGACTATTCTTATGGAAACGATTGCCATTGACAGTGTGACTGTTCCTATCACCGTGGAATACCTGGAAGAGGATGGAGTCTACAAGATCAGTTGTCCGCTTCTACCAGGATGCCATGCCTGGGGCGAGACATTGGACGAAGCTATGCGCTCCATTCCAGGAAATATCCGTGCAATGCTAGAAGCACGTCGCGCGAAACATGCTCCTATTCCGGCATTATTCGAGGAGACAAATCAACACACACCATTTGTGCTCCGCATGGTACCGGCATGAAATATAGAGAGTTGGCCAAGCGATTACGCGATCTGGGCTGCGAATTTGTTAGAAATGGCGCTGGTTCACACCGCATCTGGTGGAATCCGGCCAATGAGCAGTACACAACGATTCCTGATTGGGGCAGCAAGGACCTCAAAACAGGAACATTGCGTAGCATTTTAGCGGATCTAGGATTGACTCTAGCTGATATCCAGAAAAACAAACAATGAGAGCCATGAAAAAACTTAAATCGGTCTACGACGTCATCGTTATCGGCAGTGGCCCCGGCGGATTGGCGGCAGCGATTGCGGCCAAGAAGGGCGGGGCGGACGACGTGCTCGTGCTGGAGCGCGACATCGAATTGGGCGGCATTCTGTTGCAATGCATCCACAACGGCTTCGGCGTGGAGACTTTTAAGGAGGACTTGCCCGGCCCCACGTACGCGCAGCGGTTCGCGGACGAGGCCAAGGCCATCGGCGTGGAGTACCTGCTCGACACGATGGTGCTGGATGTAACGTCCGACCGCCGTGTTTTTGTGACGAGTTCACGCGGCGGCCTGGTGGAATTGCAGGCGCGGGCGATCATTATGGCGATGGGCTGCCGCGAGCGCACCCGCGCGCAGATCCGGATCCCCGGCCCGCGCCCGGCGGGCGTCTACACAGCAGGGACGGCGCAGCGATGGGTCAACGTCGAAGGCTATATGCCCGGCAAGCGCTTCGTCATCCTCGGCTCCGGCGACATCGGCATGATCATGGCGCGGCGGCTCACCTTCGAGGGCGCGAAGGTCGAGGGCGTGCTCGAAGTGATGCCCTACCTCACCGGCCTGAGCCGCAACTACGTCCAATGCCTGCTCGATTTCGACATCCCGCTGCACCTGTCGCATACCGTCAAGCGCATCATCGGCAAGAACCGCGTCGAGGCCGTCGAATCGGTAGCCGTGGATGAACGCTGGCAGCCCATCCCCGGCACCGAAGAAATCATCCCCTGCGACACGCTGTTGCTCTCCGTGGGCCTTATCCCGGAGAACGAGCTGTCGCTCAAAGCCGGCGTGGCGCTCGACCCCATCACCGGCGGGCCGTATGTGGATGACGGCTTCCAGACAAACGTGCCCGGCATTTACGCGGCGGGCAACGTCGTTCACGTGTACGACCTGGTAGACTGGGTCACGCAAGCGGGAATGACGGCGGGGAAGCGGGCGGCGCAGCAAATAACAAATGGCAAATGGCAAATGGCGGATGGCGAATCACGAATTACGAATTATGTGGCAACGCGAGCAGGCGAGAATGTGCGCTACGTTGTGCCGCATAAAGTGAACCCGGAGACGCTCACCGAAGATACGGTGATGTTGCAGATGCGGGTGACACGCCCGCTGGAGCAGCCCGTGCGCGTCGAGGTGCGCGACGGCGAGACGGTCATCACGCACAAAAACGAGCGTTACGCCCGTCCCGGCGAAATGGTCAACATCACCCTACGCGGGCGCGACTACGACGCCGTGCGCAAAGCCGAAAACCTCACGGTGCATGTCGTTCCACGGTAAATGGCAAATGGCGAATGGCAAATGGCGAATGGGCGAATCAAAGAATCAGCGAATCAGCAGAATTCTCCCATTCGCTGATTCTCATATTTTCAGGAGGATAGTTATGACCGCAACCTTTACCCTCAGTGCTTTTGGCGATGAAATCGCTCCGGATTTGGAAGAACAACTACAAACGCTCAACGCTCTGAATGTCGGCAGACTGGACCTGCGCGGGGCGTGGGGCAAGAACGTGCTGCGGATGGACGACGATGACCTGGAGCAAGTGGTCAAGCTGTGCAACGCGCACCACATCCAGGTGGCCTGTTTGGGCAGTCCCATCGGCAAATCGCCGATTACAGAACCCATCGAGTACGAAATCGGCAACCTGACGCGCATCTTTCAGGTCGGCGAGGTCGTCGGTTGCCGCCGTGTGCGCCTGTTCTCGTTTTACCCGCCGGATACCAGCACCAATGAACATTACGACGACTACGTTGAGGAAGCCGTCGCCCGCCTGGCAAAGCTAACCGAGATGGCGGAACGCGAGGGCTTCGTGCTGCTGCTCGAAAACGAAAAAGGCATCGTCACCGACACACTGGCGCGCTGCGAAGCCGTCATCAAGGCGATCAACCGCCCGGCTTTGCGCTTCCTGTGGGATTCGGCCAACTTTGTCCAGGTCGGTGAGGAGCGGGTCGTCGAGCGTGGCTGGCCGATGGTTGGCGAATTCATCGGCTACGTCCATGTCAAAGACGCAGTGCTGGCCGATGGGCATGTCGTCCCCGCAGGCGAGGGTGATGGACAACTCCCGCTGCTGCTCACGCACCTCAAGGAAGCCGGTTACCAGGGTGTGCTGGCATTGGAACCACATCTCAAAATCGCCGGACACAGCACCGGCTTCAGCGGCGCAGAGGGGATGAAGATCGCCGTCACCGCACTGCGCAAAGTGATGGCCGAGACTGGTTGTGTTGAGACAAGATAAGTGTCAACGGATTAAACGGATTTTAACGGATTCAGAAGAAATCCGTTTCATCCGTTTAATCCGTTGACATTCTCTTTGGAGGATGCTATGCCGATTACCGAGAAGATGATCTGCATCACTTGTCCGATGGGGTGTTCGGTGGAAGTGACCCGCGAGGGCGAAACGCTGCTCAGCGTGGATGGCAATACCTGCCCGCGCGGCGAAGCCTACGTGCGCCGCGAGCTGACCGATCCCCGGCGCATGGTGGCGACAACGGTGCGCGTGAAGGGCGGCCTCCATCCGCTTGTGCCCGTCTACACCGCGCGACCATTCCCCAAACCGCGCATCTTCGAGCTGCTGGAGGCACTGCGCCAGGTGGAACTCGAAGCCCCCGTGGCGACGGGGCAGGTTGTGCTGGCAAACGCGCTGGATACGGGCATTGACATCCTCGCCAGCCGCGAGATGCCGCATTCTGCATAAAACAATCGAACCCGATGGCGGTTGCTATCGGGTCCGATAATCTGCTTTTACCACGCTAACGCCAATAAAGCTTGCGTCGGATCACAGTCCGACACGCTGCTCACAGTTCGATATTGCTAAATCGCCATACTTCCGCTATAATAAGATTATGGACATGCGCCAACGTTCGAATGGGATCCTGACAAAGATCGCGCTAATCAGGAAAAGCACGGCATCGCTTTTGGCTTGGCTCAGTATGCTTTTGCAGATCCAAGCCGTGTCATTCTAAAGGATTTGACACACAGTACAGAGAACGAAGAGCGATTCTATTGTCTTGGCAAGGTTGGTGAAGGCATTGTGACCGTGCGATTCACATATCGCGAGGGTCGTATACGAATTTTTGGCGCAGGTTACTGGCGAAAAGGGAAGCAGATATATGAAGAACAAAATCAACTATAGCGATGAACCATTGGGCGAAGTGCAAGTGGTGGCAGATTTTCTACCCCCACCGTCCGAATTGGTATTCCGGGAAGATACAGTCAAAGTCACAATTACGCTGAGCAAGGCCAGCGTTGACTTCTTCAAACAAGAAGCGACGAAACACAAGGTCTCTTACCAACAGTTGATTCGTCGTTTGCTGGATGAATACGCGCATTATCACGCTGGTTGAGTGAAACCCACATCAAACGCAAACCGCAGGTAGCTCGTGAAGCTACCTGCGGTTGTTTTGGAACAAGCTCAACACCCGCCGTTATGCGGCTCCTGCTCCCATATCCGCAGCCCATGGCGGCTCAGATAGATCGGGATGCTCTTGTACAGCGGGTTCGCCGCCTCGATCGCCCGCAGCATCTCGCGCTTGGTATAGGAGAGCGCCGGGCAGAGCAGCGTCACCGAGCCGCCCTCGCCCCCCGCGCCGTTGACCTTCCAGCCGAGCGCGCCGTAGCTTTTGGCGATCTCGATCACCTGCCGCGCGTCGTGGCTGATCAGGTCGGGATGCAGGCGGCCTTGTGCTTCCGTGTTCTCGATCATCGCCTGACCCAGCGCACGAAAGTCTCCCGCATAGACGGCATCCCGCGATTTCTCCGCCGTCACCCGCAGGTCTTGCAAACGCTTGCACTCCGGGCCTTCGTTTTCCAGCTCCGCGATGACCTTCTCATGCACCTGCGACGAGACATGTGATTTCCCCAGGAAGATTAGCGCCAGCCGCCGTTCGAGTTCCCACCAGATGGCATTGGAAACCTGAATTTGCGACACCGAGGCATACGGATACTTGTAGACTTCGATAAAGTTGATGCCACCATACGCCGAGCACAGTTGATCCTGCACGCCCGACTGCTGCTTGAGCATTTCCACTTCGACGGCGTGCGCGGTGTTCGCCACTTGATGGGGTGTCATCTGCCCCGGCGTGAGCCGATCCAGCGCGCCGATCAACGCCACCGAAACCGCCGCCGATGTACCGGTCGAGCAGCCACTCGGCGCTTCGGAATAGATCGTCGCCTGGATTGCGTATTCCTTCGGCACGCCCATCCGTTCGATAGCCGCTTCCAGCAGCGGGTGGCGCTCATAGCCCGGCTCATCCGGGTGGACGGCGAACCGCTCGCCGTAATTCTCCGCGTAAAGGACGATGCGCTCCGTCCCCCGCCCGTAGGGGAAGACCTCGATCTGCACTTCGACGTAAGGGTACACGCCGATGTTGAAGATTTTGCCGTGCCCGGCGAACCACGTGTCCGTCCAGCCGCCGTTGTCGCAGATGCGAATTGGCGCGACGCTGTTGATGACGCGCAGTGGACGGCGGTTATATTGCTCATTCATCACTTACTCCGTACTCCCTACTCCATACTCCCTACCCATAGAGCGGCCCAAAGTTCGCGCAGGCGCGATAGTCGGCGCCTTGCGGTTCCATTGCGCCAAACGCGCTCCACGTCGCCGGGCGGAAGACCTTCTCCTCCGGGACGTTGTGCATCGAGACGGGGATGCGCAGCATCGAAGCCAGCGTGAGCAAATCCGCGCCGATGTGGCCGTAGCTGATCGCGCCGTGATTCGCACCCCAGTTGTACATCACCGTGTACACGTCGCGGAACGGCCCGCTGCCCGTGACGCGCGGCACGAACCACGTCGTAGGCCAGGTCGGGTCGGTGCGCAGGTCGAGCTTGTCGTGCACCTCTTTCGGCAACTCGATGATGACGCCTTCGGCCAGTTGCAGCACCGGCCCCAGACCCTTCACCAGGTTGAGGCGCGACATCGTCACCGGCATGCCGCCGCGCGTGACGAAGTGTGTAGACCAGCCGCCGCCCCGGAAGTACTCAAGGTTGCCCGGATGCCACGTCGTCGCCTTGAGACACCGCTCCACTTCCTCCGGCGTGATCTCCCAGTAGGGCTTCATCACCGGCTTGCCGTCGCGCTCCTGCTGCCCGGTCGCATCAAGCGCCGTCGGCCCGGAGTTGATGAGGTGCAGGAAGCCGCCGGCCGCGTCGCCGGTCAGCTCGTAGCCGGTGACGCGCTTGACGGCCTCCGGGCTCCAGTAGGTGCGCACATCCGAGAACATCTGCGCCGTGCCGGTGAGCAGGTGTCCGAAGAGCATCGCCACGCCGTTGAGCGCGTCGTTCTCCGTCGCCACAATGTAAGGTTCGCGGATGCCGTTCCAGTCGAAGGATGAGTTGAGGATCGCCTCCATAAAGTCGCCGTTGGGGAAGTGATCGGTCCACTGGCGTTGCCCCTGGAAACCGGCGGCAATGGCGTTACGCCCCAGCGCCTCCTCTTCGTAGCCCAGTTCCGCCAGGCGCGGGTTGCCCACCATCAGATCGCGGGCAATCAGCGCCATCTGCACCGAAAGCTCCCAATCTTTATCTTTCTGCGCGCGGCTGCGCTGTTTTTCCGGTGGATTGCGATCCACGCCTTCGGGACAGTGCGCCTTAACCCAGGCCAGGGCGTGCCCGAACTCCACCGGATCGTAGATGCGCTCTTCGAAGCGGCGGACGAACTCCGACATGTCCACAAATTCCACGCGCATCCCCAAATACTGCTCGAACAGCCACGGCTCGACAATGGAGCCGGCGATGCCCATCGAGACGCCGCCCATCGAGAGGTACGACTTGCCGCGCATGGATGCCACAGCAAGCCCCGCTTTTGCAAAGCGCAGTAACTTTTCCTGCACATCTTCGGGGATGCGGTTATCGCCTGCGTCCTGTACGTCGCGCCCGTAGATGCTGAAGGCCGGTAGTCCCTTCTGCGTGTGCGCCGCCATCACCGCCGCCAGGTAAACCGCCCCGGGTCGCTCGGTGCCGTTGAACCCCCACACGGCTTTGGGGATGAGCGGATCCATATCCATCGTCTCCGCGCCGTAGCACCAGCACGGCGTCACCGTGAGCGAGACGCCAACGCCCGCGCGCGCGAACTTTTCGGCGGTCTGCGCCGCCTCCGCCACGCCACCGATGCACGTGTCGGCAATCACACACTCGACGGGCAAGCCGTTTGGATGGCGCAAATTCTCGCTAAGAAACGCGGCGACGGTCTTCGCCATGCCCATCGTCTGTGCCTCCAACGACTCACGCACGCCGCGCCGCCGCCCATCAATCACCGGGCGAATGCCAATCTTGGGCATACTCCCGATCAAACGGTTATGCGGTTCGTTCATCTTCATCATAGCCTCCACGGGGAATTAGAAATGAGTAACGAGTAACCAGTAACCAGCAACCAGTAACCAGCAACCAGTAACCAGCAACCAGTAACCAGTAACCAGTAACCAGTAACCAGTAACCAGCAACCAGCAACCAGCAACCAGCAACTAGGACCGAGCCGCCCACTGCCCGCCGTGATCGTGGGGACCAAGCCACAGCCTTTGGCCGACGGCCCAGCCCCAACCGGCAAGTTTGAGGGTGACCGGCAGTTGCATCCAGCCAGCCTTGATACGCTGCTGCACGGCCTCCCACGACGGCACACCGCTGACGGCGTCCGCCGCTTCGACATTGCACGCGCCCACGGCTACTGCGCCGGTCAATGTAGCCTCCGGCGACAGTTTGTGCAGCAATCCGGTCAGAAATCCGGCGATGGCGCAATCGCCCGCCCCGGTCGTCCCCACCAGGTTGGCGCGGAACGCCGGCGCCAGCAACTCACGGTTTGTCCACCCTGCGGTAAACTCAGAGCAGGCGCGCCCACCGAGACCCAGACACTCTCCCAAGACGCGCAGTCGCGCCGCTTCGGGCGTCGTGCGCAGGTAGATGCCCTGGCTGCCCAGCTTCAATCCGACAACGGCGGCGCCCCACCCCACCAGCCGCCCCGCCAGGTCGCTGAGCAGGTCGCCATCCATCTGCGGAAGGAACTCGCCGTTTTCTTCCAGGATAGCATAACGCGCCGGGTCCACCATCAGCAGGGCTTCCTCCACACTCGGCAAGAAAACATCCACCTGCGGGAGGACCCGCACCAGCCATGCGGGCCAATCCACTTTCCCGGCCTCGGCGTGCGGATCGGGTCGGCTCACGTCGAGCGAGGTGATCAAATTGTGCGCCTTCACGCGGCGGAGCAGCGTCTCGAATTCCTGTCCGGCATCCCGATAGAAGTTGCGCATCAGCGTGGGATAGCCGAAATGGAAGATGTGGGCACCGGAACACACGGCGTTTTCCAATGCGGCGTCGGGGACATCGGCGGCGCAAAACGTGTCGTTGGGGCCGGCGTAATGGAGAAAGGTACGATCAACATGGGGTGAGCTGAAGATAATGGTATAGGAGCTATACTCGCCCGCCGCAATCAACATTCCATCTGCCAACGCGGGATCGTAGCTGCGGAACACATCGAGCGTCGCCCGTCCGAAGGTGTCGTCACCCACTTTGCCCATCAGGCGGACGGGGACGCCGAGCCGGTGCAGCGCCAGCCCGGTATTGGAGACTGCGCCGCCCGTCGAGATCGTCATCGGCCCCACATTGACCAATCCGCCTGGCACGAGCCACGTCGCCAGGTCGTGGCAGGTTGCAGGCAACGTCGGAATCACGTCCAGGCACACATGCCCGGCGACGATGATCGCAGCAGAAGTGGATTTTGACATATCAAGTAGCACCAAGCGTGAATGAGCGTATCAGCTACGCATCATTTATTCCTTGTCTGCCCCGCATTAATCCCATCCAGCACCCTTACCTGAAAATTTGCCGCCGAAGCGTCCAGCAGGGCTTTGATATCAGGGTTGGGCGTGGCGAGGACCTGTCGCAGGACGCGGCCCAGTTCATCGTAAAGCTCCGGTGCGGCCACAGGCGGTTCGCCGCGCACGACAACGCCGGAATTGATGAAGTCGGCGTAGTTTGCCACGGGCACATTCGCGTACTTCTCGATGATGGCCGCGCGCTGTTGGCCGTATTCGCCGGTAAAGACATTGATGTACGGCAGTCCCACGATGGCACCACTTTCGGCCTGCATCTGGACGGTATGCTCCAGCGCCACCAGGTCGAACTCACGCCAGGTGTTGAAGGCCAGCGCCGCCTCCAGCACCTCCGGCGCAGACGCGGGGTTGTACAACCACACCTCCCCCGTGCCCAGCGTCGCGTTGGCGCCGCCGTTGGGCATGCGTCCGAATCCCACATCTTCAATGTTCAGGTCTTTCAGGTTGCGGATCATCCAGCCAAGCGTGTCGGCGCTGGCGATGGTCATGGCAGTTTTCCCGCCGACAAAGTCAAGCACCAGAGCATAGTTGCCCCAACTGGTGATGTCGGATGTGGTCGCGCCGTCCTGCCAGCGCAGATCGTGCATGAACTGCATCGCGGCCACCATGGCGGGATTGTTATAAACGGCAATCCACCGGCCTTCCACCTGCTGCACCACATCCCCACCGAAGGACATCATCATCGCCACGCTCATCCAGCCACCGAGCGCGCCCTCGTTGCGGATGTTGAAGCCGTCCACACCCTCAAGATTGGCATGAATATGTTGCGCATACGCGCGCACTTCATCCCATGTCTGCGGCGGCTTGTCGGGATCGAGACCGGCCTCCGCGAACAGCCGCCGATTGTACATCAGCCCCAGACCGTTGGCGGCGTGCGGCAGACCGTAGATGTTGCCATAGGCATCTTGCGCCAGCGTCAGCAGCGCCGGGTGATAGGCCGCGCGATAAGGGGTGTTTTCCACATAGGCGGTGATGTCCGCCGCATAGCCGGCCTCGATGAGCGCGCGGGCATCGGTCAACGACACGGCGTAGGTATCTTCCAACGGACTATGGGTGTGGGTGATGAATGTTTGCGGGTCGTAGTGGTAAGTGCTGGGATTGATCACCACGTCGGGACGGAGAAGGCGGAAGCGCTCCAACATCCAGCGCTGGCGCTGCATGCCCAAAGCGTCATCCGGCAACGCGGCCTCGCTCACGCTAACGATCACCGGTTGCAGCGGTGTGGGTGTCACCTCGACGATTTTCTCGAATGGGACTTCAACGGTGATTTCGCGGGTAACAACAATTTCCTTCGTGACCTCGACCGGGACTTCGCGCGTCACCACCACGGTCACGGTTTGGATCACTTTTTCGGGCAACGGCGTCGCGCACGCGGCAAAGGCCCCCGTCATCACAATCAACAGAACGAGAAGTGAGCAGCGAGAAATGAGGGATAAGGAACAAGAGATGAAGTATCTCATAACTCTTATCCCGCAATCCCTAACCCTTAACTCGCAACGCTTCACCCGCAACCCTCAACCCACAACCGTAAACGTCCCCACAACGACCGGTGCGCCGGTGCCGGGCTGCCCGCCGCCGACCGCCACCTCGAAGACGCCCGGTTCGATCACCCGCTGCCCATCGTCGGTGACGAGCGTCATCTGCTGCGGTGCAAGGGTGAAGGTGACGGTCTGTTGCGCGCCGGGTTCCAGGTGAATGCGCGTGAAGCCCTGCAATTGGCGAATCGGGACGGGTACCGAAGCCTCCACATCGCGCACATAAAGCTGCACGACCTCATCGCCGGCGCGCTTGCCTGTATTCGTGACCTTCACACTCACCGTGAGACTTTCACCGGCGCGGAGGGTGTCAGCGCTGAGGGTCAAGTCGCTGTAGGCGAAAGTGGTATAACTCAGGCCGTAGCCGAAGGGGTAAAGCACCTCGCCGTCAAAATAGCGGTAGGTGCGGCCTTGCATAGCGTAATCGCGGAAAGGCGGCAAATCATCCACCGACTTGTAGAACGTCACCGGCAGCCGTCCGGCAGGGTTGTAATCGCCGAAGAGCACATCTGCAATCGCCGTCCCGCCTTCCTCGCCGGGATACCACGCTTCGACGATGGCCGCCGCGTGTTCCTGGGCCCAGTTGACCGCCACCGCGCTCCCGTTGAGCAGGACGAGCACCAACGGTTTGCCGGTCGCCGCCACCATTCGCAACAGCGCTTCTTGCACTTCCGGCAGGGCAATATCATCGCGGTCGCCGGTGCTATGTCGTCCATCCTTGACCCCTTCCTGCTGACCTTCCTCGCCTTCGACAAGCTGCGAAAGCCCCATCACGGCGATGACCACATCGGCCTGCTGGGCAATGGCGATGGCTTTGGCAAAACCGGAGGCATCATGGTCACGAATATCGCAGCCGGGCGCGTACAAAACCTCCACGTCCGCGCCGACTTTGTTGCGAATGCCTTGCAGCGGCGTGACCGAACGCGACGGCCAGCCGAAGTAGTTCCCCAACAAGACCAGTTCATCGTCGGCGTTGGGGCCGATAACGGCGATTTTCTTGATGGCGGTCTTATCCAACGGCAGGAAGCCGTCGGCGTTTTTGAGCAGCACGATGGACTCGCGCGCGGTTTGCAGCGCCAGCGCGCGGTGCGCCTCACAATCGTTGACCTCAAAAGGAATTTGTGCGTAAGGCACCATCTCCGGCGGATCGAACATCCCCAGCTTGAAGCGTAATGTGAACAGCCGGGTCAGCGCCCTGTCAATCGTCGCCTCGTCAATAAGACCCTGCTCAAACGCGATAAGTAAATTGCCATAGGTTTCGCCGCAGTTCAAATCACAGCCGGTCTTCACGGCCAGCGCCGCCGCTTCGGCGGGCGTTTGCACCACCTGATGGTACGCCCAAATGTCCCTGATCGCCCAACAATCGGAAACGATGTGTCCATTCACCCCATCGGGGCCGCCGAATTCCCATTGCTCGCGGAGGATTTTTTGCAACAACGTCGGGCTGGCACAACACGGCTCGCCGTTGGTACGGTTGTACGCGCCCATCACCGCCGCCACTTTGGCCTCGCGAACACACGCTTCGAAGGCCGGCAGATAGGTCTCCCACATATCGCGCGCGTTCACCCGTGCATCGAAATGATGGCGTTCGTTCTCCGGCCCGCTGTGGACGGCGAAATGCTTGGCCGTTGCCGCGACCTTGAGATACTTCGGGTCATCGCCCTGTAAACCTTTGATAAACGTCACGCCCATCCGCGCCGTCAGATAGGGGTCCTCGCCGTAGGTTTCCTGTCCCCGGCCCCAGCGCGGATCGCGGAAGATATTGATGTTCGGCGTCCAGAACGTCAAGCCGTAATATTGCTCCGAGCTGCCGTCTTCTCCAAGCGCGGCATGGTGCTTGGCGCGCGCCTCGTCGGAGATCGCCACGGCGACCCGGTGCAGCAGATCGGTATTCCACGTCGCGGCCATACCGATGGCCTGCGGGAAAACTGTCGCAATGCCGGCACGCCCCACGCCGTGAAGGCACTCGTTCCACCAGTTGTAGGCGGGCACGCCCAGCCACTCGATCGCCGGCGCGCCGTGCAACATCTGGGAAACCTTCTCCGGCAGCGTCATACGTGAAATCAGGTCAGCGACCCGCGCCGCAATTGGTTGTTTGGGATCAGGGTAGATACTTCCTTCGGGTGTGTTGATCGCTTTCATGGTTACTCCTGTGAAAATTCGTTTGAACGTTGAAACGTCTGAAGTTATTTTTATACAACCGCTGGCGAACCAATGGTTGATGGTGCCCCCCCTGCGTTTGAAGGATCAGCAATTGGTGATCGGCAAATCACTTTGTGCGCCCGCCGCCCTTGTTTTACTCTCATTATTCTACATCAAAAAGTACGGCTTGCAACAAACAGGGCTTTATCATTCTCGTTACAGTGACTTCAACCAGCTTTAAGCAGATCGCCAGATCCGCGTTGCCCAATGCTTCGAGCGGATCGCCAGATCCGCATTGCCCAACGCTTCGAGCAAATCGCCAGATCCGCGTTGCCCAACGCTTCGAGCGGATCGCCAGATCCGCGTTGCCCAATGCTTCGAGCGGATCGCCAGATCCGCGTTGCCCAACGCTTCGAGCGGATCGCCAGATCCGCGTTGCCCAACGCTTCGAGCGGATCGCCAGATCCGCGTTGCCCAATGTCACAACGCCCCCACTTGCCCAAATCTGAAACATCGCTTAAAATGGTGCTGCATCGTCCGGCGACAAATGGTCGGAATCCCCACCTTGTTGACGTGTTTGCGCGTAAGCCCCGAACAAGTTCGGGATTCCGGTTTGGGAGGGAATCCGGGACCGGGGATTAGGGATCGGGCAGTATCCTAATCCCCAATTCCCCATCCTCATCCCTAATCACTATTCTCTAGGGAGGTTTTTTTATGATAAGCAAATCCGCCACCTGGCAAAAACTATTGGAGCAGCGCCACGGCACGCTGTTCTTCGGGCGCGAACGTGAACAGGAATTATTCCGCCTTAACTTTTTGTATCAGGTTCCCGCTTATCTCATTTTCGCCGTCCACGGACCGGATGGCATCGGCAAAAGTGCACTGCTGTCACAATATCACACCATCGCCCAGGAGCACAACGCCGTGACCGTCCAGGTGGACGCAGCGCAGGCCACAGCCATCCGCGAACAGACCATCCTGCAAACGCTGCTCGGTATGGCGCAGCAATTCGCTGCAGCCGGAACGCCGTTCACCGCCTTTGAAGAACGTTACGAGGAATACACCGTCTGTACACGCATGGTTGCCGAGGATTTCAACACGCCCGCCGGCGTCTTCGATTTGCTCGGTGACATCGCCGAGGCGCAGGAGGTGCGCACCGAGGCGTGGAACAAGTACCTGTTTGAGCGTTTTGGCAACCCGACCAAAATCGCCCTGGTCAAAACGCCGGTCGAAACATTGACCCAGATTTTCGTCAAGGATATGAACGCCTGGGCAACCGTGCGCCCGATGCTCTTGTGCTTCGATGACTGGGAACATCTCGCCCCGCACCTGCAAGGGTGGTTGCAGGACTGGCTCACGCGCTACGAGATGCGCACCAATATCTGGGTGGCGCTGGCAGGGACGCAGCCGCCGGATGAGACGTGGACGGCCTTCCGTCCGGTGATGGCTATTTTCGAGCTGCCACCCTTCACCGAAGCAGAAACCCGTGCCTGTCTGGCTTCCGCCGGCGTTGCCGATGCCGACCGTGTGAACGACATTCTCACTTTCTCGGAGCGATTGCCGGTGATGGTGCGCCTGCTGGCGAGCGCCACAGGGGGAAGCGCCGGCGACCTGGCGCTGACGCCTGTGGATCGCTACCTCAAATGGCTCGAACCGCCGGAACGCCGCGATATCGTCCTGCAATGCGCTGTCGCGCGCCGCCTGGATGCGGATGTCGTCCGGGTCGCCACCGATAGCAGCGATGCCGCGTTGGTCCAATGGTTGCTCGAATCCCCGCTGGTGATCAAACAGCCGGGATATGGGCGTTATCACCCGGAACTGCGCCGCCGCCTGCTTGCTTTCGCCCAACAACAGATGCCCGCGCTTGTCCAAAGCGCCCACACGCGGCTCCACGACTATTACCGGTACCGGCGCCGTAGTGCCGGAAACGGCGGCCTCACGCTGTACCGTGATGCGCGTTGGCGCGGCGACAAACTCGAAGCGCTGTATCACGGGCTGATGCTGCGGGACGTACAAACCATCCAGGAGGGTGTGGAGACCTTCCTGGGAGCTTTGCGGATCTACTACCCCCTGGCCGGCGAGATCGCCGCGACGTGGCAAGAGGCCGCCGAAGCACAGTTGACGCCCAATATCGTCGGTGAATGGAACACTCTGCTACACGATGGCTGGCACGCGCTCGAACATCAGGACTGGGAGGCGGCGCTGACGTTCTGCGAAACCTGTGCCCAACGCGAGGACCTCAGTGCAGCGGCGCAGCGTGAAATCCAGGAGATTCGCCGAATCGTCCTGGCGCGGCTGGGACGCTTTGCCCCCATGCCGGAGGCAGAACCCACGGTCGAAACACCCGAACCGGAAGCCGAGACGGTGTCGGAAATGCCCGAACCGGAAATCGAAGCCGTGCCGGAAATGCCCGAACCGGCGGCCGAAGTGGTGCTAGAGACACCCGCACCGGAGGAGATCATCCCCGAACCCACCATTGCCGTAGCCGAGGCAGCGCCTGAGGGTACGCAAAAAGAGACGCCTTTCAAGGTCGCGGAACTCAAGCACGAGGCCATGCCCTCCCCGCCAGAGGTGATGCCGGAGCCGTTGCCCGACGTGGATCGAGAAGCCAAAACCGTGCCCATCCCACGGTTGCAGGTCAAAGAGACGCCGATGAAAGAAGACCTCGCCGGGCCGCCGGAAGCCGTCACGCCAAAGGTCGCCGAATCCCAAACCGCGCCCGCAGAACCTCTCATCACCCAGGAGCTGGAAGCGCCGGAGGTCTCCCCTACCCCCGACTCTGTACTCCCCACTCCTACCCCGGAAACGCCGGAAGCGTCCCCGACGCCTGACTCTGTATCCCCAACTTCCGACTACCTGCGCCGCGCTGCCATTTATCTCAACATGGGGGAATACGAGAAGGCCATCCGGGAATTCAACCAGGCACTCGCGCTCGACCCAACCTGTACCCAGGCGTACTACGATCGCGGGCTGGCCTACGCCCAACGTCAATATTATGAACAGGCCGCCGCCGACTTCAGTCGGGTCATCGAACTCGATCCCCAACACGCGGACGCTTACTACAATCGAGGACTGATCTATGCGCGGCAGGGCACTTTCGAGCAGGCGCTGGCCGATTACAATCAAGCTATCGCCCTCAATCCCGATGATCCGCTGGCTTACAACAGCCGGGGCAACGTGTATTATCACCACAAAGACTATGCGCGCGCCCTCGCGGATTACGATCAGGCCATTCTGCGCGACCCCGACTATGCCGACGCTTACCTCAACCGGGGACTGACCTACGCAGCACAGGAAGAGTACCAGCACGCTATCGCCGATTACAATCAGGCCATCGCGCTCAATCCCGAAAATGCCATCGCCTACAACTATCGCGGGCAGGCATACATGCGCTTGCAGCAATACGCGCAGGCATTGGAAGATTACACGCAGGCCGTCACGCTCGATCCCCATTACGCCGTGGCCTACAACAACCGGGGGCTGTGCTATGTGCGCTTGAAACAGTACGCGCAGGCCATCGCCGAATATCGGCAAGCGGTGATCGCCAATCCGCAATATGCCACGGCCTATTACAACGCCGCCTGCGCCGCCGGTCTGATGAACAACGCCAGCGTGGCCTGCACCTGGCTGGAAAAGGCAATCGAGCTTAATCCCCGTTACCGCACCATGGCCCAGCGCGACAGCGACTTCGACTTCATCCGCGGCAACAAGCGCTTCCAGGCATTGCTGACGGAGGATTAGGGATTGGGGATTAAGGACTGGGGATTGGGAAGTGGGGATTAGGAATCGGCAATTGGTGATCTGCCATTCGCCATTCACCATTCGCCATTTTTAGGAGGACACTTATGCAACCTTTTGCTTATCAAGCACCGGCATCCGTCGGGGAGGCGGTGGCGCTGCTGGCCGATCCACACCGGGAAGCGCGTCCCTTCGCCGGAGGAACGGATCTTCTGGTGCAGATGCGGCGCGGCCTGTATGCTCCAGAGATGTTGGTGGATGTCAAACGGATCCCCGAACTGAACCACATCACCTTTGACCCCGTCGAGGGGTTGACTATCGGCGCGGCAGTCACTTGCGCGTGGTTGTGTGATCATCCTGCCGTGCGCCAGCACTACCCCGGCCTGGTTGATGCGGTGTCCCTCATCGGCGGCGCGGCCATCCAGCGGCGTGCCACCCTCGGCGGTAACCTGTGCAATGCCGCGCCCAGCGGCGACTCCATCCCTGCGCTCATCGTCCTCGCCGCGACGGCGACGATTGCCGGACCGCAAGGTACCCGTAACATTCCCGTCGCTGCGTTCTGCACCGCGCCGGGGAAAACCGTGCTCCGTCCCGGCGAACTGCTCGTCTCCCTGCGGCTCCCGTCCCCCACACCGCACAGCGGCGCGCGCTACCTGCACTTCACACCACGCGGCGAAATGGACATCGCCGTGGCCGGGGCCGGTGTGTGGCTGGCATTGGATGCCGACGGCACAACCATCGCCGATGCGCGGATTGCCCTTTCGGCCGTCGCCCCAACGCCGTTGTTTGTCGAAGCCGCAGGGAAAGCACTCGTCGGCGCGGCGCCCACCGACGAAGCCTTCGCCGCAGCAGCCGCGCTGGCACAGGAAGCCGCACGCCCTATCAGCGATGTGCGCGGCACGGCCGCGCAACGCCGTCACCTGGTCGGCGTTCTGACCCGCCGTGCGCTACACGGAGCCTATCAACGCGCGAAAGGAGAAGCCTGCCATGACTAACAAAACCCTCGTTTCCGCCACGATCAACGGTGAAGCCGTCGAATTTCTTTGCGAACCCCAGCAAAGCCTGCTCGAATGTCTGCGCGACATTCTGGGGCTAACCGGCACAAAGGAGGGTTGCAACGACGGCAATTGCGGCGCATGCAGCGTCTTGTTGGATGGGCAACTGGTGAACTCGTGTCTGGTGCTCGGGGTCGAAATTCAAGGGCGCAATGTCACGACGGTCGAAGGGTTGGCGGATTGGCGTGGACTCCATCCCATCCAGCAAGCGTTCCTCGAGGCAGATGGATTCCAATGTGGCTTTTGTACACCGGGGATTCTCATTGCCACGAAAGCGTTGCTCGACCGTGAACCCCATCCCAGCGAAACGCAAATTCGCGCCTGGCTGTCGGGCAACCTGTGTCGCTGCACCGGCTACGATAAAATCGTCCGCGCCGTGCAAATTGCTGCCGACCATCTAAGCAGCGTCGCCGATTCATCCATCCACTGATTCGCCAATTCGCCGGTTTGCTGATTCGCTGATTTCCAGGGAGACGGCGGGGCTATCGCACATTATACAAGCACGAAAATTTGTCAACGGATTCAACGGATGAAATGGATTGAAAAGAAAAATCCGTTCGATCCGTTGGCATTTTTGAAGGAGATAAACGTATGACCACACCCGATAAAAAACCGTTCAACGTCATCGGCGAACGCCTGCCCCGCTACGACGGTGCAGACAAAGTGACCGGCAAGGCCGTTTTCGGGCCGGATGTGACGTTGCCGGGGATGCTCTACGGCTTTGTCTTGCGCAGTCCCCACGCGCATGCGCGCATCCTTTCCATAGACACAAGCCGCGCCGAAACCCTGCCGGGCGTCTACGCGGTCGTCACGGCGGCAGATTTGCCCCCGGCGGAAGATACCGATCAACGGTACGCGCGCGACAACACCCTCGCCGGCGATAAAGTGCTCTATGCGGGGCAGGCGGTCGCCGCCGTCGCCGCGCGCACCCCGACCATCGCCGAAGCAGCGGCCCGGCTCATTGTCGTCAAGTACGAGGTGCTGCCGGCGGTGACGGACGTGCTGGAGGCCATGCGCGACGATGCCCCCATCCTGCACGAAGAGATGCGCACCCGTTCGCCTGCCGGACGCAGCGACAAGCCAAGCAATATCGCCGAGCACTTCCGGTATGTGAAAGGGGATCCGGCGCGCGGCTTCGCCGAGGCCGATGTCATCGTCGAGCGCGAATTCCGCACCGTCACCGTCCACCAGGGCTACATCGAAAGCCACGCCGCCACCGCCACCTGGAGCGACACCGGCACACTGACGATTTACACCACCACGCAGGGATCGTTTGCCGTGCGCGATCACGTGGCCTGGCTGTTACACCTGCCGCTGGCCTGCGTGCGCGTCGTGCCCACGGAGGTCGGCGGAGCTTTTGGCGGCAAAAACACCAGTTATGTGGATGTCGTCGCCGCATTACTGGCCCGCAAAGCGCGGCGCCCGGTCAAAGTGACCATGCCCCGCCCGGATGTCTTCATGGCGACCGGGCCGAGTTCCGGGGCCGCCTTCCGTGTGAAAATGGGCGCCACGCGCGATGGGCGCATCACCGCAGCCCAGGCCGAGTTGTACTACGCCGCCGGCGCATATCCCGGCTCACCGGTCGGTTCCGGCGCCAACGTGATGTTCGGACCGTACGCCATCCCCAACGGGCAAATTGACGGTTACGACGTGGTGACAAACGGCCCCCGCGTCTCTTCATACCGCGCGCCGGGAGCCACACCGGCCAATTTCGCCGCTGAAACGGTGATTGACGAATTGGCCGAAAAATTGGGCCTCGACCCCATCGAATTCCGCCTGCGCAATCACGCCAAAGAGGGCGATGTGCGCCTCGACGGCGGAACACACGGCCACATCGGCGGTATCGAGACGCTCGAAGCTGCGCGCGCCTGCGCGCATTACAACGCTCCATTGGGTGATCCCCGGCCGGGAATGCGACGCGGACGCGGCGTGGCACACGGCTATTGGGGCAACTGGGGCGGGCGTTCAAGCTGCACTCTCACCGTCAACGGGGACGGGACCGTGAACCTGGTCACCAGTTCGGTGGACTTGAGCGGCACGCGCACGACCCTCGCCATGCAGGCCGCCGAGGCCCTGGAATTACCGCCGGAACGGATCAAACCGGGTGTGGGCGACACCGACACGACCGGTTACGCCGACGTGAGCGCGGGGAGCCGCACCACCTACGCCACCGGCATTGCGGCGATCAAAGCGGCCCAGGACATCATTGCGCAGATGCGGAGGCGCGCAGCAGAGCTGTGGGATGTCCCCGTGGAAAACGTGACCTATGCCCAGGGCGTATTTTCCGCCGGCAACGAGTTCCGTTTCACCTTCGCAGAACTGGCGCAGCTTGTGACCAGATTCGGGGGCGCCGTCAGCAGCCTTGTCAATGTGGATGTGCCACAATGGGGCGCAGGGTTCAGCACACAGATCGCCGATGTGGAGGTAGATCCCGAAACGGGCAAGGTGACATTGTTGCGCTATACCGTCGTGCAGGATGTGGGTCGGGCCGTCCATCCGGCCATGGTCGAAGGCCAGATGCAGGGTGGCGCGACACAGGGCATCGGCTGGGCGCTTTATGAGGGCTACGCCTACAACGAGAAGGGGCAAATGCTCAACGCCAACTTCCTCGATTACAAAATTCCCACGGCTCTGGATGTACCGTTGATCGAGACGGTGATCGTCGAGGTGCCGTATCCAGAGCACCCGTTCGGCGTGCGTGGCGTGGGTGAACCACCGATTGTCCCGCCGCCCGCCGCCATCGCCAACGCCATCTATCGCGCCGTGGGTATCCGCCCGGACCGCCTGCCGATGACACCCGCGCATCTGCTGGAGAAGATGGGGGTGATTTGAGCGTTGGAACGTCGCCCGCGTCTACTTGAGGCTCAAAGCAATGCGAGCCGCGACGCAAGCGTTGTTGACCAACAGGCTCTCATTGGCGCGTTTGGTGCGCGCATCGCTGAGCGCGACCATGCGGGCGAGGATAAACGGCGTAATGGCCTTGCCGGTGATGCCCTGAGCATCGGCCTCGGCGACGGCCCGGGCGATGAGCGGCTCAACGTCCGCAGCGGGGATCTCATCCTCGATAGGAACCGGGACGGTCACCAGCATCCCTTGCGATAGCGCCAGCGCCCGCTGGACGCGAAATACCTCCGCCACTTGCGTTGCCTCTTCGACGCGCAGATCCACTTTAAGGCCGGACACCCGACTGTAGAAGGCCGGGAATTCGTCGGTTTGCCAGCCCAACACCGGCACCCCCCAGGTTTCCAGGTATTCCAGTGTGCGCGGCAGGTCGAGGATGGACTTCGCGCCCGCGCACACGACGATCAACGGCGTGGAGGCCAGTACCGGCAAGTCGGCGGAAATGTCCTCCGGGTGCCCGCGATGCACCCCGCCGATGCCGCCGGTCGCAAAGACACGAATCCCGGCGCGGTGCGCCAGTAACGCCGTCGCCGCGACGGTCGTGCCGCCGTGGACGCCACGCAATCCCGCCAATGGGAGATCTCGCACACTCACCTTGACCGCCGTTTTATCGGTCGCCAGCGCCTCTACCTGCGCTTCGCTCAGTCCGATGGTTATGACGCCGCGCCACAGTCCGATGACGCACGGCACCGCCCCCTCCGCGCGAATTGCCGTGGCCATCCGCAGGGTGATGTCAACATTCGCCGGGTAAGCAAACCCGTGCGTGATCAACGCCGATTCCAGCGCGACAAGCGGCTGCCCGGCATCTATAGCTTGTTGAATATCCGGTGAGACATAAAAATCAACCACGGAAATCCTCCCTTGAAAATCCGTTTGAATGTTACCTTCATCCAACCACCGGCACTCCGAATTCTGTGTCAACCCAAGCGTTTAGGCTTAGCCTGCCAGCAGTTGCATCCCCAGTGCAGCATAGACCTGCGCGGCGGCGTAGACCTGCCCGATTTCGACGTATTCGTTGACGGTGTGTGGTAATGCAGGATTGCCCGGTCCGAAGCCGACGGTAGGCACCTGCGCCACGGCGGCGGTATACGCGCCTTCTGTCGCAAAATGCCAGCGTGTCATAGTCGGGCGCAGGCCAACCGTTCGCACGGCCTGCGCCATGGCCTTCACCAACGGGTGACGTTCCTCCAAAGCCCACGGCAGCGACGCCCGCCGCACGCGATAGACCTTACCGGTGTGTGTTGTTACCTCTTCCTCGATCACACGCACTTCCGCATTGGCGCCTTCACGGGTGATGATGCGCTGAATTTCCAGCACCGCCATCGCCTCGGTTTCGCCGATGGTCAAACGCCGATCCAGGGTCATCTCGCAGCGGTCGGGAATGGCGTTGCGGCTGACGGCGTTCGAGCGGATGTCGGTGACGGCAAGCACGCCCGGCCCCAGGAAGGGATCATCCGCCAACTGTCCGGCCAGGATTTCCAGGTTGAAGATCAGACGCGCGGCGCCGTAAATGGCGTTGCGCCCGAGTTCAGGCGCCGAAGAGTGCGCCGAGCGACCTTTGACGGTCAACGTCATCTCCACGTGGCCACGCTGCCCACGCACGATTTGGAGATGTGACGGCTCGGCAATGACGACCCAATCGGGATGCAGGCCATCCTCCTCAAACAGCGTCCGTGTGCCCGTCCCCTCGGCGGGTTCTTCAAGGACGACGCAGGCCACCAGCAGTGGCCCCTGCAGGGCGACACCACGCTTTTTCAACAATCCGGCAGCATACACGGTCGCCGCGAGGCCGCTTTTCATGTCACACGCCCCCAATCCGTAAAGGCGTCCTTCGCGGATTTCGGCACCAAACGGATCCACGTTCCAGGCGTCGGGATCGGCAATTTTGACCGTATCCATGTGACTGTTAAGCATGAGCGCGGGGCCATTTTGCGGTCCGACACGCCCCACCACGTTTCCCGCCGCGTCCATCCACACATCATCGAAACCCAGGCGTCGCATTTCCGCCATCACCAACGCCGCGACGGCGCCTTCATCCCCGGAAAAGCTAGGGGTTCGCACCAGGGCGCGGAGAAAATCGAGCATTGCTTGTTGCTCTTCAGCCGTAAGTTCAACCAGAGAGGAATGCATATTTTTTACCTCGGTCGAATGTCAATACGCACCGTCACCTAAAAGCACTTTGGGAATGGTACGCACCATAATGGCAATATCAAGCCACGGTGACCAGTGCTCAATGTAGTACAAATCCAACAGGACCATCTCATCAAAAGTCAGTTCGCTGCGCCCGCTGGCTTGCCACAGGCCGGTCAGGCCGGGGGGGACGGTCAGACGCTTCATGTGCCAGGGCTGATACTGCTCCACCTCGGCGGGGATGGGGGGACGCGGGCCAACGAGGCTCATCTCTCCGCGCAGGATATTGACGAGCTGCGGTAGTTCGTCCAGGCTGGTGCGCCGCAGGAAACGTCCCACCCGTGTCACCCGTGGGTCGTCGCGCATTTTGAACGTCACGTCGTCGTGTCCGATCGCTTCTTTCAGCTCTTCCAGCTCCTCTTCGGCACCCACCCGCATCGAACGGAATTTGTAAATGGTGAAGCGTTTGAGATTCTTGCCTACCCGTTCTTGTTTGAACAACACCGGCCCCGGCGAATCACATTTAATCAGCAAGGCGATGAGCAGCAAAAGCGGCCATCCCAGCAACAGCCCCAGACTGGCCACCACGAGGTCCATCAGCCGTTTGATGATCAGCGCGACCGGGCTAAAGGCGATTTCGTGGACCTCGATAAGCGGCACACCACCCAGATCGCTCACCTCGACACGGCTCAGGCTCATCTGAAACAAGTCGGGGACCAGCCGCGCCGCCACATTGCGCCGTTCGCACTCGCGCAGGATGTTCAAAATGCGCCGCTGATAGGCCCAAGGCAGGGTGATGATGACTTCATCTACTTTCTCGGCGTCAATGATCCGTGGGAGCTGATCGAGATCACCCAGCCCCTTGATGCGACCAAGGCTACTTTCACCTTTATCCGGGTTGTCGTCCACATAGCCGACAATCTCATAACCCAAATCCGGCCGCGCCACCAGCGTTCGCATCACCCGGCGTCCTACCTCACCGGCGCCGACGATCAGTGTGCGCCGGACGCCGATCCCCTTACGTCGCAGGTGCGCCTGAATCAACAAGGCCAGCGCGCGCCCTAATGCCAGCAAGACGATCATAAAGAAGCCGGCTTCCAAAAGCAGCAGCCGCGAGTAGACCAATGGCCGGAAAGCAAAAGCGACCGCGAGGGCGATCACAACGGCCGTTGCGACGGCTGTGGCGACCTGGTAAACCTGATCAATCCACACCCGTCCGCGCCAGTGGCTATAGGCTTTATTGATCCAGAGAACAAGCGGAACAACGACCGAAAAAAGCGCGGAGAAAGGGAGATAAGCACGAAACGGCGCATCGAAGACAATATCCACAAACCACTGCAAACGATAGCGCAGCACATAAGCCAATCCCATCGCCACATTGATCATCACGACATCCAACGCGATGACCCACACCGGCGCGGCATTGCGGTTTTTTGTGCTCATTCACACCTCTCAGCTTGTCGCTAGAACTTGCCGATACAGAGCCGCCGTCTGGCGCGCCGTCTCCGACCATGAAAAGCGCGCTGCATGCGCCAGCCCGCGCTGACGCAACGCTTCACGCAAGGCTGTGTCGGTCAACAAACGCTGCAACCCATCGGCAATCGCGGCTTCATCGTCCGGCGCAACCAGCAAGGCCCCATCCCCCGCAGCCTCGGGCAGCGATGTGCGTGCGGCGGCCAAAGTCGGAACCCCGCAGGCCAATGCTTCCACGACCGGCAAGCCGAAGCCTTCATAATGCGAAATGTAGGCGAAAGCCTCGGCGGCATTATACCAGAGCGCCTGCGCCTCGGCCGCCACAAAGCCGGGTAAGTGAACGCGCGCGCTCAACCCCAGGCGCTCCACCTCCGCGTAGACCTGTTCATAAAGCCAGCCTCGTCCGCCGGCCAGCACCAGATGCAGGTCAGGGTCGCGCAAACGAGCAAAGGCGCGCACCAGTTGCGGCAGATTCTTGCGCGGTTCCAATGTGCCCAGGTAGAGCACAAACCGTTCGGGCAATTGCATCGCCCGGCGGAAGGTTGCCACCTCTTTCGGCGGAAGGGGACGAAAACGCGGGTCAACGCCGTGATAGATCGTGTGTACACGCTCCGCCGGCACCCTCAGGAGCGTACGCACCTCACTGGCGGTGAAATTCGAGACGGCGATCACGGCGGCGGCGCGGCGGCATGCGATGCCGGTGAACGTTTGCAGATACAGGCGATTGCCACGTCGAAAAAACTTTGGATGGCGCAAGAAACTTAAATCGTGTACGGTGATGACCTGCGGGCAGGACGACAGCAACGGCCCGACGAAAGCCGGGGCATGGAGCAAATCGGCGTCCAACTGGCGCAGCAACCAGGGCAAGCGGCCCTGTTCCCAAAGGATGCGCACCTCCGGCCGGGTGGTCGGCACACGTGAAAAGATGACCGGCAGATCGAAGTTTTCTACCGCCAGTCCTTTGTCCCCCAGGAGCACCCGGTACTCCAGACCGTCTGGAACATCGGCCAGGTGGCGCAGCAGATTCATCACATATACGGCAATGCCGGCGCTGCGGTACGAATCCGCAGCGGTGAGCAAATGCGCGTTAAATGCGACCAGACGCCGCTTCTCTGTGTTCATAAGCAGCTTTCATTATAGCCCGGTTTGAGGGAATGACAAAGCAAAGGAGCACAGGCATTAGGGCTATCACATTTGGGAAACTCTGCTTTGTCCCGCCGTGCTGTCTGTTGTGCCGCTAAAGCGGCGTCTTTAGGCCGTATTCAGTTGCCGGAAGCGGCCAAATGTAATAGCCCTGGCACGGGCATTTGCCAGATAAGGTGACTGGGATAGAATAAGGGTCGTGGAGGAAAACAGAATGACTGAGATTGACAATGCCAAAACCGCCGTGCATATCATCGTCCACGGCTACGTACAGGGCGTGGGGTTCCGCAGTTTCGTGCAGACGCGGGCGCTGGCAATGGGACTGGTGGGTTGGGTGCGCAATTGCGATGACGGCACCGTCGAGATTTGGGCAGAAGGTCCGCGTGACGCATTGGAACGTCTGACACGTCAGGTATACAGCGGCCCCCGCTCCGGTCTGGTCAGCCATCTCGATGTAAGCTGGCACGCCCCCAAAGAGACATTTAGCGGTTTCCATATCCGCTGGTAGCCATCCCAACACCATGAACAAATTCAAAAAGCTCCAAACCCTCGCCTGGATCATCCTCCTGACCTCCTTTGTCATCTGTCTGGGACTGGCGATCGGTGTGCCCCTCGGCGCACGCTGGCTGTTGTTGAACGTCACCCGTCCCCTGAAGATCGTCGTTCAACCACGGGACGGGGTGGTTTCCCTGCAACCGGCCCAAAACGGCCCGGCCATCCTGCTCAACCTCGGCGAAAATACCGAGGTGATGGCCGATAGCACCCTCAAACTCACCGAAAATGCCGAAGCGTGGCTGCTTTTCTATCATCCCGATAACGCCACAGGAGACACAACCACGGCGCCGATCGTCACCGTACAGTGCTACGGCGATACCGAAGCTCTCGTCATGGACGCCCGAACTCCGCGCTTTGCTCTCAGTCGGCTGCCACACAAGATCACATTACGCATCCGTCGCGGGGCCAACATACAGATCTCCATCGAAGGCAACACCCGTGATACCCTCCTGCGCGTCGAAACCCCGCACGGCACTGCCGAAATGGGACAGGGCATTTATCGGGTCGTTGTCGAAAGCGAGCAAACCGAGTTCGCGGTCAGCAGTGGGCAGGCCTCCGTTCCTAACCCGGCAACCGGTGAGAAGTTCATACTGACCGAGTTGCAACGCGCAGAGTTGACCGCTGCCGGCTTGAAGGAAATCTATACCGGCGAACGCGATATCCTCCGCAACCGCAACGGCAACTTTGAACAACCGCTTGAAGGCACCTGGAAAATCTTTGGACGTACCGCCTTCGCCAATGAAGACAGCGGAGCAGTACGCCAGACGATGTTGGGCGACAACCGTCACATCATCTTGCTTGAACGGGTGGGACAGGGATTTTCGGAGACCGGCGTCACCCAGGAAATCAACCAGGACATTCGCGGGATCAAATCGTTGCGCGTGCGCGCGCGCCTGCGTGTAGATGCTCAAACTCTCAGTAGCTGCGGCTCGTTGGGCACCGAATGTCCTGTTATGATCCGCATCAAATTTACCGATCAGAGCGGCGCGGTGCGAGAATGGTTGCAGGGCTTCTACGCCATCGAAGGTACCGACAAACCGTTTTGCCAGAGCTGCGAATGGCAAGCCGTGCATATCAAAGTGGCCCAGCCCGGCGTATGGCACAGCTACGAATCCCCCAACCTGCTGCCCCTACTCCACGAGAAGGGCATCGAACCGGTCAGCATCCAGCGGGTGGATATTTATGCTTCCGGGCACACCTACGGCGCGGCAGTGGATGAAATCGCCATCCTGGTAGGTGAATAGCCCAATTTCCGGCTCAAGAATAATCATGACATCTCAACAACAGAAGACTTCAATCTATCCACTTGGCAAACTTCCTCAGGCCGATCTCGTCGAGTTACTGCGCCGCCCGCTCGGCGAACCGGACCCACGGGTGATCTTCGGGCCGGGGCTGGGGCGCGACGCGGCCGTCATTGATTTTGGGGACCGTTATCTCATCGCCAAAAGCGACCCTATCACCTTCGCCACCGATGAGATCGGCTGGTACGTGATGAACGTCAACGCCAACGACGTGGCCTGCCTGGGTGCGCAGCCGCGTTGGTTCATTGCCACGCTGTTGTTGCCTGAAGGCAAGACCAATCACGCCCTGGTGGAGCGCATCTTCACGCAACTGCATACGGCAGGCCATGAGATCGGCGTGAGCGTTGTCGGTGGGCATACAGAAATCACGCACGGTCTGGATCGGCCCATCGTCGTTGGCGCGATGTTCGGTGAGGTGGCGCCGGAGCGTCTGGTACGCTCAGATGGCGCACGGCCCGGCGACGCCCTCATCCTCACCAAAGGCATCTGCGTGGAAGGCACGGCAATTCTGGCACGTGAAGCCGCCGATCGCTTGCAGGACAAAGTCACTCCGGCGGTTCTGGAACGCGCCGCGCGGTTCTTGCACAATCCAGGGATCAGCGTAGTGCGCGATGCGGCCATCGTCGTAGCCGCCGGTGAAGTCCATGCCATGCACGACCCCACGGAGGGCGGCATCGCCACCGGCATCCACGAGCTAACCGAGGCTGCCGGCGTGGGTGCGGTATTGGACGCTGCAACCTTCCCCATCTACCCGGAGACGCGCCTGCTGTGTGCGGCTCTGGGGCTGGATCCTCTCGGCCTCATCGCGTCCGGGTCCCTGCTGGCGGCCGTCGCCGACCACAGCGCGCCGCGCATCGTGAAGGCTCTCCGCGCGGCCGGCATCCCTGCCGTCGTCATCGGTGTTATCCGGGAGGAACCGGGGGTCATCGTGCGCGATGGACACGCCGCGTATCCTCTTCCCACGTTTCCACGCGACGAAATCGCACGCTTATTCGAGGACCTATGACACCATCCAATTTCCCGCCTTTATCCCAAATTCCCTCCGACCGCGCCGATGGACACAGCTCCTGGGTTCACCGGGCGTTGATTTTTAGCGGCCTGCTGGGGCGCATCCAACCGTTGAGCTTGTTGCCGGCCTGGATCGCGCTGGTGGCCATCGCCGGATGGCCCTGGCGTTCCCTGCAACTGCCGGCAACCCTGGTAAGCGTGTTTTTTCTGGCCGTAGATTGGGCAATGTTGGCCCTGCTGCCGGTGAGGCGACGCTCGTGGGGACCGGTCACACCGTCGCTGCTGGCGTTGACGCTGGTGCGTGTGGCGCTCTTATGGATAGGCGCGTGGCTTGTGCCGACGACGACGGGGCTGGCCCTCGTCGCGGCCATTCAGGCGTTGATGAGCGCCGCCGCAATTCACGCGACCTGGATCGAGCCATTCCGCCTCACCCTCACACACATCCATTACCATCCGCCGCACTGGAAAGAGGCCCCACCGCTCCGGGTCTTGCACATCTCCGACCTGCACTTCGAGGGCTACTCGCCTCGGGAACATGCCCTGTTGGCGCAAGTGGCCAGGCTGCGCCCCGACCTCATTTTACTCACCGGCGATTACCTTAACCTATCCTCGGTGTACGATCCAGCAGCCCAAGAAGGCGCGCGAAACCTGCTGGCGCAGCTTCACGCGCCGCTCGGCGTCTACGCTGTCACCGGCAGTCCCGTTGTGGATGTCGAAGGCATCGTGCCGGGGATCTTCGCCGACCTGGACATCCACTGGCTCAACGATCAAGCCGTGACCATCCATCACGGCGACAACACGATCCGGCTTCTCGGCGTGCGCACCACCTACGACATAGACCGTGATACGGCGGCATTGAAGCGGTTGACAGACCCGGCAACCGATAATGCCTTCACCCTGCTGCTCTATCACACCCCGGACCTTATGCCCGTAGCCACCGAAGCCGGCGTGCACCTGTACCTGTGTGGACATACGCATGGTGGGCAAATCCGCCTGCCCCTCTACGGCGCGGTAGCAACCAGCTCGCGTTTTGGGAAGCGTTATGAAATGGGCCTTTACCGAAATGGGGCATGCACCCTTTACGTCAGTCGCGGGTTGGGGATGGAAGGGCTAGGGGCACCGCGCGCACGGTTTCTCGCGCCACCGGAGATCGGCCTGTGGACGTTCAAGCCCAGGTCCCATTGACGGAACGACGAATCGTAGTATGCTGGGAATGAGCTTGAGTTGGTCAGGCAGTCGCGCTCCGGGACGCTTCGCGTTGCCGGGGTGAGGAAAGTCCGGACTCCACAGGGCACGGCGCCGGGTAACGCCCGGGCGAGGTGACTCGGGGACAGGGCCACAGAAACAGACCGCCGCAGGTCGTCAGACCGGGTAAGGGTGAAAAGGTGGTGTAAGAGACCACCGGCGCGCCGGGCAACCGGCGCGGCCAGGCAACCCCCGCCGGGAGCAAGGCCAAGCAGGAGGGAAGGCCCACAGGGTCGGGGGGCGGCCCGCTCTCTTCCCTTCGGGGACAACCTCCGGGTAGGCTGCTAGAGGCGTGGGGCAACCCGCGTCCCAGATAGATGACTGCCGACGACAGAATCCGGCTTATAGACCGACTCAAGCTCACCCCGGTTGCCAAACTGCCGTTTTGTGGTAAGATACCCCCTGTGCATGTGGACGGACTTTCTGCTCGTGGCGTCAGACCATGAGTAATCCCATAGAAAGGAGGTCAATCCGTCTTGGCTAAACAAACGAGTAAGCAAAATTACGAACTGTTGTTCATCATCAATCCGACGCTCAGCGAGGAAGACAAAGAGAGTCTCCTGGCGCGGGTGCGCGGATACCTCGAACAGGCAGGCAGCGATATCGTCACCTTCAAAAACTGGGGGTTACGTCGGCTTGCCTACGCGATCAAAGGTCAGAAGGAAGGGCAGTATTACCTGGTGAATTTTTCCATGCTGCCGGAGAGAGTGGCCGATTTCCGCCGCAATCTCATCCTCGCTGAAGGCGTCTTGCGTGAGATGATCGTCCGTATCGAAGGAGAGTTCCCCCCTGAAAGACCCGAGCGCAGCCCACGCCTTGAAGCAATCCCAGTATTCGACGAGGACATAAACGAGGACATCCTGGACGAAGACGACGAAGAAGATTAAGTAGTCTCATTATAAGAGAATCTGATGGCACGCGGACTCAACAAAGTAATGATTATCGGTCGCCTGGGCCGTGAACCGGAAATGCGTTTCACCTCCGGCGGTCGCCCGGTGGCATCCTTTAGCGTGGTGACAACACGCGGCTGGACGAACAACGATGGCGAACGCCAGGAAGAGAGCGAGTGGTTCCATGTCGTGACCTGGGGAGGATTGGCAGAGCTGTGTAAAAAACGGCTCCACAAAGGTTCGCAGGTCTACGTCGAGGGGCGATTGCAAACGCGCTGTTGGGATGGGCCAGATGGCGAGCGGCATTACCGTACCGAACTGGTGGCCCAGGAATTGATTTTCCTGGACGGATACGAGGGTTCATCCGAAGTCGAAGAGGAAACAGAGTTCTTCGCAGACGAAGAACTGGATCATCCAAACCTTTTGGATTAAGGGACTTCGCATCAACCAGCGGTCTTTTTGTCAACAGATCAAACGAATTTTCAACTTTTCAGGAGGAGATTCGGGACTAGCGATTGGACAATATCCTAATCCCCCCTCCTCAATCCCTAATCACTATTCTCAAGGAGATAAACCGTGAGCGATTTTAAACAGCGTCGTGGACGGCATTTTGTGCCACGCCGAAAAGTTTGTTACTTTTGCAACGAAAAGAGCTTAACGATTGACTACAAAGACGCCGACTTCTTGCGCCGCTTTATCAGCGACCGTGGCAAGATCCGCCCGCGTCGCCAGACAGGCGTATGCGCCAAGCATCAGCGGCAACTGGCCGTCGCAATCAAACGCGCCCGTCACATGGCGTTGCTGCCCTTTGTAGCAGAAATTCAAAGATGAGCATCAATTCTATCATCGGCCGGGCATAGGGATCCTATGCCCGGCGATTGTTGGAGAATCCACTATGGCTAAGCAACAAAAGCTCCCCAAAGAATTAAACCGCAGACAACTTGCACGCCGGGAAAAAGAGAAGCGGCTGAATCGGATCCTGATAGGGTCGGCGATTGGCGTGGTTGCGCTCATCGTCCTGGTCCTGGGATATGGCCTGCTTATGGAACTGGTCATCAAACCCGGCAAACCCGTGGCGAAGGTTGACGGCGTCGCCATTACCACCAAAGAATTTCAAAGTCGCCTGTACTACGAGCGTTTGTTGATGCGTAATCAGTTACAGGCATACCAAAACTATCTGCTTCAAATTGATCCCAACGACGAGGCCATGCAGAGTCTTTCCCAGCAAATACAAACCACGATTAGCAATCTGGAAACGCAACTTTCGGAAACGATGGCCTCTGCAGTTGCCAAACAAGTGCTGGACAGCATGGTCGAGGAACGGCTGGTGCAAAAAGAGGCACAGGCTCGAGGCTTGACCGTCAGCCAGGATGAAGTCAACCTGAGCATCGAACAAATGTTGGGCTACGATCGCACGATTACAGCCACGGAGACAACAACAGCTACTGCGACACCACAAGAGAGCTTTGACTCGCTCTACCAAAAGTTCCGCGAGGACATCCTTGGGGAGAGCAAGCTCTCCGAAGAAGCCTACCGCACCATGGTCGAAACCAATTTGCTCAAAGAGCAACTCAAAGCGGTCCTCGGTGCAGACATTGAGCAGACTGCCGATCAGGTCGAAGTCACTTTCTTCATGCTCAAAAGTGAAGAAGATGGGCGGGCATTGCAAGAACGTATCAACAACGGGGAGGACGTGAAAGCGCTGGTCGAAGAGCTGAACAATGATGACAGCACCGATACAGCGGCTTACGATTTCCCCTGGTTGCCGGCCGGCTACATTGGCGGGCAATTGGGGCCAACTCTGGAGCAGGTGGCTTTCAACACACCGATAGGGAAAGCGGCAGAACCGACGTTAGGCTCTGATGGACGATACTATGTCATCTATGTCAGTGGCCATGAAGAACGCCCGTTGAGCGAATCACTGCTTGCGCAAAACCGCGAGCAGAACTATACTGCCTGGCTATCGGAACAGAAAACGCAACGGTGTGAGTATCTTGACTGGCAAAAAGCGGTATTGACAACCCCCTAGCCGGTTTTGAGTGTGTCTCGCCAAAAAGCCCCTCTTGAACGAGGGGCTTTTCTGTAGACGTACCATCCAATTAACCTCAGTGGCCAGAGAGAATTTCTGATTTTCTCTGTGTCCTCTGTGGTATCCGACCGATAGCGACAGCAGAGCTATGCGACCAGACGCTTGGCCTCGATCACATTGCGGATCTGTCCGATCTTTGCCAGCACACGGGTAAGCGTCGCCAGATCAGGGACCTCCAGGGTCATATACACCGGCAAGATATTATAACGGCTACGTTTGCCGGTACTTACCGAAGCCATGTTGATGTCATTATTGGCTATGACTTCGGTGATGTCGTGCAACAGTCCGGCGCGATCATACGCCGTAATCACGATTTGGATCGGGAAGGTACGCTTCTCTTTTCCCCATTCCACTTCGATAAGGCGTTCAAGGTCCTCCGGCCCCATCCGCAAGATATTGGGGCAGTCCTGCCGGTGAATCGTGACGCCATGGCCACGGGTGATGTAGCCCACAATTTCCTCACCGGGCAGGGGATTACAACAGCGGCCCAGATGCATCAGCAGTCCGCCGGTGCCCCGGACATTGATCCCATCGGTTACGACTTCTGTCGGCGGCGCCGTTGGACCGGTATAAAGGTCCTCTTCCGCAATGCCTTCTTTTTCTTCTTCCTTCTCGGCAAACTGCTCGACGTAACTTTCCAGGCGTCTGGCGATGGCATCACTGGTGATGTCGCCTACCCCCACCGCGACCAGAAAATCCTCAAGGGTAGCATAACGCTTACGGAAGAGATCGGCCACTTCTTCGACAAAGAGCGGTAAGCCCAGGCGTTTCAAAAGTTTATCAATCACCAGACGTCCCTGGGCGATATTCTGCTCCTTATCCTGCCGTCTGAACCATTGCTTGATCTTCTGTCGGGCATGGGGTGTCTTGACATAACCGAGTTCTTCGTTAAGCCAATCGCGGCTTGGGCCGCCCTTACGCCCGCGGATGATTTCAACCTGCTCCCCGGTTTTAAGCTGGTAATGTAATGGCACCCACCGTCCATCTACCTTAGCCCCCCGGCAGGTATGGCCGATCTCGGTATGCACCGCGTAGGCAAAGTCAAGCGGCGTCGCGCCGACAGGCAAATCAATGACCTTCCCGCGCGGCGTGAAAACGTACACCCGATCTCGAAACACATCCGAACGCACCGAGGTCACAAGATCACGCGCATCGCTGGTTTCCTGCGTGTACTCCCGAAAGCTCTGGCGCACGGTCGTAATCTGCTGCATGGCCTGATCGCTCAAACGCACGCTCTGCTCTTTGTAACGCCAATGCGCGGCGACGCCGAATTCCGCGATTTCGTCCATATCATAGGTGCGGATTTGCACTTCCAGCGGGGTACCATTTTGTCCGATGACGGCGGTGTGCAAACTCTGATAGCCGTTGGGCTTGGGGTTAGCAATATAGTCATCGAACTCGCCGGGGATGGGTGTCCACAGATGATGCACAATGCCGAGCACTTGATAGCACTGATTCTCGGTGTCCACCAGCACACGCAGCCCCTCGGCATCGTAGATACGCGCAAAAGGCAGATTCTTCCGCCGCATCTTATGGTAGATGCTGTAGATATGCTTGGAGCGTCCTTTGATCTGCGCCGGGATCTCCTCACGTTCGAGGGCCGCCCGTAAAACTTGAATATGCTCGGCAACCCGCGCCTCCCGCTCCTCACGGTGCGTGTTTAGAAAGCGGGTCAATTCCTCGAACATAGGGGGGTTCAGATACCGAAAAGCCAGGTCTTCCAGTTCCGCTTTCCAGACCCAGATGCCCAGGCGATTGGCGACTGGCGCAAAGATCTCCAACGTCTCGCGCGCCATGCGCTGCTGATTCTCCGGGGGCAGGGGATCCAGCGTCCGCATATTATGCAGGCGGTCGGCCAGCTTGATAAAGATGACGCGCACATCATCCTGCACCATCGCCAGGAGCAGCTTGCGCAGACTCTCCAGCTCTTGCAGGTCGCGGGTACGTTGACTGTCTTCCTTGACCAGGTCCTCAACCCGGTCGAGCTTGGTCACCCCCTCCACCAGCACCAAGACCTCCTTGCCAAACTGCGCCTCCAGCTCTTCGCGGGGGATATGGCAGTCTTCCAGGACATCATGCAACAATCCGGCGGCAATCACCGCCGGATCGAAGCGCATTTCGGCCAGCAGATAGGCCACGTTGAGAGGATGCTGGATGTAAGGCTCGCCGGATTTACGGGTTTGGCCGTTGTGAGCAGTGCAGGCGAAATCGTAGGCACGGCGGATGAGATCGTAGGACTCAATTGTCAGAGGCCCACTGGGGAGCCTCGCAAGGATATTTTCAATAGAAATGTCAAGACTTTGCGACATAACACTCTACTACATCACAGCACAACTCGATAGAACTTTATCTTCGATCCTTATGCGCCATCAAAATATCACTACCTTACTTCTCGGTAGTGTCCCTTCACAACTGAGATAATTTCTAGTGTTCTTTCAAGAATTGAATGACGGGTAGAGTTGCTTGAGCTTGATGCGTACATCCTGAGTGGTAAATTGCCAGTTCACCGTAGTGGATTGCGCATTCCGCTGTTCATACCACGCGGTGACACACTGTTGCAGTTCAATCTGTGAGGCCACGCGCGTTGGCAACCCTTGGCGGGTAAGCACGCTCAATTCAATCTCAGCCACGTTCAGCCACGAACCGTGCTTTGGGGTAAACACAAACTCGAGTTTGGCTACAATCGCCCGCGCACGTTCTGGTGTAAAACATTCATGCAAAGCAGCTTTCTTATGCGCGCTAAGATTGTCTTGCAGCAAGGTAATCTTCGACGCGTTGGGATACAACTTCAGAGAGACCATTTGCCGGTTCCGCCCTGGTGGGGCCGTGATATGTGGGGGGAAGCATTTTCCTGCTTCACCAACGGCGGCGGCGCAAGGTACGGCGATGGCACAAACACGGGCCGGGCAGGCCGGAACGGTATCGGAGTGCATAATGCACGACCTGCACGTGACCCAAGTGCAGGTGGACGAGTTGTGGACCTCTGTGCACAAGAGGGAGCGTATGCTGAAGGCCTGGGAGCGTCTGCACGTTGACCAGCGATTCCTTGCCGCACTACATCCAGGCGGTCTTGCGCGTCTTTGACGTATGGATTCAATCCCGGCGCAAAGGGCTGCATGGCCGCTTTCTCAAGCCACGCCAGGTCCCACCAGAGGGCTTGCAGTACGCCACGGTGCACAAAGAGCGGAAGCAAGGAGCATCGTCGCGGTCACGACCCAGATCGTCTACGGCAGCCGCGAGAAGATCCAGGCTCTCTTGGAATCGCTTGGGTAGAAGATCAACATCGCCTTCGTCGAGCGGGTCAACCCGATGCTGCGCCACCTGGTCAGCCGGTTGCAGTGCAAGACGTTATGCTTCTCCAAGAAGCGAGAGTACCTGGTGTATCGTCTGCACCTGGCATTGACCTATTACCACTTCACCAGATACCACGCCAGCTTGTGGGGAAAACTGCCGGAGCCAGTCCCGACACGGGGCAGCGGCTCACCCAAGAAGTGGCAACTGCGCACACCCGCTATAGCTTCTGACCTGACGGATCACCAATGGTCTCTGAAAGAGTTGTTAATGTGCCCGATACCAGGATAGTTACTACCTGGCACTGCCCGATAGACTCATCGGCTCATGCGTTCAAGACCCGCGTTTCTTGAAGCGCGGGGAACAAGAGCATCTTGAGCCAACCTGAACTATGCTTCGGATGCCCTGCGTAGCGTCCAGATGGCCTTTTCGTCATTTATCTCAACTGTCGAGAGACATTACCCAGAGAACAGGCAAACAAATTAAAGAAACGGTAAGTGTTAAACACTTACCGTTTCTTTGTTAAAGTCTAGTGTTCAGATTACTTAGAGAAAGTGTTATAGACACTAGAACGGTCGCGATAAATGATATTAACGGTTGCAATCAGCTTGCTGCCAGCAGGTGCTTCAATGTAGGCACCGCCAATGAAACTATCCCCCAGAGCTGTTGCGAGCTCCGTATCCGTAGGAAGCCCTGCTACACCGCCACTGCCGTTGCGTGAGTTAATACCAATACCAGCATTGGGACCTAGTGTAAAGTTATCCACTGCAAGCACCGTAGCACCCGTGCCGTCAATGAATCTAATGTTAATCACACGACTTACATTTTCAGTATTGAGCAAGTTGATCGCAGACCACTGGGACCAACCCTTCGAATCAATACGGCGATAGTAAGCAGGAATGAAGATCTTCTCACCAGCTTGAGAGGGAGATTTCATAACGTATGCACCCGCATAGTTCTGCGTAGAGGCAGCCCAGAAAATGTTGGAGGAACCAACAATGTTAGCTGTAGAAGTTACAATGACTGAGCCAGCCCAGTTATCACCCAAAACCTCAAAAGTGCTGGCTGGCAGATCACCACCAGTACGGGTGTTCAAGCCGGTCGCAGCATAAGCACCGACAGTACGCACAAGATGCAAATCGGTGTTGCCAGTCGAACGGTTGATATAGTTGAAGTGAATATCAGCTGAAGCGCCAGTTGTGTTCTGGACAACAACTGCGGAATAGATATTCCAACTACCATCGGCACGTTTAGTTCGGAAAGCAGAGGGTGCATACAAGGTTGTGTCTGCTTGCCCCAAACCTTCATAAGCTGCATCCCAGTTCTGCCACGTAGTTTGAACAATCGCATAAATTTTGTTGGTAGACGTAATGTAACAGGCGCCGTCGTTTGTGGTACCAAATCCATCCGCAACCCCTGCCGGAATATCAGCATCTTTACGCAGGTCAAAACTCTTCTGCGAGTATCCAGGAATGGTTGCTACTTTAACACCTTCAAAGCCACCCTGGCGGTTGTAGTAATTCATATAGATAGTAGCTTGCGCACTCTCTGTATTCTGCACGTAGATCTTCGAAACCTGGTTGGCCTTGGTGGGATCACCGGTAAGTGGAACACGCTTCAAGTCGGGCAGGTACAATTGATTAAAACCTTGCATCCCTCCCACATAAGCATCCTGGGTGCTGCCGTCCTCGCGACCCGTCGCTGTCCAACGCACACTCACAATGACGCCGACCTCCGCATCAGAGGACATAACAGCCGAGCCGACCCAACCATCAGGCAATGATGTGCTAGGAATATCCCCAGTCTTGAATTCCTTCACCGCCAAAGGCTTAATGGTAGTGGAAGGTTCGTTATAGTCAACATTTCCATCAACATCATAGTAAGCAATGGTAACGGCGGCATCGCCCTCACTAATGTTCTGCGTAACAAGGTTAGTCACGCCAGTCCCGGGTGGCAGTACAAGGTCCGCCAAGACAACCGACGGCATCATCAAACTTACAACAAGCACTAGCAAAGCAACAACACGAAATGAGCGTTTCATATTTTACCTCCTCTAGATTGAACAGAATAGTTTTTGGCTAAAGTGGGACTTTAGTCTAGCCTTAATTATAGGGAATCCTACCCCAAAAACAATACTTCCTTTGGGTAATTCGATTAAAGTGTCAGATCCAGATTACTATTGGCTAGTAAGCTCCCTCAGCTGTGATAACGGAGATGAAAGTCTTGAGCAGAATACGAATATCCATCAATACCGAGTAATTATTTATGTAATACAAGTCATATTCCACAAACTGGTGCATGGGTAATCGGCTTCTCCCATTTACTTGCCACCAGCCGGTCATTCCAGGGGGAACCGAAAAACGCTTTCTTTGCCAAGTCTCATAACGGTCCACAAAAAACGGCAGTTCAGGGCGCGGGCCAACCAGGCTCATTTCTCCTCTTAACACATTGTAAAGTTGTGGCAACTCGTCCAAACTGTAACGCCGTAGCCATCGTCCTAGGGGGGTGACTCGCGGGTCGTTGGGTGACTTGTATTCGTAGCGTCCGGGCTCGGTCTCTCGCAACATGTTGTAGAACTGCTCTTCCGCACCCGTGAACATCGTACGAAATTTATACATTGTAAAGGGGCGGCCGTTCTCACCGATGCGAGTCTGTTTAAAAATCGCCGGCCCCTTTGAAGTTATTTTAACCAACATGGCAATTCCAATTAAAAGAGGCGAAAGTAAAAGGAGGAGTACTGAACTAATGATCAGATCAAACACCCGTTTAACCAGACGGGACGAGACATCCAGAGCAGGGTCACGAAAACCAACCATAAGCAATCCATTCCAATACTTTGGACGTGGAGGTGAGAAAGCCAAATCTAGTACATCAGGCACCCATTGCACGTCTACAGGGTATTTTTGCAACTCCTCAATAAGTTTCTCCAGAAGGTGGTATGCAGAGGTTGGCAAAGCAAGCACAATCTGGTCAACATTCAGGTCTATGAGCAAGTGCGAGATATCTAAAACTGTTCCAACAACAGGAGCTCCTTCAATGTCTCCTCCCACTTCGTCAGGGTTGATGCTTACCCATCCCACCACCACATTATTTTGCCAGAATGACATATCTACCGCGACCTTGAATTGCCGCGCCACACGCCCAGTTCCTACAATCAAGATACGGGTGAGATGAAGACTTTTGCAATTGAGTCTTTTGGACCAGAATATGATCACCAAACGGAACACACTTAAAAGAAGCCAATCAAAAAGTAGAAAGTATACAAACAAAAGTCGGGGGATGTAGATCTCGTACAAAAATGTCATATACAGAGAGCCAGCAAAGAAAAGAGCAGCTATCAGAACCCCCATACCTATGCGATAAATGATATCCTTTGGGCTGGATAATCTATAGGCATCGTATAAGTGTAATAATAAAAACGTAAAAGTCCAGATAATAGCTATGAAAATGTATATCTCTACTCGTAAAATAGGTGGGCGGGTAAGTAGTGGGGCCCCCAACAGAGGAAACAAGAAACGTACCAAACGTGCTAATTGCATTGCAATCTGCGTTAGTAGCATATCACCCAAATAAAGAAGCACTATGACATTGGAGCTATAATCTTTAGTCATCGCTTTAATCTCATTTTTTAATCTAAATGATGCGGATACCATGCTTGCGAAAATATCGCACGATACTCTTAATGTGCTCAATCGTGAGGCGATTGAACCCCCGTGCGCTGCTTCGATGATATTTGTGGATAATCTGGGCATCTGGAACAAAATAAACGGCAAATCCGTGCTGTTTAAAACGGTAACAAACATCTATATCTTCATAATACATATAAAAGGCTTCATCAAACAATCCAATCTCGAAAATAGGCTCGCGCCGCAGAATCATGCAAGCTCCCAATACCCAGTCAACCTGACGTACTTCGTCATGAGGCCAGTCTTGCAACAGAAATCGCCGATAAAAATGGGGGAGGTAGACTTGATCTAGATGCAACCAACGCCAAAGGATTGTCGCCACACTGGGGAATTCACGGCAGGTATACTGTAAACGGCCATCCGGGTAAAATGCCTTACAACCAGCCACAGCTGCATCAGGTGTAACATCCATAAATGTCACCAAGGTTTCCAATGCACCCTGCAAAAGCACTGTATCCGGGTTCAGAGAGAGTATATAATGTCCTTGACTAAGACGTAACGCATGATTGAGATTGGCCGCAAAACCTCTGCGATTACTATTAACAACAAGTCTAACCTGGGGAAATGCTGCCGCAACGAAAGCCGCACTACCATCTGTAGAAGCGTTATCCACAAGAATTACTTCTACAGCAAGTTTCCCCACCTGATCATATACAGACTCTAAACAAGCAGGTAAATCAGAGCGACTCTCATGAGAGACAATACAAACGGAAAGGTCAAATTGTCCCAAGCTACCCAAACCCTCACATTTTGCGTAACACTTGCCAGGTTGCTCTATATGTGTCAAGGTGTTCCTGAGCCAGCTGCGGTTTCGCGGTGACCCGACTCAATAACCAACAAATAGCAACACGCAGACCCGCGCCTAACAACAATATCTCGCGTACCCACAAAGCTGAAGCGGGATGATGCTTCCGAAAGTAGGCCAAAAGACTGGAGTTGGCCGTCACCTTAGCACGCTGGCGACTGATAGTTTCGCCTCCCTGCCCATAATGAACAATCGCGGCATGCGCAATATGATAAACTGCATACCCCGCTTGCCATAGGCGATAACATAAATCTATATCTTCATTGTTCATTCCCCATGTCTCATCAAGACCACCAAGCTCTATGACAACAGCACGTCTAACTAACAAACATGCTCCAGAGAGCCAGTCCACCTTGCGTGTCTCATCATAGAACGGCGCCCAGGTAATAATTCGAGTGCGCCAATGAGTTCGAACCCATGCCAGATGGTCTAACCCTAAAGCCCATAATAGGGTGTTCCATACGGAAGGGAAATTCCCTGCCGATGGCCGGAAACGACCTTGTCCATCATATTGTCGACAGCCCACTGCACCTACTTTAGGATTCTTGTCCAAGAAGTCTACCATGGCCTTGAAAGTATTTTCAGTTAAATAGGTATCATCATTCAACAATAGGACATATCTTCCTTGAGCCTGGTGAAGTAGAAAATTGTGATTCTCAGAAAAAGTCCGAGGTACTGAATTAACAAAAAGTCGTACCTGCGGGAAATAATCTCGTACCATATCTGCAGTGCCGTCAGTTGAAGCATTGTCCACAACACACACCTCATAGGTGAGGTCACGTGTATATTTGAAAACTGACGTCAAACACTCCATCAGCATTTGACGTCTTTGGTGTCCCACAATTGCAATAGTCAAAGCAATCATATCTCCACAAGTCTCCATGCCTTTAACAATAAGTAACTCCAATCTATAATCGCAGGAATCGGTAAAATATCACCCCGCAAGGCGATGATTTGCGCCAAGGAATGCAGGCAATAGACCCCCAAGAATATCTTCAAACTATCCATTGGGAGTTTTAACTGCTGCCAATAGTTTTCAAGAAATCCAGCGACACTGGGATGGGGCTTGGGTTGCATGAACAAAGATTGAAAAGCATGGGGCGTCGAGGTATATTTTCCATCCAGATAGGCTGTCGTGGCAAGCAGTTCTATCAAATCTAGTACGGGCCATCCCCTACAAGCAGCATGTTCCCAGTCAACAATACCTACCCCCCTTGCTTTGTCTGTTCGTAAGAATTGATTGGGATGAAAATCACCATGCATAAATACAGTTGGTAAAGCCCCTGTAGCAACTAATGCATTTTCAACAACAGAACGTGCAGCATGTATCACTTCAGACTTCAAGCAACGCGCATGTTCAATAACAGACCACCATGTTGTCAACAGAGCAGACAGATCTTGGATAGCCGATTCATTGAAGGAAGATGTCACACGATGCAAATTAGTTAGCCATTCAACTGCCCACAGCATCACTGCATGCAAACGCTTACCGTAGTGAAAAACCGGCTTGGCTTCTACATAAGATTCCAGATAGAAACGATATTGCTCATTCTCAATTATAGCTATGGGGCGAGGATAAAGAATACCCTCTATAGGCAAGCGGTCTAGAAACTGAAGAATGTTATACTGGTTTTTCAACCACCTATCATCAGCCGTCAGTGATGTTTTGAGCACTCCCAAAGGTACTGCATCTGCGACATTAAATACAAACACTGTAACTTTAGCGTCACAGCGGTTCTCACCTGCAGCGGTAGTTAACACAAAGCGCCACGCAGTATTTGATACCCCAGGCCATGCTTGGTTCAGTGCTGGTGCTAAATTCTCCAAAATATTCAAGGTCATATGGGTCACTTCGTAGATATAATCATAAACGCTGGTAATGTTTTTTGCAAAACACCCATTCTAATCACCAGTGGCGCGATAACTTTCAACAAACGTTCTTTCCCATTACGAGGCTTTATGAGATTAGCAAATGTAGATAAAAATACTTGTGTATCTTGAGGATCAAGCACAAAACGAGGTGTATTGTATCCTGGTATTGAGGCGTAAACACGCATTTTAGAGAAACCACTTCTGTGCAGAAGTAATTTCAGCTGTTTCGCCGAGTAGGTATACTCCCGATAGGGTTTGCCACGTGCTAGCTGCGAATATAAATTGGCTAAACGGCGGGGAAGCAATGTGGAGAATCGTAAATAAGTATGTTCATCCTTCTTGCCAAAGAAATAGCCATAGCCGTAGCGGTTTTCAATACCAAGATAAAAATGTCCACCGGGCCGTAAAAGGCGGTACATTTCAGATATATAGGCTTGCTGAATTTGTTCAGGTGGTGCTTCTTCATTACTTGCTGCGACCCATTCCAAAACACCATTCATCACCACTAGATCAAAACTTGCTTCTGGAAACGGTAAGGGTAAACAATCTCCTGCCCAGACAGGAGTGATGTTGGTAATTCCATCTTGTAAAATACGCTGGTTTAGAAAATTCAGTCGAGCAAACGTAAGATCAACCGCATAAACGTGGCGATAAGTGCGCGCCAAATTCAAACTATACACACCAAAACCACAACCATAATCAAGGGCAACAGCATTTTGGCCTGGTGGTAATAACAGCTTCCATACAGCGCGTTTTTCTTCAAGTGTATAATGCATCACAAAAGCGCGCTGCTCGGGTGTAGTAGCCTGAGCATAGTAATCAGCTAAAGCGACACGCCAACCTCGTCGTATAGCTGCATCAGCCAATGCTTCTTCAATGCCGGGCATCTCCACCTTCTTTAGACGGCTCAAAAAAGCATAGTCTTCTTCTGCACTTATGAAAGAAAGGATACCTTTGTGGTAAGCCCAACGATGTCCACAAGCCGGACACCTGGCCTGCACTTCAGTCACCTCCAATTCGGTTTGACAATAAGGACAGACAAAGGGAAAAGGTAAGTCCGAATTAATCGAAGACTGCATGCTACTAAGCATCACTGCAATACACTCCGGTAAATCGCGGTTATATTTTTCACATAATGCTCAATGGAGAAATATTGCTCGCAGCGGTTTTGACCAGCGACCCCCATGTTCTTTGCCAATTCAGGAGAAGCCAACAATGTCAATATAGCCTCTGCCAGAGCTGTAGCGTCGGCGGGTGGAACCAACAAGCCAGTTTCACCAGGAAGTACCGTTTCCAGCGGCCCGCCATGGGCAGTCGCTATAACCGGACAAGCTGCAGCCATAGCTTCAAGCACAACATTACCCAGCGGCTCAGGATTAACTGAGGGTAAAACAAAGAGCGTGAAAGCACGTAAAAGCGATGGGATATCAGAGCGAACGCCAGTGAAGATGACACTTTCTTGCAGGTGCAATCGCTGCACCATTGTTTTCAATTCTTCACGAAATGCAATATCATCCGCCGTTACAGCATCACCAACAATTATAAAACGCGCCGAAGGATTCACAGCATGCACCTCTGCAGCGGCTCTGATAAAGATATGATGCCCTTTCCAACGCGCAATCCGTCCTATCATACCTATTAACGGTGCGCTAGGATCAAGTGCAAATTCAGTATAAAAGGTTTCTGGTGTTGCAGCATTAGCAAAACGCGAGAACTCTATGCCATCATAGACCGTATAGACTTTTGCTTGCTCTTTTAATTTTGCCCCCAAAGCCTCACGGGTAGCTTCCGAAATAGCAATGCAAACTGTAGCATGGTGCAAAACAAAACGTGACAACAGGATACGGATTGCGGATGGCTGGGTTGAGTGTATCTCTCGCACATGCCACACATGCGGAACACCAGTCAGACGGGCAGCTACCCCCCCATCCAGGACATGGCTGGTATTACTATGAATCAAAGCAATGCCACGCTGTCGAATCAAATGATAGCAATAGTACACCGAAGGTAATATCCCCACCATAAATCGCACCCAATAGCTATAGCTAGATGTACGGTGAAGAATGCGCAATGGGCGCACGATAGTCTCAACACCTAATGCTCGTAGATGATCAAGCAACGGCCCATTTTCAGGAAGTAATACCAATGGCACAAACTCCTCAGTATCCATATACTGGAGTAAACGCAGCAAACATTGGTCAGATCCATAGAGGTCGGCTGAAGAGTGGAAATATAGGATGGGGTAACGAGGCAACTTCAAGACCTCCTTTTACGCGTCAAGGCGGCACTGTATAAAGATTCCAAATTCTGGATAATTTTTGACCAGGCATAATTCTCTTGGATAAACTGCCGTCCTGCCTGGGCTAAACGATTCCAATGTTCCAGATTATATAAAAGCTCCACAATTGCAGCTGCAAAGTTGAAGGCATCATCGGCAATCATAATGGTCTTTCCCACTTCGGCAGCGATGCCTCTATTGGCAACTGATGTTGCCACGACCGGGCGTGCAGCAGCCATGCCATTTAAGACCTTAACAATAATCCCGCCAGCTTGGGACAAAGGAGCAATGACCACAGCTGCCCTCTGATAAAACTCTGTCAAGTCCTTCACATAACCGGTTACTCTGACATTAGGATAATCACGCAATCTCAAAATCTCAGGCCGAGGGTTTCCCCCAACAATCCACAGATGCACATTGGGGACCTTTGCTTGAACCAGTGGTAAAACATCACGAACAAACTTTAGCACTGCTTCTACATTAGGAGGACGGTTCATGGCCCCCATAAACAGCACATCATTACCCGGTGGCCTGATTGCGGGAATCTGCAATAAGGCATCTAAACCTTCAAACCATGGAGGTAAAACTTCTATCTGCACCCCGGGGACACGCGCTTGCAACCATATCCGATCATACGGTGAACGCACGACAATGGCATCCATTTGACGGCATATCCGTAATTCATATCGCTCCAGTTTTCGCCATTCAAAGCCAGCGTATAAACGCTTGATGTTTCGTGCTTGTTGGTAGATTTGCCAAGCTACTTGTGAGTATATATCTACCTCATCCAAGACCCAAGCAGCATTTGGGACAATCTGTCGGTATTGTGCCATCCAGGGAGCAACACAATGCACCACATCAAAAGTCTCCATCTCGGCTAATTGGCGCAATTCCTTGTAATAAGTCAAAGATAATGTATGTCCATATTGCATAGGATAGACCACTCGCAAAAGGCCACGGCCTAGCCGCGCCTTCCATGAACGATCTAATTGTATGGTTCTTATGTGACGGCAAAGCGGACGGAGAGAGTCAACATATTGCATCTCCTGTGGAGTAACAAACGAAACCAGTGATACTTCATGGTACGTACTCAGCGATGCCATATAGTGATAAACATCTAGACCACCGCTATGCGGTGCTAACGCATAAGGTAAATGGTGACAAACAAACAATATATTCATAATTATAGCGGCTTTATACTTTGCCAAATCTGAACTGCATAACGCCACTCGGTGTGTCCCAAAGTCCCAGATAAAATCAAGACCATAGCATATACCCCAAATGCTACCAATACGGCAGCAAGTCCGATAATCGGCAGCAACAACATATATACTCCAAACGCAAGTCCCAATCCACAAATAGGGAAAAGAATAGCTCTGTTCATGTTCAGATGACACACCCTACGGTTCAGGTAATAATAATTTTGAGCAAATGCGATCACGGTTGTCAATACCTCTGCGATACACGTCCCTAGTGCCCCCAATACAGGAATCAATAACAGATTCAAAATTACATTAACCGCAGCATTTATCCCCGCTACTTTCAAAGTAATCTTCTCGTTGTTACTTGCTAACATAGCTCTAAAGAGCAAATTGTTTGTGAAAAATGGGGGCAGTATCCAAATAAGTACTTGCAGCAAGACCGTTGCTTCTTGAAAACTATCCTTATAGAACAAAAGGATGATATCATTGGCAAATATCCATACAAAAAATACCGCAGGCAATAAAACGACAAGCAACAGCTTAAGAAACTCTAATACCAACTTCGCCAGTTGGTTTTTCGAACTGGCGAAGGCCCGCGCTAGAGTAGGATATAACGCAAGCATCAATGCTGGGGATAACATTTTCCCAATCTGCACGATTTTAGAGGCTGCATCATACATACCTACGGCCCGTTCATTTTGTAGTTTGGAAAGTAAAATCACATTGACGTTACCAAAAAGAGCCGCAAATAAGCTAATGCCCAAAAACACTGTAGCTGTATGTGTCAAGTGGCGGCATATTGACCAAGAGAAATGGAAATGCGCACTTAAGGGGGTGGCTTTCCTGTACCAGTACAAGATGAGTCCGGTAAAACCCAATAACAACACAATTTGAAATAATCCCGATATCCAAAAAACAGCTACCAGACTCGCACCATGCGACAATGCCAGAACTGAAAGGACAACACGGATTAGATTGGCTGGGAAGCGCACAAATAACACGAATTCCATACGCTCCAGCCCCTTTACGATAGCCTCGGCCACAGTTGACAGAGTGTCAAAAACCAAAACAAATCCTGCTACAACGTAGATGCTCTGAATTACAATTGGTGGGTAATTTAATAAATAAGCCACACCAATCATCACTATTCCAAAGATCAGGGAAGAACATAAACCTACAACACTGGCATTTATGAATAGTATTGGGGCTTGTTCAGGATTGCGTGCGACATCACGCACCAAGACTTGATCCAGACCCAGATAAGACAAAGATTCGAATATTAGCCAAAGTGAGGTAATTGTTGCATAAAACCCTAATCCTGATACCCCGATATTTCGCGCAATATAGAGCGGTAAAACAAAAGATACAACCCTTTCAATGCTTACAGCCAATGAGAGCGCAAAGGAATTTTTTAGTAAACGCGATGCAGTCGTCACACAGTCACCCCAAATAGCCCAGGTCTTGTAAACGAGAACGAATTTTCTCTGCTTCCTCAGATGTAAACTCTTCTCTTCTTCCCGTACTTAGAGCTACTGGACTTTCTACAAACTGTGTCTGTAGTGTCCCGGATTCGAACAATTCCTCCAGAACTCGGCCATCCATCGTATCAGGGATTGATATTCCTAAAGCGGCCAACACCGTCGGTGCGATATCCTCGATACGTGCTCCAGAATGTCGTCTGGCTGGCATTATATGTTTCGCATAAGCAATCAAAATCCCTTCCAAGGTATGATTGGCTGTATAAGGTAAAGACCAATCAAACATAGCCGTATCTAATAGGGAGGAAGCATGTGATGCTAAGATAAAATTGTGTTCAGCTTTGGGATTATCTCGTTGTGGCTCCACGATCAAATCTGGAGCTTCTATGGTATAAGGCCCGGTATACAATTCTTCACGTCGATGGACAGCAGAGACAACGGATTTTCCAGTAAGCGGATCCCTGAGAGCAAGTAATTGCTCTATTAACAAGGTACGAAGGGCTTCATAGGCAACTCCGGGCGATACGACCCCACATGGTTCACGCCCACGCACATTGATGCGCAATCCTCCTTCCTCGCTAAAGAAAGCCCGCGTTTTACCCCAATCAACCAGGTGAAACAGCGCCTGCTGCTGGAGAGTGTGTGTAATTGACAGATTGCGCAAACCCGGGAGACGCTGTTTAAAAGCACGGATCCAGCGAATACGACGCAAGTTCTGTAACCCGGCTTCCAATCTACCGGTTAAGTGCCGGGTATCGGTTAGCTTCAAGAAACCCTCATGATACAACCAGGTGTTAACATAGAAACGGCGTGCACATCCATTGAAACCATGATCTGATACCAGCCATAACTGGCCATCATCGCCTAGCATCAATAGTATCTGCTCTAGTGCCGCATCAATTGCTTGATAGACTTGCAAAATTGCCTCAGAGTATACTGTTGATGTGTGTAGTGGATGTTCCTTATCCATGTCCGCCCAAAAGAAATGTTGTAAACGGTCTGTTTCAGTAAAAACCGCCACCAGCAGTTCCCAGTCACGCGTACGGGCCAGATATTGAATTGCCTGGCTACGTTGCTTTACACTATGAATCAATTGTTGTATATACTCACCATCATTTACCCCCGTTTTATCTATATCAATCACGTAGCCACTACCAATAGTTTTCAATTCGTGTTTCAACTCAGGCGGATATGTAAAATTGCTTTCAAGGCTTGGCGTCAACATGCCGGCAACCAGTGCACCATTGACAGGCTCTGGAGGGTAGGTCATTGGTACATTTAACACAAGCACCCGCTTACCGGTAGCCCCTGCCCATTGCCAGAATCGGTGACCATGAACATTATGCGCATTATTAACACGATACTGATAGGAACCGGGTTGTAATCCCACAAATCCAAATATACCATGACGGCCAGGGTTTAAACCAGTAGCAAAAGTACTCCACGCCACAGAACTCTCTGGACGTATAGTTGAGCGTAATAGCCCTACCACGCCTTGTTGCATAAGACGCGCAAAGGTAGGTAATTGCCCTGTGCTGGCCCACGGCTCAATGAGTCGCAAATCAGCACCATCTATACCAATAACGGCCACTCGGTTCATAGTTTTATAAATATCCCAGACGTTCTAAACGTTGTTGTATCAGAGCTTCTTCTTCATCAGTGTAGTCAAAAGTCTGCCCGGTGATAGGCGTATCCTGTTGCGCAACCGACAAAAGAGGATGTTTATCTAGCCACTCAGATGTAAAAAGTGTTGTTAAAACCTTACCATCAAAACACCGTGGGGGTGCAATACGTAACATATGCAGAATGGTAGGTGTAATATCAACCAAATTGACAATGTCTGCTATTTCTCCTTGCACAATGTCTGGACCAAATGCCCCGAAAATGCCATTATCCATATGATCCCCGGAACGTAGCCGATAGGTCGCGGGAACCACTATGGAATGTTCGGCTAACGAAACCATCGCTGCGTATGCCGGTTTAAAGACCACTACAACATCAGGTAAGTCTGCCAAGTACGGACCATGATATAAGTCTTCACGCCGATAAACATGCTGCACAATGGATCTACCCTCCGCATCGCACAAACTGGTCAGTCGAACCATTATGTTATGGCGAAGAGCTTCATATTCTTGTATAGTTACCGTTCTGCCAGCTCGCACAGTCGGAATAGCTATGCCACATGTGTATGCGTACAAGGGAACCATGTATGCCTGGGTCAAGTTCCAATCAATCACGCCAGCCTCTCCATCCCCCGCAAGAGAACGCCGCAACTTGCGCTGAACCTTAAAAGGCAACAACCGGCGCAACCAAGCTTTTAGAGGTGCAATCCTACCCAGGGTCACACGTAACTGTCTAGGCGAAAACTGGCTTCGTAATCCTCGACGGCGGAATAACCATCCTTGTTGTTCCAACCAAACATTTACATTAACATAGTAATAGGGAGCCGGCCCAAAGCCATGATCAGAGATGAAAACAACCCGAGTGTCCGGTAGCGCAACTGCTAATAACTGCCCCAACGCGGCATCCAATGTTTTCCAGAAACGGATTAGCTCCGTGTACAGTGGTATATCCGTATTCTCTGCCAGCAATTCTTGAATTTCATCCCAAAAGAAATGTAACAAACGATCAGTGACAGTAAATACAACCACGGCTAAATTCCACACATTCGTTTGCAACAGACGCGTCGCATTTGCGGATTGCCGCTCCACAATATAGGTTAAGTCAGACAATAATTTCGCCTTATCTGTAACAATATCCTGACGAAACTCCTGGCCTTCGATCAAATAATCTAAATCAATGATATAGTTATCAAGCTGTTCTTGAACATAGGCTGGGTAGGTAAATGTGTGGGCAGCAGAAGGTGTCAACATGCCGCTAACCAAAATGCCGTTAACTGGCCTCGGTGGATAAGTCAGAGGCACATTGATGACTATGACCTGCCCATCGGCCCGACTGACTATTTCCCATAAAGTATCTGGAATTTGGGTTCCGTCCACAAAATGCCGTGTCGGTTCACCATGCCGGGACGATTTTTGGAATGCAATCACTCCATGCCATCCCGGATTCATACCTGTCATAAAGGTAGCCCAAGCGGGCGCTGAAAAGGGAGGCACGGTCGAACGCAATGGGGCCCATGCAGCACGTTGAAAAGCCTGACCCAGCAAAGGCATCAACCCTTTTGCTATTAAAGGCCTAAGTACATCAAAAGTCATTCCATCTAGACCAATGACTAAAACAGATTCCCTCACCTGTGCACCTTTAATTACGGAACCCTGTTTGACCAAGAGGGGTGTTTATCTATACCTGGAGCCGGTACCAGAGCCACTTGATTAGTACCATCAGCTTTCATCACAAAAATATCCCAATCGGGATCTTCTACGTAGATGTGTCGATTTGAAGAAAAGGCAACAAACTGATCTTCATCAACCCATACCGGCTCAATATCGTCATAATCACCAGTGGTTAATTGTACTAAGTCCCCGCTATCTATATGAAGGCGGAAAATATGGAATTTTTCTTTTTCGCGGTCAGATGAGAACAAAAGATACCTTCCATCCTTCGACCAGGTTGGCGACATATCGTTGCTTGTACTCTCATGAATACGCTGTGGATTAGAGCCATCTGCATTCATAATGTAAAGTTGCCACTTTCCAGTATCTCGTTGGCTCGCGAAGGCAATTTTGCTGCCGTCTGGTGACCAAGCCGGATGACTATCATTAGCAGGATGATTGGTGAGATTATTTTGTGAGAGGTCGCTTAGCCTCACCACATAAATCTCAAAGTTACCGTCGCGATTTGTCTGAAACAAGACTTGTGTACCGTCCGGTGACCAATCCGGGGCCCAACTGTCGCCTGGTACACTACCGGTCAGGCTCCTCTCATTAGAGCCATCCAGGTTCATAGTATAAATACGGAAATTATTAGGGTCATCTATTCCGGACGTATAAGCAATGCGGGTTCCATCCGGTGACCAGTCACCTTCTACACGTACTCCGGGGCCATTTGTTAATGGCATCAATGAAGCAGTTTGTCCATCATATATGAAGAGGTTCAAACCACCATTTCGCTCAGAGTGAAAAAGCAATTTACCCTGAAAAGTAATTTTCTCAGACACAGAAGGAGTAAAGGTGGGTGATGTCGTTGGAAATGGTGAAACTGTGGTTATTGGAGACATAGTTACGAGAGGTGATCTCGGTTTACATCCTCCAATAACAACCAATAAAACACTTATCAAAGCAAGACAAAATCTCTTACAAGTAATTTGTTGGTGCACGTTTGTTTACTCCTCAAAAATATAAACTCCATCTATGGGGTTGGCAAGTACCTCGACAATGTTAAATTACCGCAGCCGCTTCCCGAATTACCAAGGCCAACGGAAGTGAAGCATCATCTCAGCAATGGGCCTGGATTTGACAATCCAGGCCAAGCAAAGAAGCAGCGGAAGTCAAATCTAACACTATCAAGCTATTCTATCTAACAATGCCCTTTTGGCAAACAGAGTCACCGCAGCAGTTTGCAGATGGTTATCGTGGAATATTGACCCGTAATAGCCTCGCGTATGGTTGGTACTTCACAGGTGGTTTAATTACCTCAATGTATATAGGGTCTACACCAAATGTCACCCATATTATGCCATCAGGATTTCCATCATCTTCATCTCTAATTATATATGGGTCAAAGTGTGCAAGCACTGGGGTCATTGGTAACTCTGAAGAGAGTTTATCACTTACCAGTATTGCAGGAGCCTGAACACGCAAACGGCCTTTAGAATCATCGTTTGTCCACACGATATATAATTGTCGCCCATCCTTAACACTACGGAATAGATACCCTTCTGCAGCAGTATTCCCTAATTCATCCGTTGATAAACTGCGCTCAAAATACTTATCTTGTAATTTATTGACAAGTGTACGATACGCATTGGCCGCAGGTTTCGGAATACCATCAATATCAAACAACCCACGCTCGACACCATGAGACGCTGGTAGGTCATATACAAGTAGCCAAAATGACGCATGGATGTTTGTGGCAATACTGCGAACATATTCTAATACAACAAGCCGCGTTTGTTCCTCATAGCTGCCTTGCCAGGGAGAAGGTTGATTGCTACTGCTCCAATACCCCATCTCTGTCACCAAAATCGGATATTTGACTGTATAAAAATCCATCATCTCATAGAAATATTTGGTTTTCCCAGAAATTCCCCGCCCCCAACCACTATAGGCGCTCTCATACACTGGGAAGTAATGAATGTTGAAAAAATCGAAAAGCACTTCCCCCGGATGATCACGCGCGTATGATAAGACTTTGTGAGGAAAATCCAAGTTAAATATATTGGGGGCGTACTCATGAGCCAATCCTCCCATTGCCACCAAAGCATTAGGGTTACCAAGCCGCAAAGCGGCGCGTGCCTGTCCTAAGAATTGGGCATAGGCTTCGCCCTGCAATCCCCAATTGCCAAAACCACGTAGAGCAGCAATATCTGGAGAGTAATTATCTGGTTCATTGTATATTTCCCAAATTTGTACATACGGCGATCCCGGCGCGTCCATAATTCCGTCACAATCATACCGTTCAGCCAGTGCTGTCAGGAACCCTAATATCTCGTTGACATTGTATGTAGGACCTCCATAAGTCTCCGCCGCCCAACGGGGATTGGCTCCGATCGTCACAATAGGGCGTAATCCGGCATTAACGGCTCCGTTGATGACCGTATCCGCCGTCTCCCAATTGAAAGTACGTGGTTCAGTGCGTTCTGGTTCGATCTCGTCCCAGTATATATTAACACGCGCCCAGCATGCACCTACTTGCCTGGCAGATGGCGCTTGTTCAGGCACAAGTTGACGTGGCCATATAGCGACACCGAATGGGCAAACTGTCAATTTGTTGACAGCTTCATTCAATACAACGGGAACATGGACTCGCATACCAGCTTCGTCTGCACCGATGTCAACGCCACCAAGAGGACGGGGTTCTCCATCTATATCCATAGGTGGTGTCATACTATCAATACCCGCGTCAACGGCCGGTGAAGCCAATTTCAAATGGTAATCCACCATCAATTGAGGTGCAGATGCCAATTTATTTCCACAAAACAGGTCGCCGTACTCTCCTGCGCAATCCGTCTCATTGGCATAAAAGAGATTAAAACCGAGAGGGTACAAAAAGATAGTTGTCGGATCTAACAGCTCCTTCACATCAATGCCTACTGTGTGTGAGGCCACAATATTGTTAGCAAAATTCAGATGGCTATGTTCAGCAACCAGCCCCGATGACTGGCCATCGCCTATCAATGTATTATTGATGGCATAAGCCTGCATAGCCCTCTGTATATAAATAGCATTACCCACCCTAGCGATATTATTGGCAAAGATATTATTTGTAAAGGTTACCTGAGAGACATCGAGCAGGAACGCCCCCCCACCCTGAAAAGCTGTATTGAAAAACATACGATTGGCATCTAGAGTCACTTGAGTGTTCTTACCTTGTGCATAAAACGCCCCTCCATACCCTATACCCTCTTGAGTAGCCATATTACCGGTAATAACGTTGTGGATCAATACCGGCTGGGCATCCGCGACCCAGATGCCACCGCCTTGGGGAGCTTGCCCTCCAGTGATCCAGAATCCATCTATTACTGGTGCAGCATTGGTAATACTAATAACGGTTCCTTTTCCCTGTCCATTAAGTATGGTTCGCTGTGTCAATGCATCACGCACGGTAAACTCGATATTCCATCCCCCTTCCAAATGCACGCTTCTTGTTATCACCAAGCGCTCCGCGTAGACGCCCTCTGCGACTTGGATGACAGTTTGATACGCTGCGTCATTAATTGCCTTCTGCACAGATGTAATCGCACAGATAGGGCAAACTTGCACCGAATTAGTCGAACTGACGAAAGGAGCTGATGCCGATTCAACGAAACTCGACCACAATGTGGTAAGCAATAGGGTGAGAGCTATAACTGCTATAATCCTTATGATTTTGCCCGAAACACTCTGACCATTCATCATTTCTCTCCAATTAAAGATAGCAATGCTTTAACAACGTTATGAGCGCAATAGCATCAACCAATAATGCGATAAACACCATCAATGGCAATGCCCACGCCCGCATCCGTTTGGGAAATAAAGTAGTAGCCCCCGCATAGATCAGCGTTATGATAGGCAAAACTACAGGGAATAGAAACCGTCCTTGCGGATACCAGGCCGAACTAGGGCGTCGAAGTAATGGTAGCATAATCTGGACGCAGTTTGCGAAAATTCCAACCGCAAATAGCACCACGACAAGCCGCAAAGTTGATTTTCCTGTCTTGTGTATACCATAAACCGCAACTGCCAACAAACCAAGCAGCGCGAAACCATACCAGACATAATGTGTGATACTCGGCACTTGAACATTCAATGAACCGAACCGTCCCCAAAACGTCGTATAGACGAATTTGATAGTGAAAGGCACCAGGTCGCCCCAATTTTCTTGGACGGTAGACGTCAATAGTGGTAACAAGTAGCCATCCAGATTCATACGATGAGAAAGCTTCAACAGTAATACATACCACACAGGAGCAGCTGATTCCGCAGAACCATTAACAAGTAAGTTCGTTTCGTCAACATTGGAGACAACGGGATACAAGCGCAATGCATCGAAATATACATCTCCTGGCATATTAGTATCCTGTTGACCAGATAGAAGTACAATGCGCAGAAAACTTGTCGTTATGGGGACTGTGTATGTCACACTCAGTGATTGCCAGGTTTTACCCGCCGTAAAGGGCACAACAAAAGATTGAGTGTCATCCACCAGCCATATCCATCCGTTTTGCCCTTCAAGTGGTGCAGAGATCTGAGCCTGCAGCACTACTGTCTGCCCGCGCATAGCGTTAAGTTTAGCACCGGTCAGTGTTTGCGACAGACGCATTTCACGCCCACCGGGGAGCCGTTGCGTATGGAATATATAACGCCCCGCATAGGCTTGGGTAGCCATGCGCTCTTCAATATCCGGATCTGGCCGGACTAACCATCCAGAGGTATGACCCTGCACAGGGAGAAGTAATAATCCAGCCACTAGCAACAGTACAACACCTGCGCACAATGCAGTGCGTTTTAGAAAGTGCGCTGGGTAATAGCTTAAGACGTAGATGGCTGCTGCCACGCCTAACAAAGGATAAAAAAACAACGTTGTTTTTTTGGTCAAGAAGGTCCCCAACGTCAAAAATACCAAGACAGAACCTTGTAGCCAAGTTAATTTTTGCGTTACTATCCGGGCAGCGACAATAAACCATAGAGTGCCCCATATAGCCGCCAACAGGTCGTTATTGGCCGATGTGCCAATATAGGACAGCATCGGATGTAAAGCAACCAATACCGATATGCCTAAAGCAGCACCGGGTACCTCCCGCAATATCGTATTACCGAACCAATAGGCCAAAACAACACACATGATATATAGCAGCATTGTAAGCCAGCGCATCGCATAAAACTGACCTAATAAAGGCTGATTGTCGAATGAAAGAAAAAATGCCGGCCGCATCAGGATATAGTATAGAGGTGGCTCATTACCCACCTGCGGATAATACCAATAAAACAGATCATCAACAACAAACGAAGGCGGTAACGCTGATAGATCGCCATTCAAGCCACTGTAAAATGCTTTCGGAGCATGGTCTGGCGGCGTAAAACCCAGCAAGCGCCATAAGTCGAAAGCGTACATCGAAACCAATACTTCGCTTTGCAGTTCAGGTGAGATGTCGTCCAAAGTAGGTACACGCCCCAAGTCAGCAAACAGACGTGCGTACTCAAAATGTGATGGTTCATCGGGAGCAAACCATGGGGGATTGACGACACTGTACAATACACCATGGGTAACAGCGAGTAGGAATACTGCCACAAATGCGTAACGCGGGGGTATGGCTTTCGCCCCGCACGCTTCACGGATGCTCTGCACAAGTAGGCCCATCCCCAATAATATGTAAATAGCACACACTGCTATATAAAACATGGGATGACCCAAAATACCAGGACGACCCTTCGTCAATTCCAATAACAATTTGACCAATTGTTCACTCAATGCGCAACTCCACTCAGCATATTATCACCCATAATACATATAAAAGGTTAGCATCTACAAACAATGTCGTGCGCTCATCAAATACACCATCTTGTCCATCATACTCATACCAGGTATTGCCTTCAAGGTCTGTAATGTACATCCACGGCGCTGATACCTTCCAGACAACACCTTGACCACTTACCCTGAATTTCGCACATTGACATATGGAATAGAAAGCAAAAACATGCGAGAAATCGCGCTTTGTGACAAACTAAAGGGCATACACCATATCGCAGATTGAAAGGCGCGCCGATAAACAGTGCCACACCATCTCCTTGCATCCAGATTGCCAGTTGGCTGATCTGGACCTTTGCCTGCCTAGTCTTCTTGCTGCTGCCGGAATGCGTCCTATCAAGGCGATTTCCAGGCAATGCAGTTGCAGCCGAATTGCTTGCTTTGCCGGGGATAGTAACCGAGCCCCAACAGTGCGCCTACTTGTTTCCCCGGCGCTGCCGTTACCTGATTCGCAAATGGGTCTGGATGCGATACGGCGCGTTTTGTTGGGCACACCAACGCGCACTGTGGATTGCCCGCGTCGGGCGACTGGCCTTGAGCGGCGCACTGACGATGGCGCAGGTGGTTGATTGCTGACCCAATCGCAGTTGTGGCGGCAGTTGGGCGCTTTACCCGCGCTCTACGGGCTGCTGGACATTCTGCAAGTCCGCCAGACGATCAACCGGCATTGTCCGACAGAGGCTGAGGCGGATCACGGAACGGTAGCGCTGGTTTTGCTCCTCAACCTGCTGATGGCACCACAGGCGCTGTATCGGGTTGCGGACTGGCTGGCACAGATGATGCTGGTCGAGACCCTGGGCATTCCGGCAGCCAAGTTCAATGATGACCGCCTGGGACGGACGCTGCAAGCGGTCAGCAAGCACAGCCGACATCTGGCTGGAGATTGTCCATCACGCCCTGGTGCACTTCGACATCAACCTGTCGCTGGTCTTTTACGCCCTGACCGCCTTTGTCGTTCAGGGCGAGTACGCCAATAGTGAGTTGGCCGATTTCGGCTTTGCCCAAAACACGCCGATGAACAGACGCAAGATCAAGCTGGGACTAGACACCGCCGCCGATGGCAATATCACGGTGGACTACTGGCCGTGGTCAGGGCGCACGGCTGACCAAGCGACCGTCCAGCAGAATATGGCGCGGCTGTGCCGGTTGTTGGAGCAGCGTAGTTGGCCGGTTCAGGAGACGGTGTTTATCGGTGACCGGGCCAACCTGAACGACGAACTGGCCTTTGCCTACGATGACCATCAACTGCGCTACCTGGCCGGACTTGAGCCGCGTACCACATCACACCGCTACCTGCTCAAAAGCATCCCGACCCGGCAGTTCTATGCCCATCCGCTGACGATGAATACTGGGGAATGCTGGTGCCGGTAGTATTCACGCACAACGGACGTCATGTCACCCACCGTGGGCTGATCATTCTCAGCGGCCCGATGCGCGTGGCCCCGCGTCGGTCGCGCGCCCAACAGATGTGGGATTTGCACCAGCACTTGCTGGCGCTGCACGCTAAGATCGGTCAGCCCTACTATCGCACGGTCAAGTGTGTGCAGCATCACGCCAACGTCCTGCTCAAGCAATCCCCCGCTGGCCGCTTTGTCCGCGTCCAGGCCGAACAGGACGCCGACGGGCAGGTCATCCTGCGCTGGTGAGCTGACCGCTATGTCCTCTGGCAGGCCGACCAGCAAGACGGACGCTATCTGCTGGTCACCAGTGACTGGCGACTCTCGCCCCAGCAGATGCTGGTACGCTATCGCCAAAAGGATGGTGACGAGAAACGCTTTACCGTCTGCAAAAGCGACCTCAAGGTCTCACCTATCTATTTGCACAAGGATGAACGCATCGAAGGCATCCTGCTCATCCACATGCTGGTGCTTCTGACCTATAGCCTGCTGAAACGGCAAGCTCACCAACACGGCCTCCAGATGACCACCCGTCGCATAATCAAGACGCTGGAAACGCTGACCGTTGTCGAGACCTGCTGCTTGGACGGCAGTCGGCTCTGTCGTCTCACCCCGATGGATGAAGGACAAGTCGCGTTGATCCAAACCTTGCAGACCATTTTAATGCCGCTCTACTGCCCGCGCATCCCTCATCCACTCCTCAACAACGGTAACGACGCGGCGCTGCTCTTGTTGCCGGTCAGCGAGGCACAACCGCTCAGGAACAAAGTTCCTGAGGAGGTCGCGCAATAGGCCAGCCCTGCCGGGAAGGGAGACTCGTGCCTAGTGGTAAAGACGAGACCTGGCACACACTCAAACACGCCCAGGCGACCTTTTCTGCCCGCTTCAGCGCCACGTCTTAGGCCTTGGTGAGAATCCAAGTGCCGTTGGGGGCTGTGGCCTATTGCTTTCTATTCGGTTTCTAAAGTGCGGGAAATAGGTTAAGCAGAATTCCTAAATCGTTCAACTTTGAGAGAGCACTTCATTATTTCCTTCGTCTCACTGCATCCATCTTACATCGCATAATGAATCAGTACATACATACAAAGCCCATAGCTTATCAACCAACTTATAACTCGTAGGGTGATATACTGTTTGTTTTCTACAGGAACCGTCGCTGTCAATAACACCGTAAGCGGCACCACAGAAGAAAACAGATACCGCCCTTGCGGTTGAAAATCATAGGTCCATGAATTATATACCGAAGCCGCTACATTTAGCAATACGGAAAAAGGAGCAAAGATAACCATCGCCTTCATCCCCAGGTCTAGCAGCGACCATTTTGAACAGACAATGCTGATAGTCAAAACCACATTGAGCACAAGGATTCCAAGAGCCACGATATATATCCAGTCTGGAAGAATAACAGTAAAATGTCCGAAAACACCATAAAAGCTTTTCATCGAGGCCGCATACCAATGCCGATTATGAAGGATAACTGTTATTGGTTCTCCTTTGGCTGACAGGCGATAACCCGGACTCATTAGAATGCTAGGCTTAAAGTCATTCCAGGCTCTGATTTCCCGCATTTGTTCTACTCTCACATTCCAATCTCCTTGAGTGAGAGGATAGATCAATTTCAAAGGTGCAATGATCACCAACACAGTAATAATAAAAATGCCCCCTAAAATCGCGATTTGCTTGAATGACAGACGGAGCACATTTTGCCGCCGTTGTTGAAAATACTGTGTTCCTACAAGAACACCTGCCCATGGCAACGACAGCCAAAAAGTTTCTTTGGACAGCAGCAATAACCCAACAAAAAAACCTAGCAAAATGGCATAACGAGGACTGTTAATCTGTGTCTTAGTCGTTAACAGAAAAACAAAGAAAACTACGCTTACTGAAAGTCCCCAGGCATCAGAATTAGCATAGGCATAAATATATAGAATTTGCGGTATACACAATAAAATCAAGCCACAGGCCAATACCCAGGCATTTCTACGCCCTTTTAAAAACATAATGATAAGCGTAACTATCAGGAGACTTACGTTGAGCAAACGATATATCTGATATGATGTTAAACAACGTGGCATACACAATATTAAGGGGAGAAAAATATGATATGGGAACTGATGTAACGAAGGTGTAGAAGTATTTGAGATGAGAATTTTTGATACAAGAGGTTTCACTAATACACTCATCTTTCCATAAATCAAGTAAACGATCTCACCATTATAGACCCGACTCCACCCATCTGGAGAGTACAGTACCTCACTTGAATTAAGCGACGGTGGCCACCAATGTGACTCAAAATAGCACATTGCATCTGTGTGCATGGCCTCGTCAGGATGAAAATTGAAGGGGGTATTCAAGGCAATTCGGAGAACAATCAGTATAGCTACGGCTATCAGAATAAAGAATCCCCACTGTTTCATACACATTTTGCCGTGTGAGATCAATCTTTAATCTCCAGTTCTCTCACCCGATACAGCATCTCTTCCAGTATCTTCCGATTGATCATGACCAGATCCGACACCAAGCCTATCAGGCACGTCTGGAGCCACACAATCAGCGGATCACCGTCAAAATCAGTAATTTTATCTTGTCCGGTCACTTACATTAATCCCGACAACGGTTTTTGAGATTATCCCTTCCTCTGCCGATAGAGCGCTGGATCAACAACCTCAACCATTTTCTCCACATTGAGCGAGCGTCCTAAAAAGGTTATTACTTGCGTTATGTGTGGGCGCGGATCATAAAGCATCGCGTTGTAGTCAACGTCCAGATAAGTGAGGTACGACTGCCGCTCTAGCCAAGAACGCACTTCCAACAGGTGTTTTTCAAACAAACGCGCCATCTCGGCATCATCTACCTTATCAGTTGGCTCGCCTCTACGTATCAACATTTGCTTCTGCGAAGCTAGAACCTCTTCCATACTGCGACGCATAAAGAGAATTTTATAAGTATAATCCGGCGGCAAATGCATTAACAGCGCCGAGATGATCTTTACGACTTTCCCCTCCGCTGTCTTTAGCCAGGCAGTATCACCTTCAGGCAATTTCTTGACCCGCTCAAACTCATAGTAACCATTGGGATTGTCCTCGTTAGGTTGCCGCACATGATCGGTTAACACTTCCAATCCGCCGGCTTCAAGCATTCTCATCATCATGGACGTGCCAGAACGGGGCAAGCCAGAAACAACTATTACTGGTTGGGACTTTCTTCCAAAAAGGTAAATCTCTTTGCCAAACAGCTTCAATCTTATTCTCCTTTCTCTATCTCCAGCTTTCTCACCCGATACAGCGTCTCTTCCAGTATCTTCCGATTGAACCCAATCAAATCCGCCACCAAGCCGATCAGACACATCTGAAAACCCACAATACCCCGATACTGATTGTCGGCGTCAGTATTGACAATGATGTCGGCGCCGGCCACTAATGAAGCTTCCAGCCCCCGCACGAAGGCATTCGCCAGACCCCGGTTCCGCCCCAGCCGCACAATATGCCTGACGCCGTGTGCTTGCGCCACCTCCGCGGTCTTATCGGTGCTGCCGTCGTCAACGACCAGGACTTCGATCTCGTCTATTCCGGCAATCTCGCGCGGCAAATCGTGAAGTGTTCCCGGCAACGTGGATTCTTCGTTATAACACGGGATTTGGATAATCAGCTTCATCTCTTTACCTGTGCTCTATCAGAAAAAAATCCAGGATATTTCCTGGATTATATCACGCTCAAGTATATCGTCCACTCAATCAAGGATTCTATCAGGGTCTTATCTCTTGCTCCGAGGGGAACGCCGGTTCTCAGGTCAAGAAACGCGGATCTGGCGATCCGCTCGAGGCTAGATGAAGTCATTGTAACAAGAATGATAAAGCCCTGGGATTCTACGACGCGCTATCCTCAACCGAGTCTAAAGTCCAAAGCCATAAGCTGCCGCCCCTAGCAGTGCGATTTTCGGGTTCGAGATCACGTACACCGGAACCTGCTCCAAAAGCCCCGAGAGCCGTCCTTTATTGCAAAACGCTTTGCGGAAATTGTCGCTATCGAGCGCTGCAAGGAGGCGTGTGGGGATGCCGCCCCCCAAATAGACACCGCCGGTCGCCAAAACGCGCAATGCCATATTGCCTGCTTCTGCTCCCAGGATGGAGACAAAAACCTCCAATGTCTTACGGCATAGTTCACAGGGACGATCGGGGTCCTGTGCCGCTTGAGCGATGACCGGCGTGGGATCAGGGGCGGTTGCCAACTGCTCCGCCAGCCAGGCTGGCTCTTCGGCATAGGCACTATCGCGCAGAAAAGCGTAGATGTTCGGGATCCCCAGGCCCGAACAAACTCGCTCGTAGCTCACGCGGCCCAGTTGCGCCTGCAGATAACGCAAAAGTTCAATTTCCAGGGAGTTCGTCGGGGCAAAATCGCAATGGCCGCCCTCCGAAGCATGGGGGCGGTACTTTTTTCCGTCCCATGTGAGATAGCCCTCCCCTAACCCCGTCCCCGGCGCTACGACAGCCATAGCCCCGCCAGGTTGCGCATGCCCCGGATGGATCAGGTACAGGTCCACAGGTTGCAGGAACGGCACACCACTCGCAATCGCCACCAGGTCATTGACTAATGTGAAGGAATCCAGGCCAAGATCGGCGGCCAATTGCGCTTCGTCCAACACCCACGGCAGGTTCGTGATGCGCGCTTGCCCGTTGACCACCGGCCCGGCAACGCCAAAACACGCGCGTGTCACCTCAATGTCAGTCTGCGCTAAAAAGTCTCGCAACAGCGATGCCAGATCCGTGTAGGCGGCACTTTGGAAAGTCGCCTCGAACAACGGCGCATGCAATCCGGTTTCTTTGGAGTAAATCGCTACATTGGTTTTCGTACCCCCGACATCGCCGGCAAGCATGAGTCTCTTTTTTCTCATATTCATATTCCCTTAACCTCCTACCATGGATGTTTTGCCGTCCAATATGCCCTATTTTAGCACATCACCTGTATTATCACAAGCACCCCATCCGCCTTTTAGAGCTTTATCATTCTCGTTACAATGACTTCAACTGGTTTCAAATCGAAGCAGCTTTCTTTAACTCCAAGAGGGATTATAATCACAACCATACCACCGCTGACTTTGCCCAAAACAATGCCAGAAGATGGTCAATGGACTGATATCGAAAAAACATCCCAACGTTGAATTTACCTATGGCTTTCGACTTTAGCCTGTTTCAAGGAGATTTGAATGATGACTTACTCTGCCCAATTCATTGAGATCAACCAGATATTCCAGCAGCATATAGTGCGACGTGGACGACAAATGGAGCGTATTCAGGCGCAATTGGCTTTTGCCGACCGGCTGTGCGCTGCGTATCCCGACCGGGCGACGGCGTGGCAACCGCTCATCGTCGAGGCCGGGCGCATCGTCCAGGCCGGCGTGGATGCGAACCGCGACCTGGACGCCGTCATCGCCCAGGCCGAAGCCGTCCTGCGTCCCATCGGCGAGGTC
>Ga0208197_1000340_pt1 | contig 63105 bp, 42 predicted proteins | sample AD_JPNNA4_MetaG_FD_184444 | JGI IMG/M metagenome (GOLD analysis project Ga0208197, IMG submission 184444) | Active sludge microbial communities of municipal wastewater-treating anaerobic digesters from Japan - AD_JPNNA4_MetaG (SPAdes) (version 2) | ecosystem: Engineered > Bioreactor > Anaerobic...
GTGCGGGCGGCAACAATGTCGTGCGCAACAACAAGCTCGCCGGCTCGAAGCAGGATGCGATCAACTTCGCCAGCGACGACAACCTGATCGAGGGCAACACGGTTGGCCTGCTCGCCGACGGGACGATTTCCACGCCGATCACCGCGACGAATTTGTGCAAACCGGCCGCGCTCACTGCAAACTGGTTCGGCGGTGGCGGCATCAAAATCAGCGGGCAGCGCAACCGCATCCTCGACAACCGCATCGCCGGACTGCTCATCTACGGCAGCGCCACCACCACCCCGCCCGACGCGATCTGGATTCCCTCCGGGCAGGACAACCTGATTGAGGGCAACATCATCGGTCAGGCGGTGGACGGCACGCCGCTCTGGACGTGCGGCAGCGCGGTGGACATCGGCACGCGCTACACGCGCATCCTCTCGAACACGGTCGTCAACGCCGCCCAAAACGGCCTCTTCGTCAACGGGAGCACGATCTTCATCAACGCCACGACGATGCAGGGCAACATCATCTCGGACACCGTGCCCGCCATTGAGTTCGGCGACGCCGTCCCCGACGTGCTCAAGCTCTTCGCTCCGGCGCTGGTGACGCGCATCAACGGCGTCAACGTGACCGGCATGGCCGATGATCCGTGCCCCTACTGCCGTGTGGACATCTACCGCGACGACGATGACCCGGATACCGAGGCGTTGGTCTACCTAGGCGCGGCCTACGCGAACGTGACCGGCGCGTGGACGTTCACGCTGCCCGCCGAGCTGCAAGCCGGCGAGGGTCTGCGCACGCAGAGCACCACCCGCGATTACGGCGTGGTCAAGCACTTCGAGGCGGGGACGAGCAGCGGCCTTTCCATGCTGTTCGAGCCGCAGCCGTTGACGGCGGTGGCGAGCGTCAACCTCATACCGCAGAGTGGGGGGCCTTTCAGGACCGGGCAAGCGTACACCTTCATCGCCAGCGTCAGCCCGCTCACGGCGACGCTGCCCATCACCTACGCATGGCAGGCGACCGATTACGCACCCACTATCGTTGTTGGCGGGCCGAGCAACGACCAATCGTTCACCTGGGCGGTCGAGGGAACCAAGTATCTTACGGTCACGGTGAACAACGGCATCGGCAGCCCAGTGCAGGGGACTTATAGCATCCAAGTGAAGAGCGAGGCGAATTACTCCATCTACCTGCCGCTGGTACTGCGGAATCACTGGTGACGGCACAGGCGCAACGGGCTTTGAGCGGATATATCCGCCAGGTCCGTTGCGCCTGCGCTTTGTGATTAGCTCTGTTCGAGCACTTGGTGGGCGATGTGACGACCGTACTTGAGCACCTCTGCGATGTCTGCCGGGGTGAAGTTCATCAAATCGAGGACAACCTCATTCTCCGGACGGATCAGTGTCATGGGAATTTCGCGCCAGTCGCCGAATGGGAAATCGGCCAACAGGTCATTGACCACGTTCTGCGCATCGTCTGCCCCAGCGTCTGCTGGCAGCGTCTGGTTCAGTTTGCCGGGCATTTCTTTGTAGGCGCGCACCCACGTATTCACCTGCTGGAACCTGTCCAGGTCGTTGTTGATCAGCTCGTTGGTGATGACGTCCATCAGCCGCAGCGCGAATTCGAGCAGATTGCCCGGTTTGAATGTGACGCCTTCCAGTTTTCGCGGTAGACAACAGATACACGCGATCTCCTCAGCGCCATCCTCAATCGCTTTGGCGAGCGGCGCAACCTCGCGCACCCCGCCGTCCACGTAAGGCGCGCCGCCGATGTTGACGTAGGGCATCTCAACGGGGATCGCTGTGCTGGCGATGACGTAATCGAGGAGGCCGGAGTAATCCTGGTCGGCATAGACGGCTTCGCCCGTCGCCAGATTGACGGCACACGCATAGAATCGAATCGGCGACGCGCGCAGGTTGCCTGGATCGAGCGTTGCCTCCAGCAGTTTGCGCAGTGGTCGCATGTCAATCAGCCCGGCGAACTTGCCCCGCAACGTCGCCAGGGCCAGACCGAGCAGCTTGCGGGGCGATCCAATCTGGGCCGGGGATTGCAGTTCCTCGAGCCAGAATCGCTCCAACTCCCGGCCAATCGCCGGCCAATCCGGCGACTGTCCCGCCCGCGCCGCCCTCCCGGCGCGCTCGGCCAGGAAGCTGCCGTTGAGGCTGCCGACCGAGGTGCCGTAGATCGCGTCGGGTATGAATCCCGATTCCAGCAGTTCCGCGATCGCCCCGGCCTGGAAGGCCCCTTTGATGGATCCACCACTGAGTACTAATGCGGTTTTCTTGTTCATAGGTCGCTCCTTTTTGTGTACCTGAACTATTGTTGAAGGCGCGCGATGTGCGGTAGGGAGGCGTTTAGCTGACTGTGGCGCGGTAAAACCAGATGGCGCCGCTACGCGCGGGCAGCGTAAGGGTGAAGCCCTTCTCGCGCAAAGTCGCTCCCTCAATATCCTGTGTTTCTCCGGTTTCCGCGTTCTCGAAGCGGTATGACGCTTCTGGCTGAACGCCTTGTGGATAGACGGTGAGCGTCTCCTCTGGCGCTTCCGGCAAGCGGATGCCCTGGATCAGCCCACAGCCGGTTTCTGGACAGTCAAACTGCCATGCGACCCATGCCTGCGCGCTGCGGTGGAACGGGGTATGCGGGTAATAGTCGCTGTAGAGGAACAGGTCGGCGGCGCGCCGCCAGACGGCGATCATTGTCCGGGCCAGGGCAAAATCGTAATCGTCGCGGCGGATGTCCAGCGTCACGAACAACATCGGCGCGATGCCGCAGTGGTAGGCGTAACGGTCTACGTGGTGGTCAAAGCGCGCCGCGCCTTCGATGTCCCAGGCGAGAGTAGCTTCTTTGAAATACGGAATCCACTCGTATAGCGTCCGGTGGAAAGCCAGTTTGACCGGGTGATCGCCGTAGCCATAGTCGCTGTAGTGCAGGGGCACGGAGCGGCGCATGGTCTCCAAATCGTTGCGCCGGCCGCCGCTTGAGCACGAGTCAATCCACAGACCGGGATTGCGCGCCAGTAAGTCATCCCAGAACTGTAAATAGCCCTGCACATGCAAGTTTTCATTCATCCCCTGGCGGTCCGGCGCTTCGTTCTGCCGCCAGTATTCCAGCGGCGGAAAGTTGTGATCCTGCCGGTAAATTTTGATGCCGTTCTCCTGGATCAACCGGCACACATGGTCGGTTAGCCATTGGCGACACGCTGGATTGCCCACATAGAGCAGGCGGCTGTTCTCATTCGGCAGCGTCAGCAGCCATTCGGGATGTTCTTGCTCCAGCTTTTGACCGGCGAACACGCGCTCCGGCTCAAACCAGAGCAACAGCGCCGCGCCATTGTGAGCCGCCTGCTCTGAGACGGCTTTGAGGCCGGCTGGGAACCTGGCGGGATCGGGTTCCCATGTACCGGTGCGCCACCACTTTTTCTCGCCGTCTGGGGTGTAGCAGGGATACCACCCGGCGTCAATCCACCACACATCCAGGTCAAGGCCATGCTCAACGAACTTCTCGATGTACCGGAGTTGGTTTTCGGTGGTGGCGGCGGTGAATTCTTCGCCATCATCGGTGCCGCACCCGGCCAGGAGCGGGCGCATTGGATGCCCGTCAGGACGGGGCAGGATGTGCGCCAGATACCACCGCCGCCACAGATTGACGGCGCGGGTTGCGTCGCCAGTCCAGGCCAAGACAGTCATGCGCGGTGTGCGGATGCTTTCGCCGGGCAGCAGTCGCAGGTGCGTCTTCTCCTGGCCGATGTGTACCTGGACGCCGTCCGCCAGCCCTGTAAAGCTGGCCGCCCACTGTCCGGGCCAGCCAATGGCGAGGGTGAGGCCGCCATCCGCGAACATGATGCGGTAGTAGGGAAACGCGCCGTCGCAGGGACGCCCGCCGTTGGGGGCGAAAGTGAGCGCGTCGCCGGGAGAAAAGGGCGTCTCCTGGGGCGTATACCCCTCCGCGCTGTAGAAGTCGCCGTTGCAGTGATAGAGCGCGGGGGCTTTTCCACTGAACGCGCCATCCAGTGCGCGGATGTCGCGGAGGATGGGTGTGGCTTCCTGCCCGGTGTTGGTGAACCAGGCCACCCACTCGACCACCGGATAGTCCCGGTATTCCAGACACTCGACGCGGACGCTCAAGCCGGTGTGAGGGTCTTGACCGGTGAAAACCGTTTCGATGAGATTAGCATCCAGCAGACGATGCTTGCGGCTTGGATTCCAAGCGGCGGGGATGCCGTGGATGACGCGATCATCCAGCACAAAAGCAATCGGAAGGTCGGCGGCGTTGGCAAACCAGTGGCTTGTCCACGTGCGGCTTTTTGCCATATCTGCGGGTTGGGTGATGGGCATAACACAGGTGGTATTCATTGCGTTTCCTCCTCAGGCAGTCTTGTCCAGGTGAAACTGTAGCACCGAGTCCAAGCCTTGTCAATATGGGCTATTCCATAGAATGCAACTATGTAGTACAATATAAATAGTCAGTTCTCTCTATGTTCGCAGTAAAGGCATACCCGATGGCGCGACTTTCTATTTTGTCGCTGGGTCCATTGCAGATTACACTGGGAGATCGCCCGGCAAGCGGTTTCGATTCTGACAAGGCGCGCGCGCTGCTGGCCTATCTGGCCGTCGAGGCTGACCGCCCGCATCCCCGCGAGAGCCTGGCAGGACTGCTGTGGCCCGAATTCCCCGAGGAGCGCGCCAGGCAGAGCTTGAGCCAGGCGCTCTCCAACGTGCGCCACGTCATCGGCGACCGCGACGAGCAGCAGTCCGTCCCCTTTCTGGACGTCACCCGCCAGACATTGTGCTTCAACCGGGCCAGCGACTATTGGCTGGACGTGGAACGCTTCACCGCGCTGCCCGATCTGCGCGCTCACACCTTTGATCCTCATCAGATCTTGCGACGGCTGGAGGAAGCGGCGGCGGTGTATCGCGGCGCCTTCCTGGAAGGGCTGTCGTTCGGCGATAGCCCGGCCTTCGAGGAGTGGATGCTGGTCCAGCGCGAGCACCTGCACCGCTTGATGCAGCAGACCCTGACGCAGTTGATCGCGGGCTACACCCAGCAGGGCGTGTTTGATCGCGCTCTGGATTACGCCTGGCGGCAGGTGGATCTCGACCCGTGGCACGAAGAGGCGCACCGCCAGGTGATGCGCCTGCTGGCGATGACCGGTCAACGCGCCGCGGCGCTGGCGCACTATGCCACGTGCTGCGCCATTTTGCGAAAAGACCTGGACGTCGCCCCCGAAGCGGAAACAACGGCGTTGTATGAGGCGATCAAACGTGGAACCGCGGAGGCTCGCGCCGGACGGGCGGCGACGCTCCAACCGCCCGGCGCTCCGCCGCCGAAACACAATCTGCCCGCGCAACTCATGCCGTTGATCGGGAAGGAAGTGGAACTGGCGGTGTTGCGGGCGCGTCTGGCAGACCCGGCCTGTCGTCTGCTCACGCTGACGGGCATCGGCGGCATCGGCAAGACGCGGATCGCGCTGGAGGCCGCCGTGTCGGTGGTTTCCCATTTTGCTGACGGTGTTTTCTTCGTCTCGCTGATGCCGTTGCACGCCATAGACGCGGTTGCGGGCGCGGTGGCCCATAGCCTGGGGATCGTCTTCACCGCCGAAGGCGGTTCCGAGGCGCAGCAGTTGCAGAATTATGTGAAGCATAAGACCATGCTGCTCGTTCTCGACAATGCGGAGCATCTGCTTCGGGAACCCTCGCAAGAGGATGCGATTTCCGGTTCGGAGGAAGGCGAGGCGGAAACATCGCCCACGCTGGTGGATTTGATCACAGGCCTCCTGGAAGTTGCGCCTGGCCTCAAGATAATGGCTACATCCCGACTGGCGCTCAACATCCTGGGCGAATACCTGTTCCCGATCCGTGAGTTGGACTACCCTGACGCTGCGTTACCCTCTCTTGCGGAGGTGCGGGACCTTGCCGCCGTCCGCCTGTTTGTTCAGGGGGCGCGACAGCGGCGGCCTGACTTTGTCCTCACGGACACCAATGTGCGAGCCGTGGGCACAATCTGTCGTCACGTGCAGGGCATTCCCCTGGCGATCTTGCTGTGTGCCAGTTGGGTTAATACGATGTCGGTTGGCGACATCGCTGCACAGCTCACCCGCGAGCCGGCCCAGGGTCAGGATTTGTTGGAGACCGACTGGCAAACGATCCCTAAGCGCCAGCGCAGTATGCGGACTGTGTTCGAATGGACATGGCGACTGCTGACTGAACGCGAGCAACGTGTTATGCAGGCCCTTTCCGTCTTTCGTGGCGCGTTCACCCAGGTGGCGGCCCAGGCCGTCGCCGACGCGACGCCGAAAGACCTGCGAGGGTTGGTGGATGCCTCGCTGCTCAAACGCGAGTCCACGGGACGCTACACGATGCACCGGCTGGTACACCAATATGCCGAGAACCGCCTGGCTCTCGATTCTATAGCAGACTCCGCAACTCACGAACGTCACTGCGCTTATTACGCGGCACGGCTGCAAGGGTGGGCTGAGGATGCCAAAGGCCCCCGGCAGAAAGAAGCATGGGCAGAGATCGATATGGAGATTAACGACGCGCGGGCGGCCTGGGCGTGGGCGGTGGCGCAAAGCAATTGTGCGTGCATAAATCAAGCGATCGAGGGTCTTGCCGGCTATCATCTATGCCGCGGACTCACACAGCAGGGCGAAAATATGTGCCACATGGCGCTTGAACGGCTGGAGGCAATGGAGAACATTGCTCCGCCGGAGGAAAATGTGCTAGCTCGAGCCAAAGTCATGCAGTGGCATAGCAACTTCCTGCCTCCGGAACAGGCGCTCGTCTCCGCGAGACGCAGCCTGGCGCTCCTGGAAAGCCCTACGCTGGCTATGCAGGATGTAAGTAGGGGCAAGGCTGCTGCCCTGCAGCAAATAGCATTTGCCATAGCATCTTTCGACCGTGCTGCTGCTGTCCTTTGCTGCGAACAAAGTCTGGCGCTTTCCCGTGCATGTGGTGATGTGTGGCGGGAGGGTCAGGCATTATTAGGTTTGGGGATGCAGCACTATGAGATGGGCAGTTACAACGCTGCCCGGTATAACCTTGAGGAAAGCCTGGCTATCCTGCGCAGGCTGAACGATCAAACGTGTATAGCGCAAGCGCTCCAGATGTTAAGTTTTGTGGCGTGGTCACTCGGAGATTGTAATGAGTGTGTACGCCTGGCAATGGAGGTTCTTGCTCTTAGGCGCGAGACTGGTGATCTTCAGGAGATTGCCGATGCTCTATGGGGTTTGACATTGCCCTACATCTTCTACCTCGGCTGGTTCGATGCGGCATGGCCGCTGTTAGAGGAGTTGCAGTCATTGAGTCGTGATTTGCCGGATCTGTATAACGCCGTCTCCCATGGTTTGAAGGCCTGGACGAAGATGTATGCAGGGCATTACCAGGAGGCCAGGATCGAAGGTCAGATCGCAGTCGAGCAGTTCCGCCAGCTTAAGGATTGGCCTGGTGCGTGGACCAAGCAACGTCACCTGATCGTGGCTTACGGAGTTCTAGGCCATATCGCGTTGGCTCTGAAACAGTACGCTGAAGCTGCGTCCTTGATCGAAACCAGTGTCGCTGGCTTTCGATCACTGCAACGGCCCCAGGATGTGTCGATTGCTCTCTGCCTCCTCAGCTATACCCTGTGGGCACAGAATAGGATCGCTGAGGCTGGTATGCATCTGACCGAAGCTCTCCGGATGGGGATAGAGACAGGGGACCACATAGCATTGACTTATGGCCTTGTGGGTATGGCGCTGATCCTGGTCAGTCACAAGGATTGCGAACGTGCTATTGAACTCATTGCAGCGGTTTCAGCCAATTTCCCGCTGCTTGAGGCCTCGCCCTGGTTTTGGGATGTGGCGGTTCGGCACATTGATGCCGCTATGGCTACACTGTCTCAGGATGTGGTTGCGGCAGCGCGAGAACGTGGGCAGGCGCGGGAATTACGGGAGACGGCTGCAGAAATGCTGGCCGAACTGGCGGCGATGGCTCGCACGGTTTGAAGCGGTAAGAGTGTGAAAGCGTCCTGGCAAGATAGCTTCTTGCCAGGACGCTCTAATTGTCAAGGGCCGGTGTTGGCGAACAACTTCTGCGCAAAGGCATCAATAGAATCTGCGATTTGCCCGGCGACATTGCTGTCCTTGATGCTCTCGAAGTCACTATCGGGAATCTCTTGCAGTTCTACCGCAATACCCCCCTTCTCCAGGGCGGTGGCCATCGCTAGCGATTCCGAAGCTGGAATTTCGTCAGCTTCTTTGCCACTGTGCAACAAGAGAAAGGCCGGTCGCTCCCAGGCAGGATTCGGATCCAATACATAATAGAGAGGGAGTTGGGTGGCGAGATGCTGCGTTGGCTCATCCAATTGACCAGGGGTGCGCCACTCCTCATACGGGACCTTCCGTAACCGCGCGATCAGATCTGCCGGCGTCTCTGTCGTACCGGTCACCCGCGACACGATAATATACTCGCCCCACCACGTGAGGCTGCCTTCTGGGATGAGGAACCATCCATTGTAGGTCACGACGCCTCGGATATGGACGGTAGATGGCATCGGGCTTGGGCAGTACGTCAGCAAGTTAGTCCACAACGACTTGTCAGCCAGGCCCAGCAAACTGCCGGCGACGCCTACTCCGTGGCTGAACACCAGCGCCCGGTTGATATCGAGCCCGTAGGTCCCGGCGTTGGCCTCCAGCCATGCCCAGGCGCAGAAACCATCTGGCCAGAGACCGTAGTATGGATGGCCGGGGATTTGCACAACGGCATATCCGCGGGAGAGTAACGCCTCGATGATATTGGGGTAGTTGCTCATGGAGAATTCCATTGCGGGCGTGAACAGAATGAAGGGATAGGGCGGATTGCCGCTTTCCGGGTGCAGGATGGTGAGGGTGCGCTTAAGTACAGGATTATCGATGTTATAGTAGGGGATGTCCTGCATCGAGATCGGCGTCGGGGTGGGTTCAGGCGATGGCGTCGCAGTAGGGGGCGCGCTGGTTGCGGTTGGCGGCGGTGCCGCAGCCTGCCCTGCCCCGCAGCCCGCCACGATGCAGAGCGCCATCAACAACAGCGCATACGTGCGCAGGCGTTCTTTCCAGAGCGCCCATATTGTCTTTTGACGTGAAATCCTCGTTTGCATGTCATCCTCCTTTCGACTGAAACTCATTTTGATTGGCTTGCAAGGGCTGGTTTATCTGGTGCACCAGGAAGTCCAGCAACGCTTCCAGCGACCCAAATCCCCACCGCTCGCCGGTGCGCGGATCCTCCAGGCTGGCGCGCCAGGGGCGGTCGGGGCCTGTGCGCCAAAAACGCAGCAAATAGGAAAAGTAGTCCGGTGATGGTTCTGCCATCGCGTCACCTGCCCCTTGCTTGATGCTTTCAGGATACACAAGAATTATCAAGAAAACATCAAGAGACGGTCAAGGCAGTGAAATGAAGTTAGATCCTCAAGCGTCATGTCCAGTGCAGAGTTCGTCATTCAATTGACGCCCCGGCTGACCTCGGCTATACTGTAGGTGGAGGCGATAACCTCCGTTAAAACCTGTTAAGTCCTTCCGAAGGAGTTTACCCATGAACCCAATCATTGACGGTCCTGTTTCCCCAAGTTTCAAACCACTTCCCTTGACTGGCGCGGTTAGCCTGGATGATCTGCCGCACGTCGAAGGCCTCTCTTCTGAGATGGTAAAGGCCATCCAGCACGCGCCACGCGGCGACTGTGTCGCCTGGGGCATCCCTTTCGCGGTGGACAAGGTCGTGGTCGTCGCCGACGCGCCGGTCTCCGTATCCTTGCCGCCGACGACAGCGCGCTGGTTCGTCTTCCTGCACACGTCAGATGTGCGCCCGCTTAACTATAACGCCTCCGGTTTCGTCGCGCCGATGCGCGGCGCGGGCCGGCTCAACGAGCACGCCGCCGATTATGTGCTGCTCTACGATGACGGCACGGAAGCGCGCGCGGAGATTCGCCGCCGCCACCAGATCGGCGCGTTCCGGCGCGGGTGGGGGGAGAACTGCTTCCAGGCGGTGGCGCACCACAAACCGTACCCGATGCGCACGCCGCACGAGCAGTTGGGCGATGGGTGGGGCTGGAAGCAGACGCGCGTTCAGACGGCGGACGACGGGCTGTGGGTGAACTGGCTCTGGGCGTGGGAGAACCCGCACCCCGAAAAAGCTGTCGTCGGCGTGCGCTTTGAACCGGTCAGCGGCCTGATTGTCATCTCCGCGCTGGCGGCGGGCGATGTGACGGAGCAACCGCTCCGCTGGCGCAGGCGGCGCAAGGCGCTGCTCACGCTGCCGGAGGGCGTCGCCTTTGCGCCAGACCTGGATGACGCTGGCCTGTTGCAGCAGATCCGGCTCGATATGGGACAGGTCATCTCGGCGCTGCCACGTTTGGTGTATCCCAACGCCGCTTGGAGCGATTCGTACAACAACCGACTGCCCCAGGTGGCAGAGCGTGAAATCCTCATCGAATACACCTCCCATCCCGACGCCTGCTTTCACCTCTGGGACGGCCGTGTGATTCCGGTTTCTCAAGTTGAAGCAGACCTGACAAGTCTTCCGAGACCTGTCAGGTCTGTCGCCCCCGCCGCGCAGCGCGTCAACCTCAAAGTCGTGGATAGCAGTGAGCGGCCCGTCGCTGTCAAGCTGCACATCCACGGGGAAGCCGGCGAGTATCTGCCGCCCGTGGACCGCCACCGCATCATCAATGGCGCGTGGTTCGAGGATTACAGCGTGGATTTCTTGCACAACGGCCTCCATTCCACCGCGTACATTCCCGGCGAAACGTGGGTGGACTTGCCGCTCGGCAATGTCTACGTCGAGGTGTCCAAAGGCTTCGAGATTCGCCCGGTGCGCACCGTCATCGCGGTGACGCCGGAGACGACCGAAATCGTCATCCCCATTGAAAAAGTGTTGCCCTGGCGTGAGAAGGGGTGGGTGACGGCGGACACGCACGTCCATTTCCTCTCGCCAATGTCGGCGCTGCTGGAAGGCGCGGGTGAGGGCGTCAACATTGTGAACCTGCTGGCGAGCCAGTGGGGCGAGCTGATGACCAACGTGGGCGATTTTGACGGCACAAACACCTGGGGCAGCCGCGAGAACGGCGGTGACGGCGAATATCTGGTGCGCGTCGGCACAGAAAACCGCCAGCACGTGCTCGGCCACATCTCGTTGCTTGGCTATCGCGGGCGCATCATCGCGCCGATGACGACCGGCGGCCCAGACGAATCCGCGCTCGGCGATCCCATCGAAATCCTGCTGACGGAGTGGGCGCGGCAGTGCAAGCGGCAGGGCGGCCTCGTCGTGCTGCCGCACTTCCCCAACCCGCGCGCCGAACACGCTGCCAGCATCATCAGCGGCGATATTGACGCCGTGGAGATGACGGCATGGGGCGATTTGTATGGCGGCATCAACCCGTACAGCCTCTCGGACTGGTATCGCTATCTGAACTGCGGCTACATGGTCCCGGCGGTAGGCGGCACCGACAAAATGTGGTCGGGCGTGGCGGTAGGGACGGTGCGCACCTATGCCCACATCCCGCCGGAGACGCCGTTCACCTACGACGCCTGGATGGACGCCGTTCGCCGCGCCGAAACGTTTGTCACCTACGGGCCGCTGCTTGAATTCGCGGTGGATGGGCAGCCGATGGGCCGTCGCATCCCGATGACGTCCAACGGCGGCACCGTGGATGTGGTGTGGCAGGTCGCCAGTGTCACGGTACCGATGTCGCGGGTGGAATTGGTGGTCAACGGCGAGATCCGCGAAAGTGGGGTAGTGGACGCGGTGCACGCGAGCGGTTCCTGGTCGGTCAAGGTGGACAAAAGCGCGTGGCTGGCGCTGCTCGTGCGCGGGCACTACGCCGATAAGCCGGAAATCATCACGGCGCACTCGTCGCCGGTGATGGTGGACGTGCAAGGCTCGCCGATGCTCGCGGCGGCAGACGCCGTCACCATCCTGGAACAGATCGAAGGCGCGTTGGCGTATCTCGATACCGTTGGCACGCGCGCCGAAGACATCGCCTACAAGCGGATGCGCCTGGTGTTGGAATCTGCGCACCGCAGCCTGCACAACCGGATGCACCGCCTCGGCTATTTCCACGAACACACACCGGTTGAGGATCATCCAGAACACCATTGAGGATTGGTGATTGGGTGGTTGCGTGAATTGACGATTTCATGGGGCGAGAGTACAATGTGTTTAGTATAGTCATCGTCAGGATGACTTGGCCGGATCATATCAACAGGAGGTGTTGCTATGGGTAAGATGATGTCGGGCAGTGAGATTGAACCAGAATTGCTGGCGCGCAAGGATGCCAAGCCAGTCAAGCCGGCGCCGGCCGAAAAAGCGCCGCAGAAGTACGTGGTGGCTGCCGGAGACACGCTGAGTGCGATTGCGAAGAAGGTTTACGGCGACCCGGATCGGTGGAAGGAGATTTTCGAAGCGAATAAGGCGACCATCAAGGATCCCAACGCGATTCGCGTTGGCCAAGAGCTTGTGATTCCCTGACCATAGGCTTCTCTACGAACACAGGAGTTGCAGGACGGCATGTCCTGCAACTCCTGTGTGTTTTGTAGTTCCGGCTTTGCCTACAGGCAGATTCGGGTACAATCAGGGACGGTTTTGACTTGAAGAGATGAGGAGCGCATTTTGAAGAGGTCACCGTTAAGCATATTTTGGGTCGGATGGCTTGTTCTGCTGTTGGTTGTGGTTCTATCGGCCTGCCGCCGCGAGGTGAGTTTTGGCGAAGAGGTTGCAGTCACGGCGCGTCCAACTCGTACACCCAAGCCCGCGATGTTGACCGCTACTGCCAAAGTCGCCGGCACACCGACGCCCACCGTTGTGGTGGACACGCCGACGCCCACGCCCACCCGCGCCGCGCCAGATTCCACGGCTGTCTACTACACCGTGCGCTCAGGCGATACGCTGTCTGCCATCGCCGCCGCCTTCGGCACGACCGTGGAGGCGCTGATGAACATCAACGGGATGACAAATGCCGATCAACTGGCCTCCGGCAAGGTGTTACAGATTTCCCTGAACGCACAGCACACCGGCCCTGCCGCACTTGTGATTCCCGACAGTGAATTGGTGTACGGTCCGGGTTACAAGGATTTCGACATCACGCAGGCCACGGCAGCCTTTTCGGGACTGTTCAAGACGTACAGCGAGGTCGTTGAGGGTGTGACGATGACCGCTCCCGAGATCGTCCGCCTGGTAGCCGAACGCTACAGCGTTGGTCCGCGGGTTTTGCTGGCGCTCCTGGAATTGCGCAGCGGATGGTTGACCCAATCGAATCAATCTGTGGAACAACTCACCTATCCACTCGGTTACACCGATCTCACCTACCGGAACGGCCTCTTTCACCAACTGAGCCTGGCTGCCGACGCACTCAACACGGGATTTTACGGCTGGTGGATGGACACCCTTTGGCTGGTGCGGACGCGCGACGGAACCTACGTCCAGTTTTCTACACAGCTCAACGCCGGGACGGCGGGTGTGCAGCGCGCGCTGGCGCCCAGCGCCGCCGATTACAACACTTGGCTGGCGGATTTGACTCGCTTTGCAGAAGTGTACCGTCAACTTTTCGGCGATCCCTTTGCGTTGGCCGTGGAACCGTTGATGCCGGCCGGTCTGCAAGCGCCAGAGCTGGTCCTCCCCTGGCCTGCAGGCGCGACCTGGTATTACACGGGCGGACCGCATCCAGGGTACGGGACGCAGGGCGCGTTCTCGGCGTTGGATTTCACCACCAGCGAGCGCAGTATTGGCTGCGCCGTAAGCAGCCAGTGGGCGACGGCGGTAGCTTCCGGCCTCGTCGTCCACAGCCGCGAGGGTATGGTCCTGCAAGACCTCGACAGCGACGGCTTTGTGGGTACGGGATGGGTGGTGTTTTACATGCACGTCGCTTCCGATGGACGAGTGCAGAGTGGAACGATGCTGCAAACGGGTGACAACGTCGGGCATCCCTCCTGTGAAGGCGGGGTTTCGAACGCCACGCATCTCCACATCGCCCGGCGTTACAATGGCGTCTGGATTGCGGCGGACGACCCACGCTGGCCGATGGCGCTATCGGGGTGGATTCCGGCTTCCACAGGCGATGCTTACGACGGAACATTGTCCAAAGGCGGGCAGACCCGCACCGCCTGCGAGTGTTGGGATGCAGCCACCAACGGGGTATCGCGTTAGCGTTATTCTTGCTGAGTCAAGATTCTGCCGTTAGCGTTGACAAAGCGCGTAAATTGTTCTATAGTGAGTTTGTCTTTCGACATTCGACTTTAGACTTTCGGCCCTTCAAGGAGAAAACACAATGCAGTACGCGAGCTTTGGCAAACGGTTGGTGGCTTATGTGATTGATAGCTTCATCGTCGGCTGGATCGGCGGCGTCCCTGTTGCCTGTCTAGTCGGTGGAGCCTCGGCATTGATCACCAGTATGGACGAGGAGGCTGCTGTCCTGGTGATGGTTCTGATTTCGTTCGTCGCTGTCATCTGGGCAGTCGTCGCCAGCGCACTGTACTTCGCGTGGATGTGGTCGCGTACCGGTCAGACCCTCGGCAAGAAGTGGCTCGGCATCAAAATCGTGACCGCGGAGCGCACCCCGCCTTCCTTTTGGCGGGCTATGGGCCGCGCCATCATCGGCTACTGGTTGAGCGATTTGATCTTCGGTCTGGGCTTCCTGTGGATGTTGTGGGACGACTATCGCCAGTGCTGGCACGACAAACTGTTCAGCACGTATGTGATTGAAGCGTAAAATGTGGCTGTTAGACAGGATTTACAGGATGGGAAATATCCTGAAGATCCTGTCGAAAGTAACCCCGTAAGTTTCAGATGATGCGCAAGACCTTCGCCCCGCGAATCTTGCGCATCTTTAGTTCCAGTAGCGCCGTATTGGCGTCTTCCAGAGTGAATTCCTGAATCTCCGGTTTGATGCGCATGTCAGCCGCCAGCGTTAGAAACTCAGCCACATCCTGGCGGCTGACGTTGGCGACGCTTTTGATCTCCTTCTCCATCCACAGGTGAACGGGGTAATCTAAACGGAGGAGCGCCTCCTTGTCCGCGTTCTCTTTACGAATCGCGTTGATGACCAATCTGCCGCCAGGCTCCAGATGTCGCAGAACCTCGACAATCGGCCCCCAAACCGGTGTCGTGTCAATGGCGCAATCGAGCTTGTCGGGCGGCGCTTCAGCGTGGTCCCCCGCCCAGACCGCCCCCAGCTCTCTGGCGAACGCCCGTTCCTGCGCGCTCCGGGCAAAGACGAGGACCTTGACGTTCGGATGCCGGTGTCGCGCCATCTTTAAGACGAGGTGCGCGGACGCCCCAAAGCCTACCAGACCGAGCGTCTGCCCATCCTGGATGCCGGTCAGGCGCAGCGAACGATACCCAATCGCTCCCGCGCACAATAACGGCGCAGCCTCGGCATCGGTGAAAAACGTGGGGATGCGGTAAGCAAAACCCTCCGGCACGGTCATATACTCCGCATATCCACCGTTGACATCGCGCCCCGTGGCTTTGAAATCCGCGCACAGGTTCTCGTTACCCGCCAGGCAGAACTTGCACGTTCCGCACGCCGAATGAATCCACGCCACGCCCACTCGCTCGCCGCTCTCGAACGCCTCCGCGCCCGGCCCACGATCTACGACTCGCCCCACCACCTGATGCCCCAGCACGACAGGCAACCGTGGCGGCGGCGTGCGACCCTCAATCTCGTCCAACTCGGTGTGGCAGACGCCGCAGGCAGAGACGCGGAGCAGAATTTCGCCGGCGGCGGGGACGGGGTTGGGCAATTCGGTGAGCCTCAACGGGGAGTGCTCGTCGGCGAGGTTGCAGAGTTTGGGTAAGAGCATCGCTTTCATAAACTTCGGTGACGAGTCGAAAAATGCAGTCGCAATAAACTGGTTGGTTGATACGAATCAGTCGTTCAGTTTTTTAGACCATTGCGGGCACTGTGCCTTGAAGTATCCCTAAAGCGGCAGCCTGATCCAAAAAACGGTTGGTAGATTCCCACTCCTGTTTGACTTGCGCCAATTTGTATTGCGCCAACTGGATTTGTTGCGCCGGTGTATAGACGTAGACGAGAATAAAATAACCCGAATCCACTAACATATCCACTGTTCGCTCAGAAATGCGCTGTTGCAAATGCAGACATTCGTCCTCGCTCCACGTCAAAGGTGGATAGACATCCAAATTGGCATGTTCATCTTCATAAATGATATTGGTGGGTTCGACGCGCACTTCTGGGGCGAGCTGCGAGATAAACTCTACTAAAGTTTGAATGTGATTTTCTAATAGATTATTCATCGGTTCACCTGTCGTTCTACTTGTTGCAGAAATTCTCGCGCCCACCGTAAGGTTTGATTTGCTAAACGTTCAGAGATATCAGTCGGTTTGTAATCGGCTGTATTACGCAAACTCAAACCATCCTTCAGCGACACGCTCAAAGTGTGCGGATACGGCTTACGTCGCCTGGTTAATTCAAGCGTAAATGCCGCCTGCAAACCGGCGTGACTCCACTGCTCGCCGGTCGGCTGGATGCCAGCAGCATATAGCGCCGCAATACCAGCTTGAAACATCGCGTAATACGCGCGATTGGCGGTAGCATTGTAGAGCTTTTGAGCATAGCACAATTCAGCGGCCTGCAATGATTCTTTAGCTTTGTTCAGCAAGTTTCACTCCTCCAATTGTCTGAAATCATTATAGTCCACCTCTATACTCAGGTCAATGACATGTTCCCCGAATTCTCCGGCGCATCCCCATGCCACAGCCGCCGCATCTCCTCACACGCCGCCAGCAGCTCGTCCAGCGTCCCTTGCGCCTCGATGTGCCCATCTTTCATCACGATGATGTGATCCGCGCGGCGCAGAGCCACTTTGCGGTGCGAGACGACCAGGCAGGTCGGCGGATGCGTGCCTGCGCGGCGCTCGAAGATGCGCGCCCAGAGCGTGCGCTCGGTCTCCACGTCCAGCGCGCTGGAAAGGTCGTCGAAGACCAAAAGGTCCGGCGCGCGCACGAACATCCGCGCCGCCGCCGCGCGCTGAATTTGCCCGCCGGAGAGCTTCACGCCCTTTGCGCCTACTGGCGTCTCCAGGCCGGCCTCGAATTCGGCGAGGTCGCGCTCCAACACCGCCAGGCGAATGGCTTGTGTCAGGGCGTCGTCATCGGCGGGCAGGCCGAGCAGGATGTTGTTGCGCAGCGTGTTGCTGAACAGGCGCGGCGTCTGCGCGGTGTAGGCGCAGCGCGGCGGCGTGAACCAGTCGTCGGGTTTCTCCACCAGGTCGCCGTTCCAACGGATCTCGCCCGCATCTTTGGGCAGCAGGCCGAGCAGCACGCGCAACAGCGTCGTCTTGCCCGCTCCCACGCGCCCGGTGATGATGGTGAGCGTGCCGGGTTCCAGGTGCAGGTTCACGTCGGTGATGCCGTTGGCGGAATCGGGATAGTGGTAGGTCAAGCCTTGCGCTTCCAGGCTGCGCAGCCGGTCGGACTCGGCGCGGGCGGGATAGACGACGTCGGGCAGGCGACCGTCCAGGTAGACCGGTACATGCTCGGTGAGCGCGTCCGGCGGCGCGCCTTCCATCAGGCGGCCCATCCGCTCAAGCGAAACGCCAAGTTGTTTGTAGCGCGAAACCAGCATCCCATAAAAGGTGATCATCAGGCTGATTTGTTCGAGGTAGGAGATGAACAGCGAGAAATCGCCGATGGTGAACTGCCCCACACGCATCTGGCTGCCGACCAGCACGAGAATGATGCCGGTGCCCAGGCTGACGGCGTTGCCGTAGATGGATTCCAGCAGGGTGTCGAACAACCGGTCTTTGAGGGCCAGCCGGCGGCGTTCGTCGCTCAGCCGGGCAAAAGCCGCGCTGACGTGCTTTTCCGCCGTCGCCGCCTTGACCGCTTGCACCGCGCCGAAAATCTCGCCGATGAAGCCGGTGACTTTGCCCGCCGCCCGGCGACTGGCGCGGCGGTACTGTTCGATGCGTTTGGCGGCCTGGTGGGCGATGATGCCGACAATGAGGAATGGCGTCAGCGCCAGCAAGGTCAGGGGAACGTCAATGCTCAGCATCACGCCAATGGCAATCAGCGTTAGCACGGCCCCAATCACGGTGTCGTTGACAAAGAGCGTAAACAGGGGGATTTCGAACACGTCGTCGCGGAAGCGGCTGACGGCTTCGCCGGCCGAATCGGGCAGCGCCGCAGCGCCGGGACGCCGCAGGATGTGCTTGAGCAGGTTGGTGCGCAGCCAGGTGGTGATGTGCGCGAAAAGCGGCTCGTCCGCATAGACGAAGCCGTAATGCCCGATCTGACGGCCCACTTCCGTCGCCACGAGCCACGCCACGACCGTCCAAATCCCAAAGTTGACCGGCGCATCTCCCGTCAGCAAATTGAAGAAAGCGCGCAGGACCAATCCCGGTACGAGTTGCCAGAACACCCGCACGAGCACTACCGCGCCTGTATCCATCACCCAATACCAGGGGCGGAACCGGATGGCCCGCAGGATGACTTTCCAGGCGGGCAGCGCCCTCAGCTTTTTCTCTTCTTCCATACGCCTCCAGGATGCAGGATGCGGGATGCAGGATGCAAGACTCAGGATGCGAGAATCTTACTTCCTGCCTCTTGCGTCTTGCCTCTTGCCTCTTGCTTCTTGCCTCTTTTACGCCAGCACTTCCTCCAAGCCGGTTTGCAGCAGGTGATAGAAGTGCGAGTCAGGGTTTGCCGCGAGTGCGGCGCGGTCGCCATGTTCCAAAACCTGGCCTTTCTCCAGGATTAAGACTTCGTCGGCGCGGTGAATGGTGCCGAGGCGGTGCGCGATGATGATGGCGGTGCGATTGCGCAGCAGTTTGTCCACGGCGCGCTCGATGCGTTGCTCGGTCGCCGGGTCGAGCCGCGACGAGGCTTCGTCCAGGATGACCAGGCCGGGATCGCGCAGGAAGACGCGCGCGAACGCGAGCAACTGCGCCTCGCCGGCCGAGAGGCTGCGCCCGCCGGCTTCGATTTCGGTGTCTAAGCTGTTGGGCAGCGCGGCATACCACTCGCCCAGTTCCAGGTCGGTGATGACGGCGCGGATGCGCTCGTCAGGGATGGTGGGATCGAAGAACGTGAGGTTATCGCGCACGCTGGCCTGGAACAATTGCACGTCCTGCGTCACCATTGCCACGCGGCGGCGCAAGGCTTCCAGCGTGGGCTGGCGCACGTTGACGTCACCCAGGCAGACCGCGCCGGCGTTGGGATCGTACAGGCGGAAGACCAGCCGCGCCAGCGTCGTCTTGCCGCTGCCGGTGCGCCCCAGCACGCCCAGCACCTTGCCCGGTTCCAGGCGGAAGGAGACATCGGCCAACACCGGCTCGTCGGCGACGTAGGCGAAGTTCACATCATCGAACGCGAGCGCCAGCGCCCCGGCGGCGATCGCCGCGCTTGGCCCGTCCACGATCTCGCGTGGGATGCGCTGTAACTCGATTAGCCGCTCCACGCTGGCGCCGATGGTCTGGAATTGGCGCATCTGGTGATAGAGTTCCCAGATCGGCTGCGCCAGGAGCTTTGCGTAACTGATGAGCAAGTAGACCGTGCCAATAGTGATCGCGCCATCTCGGAAAAGATAGTATCCTGCGATCATCACGGTGATATTCACCAGAAGCAGCAAGGAACTGCCGGTCACGCCCATCAGCCAATCCTTTTGCGAAGCTTTGTAGGCGTGTTTAAGAATGACGGTTTGGAACCGGGAGAGTTCGCGCAGCGCAAAACTCACCGCCCCGCTCGACCGGACGTCCTCTGCGCCGTTGAGCTGCTCCTCAATGAAGCCGAACAGGTCGGCGGAGGCCTGGCGGCGCGCTTTCTGGTGCGGCACAGCGAGGTCACGCACACGGTTGAGCGCCCAAAGCGTGAGCGCCGCGAAGAACGCAAAAGCTACACTGATGCGCCAATCCTCGAAAGCCAGCACGATCAGGATGCCGAGCAGCAAGAGGACGTTGCCGAGGATGATGATGACGAAACGTGAGAAGAAGGTCGCTATCTCGGACACATCGCCGTCAATGCGCTCGATTAGTTCGCCGGGCGTTTTGTCGTTGTGGAAGCGCATATCCAGATCGATGCAGTGGCGCAGCAGCGCGACGCGCAAGGTGTTGGTCGCTGTCCACGCGACGTTTTCGCTCGTGTACGTCGCGCTCACGGCGACGACTTGCTGCACCAAAGCGATGGCAATGAAGGCCAACGCCGCATACAGCAGCTTCTCGACGCTGTCACCGCGTTGCGCCGCGTCAATGAAGTGGCGCACGATCTGCGGGTTGATGAGCTGCAAACCAATGTTACCCAAAAGCAAAATTGCCAGCAGCGCAAACCGCGCGCGTTGCGGCTTGATGTGGTCGGCCAGTAAGGCCCAGTAGTGTTTGAGGGAGACGTTCATTGAAGGCGTCGAAGGGCAGAACGACTTCTAGACTAACGACAAAGTAAAATAAAAACGACTACCCTGGCCGACGGTGCTCTGAACACCCACCCGTCCGCCAAGTTTCTCGATAACGCGTTGTACGATGGACAGTCCCAGTCCGTAACCTTCAGTACGCACTTGATCAAGACGCACAAAGGGCGTAAAAAGCTGTTGCTGTTGCTCCGGCGTCAAGCCCATACCGTTATCCTGGACCCAGAAACATGCATACGCCGCATCGCCTACGGTCAGCGGCGCATCAAATCCAAGCTCCAAGACGGGGGGGATGCCTTCGTTGGGACGACCGCCATACTTGATCGCATTGCTCAGGTAGTTGACCCACACTTCTTCGATCCACGGCGCGTAGCCCCGCACAGCAGGCCACGCGCCAGGCGAGATTACCTGTGCGCCGCGTTGCTCAATCAGGTTGCTAACTCGCTCAAGAGATTCGGTCACCACCTCCCCCATCTCCACGGGCTTGAGCTGCACGTGCGACTGGCGCGCGCTGGCTAACAAGAGCAAGGCGTCAATGATGCTGCTCATCTTTCGCCCTTTGGCCGCGATCGCGCGCAGATATTGCCGAAACACGGATTCAGACAAGGACGCAAAATCGTATTCCAACGTTTCTGTCGAGCCTACGATGATGCTCAAGGGGTTCTTGAGATCATGCGCCACCGTATGCGCAAAAGCATCCAATTCGCTGATGAGCTGTTCACGTTCTCTTTCTGCCCGGCGGCGTTCTGTGATATCCCGAAAGACCAGAACCAAACCGGTGGTGTTGCCGCGGTCGTCCTTGATGGGCGCACTATTATCCTCGATGAGCAGGGGCGGTCCTGAACGTGGAATGAGCACCTTATCGGTCGAGTTCGGTGAGGTCGCGTATGGATACGCCCGAGCGTCCGGCGCTGCGTTTGGCTCAGCCTTGGACTCATTGATAGTGTGGAACACCTGCGTCAATTTGCGACCGACAGCTTCGGCTTGCTGCCATCCCGTCAATGTCTCAGCCAGTGGATTCATAAATCTGACGCGGCCATCTACATCGGTCGCGATAACGGCATCGCCAATGCTCCGTAACGTTGCGGAAAACCACTGCTCGCTTTCCTTCAGACGCCTGTCCATCTGGTGCTTGTACAGCGCCATCTCAATAGTCGTCGCCAGATCGTGCTCCTCGAATGGTTTGAGGATATACCCAAAAGGCTCTGTCAGTTTGGCGCGTTGGAGGGTGGCCTGGTCGGCATAGGCAGTCACAAAGATCACGGGAATATCAAAACGCTCGCGGATGTGGCGGGCAGCCTCAATGCCATCCATGTCTCCCTTGAGCATAATGTCCATCAGCACCAAATCGGGTTGTAGCGTCCCGGCCAGCGTGATAGCATTCTCGCCCGTTGCAGTCGCGCCGACAACGTTGTAGCCGAGAGCCTCCAATATGTGCTGTTCATCTCGCGCAACGATGATTTGGTCTTCGACGATTAATATCTTGACTGCACTCACGTCACCCTCCACATATTTAGACTCACATTATAGTATGATTCGTTGAAAGCGCCGAACACCAACAACCCTGACGCGCAAACAGGCAAAAAAGCACGCCCTTGATATCCAGTATCAAGGGCGCGCCTGCCTTCTGATTCGCTCTGGTTCAACCGCCCCAGATCATCCGCGCTGCCACCGGCTGCGTCGTCACCCACAAGACAATCGCCAGGATAGCAATGACCAAAATCCACACTCCGATTTTCAATGTTTCCAACGATCCTTTCATCAATAACTCCCCTTTTGGCTTGTTAAGCTATGGCCGTACAACCTGGATGGACGTCATGCTGTTCGCGCTGGCGTTATAGGTATATTGTGCGTGTGTGACTTCACTGACGGTAAAGGTCGTACTCGGTACATACCAGGATAAAGCACCCCTATTGACGGTACATTGTCCAGAGCCATCAGTCAGGCACACGTAACTATTAGTGTCGAACTTACCGGTTACTTTTGCGTTCGCGACAGGCACTCCATTGTTATCACGCACCGTCACAGTCACCTTCGGTAGCCAATACCAACCAGTCCGTACGCTACTTCCAGCGAGATTGCTCACGTACATCGTGGGTACGCCGGGAGTAGAGGTAGAGGTGTGATAGGGATCATCGTACACCCACGTGTTCAGCGCCATTACAGCGCTACCCCACACGTAGGTTCCGCCCCAGACGTAGCTATCCCCCCACACGTAGGTGCCACCCCAGACGTAACCATCGCCCCAAACGTAACCTTCCCCCCACACGTAGGCGTCACCCCAGACATAGCCGTCGCCCCAGACGTAGCCGTCGCCCCAGACGTAGCCATCGCCCCACACATAACCATCATTAGTGGCATAGCCGCCACCCCAGACGTAACCTTCCAACCCCATCAGGTAGTATGCGCCCGTGTCTGGGTTCCGGTTGGCGCGTCCTCCGTAATGCACGGTTCCCGCTAGGTCAGCCGCAATATTGAGGTTCTGGTTCGCACAACCACTCGCCGTCGAATAGACTGCGTCGTAGGCATCAACCATTCCTGCCCCTTGCTGGAAGACGCTGTACGCTGGGCTACCATCAGCCTGCATCGCTGTGCGCGCCGACGTGATCAGACGGCACTTCACGTCATTCGGCGTTAAGTTCGGATTGCGCTCCAACATTAAAGCCACAATGCCACTCACCACAGCCGTTGATTGAGAAGTGCCGGACATCTGGAAGAAGTTTCCATAGGTCCCATTGAAGAATTCAGGATGAGCAAGTGCAATTTGGGATTGATGGCTCATAGACGCCATAATATGGCCGCCCGGAGCGACCAACTCAGGCTTAACGAACCCCTCAACGGTAGGGCCGGTGGCTGAAAACGAGGACAGGAAGTCGTCACGCCCATCTGCCGGTGTGCCGTTATCCGATACCGCACCCACGGTGATGATATAGGGGACATTGCCCGGCACGCCGATGGTCATCGGATTCGGCCCGGTATTCCCCGCTGCCGCAACAACGACGATTCCCGCCTGCCAAGCCCGCATAATGGCCTGGTTCAGCGGGTCATCCCAGTAGTAGGATTGCGGTGGCGCGCTGAAGGAGCAGTTGAGCACGCGGATATTGTAAGCGTTCTTGTGCGCCACCACCCAGTCAATGCCGCGAATGACATCGGCATAGCTTCCCCCGCCGTTACTGCCAAAGGCCTTAACACTGATCAGATTAATTCCAGGAGCGATGCCATGATAGTTGTTGGTCAAAGTGCCAGCCGGCGCCCGAAGCGTGCCATCGGGTGCAGTAGAGTAGCTGCTCGCCGCGGTGGTCATAATGTGGGCGCCGTGACCAGCCTGGTCATCTTGTACCCACAATCCTTCAATATTGGTGATCGCGTTGTATTGCGCAACAATACGATTTTGCCCGTACGCGTTGCGATTCAGTTCATCTATAATGTAGTAACCGCTGTCGAGAAAAGCAACGCCTACACCGCGACCCGTAATCCCCTGAGCGTGGACTTGGTCCGCACCAACCTGCTTGACCTTGTCCAGCAGTTGCTGGAGCGGATCCTGGCCTGTTGTGTATGACAGCGAGGCGACCTGAACGGGGGTGTCAGCATAGATTTGCTTTACGGCGGGCGCTCGTTCCAAACGCGCCAACTGAGCGGCGGTAAGCCGGGCGCTAACGGCGCTAATGATCTCCAGCTCATGCGACACCTCGCCGCCCACCGCGCGCACCAGCGCCGCGGCGGTCGCCATGTCGGCGGCCTGCACAATCATGCTCGTGCGAGCTTGTGGCGCGACTGGCGCCCATAGTAATCCCACCAACACAAGGATTGTCAGTATTCGTTTCACCATATCCTGCCTCCTACGGACATCGGATGCTCGCCCCAACCCCAGCCTTTTTATTTAATCCTAACTGAAACTACGCCATTGTTTGTTTGCATTCTGTTGCTGTTCGGTCGCAATTTTGTTAGAATGTCACTGGCACGCTGAGCTACGATTTACAATCATCCTGTCACTATCTTAATACTAACCTATCCGTATGTCTATGGAGACAAAGTGTGAGAAAAGTGTGAGTTGCGTGCGAAAAAACGCTTTTTTCAATCTGCGATCACCAGATTTTTTCACTACGCTCCAAATCCAGCGCCGCGCCCAAGCGCATAAAGATTTTGCGCGCTGCTTGTATTTCTCTCTCGGCTTCACTGTACTGCGCCTTAGCATACGCTAGACGGCTGGCCTGCACCTTTGTACGTCCAACTTCCAGGGCGTCTGTAGCATCGGTCAACGCTTCACACGCCTTATCAAACGCGGCTTGTGCGGCATTCTGCTCTCCGCGTCGCAGTTCGAGTTCCGATATGAGCCGCCACAGACTGGCCTGCCATCCCCGGTTGCCAAGCGCGTCCGCATACTCCAGCGCTTGCATCGCTGAAGCTTTTGCCTCATTCCAGACCTGCGCCTCCATCTGCATTTCAGCCTTCAGCCGATAAGCCTCGACCAGCGTCTCTTTGACGCCCAACTCAACAGCCAATTTCAAGCTAAGTTCTGCCTGCTGCTGCGCGGCTTCCCGATCGCCTTTCAGCCACAAGACCTGCGCCAGCCCGACAGTCGAATTTGCTATGTGGAATCCCATGTCAAAAGGTCGCGCGACGCTCAGGCTTTCCAGGAAATGTTTCTCGGCGGCGTCGAGACTGCCCTGATCGCGGTGGAGAGCGCCTAGATTGTTATGCGCCAGCGCAACCCCCTCAACGTCACCCAACTCTGTGCGCAAGGCAAGGCTACGCTCAAAGAACGATTTCGCCTGGTGCCATTCGCCTTCCAAAACCGCCAATATGCCCAGGTTACTCAGCGTAGAAGCCACGCCCCACGTATATCCCATTTGTTCGCGCAATGCCATGGCGCGATGTGTGTGGTGGGCTGCCTGGCTCCACGCCCGCTGGTGATAATAGATGCCGCCTATGGTGTTCTCCAGGGTTGCCAACCCGGCTACATCGCCAGCACGTTGCGCGAAAACCACACTCGCCTCGCACGTTTTTCGCGCCTCCTCAAGCTGCCCTTGTTGTAATAACAAGTACGCCAACCCATTGAGTGTCCGCGACATCTCAACAACCGTCTCAGGCGTATCTGGTTCGCCCAGAATTTTGACGGCAGCTTCATAGTACTGATGCGCAAGTTCAAACGAACCCATTTGCTGAGCGGTTTTACCCATGCGCCGGTACAGCCCGGCCTGCAGATGGCTGGATAACATTCCGGTGAACTTCAAGGCTAACCCGGCCTTGAGCGCGGCCATAGCATCAGCATGACGACCCATCGCGCGATACACATCGCCCAGACCCGCCGCCAGACGCCAGCGGATACTGTCGGAGATGGCGGACTGGGTGCTCATAATCTCCGCAGCCAGCTCAAAGTAGTGGATCGCAGCCTCATTGGCGAAACGAGCCTCGGCACGCTCCCCGGCAACCATCAGGTAGGTAAGCGCCGCGCTGTTCTGGCCTGCCCGTAGCAGATGGTAGGCCAGCACCTCCGCATGTTCGCTTTCAGCGCCAGACCAACGTTCCTGCAGAACTTGTGCGACTCTGAGATGCAGCGCGCGTTGATGTGTCCTCAAGAGCGAAGCATAAACGACAGTTTCAATGAGTGAGTGGTGAAAAAACCACTGGCCTGCTTCAGCGCCGCGCTGCATCATGAGCCGGGAAGCCAAACGCGCCAGCGCGGTCGGCGTTTCTGGCCGTCCGGTCACAGCTTGCAGCATCTCGGTCTCAACCGGCGCACCGAGGACGGCGGCTACCTGCAACACTTCACGCAAATCCTGTGGCAATGCATCAACGCGCGAGCGGATGAGTGTCTCCAGAGAAGCCGGCAGCTCGACTTGTTGGGGTGTGATGTCAGCGCGCATCACCCACCGGTTATTCCGATACTGCACGTAGCCTCGATCAATGAACATGCGAACGTATTCTTCGATAAAGTAGGGATTGCCTTCGCTCTGCGTGAGGATATACGCTCGAAGATCGGGTTGGAGATCCGTTTGCGGCAGCAACTCAGACAGCAGCAGTTCGCGCTCTTCCATCGTAAGTCGCTCCAACAGAAAACTGAGCGTCTGCGTCGGGATCAGGCTTTGTACACGAACGAGCTGGTCATTCGGCGCGTCGCCGCCTTGACGGCGCTGCGCGCACACGAAGAGAATTGGCGCTGTCGCCACAATGGTGATGAGGAATTGTAATAGTTCCGCCGATACCGGATCAATCCAGTGCAGATCATCCAGCAGAACGACTAACGGGCTTTGGGTTGACAGGCTCTTGAACAAGCGACGCAAGGCTACAGACGTTTGCTGGCGTAACTGCTCCGGCTCCAGTTTGGCGAGTCGCTCGCCCAGCGCGCCTGCGGGCCACAGCCCTAGCAGGACTTCCAGGTATGGACGGGTGGCCAGCGTATCACGCGGCCAGCCCGCAAAAGCGCGCTCGATTTTGGCGCGTATTTGATCGGGAGCGTCGTACGGTTGCACATCGAAGACCTGTAGCAAGACTTCCGAGAACAGTGAGAAGGCGTGCGCGGACTTCTGGGGTGAGCATCGCCCTTCCAGGATAACGACGCCGGAATCCTTGAGCCGCAGTGAGAATTCCTGCATCAAACGGCTCTTTCCGATGCCAGGTTCGCCCTCCAGCCACACCAACCCACCAATGCCGCGCGAGAAGTTTTCCGCCAGGCGCAGCATTGCCTGCAGCGACGCATCACGGCCAATAAGCCGGGTTTGTCTGCCAGACAGTCCACGCGCTGGTCGAGGCTGAATCCTAAAGCCATCCAACATCCAGACCGTTATGGCTGCCGGCAGAGGCGCGACATCTGAAGAAACCGGTCGGTAGACCGAAATACGCTCTGTCAACGCGCGCACACTCTCGGTGACCCAAACTTCGCCGGAAGGTGCGTAGGCGCTCAAAAGGCGTGCTTCTTGCAGCGGCTCTCCCCTGACATCGAAGGTCATTTGGGATTGCGGGCCGACAAAACCTGCCACCACTTCACCCTGGCCCAACGCTACATTGAAATTCAGCTTGAGGTTGAATTGGCGCGTATGTTCTTCAAGGTAACGCGCCAGGTGCCAGGCCGTCTGGACGGCGCGGTCTGCGTCGTCTTCATACGCGGTTGGCGCGCCAAAGACCGCGGTTAGTCCATCATTGCGCTGGATGAGCTGTCCCTGGTATTCGTTCACGATGGTTACGAGAGCCGGCATCAACAGGGCGATGGTTTCGAAGGTTTCCTCATCGGTCTCCTCAGCGGGGATTAACCGAAGCCACAAAACTGTGGCAGTACGGCGTCCACCCTTCAACGTGGCCTGCTGTTGTTCCTCTACAGCCTCTAGCGACTGTTCTGATCCAATCGCTGGTGCAGAGGGTACCACTTGGCTCTCAAGCGCGCCGATGGCGGCCTGCACACCCAGCAAATCGTAGGCTGCGCCTAATTGGTGGAATTGTTTCGCGGCCTCGTGATACGCGCTTAAAGCTTTGACACTCCATGCTTCGCGCTCAACCTGCTGCTCGTGGGCGATGCTGGCATACAACTTACCCAATTCCACCAGCGCAAGCCCCCGCGCGTAAGGCATATTCGATTGTAAGGAAAGCTCAACCGACTCTCGCAGCAAGCTTTCGGCTTCCAGATAATCCCCGGCCCGCGTGCGCAACGTTCCTAGCACACGGCGGCAGTCGGCCTCTTGCTCAATGAGACCTGCTTCCTGGGCGACATACAGCGCCGCCTCCGCTTCGGATAAGCTGCGTGGGAAATCTGTTTCGGCCAGGCCGAGCGCCATAATCCAACGCGCTTCTACCCCGTAAGCGCCGACGTTGTCCATCATCTGCAAACCGGCTTCGGCGTGCGCAATGGCAGCGTCGAAACGCGACTGAATCAGCGCCAGTCGGGCCATACCGACGTGAACTTGCGCGGCGCCCCAGACGTCACCCAGTCGTTCGAAGATGTCCAGGCTGGACGTAAGGTCTTGGTGCGCCGCTTCGTGCTGTCCCATCGCCATACGCAATATGCCCAGATTGTTCAACGTGATGGCGCGATGTTGCAGATCGCCTGCCTGCTTGTGCAACATCTCGGCGCGCGCCAGAATGTCGGCAGCGTTTGACCAATTTCCCAACGTGTAATGCAGCACACCCAGATTGCCGTAAGCGCTCGCCATGCCCCACTGGTAATCAATACGCTCGTAGAGCCGCAAACTGCGCTCTACATAGGTGATCGCTTCCGGCAAATTCCCTTGCTGCCACAACACGCCGCCCAACGTATTGTAGAGGCTGGCCAGCGTAATGGGGTCTTCGGCATGTTCCGGGTCCACACTCGAAACCGCTGAACTCGCCAACTTGAATGCTGCATCCAATTTGCCCTGTTGCAATCGCACCCAGGCCAGACGATCAATGACGGTGCGCCACAACGGCAAGTAGTCTTGGCGTCCCTGGCTGTCTATGGTCGCCAGACTGGCTTTCAGGTATTCCACGGCCTTCTCGGAAGCGCCTTCCCGGTGACGAATATCCGCCAACTCATTCAAGCCACTGACCATCTGCGGCATGATCTGTGAAATACTGGCTTTGGCTTGCAAATAGAGCGAATCACGAAGCGCCTGCTCCAACACCTTGCTGGCCTCGCTGTACTTGCCGGTAAACTTAAGCGCGCGCCCTAGCCCAATCCGCATAGCCAGAAGATCGTACTGCTTTTCGCTGCCGGAGAGCGTTACCAGAGACAACGCGTTCTGGTACCGTGTTACCGCTGTTTCGTAGTCACAGCGACGCGCGGCATTTTCAGCCGCAGCAATCAGATGTGGAATGGCCTTCTCCGGGTTGGCGCTTTCCGCATAATGGTAAGCCAGGGCTTCGATACGTTCACCTAAAAGCCAGGCGTCACTGTCCTCTATCGTTTGCGCTACTTGCAAATGAAACCGTTGCCGGTCGCGCTTGAGTAAGGTGGCATAGACCGCTTCTTGAATCAAAGCATGGCGGAATGTATACACTTGACCATTGGCCAACGTTTCGGGCATCAGGAATTGACGGGTCACCAACAGATTGAGCGCCTTGTCGGCGTCGTCGGCGCTCAGGCCGGCGATGTGTTTCAACACAGCCACAGGGAATGTGTACCCCAACACTGCGGCCTTTTGCAGCAGGTAGCGCGCAGACTCAGGCAGACGATCGAAGCGCGCCATCACCAGTCCATTCAGGGTGCCTGGCAACTGTTCGACCAGCGTTGCCGCGCTATCGGTCACGCGCCAGTGCTCTTCCGTTAGCGCCAATCCGCCATTGTCAATCAACATCCGGACGATTTCCTCGGCGTACAATGGGTTGCCCTCCGCCCGCTCCACGATGCGGCGCTTGAGCGCCTGCGCCACGTCTGTGGATTCGACCACGAGTTGGTCAACCAATTGCGCCAGGTCTGCATCAGGAAGGGGCGCGAGATGCAAATCCAACAGCGCATCGTGGCGCTCGTTGGCCGCGGCAATCAGAGGTTGGACGACGGTGTCGCGTTCAGCATCGCGTGAAACCAGAATCATCAATACCGGCACGTCGTCTATGGCGCGCAACAGATGCACCAGTACATCCCTGGAAGCAGCATCAACCCAGTGCAGATCCTCGAAAATCAACACCGCCGGCGTCAACTGCGCCGTGGCGACAATGATCTGCTGCAAGACTGTGTGCGTCATCTTCTGCAGCACCGCTTCATCAATGTTCCGCAAACGCATTTGACGATGATCATTATCGCGTTCAAGGCCTAAAATACTGCTTACGTAGGATAGGGTGTCGGGATTGTTGAGATTCAAGCGCCCCAGAGATGCGCGCAAGGTCTCCAACTGGGCGTCTGGCGAATCGGACTCCGCTAGATAAAGGAGATCACGGAGTAAATTGGCAAACAGGTGCAACGGTTTGGCGCGCGCATACGTCATACAATCGCCCTGGTAGATCGGAATACCTGAGTGGTAAACCACCTCGCGGAACTCACGAATCAGCCGGCTCTTGCCCTGCCCAACCTCGCCTGTGACCAATGCCACGCGGCTACGTCGGGTGGTGCACATAGCATCGAACGCCTGTTGGAGCGCCTCCAGGATTGTGCGGCGGCCGATCATCAGAACATATTTTCCGAACAAACCACGCGCAGTATGCCGATCCGCTTGCACGTGCAATGGGCGAAAGACTCGAATGGACCGCGCCGGTTTACCAAAGGTCACCACAGGCTGCGCTTCATAGACGATCAACGGATGGGTGCGCTGGTAGACTTCGAAGCTCACGAGGATCATATCTTCATCGGCTGCCGCCACCAGAGCCGCTGCCAGATCGAATGTATTGCCTACGACGGTACAGTTGATATGGAAGTTGCTGTCAAGTTGACCGACAATGACTGTGCCGCTGTGCACGCCGATGCGTAGGCGAAAATCAATACCATACCGTTCCTGAAAATCGGTTCGCAAGGGCTGGCAGGCCGCCAGGATATCCAATGCGGCGCGCACAGCGCGCTCGGCATTATTTTCGTAGGCCAACGGCATACCGAACAACGCTATCAGGCTATCGCCGGCGTACTTGTTGATTGTCCCTTCATATTGGTAGATCACATCTGCGAGCACGTGGATGACTTTGTCGCTGAGCAGATACGATATTTCATTGTCCACGGGCAATTCGTCGCCAGCGGACGACTTACGTGTGGTAAGACTCTCCATACCCACGTGTAGTACGGCCACCTCACGGCGTTCGCCGACTGTTCCGGCAACAGCGTGACTGACCCTGGCCGCTAATGCATCCGGCATCAGCGTGCGCAAGACGGAGTGCACCTGGTTATCCGCGGAAGGGGTCATGGGCAAGGCGTCAGACTCAGCCAAACGCGCGCCGCACAAGATGCAGAATTGACCCCCTGCGGGAACTAATTTCCCGCAATTTGGACATTGCTGCCTCAGAATCGTGGCGCAATTGGCGCACTTTTCGGCAGAATCGGCATTTGCGTGCCCGCATTGCGTACAGTAAAGCATCTTTACCCCTTCTTCATAGCTGTCAGTTAGCTCTCACTGGCAACTAGTTGATAGCCAACGCCACGCACATTGTTGATACAACCCATTTCACCGGCCTGATAGCCAAGTTTACGTCGTAACGAACGGATCATGGGCCGCAGCAACGAACCCGCATCCTGGCAGTCTGTATTTAGATCGTGGGTCGCACGCACAAGTTCTTCAGGAGAGACCACACAGCCTTCGCGTTTCGCCAACGTGGCTAACAACGTGAACTCTCTGGCTGACAAATTGACTGGCTCCCCTGCGTACTCAACACTGTGATGATCAAGATTGATTTTCAACGCCCCAACTGTCAAAACTGCGTCATGGGTCGTCTGTTTCGTCCCGTTGTGATGTGTAGAAGCCGTCAATCGCTCCGCGCGTCGCAGCCGTCCGCGCACGATGGCGATTAAATCATCGGGATAAAAAGGTTTGGTGATGTAATCATCCACACCCAATTCCTTACCATAACGAATGTCGCTATCCATCGTTCGTCCGGTCAGGAAAATAAAGGGAATAGCAACCCAACGCGGGTCGTTGACGACTTTATCGTAAAGTTGATAACCGTTCATACGGGGCATGTTGATGTCCGCTAGGATCAGATTCACAGGGTGCGCCGCCAGTATGCCCAATGCCTCATTTCCATCATTGGCGATTAACACGCGATATCCCGCCTCATTGAGCACCTGCTCAGTATAGACCTGGATAGCCTCGTGATCATCAACAACGAGTATTGTTGCCTGGTTCTCCATATCGCCACCCCTCAATCATTGAAACATCCTTTTAGATTTTGCACTTTGCGATTCAGACTCGACCACCGGGGAATGTGATTTCAAACTCCGCACCTGCGTTGTTACGGATTTCAAGCGTCCCATCTAGTTGCTGCACTAACATCGTCACTAATTGTAATCCTAACGATCCGGTGTTCATATAGTCAACATCTTTGGGCAGTCCTACCCCATTATCGCGGACGACCAACTTCACCTGTTGATCGGCAAGTTGTTGCATTGTGATACAAATTTCTCCCTCACGACCATCTATGAAAGCATGTTTCAAGGCATTGGAAATCAGCTCATTGATGATCAATCCACATGGCACAGCGTTGTCTATTGAGAGGTAAATGTCGGATGCCCGTAAATCCAATTGCACTGTCCTGGACCGATATGAGCGAATCAAGAAAGACGCGAGATTGCGAATGTACTCCGCAAAGTCAACGCGCGCCAGGTCTGATGAACGATAGAGCCTTTCATGAATCAGCGCCATAGAACGAATGCGGTTCTGGCTCTCCTGGAATACCTCAAGCGTCTTTTTGTCCTGAATGCCTTGCGATTGCAAATTGAGCAGGCTGGAAATCACTTGCAGGTTGTTTTTGACGCGATGGTGAATCTCCTGCAACAGGATTTCCTTCTCCTTCAAGGATGCCTTGACCTTGGCCTCGGCTTGCGCACGTTCGGCAATCTCTCGATGGGCGCGTTCGTAAAGTCGTGCATTTTCGACTGCAATGGCAGCCTGATTCGCCAGTAACTGCCCCAGGGAAATCTCACGATCTGAAAAAAAACGTTCGCGGTCATTTTGGGTGACGATGACCAGCCCCACTACACGATCCTGAAAAACCATAGGCAGAAGCAGTTGGGACTTGATTTCACGGCGCGCCATAAACGTCCGTTCGGCCACGTCGGCAGTGCTGAAATTGACCTGAGCCGCATAGCGTTCCTTCAGCACCCCCTGGCGCAATGGATAAGCGGATAGCGGCTGTGGCTCGATGTGGGTCGCGCCGCCGCCCAGAGACGCCTCATAATCTGCCACACCAACGATCTGGCTGCCTTCTTGATCCAGCTCAAAGATGATGCAGCCGCTGGATTGCAGGAGATTCATCATTTCCCACGTCACCGTGTCGAGCAAAAAGGACAGATCCAGACTGGATGACGTCGCGGCAGCGGCGGATTGCAGGGCCAGCAACTCACGATTCCGCTGCAACAGCAACGCCTCGGCCTGTTCGTGCTTCTGCACTTCATCGGCAAGCTGTTGATTCAGGGCCGCCAGTTCGGCTGTGCGCGCCGCCACACGCGCTTCCAGCTCTTCGTTGAGCGTACGAATATCCGCCTCAATGCGCTTGCGCTGGGTGATGTCCGTATAGACAATCACAGCGCCTACGAGCCTGTCATCAACCACGATCGGCGCCCCGGCGAATACCACGTTGATCGCATATCCGTCCTTGTGAGCGCGCGCCGTTTCAACTGCTTGAACCCGCTCCCCGGCCCATATTCGGCGCAAAAACTCTTCGGCTTCCGCCAATGTCTCCGCAGTGTTGACTAAGGGGGAAAGCTTGCGCCCTAACACTTCCCTTCTAGTATACCCAAACAAACCCTCGGCGCCGGCATTCCACTCCACGATGCACTGCCTGGCGTTCAAGACCACGATCGCATCCGGGACTGCCCCCCAGACAGCTTCCAGATGGCGGTGCCGTTCCCGAACTTCTAGCTCAACCTGCTTGCGTGCGGTGATGTCGCGCCAGACCATCACGTGGCTGACCAACGTCCCATGCCCGTCGCGCAGTTGCGATACCCGCACATCGAAAATCTGCGGATGACCGTCCACGATCTGCGTCACTTCCTGAGACCAGGTCACATTCTCACGCCTGGCGCGTTCCACCAGTGCTTCCGCCCATGGAGCCTTGATCTCGGCAAAAGATCGCCCCACGCACTCGGCTTTGTTGAGGTTGAGCAAAGTTGTCGCCGCCGGATTGAGATCCATAATGCGCGCCTGAGCATCCAGGACAATGATCCCATCGGGCATACCTGTGATCACCGAGGCATGGGCTAACGGGAGAATATCGCCCGCCTCAGACGGATGCCTGTTTTTCAACACGAGAAACGCCAAAGTAGCGATACCCCCCAGGAACAGAGGAAGCATCGCTAGAGACCACTGCCAATTCGTTGTCATGCTCGTTATCCTAACTGCGCTGTGTCGAATGTCATTTGAAACAGACAAAGTCATCCCGCTTATAGTATACTACTTGCATGTTAAATAAACGTTATGATTGCATTGCGGTTGTGTCGCAAAACCGTTAGGGGAGTTTCGAATGAACAGAGGGAAAAACAGTTGGGATATAGGCATAATACGGCGGAACGTTATATTCAGGTAGATGCAATGGCGCGCCAGCTCGCCACGCAGTTGGATGTGACGGGCGAGTAGATCCCAGTAGCTTTTCAATGGGATGCTCATACACACTCCTTGAATGAAGCCTGAGTCAAACGTGACAGAGAGGCAGATGTTTGTGGAGTCTTATGTGATCAGCGTACAGTTCGTCATTATACCACAAACAAGACTTTTAGGCTTGTCATCGGGCTGTTGTGTGTTAGAATTCCCTTTTGGAGTTTTAATCTATGGCGACGATTTTCCCACTTTTACTCTACACTGCCCTGGGCGGCGGTTTGCTGCTGCTAGGGATGGCAGCGATTTCACGTTTGCGCCCACTGCACGAGCCTATGACCGCCGGATGGTTGACGCTCCTGTCTTTCCTCTGGCTGATGCTGCCCCAGCAAGGCCGTTTGCTGCTTTCTGTATGGTCGCCTGGCTCCGTTTTTGGGGGGCAGATATTGCTGGACATGACCTCTGCTACGTGGTGGCTGGGACTGAGCCTGGTGGTTATTTTTTGCGGCGTGGCGTGGGCTGAGGTCGCGCAGCGCCGGGAAACACCGCAGTTATCGGGGGCGTTGGTATTGGCGATGCTTGCCGTGACGTGGCTGACGCTGGCTAGCGGTTCATTGCTCACGACATTGGCAATGTGGGCGGTTTTTGATTTGATATGGGGCATTGCCGGGCTGATGTCAGGCGCGAACACAAATCGGGTCGTTTTTGGTGTGGCGCTGCATGGCGTGGCGTCTTTGCTCCTGTGGATCGTTTCGCTATTCCTGCTGCAAAGTGGGATCAGTGAGTTGTGGTGGTTGATGTGGCCGAGTCAACCGATGTTGGTGTTGCTGCTGGTCGCCGCATTGATACGGATAGGCTTCTACCCCTTCCAGATCGTCTTCCCGGATGCGATGGGCAATGCTCGTTCGCTGAGTTTGCTCTATTTTATGGGGCCGGTGACGGGCGTCGCGCTGCTCTATCGCGTTATGCTGTTGCCGGGTCTACAGCAACCGCCTGCCTGGGTAGCCGCGTGGGGTATTCTGTCACTGTTGTGGGGCGGATGGATGGCCTGGCTCGGCCATCGCCAGCCAACCGGGATTGGGGCTTGCCATGCTTTGTTGGTCGGCCTGGTCGCCGGGGCCTGGGTGATGAAATCAGCCGCTCTGTTGCTCCTGGCGTCGGGATTGTGGGCCGCAGCCGGCGCTCTATTGGCTTTGGCGCGTGGGCGCGACCGCCGCGCGCTTGGCTGGATCTGGCCGGTGTGGTTGGCTATGTTGTTCTTGCTGGGCGCACCGCCTTCGCCTGTAGGGATGACGCTGTGGACCTTGTTTGACGTGCTGCCGTGGACTTTACGATTTGCACTGTGGTTTGGCGTGATTCTGATCGCCGCAGTCTTCCTGCAGCACGTGACCCGACCGGCGCTTGGCGCATCGGCGTTTCCGGCAATGTGGCAGCGTGTAGCGTTTGGGGTGGGCATGGGCGTGATCACAGTGATATTGATCATCCCTGTGGCGCTAGTTGAAGCCCAGCCCTTCTCGTGGGCGGGCTTTGGTCTGTGGTTTTTAGCCATCATTGGGGCAGTGGCGTTGCTGCGCTGGGGCAAGGCGATACGCGAACGCTTAAGCTACAGCCAACCGTTGTTGGAGTTCCTGGATCTGCAGTGGATCTACCAATCAATGTGGCGCGGCAGCGAACATCTGTTGAGCTTTATGCGCGTCACTGCCGATGTGGTGGAGGGCAGCGGCTCGCTGCTGTGGTCTTTGTTGATCTTGCTCCTGGTTCTGTTGGTGGTCGGAAACCGATGAATCCCTTCATTGCCTGGTTAAGCCAACTCTCATCGTTTGCCTCGACGCCGGCAGCGTGGGGCATATTTCTGACCGGCGCCGGGATCTATCTGATTCACGAGTGGCGCGTCCGCTTCCTGATTCTGGTCACGCAGTATTTTTTGATTGGGATTCTTTTTGCGCGCGTCTTCGATACCCGTCCTGAGATGGCTCTGCTGAAGATTTTGGTCGGTTGGTTGGTCTGTGGCGCCTTTTTGATCAGCGCGCATGTCCGTGGGCGAACACGCGGGCAAGCAGACTCGCGCTTTCACTGGTCGTCCAACCTGCCGTTTCGCATCCTTTCTTTGACGGTGATGACGGTAGTGGCTTATCTGGCTTCCCAGCGGTATCCTCTACCTTTCGTCTCCGCGGATCTGGCGCTGGCTTGTTTCATCTTGATCGTCCTGGCGGTTCTCTTCATCGGCACAGAGGAGAACGACCCGCTGGTGATGGGGGTGGGAATCCTCAACCTGCTGGCCGCACTCGATATTTTCTACTCGTCGCAAGACCCTGGCTTGCTGGTCACAGGATTATTGGTGATGGTCAACCTGCTCATCGGCCTGGCAGCGTCGTATCTTACCGTGGTTGAGGTGGCTGAATGACGATCCCCGGCCCGGTCATACTGATAGGTGTGCCGCTGGCCGTGGCGGCGGTGCTCCAGATTCTATTGCGCCGCTGGACACTGTTGATGGCGCTTCTGGCGGCGCTCACCGCATTATTTTGCGGCTTATTGGTATCGTTTACGCCTTTACGTGACATTGTTCCATCCGGTACATTTCAAATTGCGATGGAACAGCCGTTGAATGTCTTGGGCCGCGTGTTGGTGATCGAGCCGGTTGACAGGTTGCCGCTGACCTTTATCTTCGGCACTGCGGCAGTTCTCTTCGTCATCGCGTGGCGTTTGCTGCCTCATTCGAACTTTTTCCCGGCAGGACTGGCGATGGTTGCGATGTTGGCCGGCGCGCTGATGGTCAAGCAGGTCGTCTACACCGCCCTTTTGGTCGAGATAGCCGCGATCCTTGCCGTTTTCCCCCTGCACGAACCGATAGGCGCGCATTACGGACGGCGCGCGAAGGGTGGGGCGCGTTACATCGCGTATGTCACCCTGGCGCTTCCCGGCTTGATGGTGACGCAACTGTTGTTGGAACTCTTCGCCATCTTTCCGAACGATACGGCTTTGCTCCAGGCTGCGACAGTGTTGTTGGGCCTGTCTTTTGCCATTTTGCTGGGCGCGGTTCCTTTCCAGGCATGGCTCTCGACGGTAGCGACTGACGGTTCCCCGCCGGTCGTCACCTTCCTCTTCACCGTCAACCTGGGTACGGTGTGGTTTATGCTGCTGGCTTACCTGGAATCCTATCCCTGGCTGGGCGCGCAGGCTTCCTTTAAGTCCCTCTTCACCACGGTGGGCCTGCTGATGATGATTATCGGTGGATCGCTGGCAGCTTCGCAGCGTCGCCTGGGGCGTCTGGTGGGGTACGCGACCCTGGTGGATAACGGCGCGATGTTTGTGGCGTTGGGAACATGGCAGATTTCTGGTGTGGCGCTTGCCGTGATGATGTTGCTGGCTCGCCCTTTGGCCTTGGGTTTGATGACGATGGGCCTGGATGGTCTGCGGCGTCTGGGCAGCGGCGATGATACGATTGAAACGTTGGAGGGCGCCGCGTGGCGCGCCCCCTGGCGCACGATAGCCTTTATCGTTGGCGGCATCGCCATGGCCGGTTTTCCGTTATCGTTGGGCTTTGCCGCGCGCTGGGGGCTGTACCGCATCGTCTCCGCTGCGAGCGTCTTCCAGGCCGTCCTGGCGCTGGCAGGCTGCGCCGGGGTGATGATGGGCGTGATTGGGATGCTGCGCGTGTTACTCATGCCACTGCCCAAGTCTGCGTCCCAGAGACGGCAGAAGGAAGATTGGGTGGTCTTGATACTGATTGTGCTGTTGATTGGCGCTACGGTGCTATTAGGGATCTTCCCGCAGTCGGTCAGCCAGATTGTATTGGAGATGGCTGAAGGATTCACTTTCTTTACCTCTTAAGAGGTCGTGGTATGGCGCTCAACCTATTGGATTTCCGTATTCGACAACGCGACTACCTGCTGAGTATTGCTCAGGCGATGATCTCACGCCTGAACGTGCGTGCGGTCTTGCGTTTGATCCTCCAGGCGTCGGTGGACATGCTGGAGGGTCAGTCGGGTTTGATCGCATTGCACAACGAGGATGCGCCCTTCGCCTTTTGGGCCAGCTACGGCTTGCCGCCGGCTCTGGTGGATGCGTTTCAGCCGTTGGTCGAAGATGTGCCCGTCGTCGAAAAAGTGGAGGATTTCACAATTCCCGATCTCTCCGACAAACTCGCCCAGATTGCCGAGGAGACGGGGTTGCTGCTGCGTCAGGTCGTGGCGCTGCCGATGGTTGTGGATCAAGATTTTCTGGGCGTGCTCTTCATCTTCCGCTCGCACAGCCTGAGCTTCTCGCAGGATGATTATCAGATCCTCAAAAGTTTTGCCGATTACGCCGCCATTGCCGTCAACAACGCCCAGTTGTACGAAGCCGCCGTCACCGAACGCGGGCGGCTCGACGCGCTGCTCGAATCCAGCGCCGACGGCATCATGGTCTTGCGCCCCGACCTGAGCATCGAACGGCTCAACCGCGCACTGGCGTCGCTCACCGGCTGGTCCGCCGAGGAGGCTGCCGGACGGCAACACGATGACGTGATCGTCTGGGCGCGGCAAAGCTCTGAGGTCACATTGAGCCAGGCCATCGCCCAGGGGTGGCCGACGCGCGAGAGCCGCACGCTTTACGTCGAAGGCGAAATACGACGGCGCAACGGCAGCGTGGTCTCGGTGGGCATCACCTACGCGCCGCTGCTCGCGCGCAACGGGCGGATGCTCAACATCATCAGCACCGTGCGCGACATCACCCGCTTCCGTGAAGCTGACGTGCTCAAGGACACGTTCATTTCGGTTGTCTCGCACGAACTCAAGACGCCCGTGGCGATCATCAAAGGCTACGCCGAGACGTTGCGTCGCCCGGAAGCGCGCCGTAATCCGGCCCTGGTCGAGGAGATGCTGACGTCCATCACCGAAGAATCGGATCGCCTGGCGCGTCTGGTGGACGACCTGCTGGATGCTTCGCGGTTGCAGGCCGGCGGGCTGCCCTTCCGCGACGTGGAGGATGTGGATTTGCGCTTCATCGCCCGCCGCGTGATCGAACGCTACAGTCCGCAGTCCGCCAAGCACACCTTGATACTGGATTTCGGCGAAAGCCCGTCAGGTGAATTCCCCGTCATCCGCGGCGACCCGCAACGCCTGGAGCAGGTGCTCGATAACCTGGTCTCGAACGCTATCAAGTATTCGCCCCGCGGCGGCGAAGTGCGGATCAAAGGCGAAGCCACGCCGGTTGAGGTGATCGTCTCCGTGAGCGACCAGGGCGTGGGTATTCCCCTGGAAGACCAGCAGCGCATCTTCAGCCGTTTCTACCGCGTCGAAAACCCGGAGACGCGCGCCGTCTCCGGGACGGGCCTGGGCCTTTATCTGACCCGCGCGATTGTACAGGCGCACGGCGGGCGGTGTTGGGTAGATAGCGTTCCCGGACAGGGCGCGACGTTTTATGTCGCCCTGCCCAGAGAGACGGGGCTGGCGCTGTGGCGTGCTACCGCATGGGATGGCAACGTCTCAGATAGCGCCGCTCAAGCTGTTGAGGATACTTCGGCGCAGCCGGTGATTTTTGATGTGTAATATCGGAATATCTCCAACGAGACGATCCGACTCTTTATTGGACTAAAGACTACATTTTGAGGAGTGAAAACAATGCCACAAAGGTACTATGCTAATGTCGCCTGTCCGGCGTGTGGAACCCGCTTCCAGACGCCGATTGAGCAAATTCTGGATGTGCGTGTGAGTCCAGAGGTGAAGAACCGCCTGTTGAGCGGCTCGGTCAACGTCGCTGTGTGTCCAAACTGCGGGATGGGCGGCCCACTGAACTTGCCGTTTATCTACCACGATCCAGAGAAGGAAATTGCGCTGCTTTTCCTTCCCGCCGAAGTTGGCAACACTGAAGTGCAGCGCCAGCAGGCTGCCGGGCGCTTGACCCGTCAGTTGATGGACGCGATGCCGCAGGAAGAGCGCAAAGGCTATCTCTTCCAACCTGAGGTGTTTCTCACGCTGGAAAACATTGTCAAGCGCGTCCTGGAGTTGGAAGGCGTGACCGAAGAGGATATGGCGCGCAACCAAAAGCAGCGTGCGTTCCTGGATCATTTCCTGTCTGCGTTGGAAGAAGAATGGCCGCAGTTGATTGCCAACAACGAAGCGCTGGTTGATGAAGGCTTTTTCAGTCTGCTGCAATACATGATGCAGGTTGTTGCAATGGCCGGGACAGACGGCGGTGATTTTGCCAAAGTGCAGAAAGCCTATGCCTATTTCGTGGAGAACACAGCCCTCGGCAAACTGTTGAGCCGGCGCAGCGAGGTTCTGCAGACCTTCGCCGACAATCCCGATCAGAATACTCTGCTCGAGGCGATGATTGCCGCGCCAGATGACGACACGGTTGCGGTTTTGGTGCAGTCGGGCATCTCGCTGATGAACTACACATTCTTTCAGATGTTCGTCCAGCGAATGGAATCCACCACGGACCCACAGGAGAAGGCGCGTCTGGCCGAATTGCGCCGCACCATCCTGGAAATCCGCGATTCATTGACGGAAGCCAGCGAAGGCGTTGCGCGCGCGCGCGCGGAACTCTTGGAGAAGTTGCTCAACACTGAAGATCCGCTCAAGATGGCGCGCAGCTATCTCTCCGAGTTGGATGATATGTTTATGATGGTTCTGCGCTCTGAGATGACGGCGGCGCGCAATCGCGGCGATAAGCCGGCCGTTGAGGCCTTACAGCGTGTGGCCGGGGTCATCAATCAGGTGACGGAAGAGAATATGCCGCCGGAAATCGTCCTGGTGCGGCGCTTGTTGATGACGTCTTCTGAGGAGCAGATGCTCGACATCCTGCAAAAGAACCAGCGATTGCTTCAACCGGCGTTCTTCCAATTCATGCAAAACGTCGAAGCGACGACGCGCGAGCAAGGCGACACGCAAGCAGCGGATCAATTGGCGCACATCCGCGCGCTGGCGGAGCGTTACGCGCTGCAACCAGAAGCTCCGCAGGCCGCGCCGACTGCGCCGCAGCCTCCCACACCGCCGCAGACGCCGCCGCCCGCGGAAAACCGCACCGCCTCTGGCTTGATTATCGCCAAGCGGTAATTGCGCCGCATTGTGCTACAATCAGGGATGGGAGAATGTTCTCATCCCTGATTTCGTTTGGGTGCATTTCATTTCAGTTGAAGAACGAGCTAATGAAACACACCCATTTCATTTTCCATTCGTAAAAGGGGGGGACTTATGACGCAGAAACTCGTTCTCTTCGATGGTCATTCACTGGCGTACCGCGCCTTCCATGCGCTGCCAGCGGATATGAAAACGTCCTCAGGTGAACTGACCAACGCTTCTTACGGTTTTGCCTCGATGTTGTTCAGTGTGCTGGCGGACGAGCATCCCGACTATGTGATTGTCACCTTCGACAAAGGGCCCTCGTTTCGCGTGCGTGATTATGCGGAGTACAAGGCGCATCGCGCGCAGATGCCCCCCGAAATGCGCGTGCAGATGAAGCGCGTGCGTGAAATCGTCGCCACGCTTGGCATCCCGCTGCTAGAACTCGACGATTACGAAGCCGATGACCTCCTGGGCACGCTCTCTCGCCAGGCCGCCGAGGCGGGACTGGATGTGCTCATCGTCACTGGCGACCGCGATGCGCTCCAGTTGGTAGATGACCACACGACCGTCTTGACCTCCGGGCGGCGCTTTTCCGATACACTGCGTTACACGCCGGATGCTGTGCGCGAGAAATACGGTCTGGAACCTCAACAGCTCATTGACCTCAAGGCGCTCATGGGGGACGCCTCCGACAACATCCCCGGCGTGCGCGGCGTGGGGGAGAAGGGTGGGATTGCGTTGCTGCAAAAATACGGCTCGCTGGATGGCATCTACGCGCACCTCGGCGAGTTGGCGGCGCGTTACCAGACCGCGTTGGCCGAGAACCGCGACGCGGCCTACCTCAGCCAGCGCCTGGGGCGCATCGTGCGCGACGCGCCGGTCACGTTGGACCTGGCGGCGGCGCGCGCGGCCTGGAATTACGACCGCGCGCGGATGCTGGCGCTCTTGCAACAACTGGAATTCCGCTCGCTGCTTGGCCGGTTGCCGGGCGCAGAAACGGCGGCGAGCGTCTTGCCTGCCGCGCCGTCCGCAGGCCAGCAGCTTTTGCTTTTTGGCGAACCGGCGCCCGCGCAGCCGCAGCCGCCGGTCGTTGTCCCCGGCCTCGGCGACTACCGGCTGGTGGATGAGGCCGAACTGGCGCGGCTGGCGGCGCAACTCGGCGCAGCCTCCGGTGTGGCGGTGGACACCGAAACCACGGCGACCGATGCGATGCTGGCGGATCTGGTGGGCATCTCCATCACCGACCGTGAGGGCGTCGCGTGGTACGTACCCGTGCGCGCGCCCGCCGGCGAACCGGTCGTTTCTTTGCCGACTGTGCTGCGCTGCCTCGGCCCCCTGCTGGCGAATCCGGCCATCATCAAGCTGGGTCACAACCTCAAATACGACATTGAAGTGCTCAAGCGCCACGGCTTCGACATCGCCGGGCCGCTCTTTGACACGATGATCGCCGAATGGGTGCTCAACCCCGATTCGGGCAACCTGGGCCTTAAGAATCAGGCCTGGGCGCGCCTGGGCCTGCGGATGACCGAAATCAGCGCCTTGATTGGTACAGGCCGCGACCAGAAGACGATGGATCAGGTCGCGCTGGCGCAAGTCGTCCCCTACGCCTGCGCCGACGCCGACGTGACCTTCCGCCTCGCGGGCGTGCTGCGACCTGAACTGGAGAGCCGCCAGCAAACGCAGCTCCTCAATGACCTGGAAATGCCCCTGCTGCCGGTGTTGGTGGATATGGAAATGGCCGGCGTCAAGCTGGATGTGGATTGGCTGAACACATTGTCCGCTGAGCTGACCGAGCGCCTGGCAAACCGCGAACGGGAGATCTACCATCACGCCGGCGTCGAATTCAACATCAACTCCACGCAACAGCTCTCCGACGTGCTCTTCAAGCGCCTGGGCTTGCCGACGCGCGGCATCAGCAAGACCAAATCCGGGCACTATTCCACCCGCGCCGACGTTTTGGAGGATTTGCAGGGCGCGCATCCCGTCGTGGACGCGATTCTGGCGCACCGCGAACTGTCTAAACTCAAATCCACTTACGTGGACGCGCTGCCGTTGTTGGTCAACCCGCACACCGGGCGCGTGCATACCTCCTACAACCAGACCGGCGCGGTGACGGGGCGGCTTTCATCCTCTAACCCCAACTTGCAGAATATCCCCATCCGCTCGCCGGAAGGGCGGCGCGTGCGGCGGGCTTTCATCGCCGAGAAAGGCTGCCTCTTCATCGGCGCGGATTACTCGCAGGTGGAACTGCGGGTGATGGCGCACGTGTCCAGGGATGAGGGACTGATTGGCGCATTCGAGCGCGGCGAAGACATCCACGCGACGACGGCGGCGGCGGTCTACGGCGTACCGCTGGACGAGGTCACGTATGACCAACGGCGCATCGCCAAAGCCGTTAACTTCGGCCTTATCTACGGACAGAGCGCCTACGGTCTCTCGCGGCAGATTGGCATCAGCGTGGAAGATGCCGATACATTTATCAAGCGTTACTTCGAGCGGTTCCCCCGCGTGCGCGCGTATATGGATCGCGTGCAGCGTGAGGTCGTCGAGCAAGGCTTTGTGGAAACGCTGTTGCACCGGCGGCGTTTCTTCCCCGAACTCGCGCCCGACAGTCAGCTCGCAGCGCAGGCGCGCCAGGCCGCGCAACGCATGGCAATCAACACCCCCATCCAGGGCAGCGCAGCGGACATCATGAAGCTGGCGATGTTGCGCACGCACCGGATGTTGCGAGAGCAAAAGCTGCGTGCGCGGATGATCCTTCAGGTTCACGACGAGTTGGTGCTGGAAGCGCCCGTAGATGAGCGGGACGCCGTCATTGCGCTGCTGCGCGAGGCGATGGGCGCAGCCTTTCAGATGATCGTCCCGCTCAAAGTGGATGTGGAAGTGGGGCTTAACTGGGAGGAAATGGGAGCGTTGCCAGTATAGCACAAAATGCCCAGACGGATGTGATTTTGGGTAGTCGGTTCATTGTACTGTGATCTCACTTAAGAATAGCCGGTCTGTCCCGGCGACCGGGAAGCGCGGGCCGTCCGGCGGGTGATAGAGGCCAATTTGCAGCGGGTATGCGCCGGCCGGCGTGTCGGCGGGCAGGGTCAGGGGATGTTCCAGCACGATGACATCCCCCTTCTCCAGGCCGGTTGTGGCGACGGGCCAGCCATCCCATTGCGCGATGGGACGCCCATCTTGATTGACGATGTGAACGAAGACGGATAACGGCGGAGCGAGCGGCCCTTCGACGCGCCAGTACGTGATCAACCGCAGCGTTTCCCCGGGCGCAGCCCGCGCGGCGCTCAGTTCCCACCCGGCGAGCGCCGCCGCATCGCCAAAAATAGCCGGCAGAGCGACCATCTGGCCTTCTGGCGTGGTTGCTGTTCCGGCGGGAATGTTCGCCAGCAGCGGACGTGCATCTCCGACGGCGATAGCGGCGTGGATCAGCGTTGTCTCTGGGATAGTGGCCTCTACGACGAAGCGCGCCGGGCCGTTAGCCGGTAATACGAACGCGCCCCCGCCCGTCCACTTGGCGATAAGCTGCCGTCCCGCAATCACCCCGAGCGATTCCGGCGTGTGTTGCCAAACCGGCGTCCCGATGACGACGACGCGCTCGGCGGATGTTTCTGGCGGATAGGCCACCCGGTAAATCAGCATCGAACGTCCGGCGCGCGCGTCCGGTTCGCGGGCGCGGAAGTAGGCGTACATGTCCTGGCCTTCGTAGAGCAGCCCGAGGTGCAGACTGGTGGCGCTGATGGCATACGTCCCCGGTTCCGGCGTGTACGGATTGAAACCCGCATATTCTGGTCCGGCGAGCATCCGCGAGAAGCCGGGCAGCAGGCGCGCGTTTACCCCGTAAGCCGAGGGGTACGCGCTGCCGAAGTAGGACAGGCGCATATCTTCCTCTGGATGTGCGTTGATGTAGTCGTGTAGCGCCACGAGATCCATCCCCCAATCCACGTTCATATCGGCGAAGCGCCGCCAGGTGTTATCGGGGCCGCCCGCGAGCGCGTTGCTGTACGCCAGATGGTCGGGGAAGACGTAAGCCGCGTCCACGGCGAGCCACAGGCCAAGCGTTGCCAGCGCCACGCGCTGCCAACGCGCGCGAGGCCATGCACGGAAACCACTCGCCGCCAGTGCGATCCCAAAAAGCAGCACCGGCAGGATGTAGCGGTAGCCAATCTGCAACGTGCTCCCCGACGCGACGAGCAGATACAGTCCGGCCGGCAGCCACCACAGCGCCGTCTCCCGCCAGTTGCGGAGCGCGCGCAGCAGTCCAATTCCGAGCAAAATCAGCGTCGGCAGCGGCGTTTTGAGCAGAAATGTGACGATGAAGTAGTACCACCAACCGGTGTCGCTGGCGCGCCCAAGCAGGAACGTGGGCGTGCCGCGCGCGACGCGCTGGAACATCCGCGGCAAGCCGTGCAGGTAGGTGGGCGCGGGCACGGGAACCCCGCCTTCGGTCAACGGCCCAACCTCGAAGCCGAACACCGCCCAGACGGTGAGCGCGGCGACGAAGGCCATAGCCGTCATTGCCAGCAGGCGGTGATAAAACGTAAAACGTAAAACGTAAAACGTAGTGTGTGATGCGTGATCATTCTCCGACTTTGAACTTTGGACTTTGGACTTTGGACTTGCCGGGTAAATGAGGGCGAGAAGCAGGAAGACCGGGCCAAGAAAGGCAGCGGTGAGTTTGCTGGCGATGGCTAACCCGGCGGCGACGCCGGTGACGATCAAGTTGGTCGGCGTGGGTTGCCGAAAGTACGCCCCCAACCGCCACACGGCGACGAACATAAACCCTGCCACCGCCATGTCGTTGCCGATGATGCGCCCGTTGGCGATGACGTTGGGATCGAGCGCGAAGAGCGTCAACCCGATCCACGCGGCGGGTTCCCCGACCAGCGTGAAGAGCGCGGCGAACAGCGCCAGCCCAAAACCCGTCGTCAACAGCAGCAGCGGGACGCGCCCCGCCCAGATCAAATCCGGCGCACTCGCGGCGTTATCCACCCAGAGGTAATCATCCACGAACGCCTCTGCGTTGCCTTCCTGCCAGCCGGGGTGCTCGGTGGGGAAGGGGGCCATCGTCTTCGTCAGCAGCGGGAGCGCCGCCAGCACTTGCGGCGCGGGCGGATGTTCCCAACTGAGGCGCGGGCTGCCGGTGCGCAGATAAGCATACCCGGAGACGAGATGGTACGTTTCGTCAAATGCAGCGGACTGGCGCGCGCTGCTCAGCGCCATCTGCGCCAGGCACAGCGCCAGCAAAAGCGCGACGCCCATGGCGCGTATCCCAATGTCTCGCAGCGTGTACCGTCGTGTGTCCATCGCGTTTATCATACCGTTGATGGGCGAAATCGCAACGTTATCTTCTTCTCGCCGCGTTCGCTCCGCGCCCCCGTCCCGGGGGCGCGGAGCGATAAGATTGTTCCCGCTCCCTGCCCCCGTCCCCGGGGGCAGGGAGCGGGAGATGCCCTCGTATTGCTGTGGTTGGTCTCCGACCGTACCACCGCAGTCCCAGGTGATGGATCGAGCGGGCGCGGTCGGAGACCGGCCCAAGCAATTCGGGTGGGAAGAAGATGCCCCTCGTGCTTGTAGTCTGTCCCGCGCTTTCGGCTATAATAGAGGTTGTGGGTTGTGCGGTATGGCTCCGATAATGAAAATTTCACCGCAGAGCACGCGGAGAGCGCAGAGTGTTTTCATTCTTCTCTGTGAACTCTGTGTTCTTTGTGGCTATTGTGAGGGGTATCAATGCTGATCATCTTCCTGGCGCTCTTGACGATGGCCTTGCCCGTTTTCCTCTACGGGACATACTATGTGGCGCGGGGGATTATACGTGGATTGCGCAGTACGACGTGGGCTGAAACCTCCGGCGAGATTCTGTTCTCAAAAGTGGAGCAGTATTATCGGGGCAAGGACGTCGCGAAAGAATTGCTCCAGCTATCGTACAGTTACACCGTTGATGGCGTCGTCCGCGAGGGCCACGAGGTGGGATTCAGAAGCTTTTCATGGTTTTTTGGCAATCTGAACAAGCTGGTAGCCAAATACCCGCAGAGCCAGCGGGTGACCGTCTACTACGATCCGCAAAAGCCGGAGAATGTCGTGCTCGAAAAAGGGACAACTCGCGCCGATGTCATCCTGCTGTGTGCTTTAGCATTGGTGGACGCCGGCATTTTGCTGATCTGGATCCCGCTGTTGCCGGTGCTAGTTATTCTCGGCGTCGCGGTGATCGCCTACCTCATCATCCTCTTCCGTGCGCTCCAAGCGTTGAAGCGCGACAACGTTAAAACGTTCCAACGTTCCAACGATCAACCTGATTCCCAGGAGCATTATGGCGACAAGACCTGAACCGGCGGTGATCGTCATCTTCGGCGCATCCGGCGACCTGGCGCGGCGCAAACTCGGCCCGGCGCTGCACAGTCTGGCCTGCGAGGGGTTGCTGCCTCCGCAGACGCAGATTGTCGGCGTGGCGCGTTCACCCCTGTCGGACGCAGCGTTCCGCGAGCAAATCTACACGGGCGTAGAAGCCTATTCGCGTCTCAAGCCGGCGCAGTGTTCGCTGTGGGAAGGTTCCGCTGAGCGTTACACGTACCTCGCGGGCGACTACGACGACGCCGATACATACCGGCGTCTGGCGGAACATTTATCACAGCTCGATCAGCACGCTGGCGCGCCGGAGAACCATCTCTTTTACCTCTCCACGCCGCCGTTTCTCTATCCCATCATCGTGGAGCAGTTGCGGCAGGCTGGTCTCAATCACGGCGCGCGTGGATGGACGCGCATCATCATCGAAAAACCCTTCGGGCGCGACCTCGCCAGCGCCCAGGCGCTCAACGCGCAGATCCACGCCGCCTTCGACGAGGCGCAGGTTTACCGCATTGATCACTACCTGGGCAAAGAGACCGTGCAAAACATCCTGGCCTTCCGCTTTGCCAACGCCATTTTCGAGCCGCTGTGGAATCGCAACTACGTCGCCCATGTACAAATCACCGTGGCGGAAACCGGCCTGGTGGGGCAGCGGGCCGGCTATTACGACCAGTCGGGCGTGCTGCGCGACATGTTCCAGAACCATCTGCTGCAACTGCTCTCGTTGATGGCGATGGAGCCGCCCTCCGCCTTCGACGCGCGGGCGCTGCGCGACGAAAAGGTCAAAGTCCTCCAGGCCGTGCGTCCCCCACAGTTGGCGGATAGGGTGGTGGGACAATACGATGGCTATCTGCGCGAAATGGGCGTTGCGCCGGACTCGACCACGCCGACTTATGGGGCGTTGCGGCTGTACGTGGATAACTGGCGCTGGCAGGGCGTCCCATTCTACTTGCGTTCCGGCAAGGGCCTGGCGCGCACGCTGACCGAGATCACGATGGAGTTCAAGCGCGTCCCGCATTTGCTTTTCGCGGAGAACGTGGATTTGCTGCCCAACCATCTCTCCCTGTGCATTCAGCCCGATGAAGCCATCCACCTGAGCTTTGCCACCAAGACGCCCGGCGCGGGGATGCGCGTCAAGCCGGTGGATATGGAATTCCGCTACGGCGCGCATTTCGGCGCGATGGCGCTGCCCGAAGCCTACGAGCGCCTGCTGCTCGATGCGCTGCAAGGCGATGCCTCGCTCTTCATCCGCGCCGACGAGATCGAGCTGGCGTGGCGCATCATTGACCCGTTGACAGAATCCGGGCGGCCCTTGCCGTATCCGGTGGGGAGCTGGGGGCCGGCTGCTGCCGACGCCCTCATCGCGGAAGAACGAAGCGCCTGGCGCGCCGGTTGCGCGCAACAGAGGCAACCCGATGGCGATTAACATTGTCATTTTCCTTTTTATCGGTCTCTTGTGGGGCTTGCTTTACTATTTCCCGCTGCGCCGCGCTGCGACCCAGGCCGACTTCAAACCGCTGCGTTACTTCCTGATCGCGTTTGGCGTGGTTTTCCTGGGCAACGCCTTCCTCGCGTTTCTCGGCGCGCGCAGCTTGTGGGCGGCGGCGACATTGCCGGCGGTGACATCGGTGGGCGCCTTTGGAAACGTCGCGGACGGCGCGCCGGTGATCCTTGACGGCATCGTGAGTATGGATAATCCACTGCTCACGGCAAATTATGCGGCTTACACAGCCTGTGAGGATGAGGAATCCTGCACGCTCCGCAGCATCCCGGAGAATTTGCGCGTCACAGTGGACGATGGCGATGTGACGCTTGCCAACAATGACTTTTCTCGCGTCGGATGGCCCGCGGCGAATAACCCACCGGAGCCGTTGTATGCGGCGAATTTCCTCGCGCCCGGCGAGCCGGTGATCGTCGTCGGTAGAAAAGAGACTACCCGAACCATGTGGGCTGAGATCGTGTATGTGGGAACGCACCGCGCCTTTGTCAGCCGGGCCAGACGACGCTTGATTGCCCCTGTGCTGCTGACGTTGCTGAACCTGGTCGGCGCAGCCAGCGTCGCCGTCTTCTCCCTGCGTCGCTGGCGCGCCGTAAAACCTTAGCCGTTGCACAATCAACGACTTGCCTGATGACTTTGGACAGGATTTACGCAATGAAAAAACTTCATAAGACCTTTTCCAATCTTGAAAATCCTGTTAATCCTGTCAAAAAACAAAGCGTGTAACTGCCACACTCATTTTCAGGAGATGACGACCGATGAAATTCACCGGATCCGACCGCATCGAGCGTGACGCGCTGGGCGAAGTTCGCGTCCCGGCGGATGCGTTGTGGGGCGCGCAAACGCAGCGCGCCGTCGAAAACTTCACCCTCTCTGACCAACGTTTGGGACGGCGTTTCATCGCTGCTCTGGGCCAGGTCAAAGACGCTTGCGCGCGCGCTAACGTGGACCTGGGGCGGCTTGATCCGCGTCCGGGGAACGCCATCATTCGCGCCTGCGCCGAGGTTATCGCTGGCGACCTCGACGCGCATTTCCCCATTGACGTATTCCAGACCGGCTCCGGCACCTCCACCAATATGAATGCCAATGAAGTGATCGCCAACCGCGCCATCCAGCTTCTTGGCGGGGAAGTGGGCAGCAAGTCGCCGGTCCACCCCAACGACCATGTCAACATGAGCCAGTCCAGCAACGACGTGATCCCCACCGTGATCCACGTGGCGGCGACGCTGGCGCTGCGCGACGATCACATCCCGGCGCTGGCGCATCTGCACGCGGCGCTGACCGCCAAAGCCGTAGCGTTCGACGCTGTCGTCAAGACCGGGCGCACGCACTTGCAGGACGCGACGCCCATCCGCCTGGGGCAGGTCTTCGGCGGATATGCGGCGCAGGTTGAACTTTCGCTGGACCGGGCGCGCCGCGCGGTAGAGGCGCTGCGCGCGCTGCCGCTGGGTGGCACCGCTGTCGGCACCGGCATCAACTGCCCGGCGGGTTTTGTGGAGCGCGCGCTGGCGCACCTTAACGCCGCGTTAGCGACAGATTTCGTGGAAGCGCGCAACCACGCGGAAGCCAACGCTGCCCGCGATGCGCTGGTGGAAGCCTCCGGCGCGCTCAAGACGATTGCGGTGAGCCTGCACAAAATCGCCAACGACATCCGCTGGCTGGCTTCCGGGCCGCGCAATGGCCTGGGTGAACTGCATTTGCCCGCCGTGCAGCCCGGTTCGTCTATTATGCCGGGCAAGGTCAACCCGGTGATTCCAGAAGCGGTGATCATGGCCTGCGCGCAGGTCATCGGCTACGATACGGCGATCACGCTGGGTGGCCTGGGCGGTTACTTCGAGCTGAACCTGATGATGCCGCTCATCGCTCACAACATCCTCGCCGCCATCGCCCTGCTGGCCAACGCCGCGCGCGTCTTCACCGATCGTTGCATCGCTGGCCTCGACGCCGACGCCGACCGTTGCCGTGAAACCGTCGAGCGCAACCTGGCATTGGCGACAGCGTTAGCGCCAGTCATCGGCTATGACAAAGCTGCTGCCATCGCCCAGGCCGCGCAATCTACCGGCCAAACCGTCCGCCAGATTGCCCTGGCTTGGGATGTGTTGCCGGAGGAGACGTTGACCGCTTTACTTGACCCTTACCGAATGACTGAGCCGAATGGTGAATGACAGATTGCTGATTGCTGAAAACTGATAACTATTCCAGGAGGTCATATATGCGTAGAATTGCTGTTTTGACAAGTGGCGGCGATGGCCCGGCGCTCAATGCGTGCATCCGTGCGGTCACGCGCGAGGCGCTGGGGCGCGGCGCGAAGGTTTTTGGCGTGCGTTGGGGCTACCGAGGCCTGATCAACGGGGAAATTGATGAATTAACCAGTCGGGACGTGGGGGGCATCCTGGCGCGCGGCGGGACGTTTTTGGGGACAGCGCGCTGCCCGGAGTTCAAGGAGCTTCAGGTGCGCCGCACTGCGCTTCGCCAGATGAACCAGTTCGGCATTGAAGGGCTGGTGGTGATCGGCGGCAATGGCTCGTTGGCGGGCGCGCTGGCCTTGCACGAGATGGGCTTCCCCACATTCGGCGTCCCTGCATCTATTGACAACGACGTCAACGGTACGGATATGGCCGTCGGTGTGGATACGACGCTGAACACGATTCTGGACGCCATTGATCGCATCAAAGACACGGCGGCCTCACACCAACGCGCCTTTTTGATTGAGGTGATGGGGCGTGACTGCGGTTATCTGGCCCTGGCGAGCGGCCTGGCCGGGGGCGCGGAAATGATTCTGGTCCCCGAACACGAAGGCCCGCCACTTGAGAAAATCGCCGATACCGTTGTAGAAGCGTACACGCGGGGGAAGTCGCACTGTATTTTGGTGATTGCGGAGGGGTGGAAGCCCGGGACGCAGGCCGTCGCTGAATATCTGACCGCGCGCAAGGACGAGTTGGGCTTCGATGTGCGCGTGACCGTCTTAGGACACGTGCAGCGCGGCGGGCGGCCTTCCGCGTATGACCGTCTCCTGGCGACGCGGATGGGCGCGTATGCCGCCGAACATCTCATCAACGGCGAGAGTGGGATGATGGCGGCCATGCGCGGCAACGTGCTGGAATCCTTCCCCCTGGCAGAAGCGGTGCAAACGCTCAAGCCTTTGAATTTGACGCTGCTTGGCTTGTCCGATGTGATGGATTAACCGCGCCTGTGACGCTGTGGCCGGTCTATGACCGTGCCACAGCGTTGACGTGACTCAGGTATCGCGTCCTACAAGCTGTTCGGCCAGCGCATAGAGCGCCGCCTGCGCTTCTCCGACGCCCTGGGACTGTTCCAGGGCGTCGAGCGCCGCCCGGTGATGCGCGAGCGCCTGCGCTTGAACGTATTCCCGGCTGCCGGCAGCCTCGAGCAGCGCCAGCCCCTCGGCGATCTCCGCATCGCCAATGGCTGAAGCGCCTGTCACCAACGCTCGGAAGTCTGCGCTGTGCGCCATGCCGTGGAGGATAGGTAGCGTCTTCTTGCGGTTGCGCAGGTCGGAGCCAACAGGTTTTCCGGTCTGTTCAGGTTTTCCCCATAACCCCAACAGGTCGTCCTGCATCTGGAAGGCCATCCCCAGGCTCTCGCCGAATTCCCGCAAGGCGTCGATGCGCGCTGCCGGAGCGTTGGCGATCATCCCGCCGAGTTCGCAGGACAAGCCAAGCAGCACCGCCGTTTTGTTTCTAATCATCGCTATATAGGCTGCTTCGGCAATGTCTAGTTCGCTCTCGAAGGAGAGATCGAGGCATTGACCCTCGGTGATCTTGAGGATGGCCTCCGTGTACCGGGCAACGACGCGCACGATCAGCGCGGGCGGCAGGGACGTTGTTTGTAAATTCATCATGCTGCGGTAAGCGAGCGTGAATAGCGCATCGCCAGCATTGATGGCTTGCGGTTCGCCCCATACCGTCCATAGCGTTGGGCGTCCGCGGCGGGTGCGGTCGCGGTCTTCGATGTCATCGTGGATCAGCGTGAAGTTGTGGAGCAGCTCGATGGCTGCGGCGGCAGGAAGCGCCTCTCGCCAGTCGCAGACTGGCGGGACCCCGGCTTGCGCTTCGCACGCCAACAGCAGGAAGATGGGTCGCAGTCGCTTGCCGGCCTTATCCGTAATGGGCCGGAACGCCGTATCGGCCCAGCCGAGATGATAGCGTATCATCCCATATAGCAGCTCTGGCGATTTGTCGCCGACGACTTGCTGCATCATGGCCTCCAGAGCTGGCAGATATTGGGTGAAGGGATTCATCGTCACACCTCGCTTTTCACTAAAGGGGTTTGTTTGAGCTGCGCAATCGTTGGCGCGCCGGCTGCGAACATCGCAATCATCAGTTGGCGGCGGATGATTTCTAGCCGGTTGTAGAGCGCCTGGGACGACTCGGCGGCGGCCTGGAGCAGCGCCCCGGCCATCGTGGCGACGTCGGCGCCGAGGGCGAGTGCCTTGGCGACATCCAGCCCGGTTTGCAGGCCCCCGCTGGCGATCAGTGGAATATCGGGCGCGACAGCGCGCACCATCCGCAGGGACTGCGCGGTGGGGATGCCCCAATCTCGAAAGGCCGCGGCGACTTCGCGTTGTACGGCATCTTGCCCGCGGTGCATCTCGATCTGGCTCCAGGACGTCCCGCCGGCGCCAGAAACGTCCAACGCTGCGACGCCGGCGTTGATGAGCTGCCGCGCCGCGCGTTCCGACAACCCTGCGCCGACCTCCTTGACAATGACGGGGACCTCGAGCACGCGGCACACGGCCTCGATCCGCCGCAACAGCCCGCCGAAGCGCGTGTTTCCTTCGGGTTGTAACGCCTCCTGCAGGGGATTGAGGTGCAGGAACAGCCCATTGGCTTCGACGAGTTCCACGATGCGGCGGCAGTCATCGGGGCCGTATCCGTAGTTGAGTTGAACCGCGCCGAGATTTGCCAGCAGCAAAATATCGGGTGCATAGCGGCGAACCTGGAACGTTATCGCTGTCTCCGGCTCTTCCAGAAGTACCCGCATAGACCCTAATCCCATGCCGATGCCCGCCGCTTGGGCCGCTTCCGCCAATACCCGGTTGATGTCGCCTGTCCATTGCGTTCCACCGGTCATCGAAGCAATCAGCAATGGGAAGGTCAATCGGTGGCTCAAGAAATCGGCGGCAGTATCCACATCGGCAAGGTCACATTCAGGCACAGCCTGGTGGGTGAAGCGGAAATGTTCCAACCCCGTCGTCACCTGGTCAAAAGAAACATCTTCTTCCAGGTTGATGCGAACATGCTCGTCTTTGCGTAATCCCGTCTGCCGGTTGGACATTCACTTTACCTTTGTCTTGGTTGATAGCTGCGTGAAGAGCGCAACATTGGGTCACTATACCGTAAAGTCGCCGTGCGTCAATAACAGGCACGTTGGGATTCTTGACTTTTGCTATGCAAAGGATAAAATACGGTGACGATGTAAAAAAGCGCATTCATCATCCGTTAAATTGATAATCTTGAGGAGGTAGCTGCCATGAGTGAAGTTTTCGACCGTGTTAAGAAAATTATCGTTGAGATTTTAGCGACCGATCCGGACAAGGTCATACCGGAGGCCAGTTTCCGGGACGATTTGGGCGCTGATTCGCTGGACCTGGTGGAATTGATTATGGCTTTTGAAGACGAATTCGGTGGGCGTATTTCGGACGACGATGCGCGCAGCATCACCACCGTTCAGGCTGCCGTGAACTACGTCGAGAGGCGGATGGCAGTCGGCCAGTAATTGCTGTTTTGTCTCCTGTGAAGGCCACCGGAAGACGGTGGCCTTTTATTATGCGTATCGGTTTAATTGCAGACACCCACATCCCCTATCGGGCGGCTGAAATTCCTGCGCCAGTCTTAGACGCATTGCTGGGCGTTGATCTCATCCTTCACGCTGGGGATGTTGATGAACCCTGGGCGTTGGAGGTTTTGCGCCAGTTGGCGCCGGTGTACGCTGTTCGGGGCAACTACCACTTTTTTGATCGTTCCGCTGGCGGCGCGTCGCTGCCGGAAACCGTTGAACTTGATATAGCCGGATTCCATATCGGGCTGATCCACGGCCACAAGATGGGATTAACCACCTGGTTCTGGAAAGTCTATATGCTGCTACAGAACATGATGGGGCGGTGGACGCTGCCGGCCTATGACCGTGCGCTCGCGCGCGCCCTGGTGCGCCGGTTTCCCTGTGCCGACATTATCGTCTTTGGTCACACGCATCGTTTCTATCAAGCATACTGGGGAAAAACACTGCTGATCAATCCCGGCGCAGCGCTACCCACGGCGTACTTCAATGCCCCTAACATCCCATCGCTGGCGCATCTGATTTTAGAGTCGGGCAAACCGCCAGAAGTCATCGAAATCCGCATCCAAATACCTTGAAGTCAGGATAATCTCCTTTTACTTTGCGCGCCCGTGTTAGCAACTCGTTAAAAAGGAGAAAAATCTATATAAAAATCCTTGACTCGGATGGTTAGCTGTGTTATAATTTCAATGTTGGCGGGTCATCGGAGGGACCCGTGCGATGATAAAGGTCAACCTATCCGAATTTATTCATGCCAAGCCCGGCGGCCATGAGACGGTCGCTTTTGATACAGGCAACATCGTCATCCACGACCTCGACCTGAGGTATCTGAAAGGTAAACTCCACTTCACTCGCGTAGCTTATGGAATCCTGGTTGAGGGCACACTCGATGCCGAAGTTAAAACCGAATGTACCCGCTGCCTGACGCCCTTTTACGCGCCGGTTGTGATTGAGTTAGATGACACGATTAGCCTTCCCGGAGCAGACTTAACCCCAGAACGTCCTGTACGTGTTGCCGAGGATGGCTGGACTGACTTAGCGCCGCTGGTCAGTGAGTATGCTTGGCTTGGATTACCCGTTAATCCGATTTGCTCTCCGAAGTGTAAAGGAATCTGCCCTAACTGTGGTGGAAATATCAACCTGGGTGAATGTACGTGTGATAACACGGCGCCCATTGACCCCCGTTGGGCAGTGCTGCGTACCTTGGTCGAACCAACCGAAAAACCTTGACGAATTCGTGAGGTGTATTTCGGTCAACAAACTTGGGTCACCCATATTTTAGGAACTCAAGGAGGCTTATGAACGTCGTTAATGATCTTTTGGAAAAAGCTGCGACGCAGGGGTATCTTGCCATTGAAGATGTATTGGAAGCTCTCGGTTCAGTGGATAGAGAAGAACCACTGGACGCGGTCATGGGAGAATTACGGGAAGCCGGGATTGAGATTGAGGCCGTCGAAGACGATGAGGCCGATGACGATGTTGATATTATAGATGAAGAAGAACCTTCACTTGACGATATTGCCAACGAGGAAATTGAAGCCTGGGACGGCGATATGTACGACCTCGACGGGATCGGGGTGGATGACACAGTGGCGCTCTACCTGCGGGAAATGGCCCGCGTGCCGTTGCTCTCCAACGACGAAGAGGTGACTTTAGCCAAAAAGATCGAAGAAGGCCGCGCGGCTAAAGTGACGTTGCAGAATAACGGGCACCATACGGCTGATGAGCAGGTGTGTCTGGAAGAGGTCTTGCACGAAGGCGTGGATGCGCGCGACCATTTGATCCGCGCCAACACCCGCCTCGTCGTCAGCATCGCCAAGAAGTACATCGGGCGCGGCGTGCCGTTCCTGGACTTGATCCAGGAGGGCAACCTGGGCCTGATGAAGGCCGTCGAAAAGTTCGAGTACCAACGCGGCTATCGCTTCAGCACCTATGCGACGTGGTGGATTCGTCAGACCATCACCCGCGCGATTGCCGATCAGGGGCGCACCATCCGCGTGCCGGTTCACATGAGCGACCGCATCCGTCGCCTGTACCGCCGGGCGCAGGAGATCGAGCAGGAACGTGGCACCCGTCCCACGCCGGAGGAACTGGCGGAGGAGATGGGGCTTGAACCGCGCAAAGTGCAGTGGATGATGCGCGTCTCCTGGCAGCCCTTGAGCCTGGAGCGTCCCGTCGGCGAAGACGACGACAGCGAACTGAGCAACTTCATCGAAGACGACCACACCCCTACGCCGCCCGACACCGCCTATCAAGGGATGCTGCGCGACCGGATCGAAGAGGTTCTGACCACACTCAGTCCCCGCGAAGTGCGTATTTTACGCATGCGCTTTGGGCTGTACAATGGCCGGAGCTACACCCTGGAAGAGGTTGGGCAGAAGTTTGGCCTGACCCGCGAGCGTATCCGCCAAATTGAGGGTCAGGCGTTGCGCCGGCTGCGCCATCCCAGCCGCAGCCGCGATTTACGGGATTACTTACGATGACCGTTTGTGCTGTTGGCGTGATGATGATGCGTTGCGCGCCGTGGCGCTGGGGAAGCGAGGCTCCCTAAGCGCCAACGGTCCGTGACGCACGGAACACGGCAAAAACCCCGCCAGCCTCGCTGGCGGGTTTTCTTATTTCTATCTTCAGTTATACTTTCATTATTGTGACAGGAGGAGAATCATGAACGACAAAAAGAAAGTCCTTGTTTCCATCGCCTGGCCCTATGCCAACGGCGATCTGCACGTCGGCCACATCGCCGGCGCTTACCTGCCCGCCGATATATACGCTCGTTATCATCGCCTGGCCGGCAACGACGTTTTGGTAGTCTCCGGCTCAGACTCGCACGGCACCCCCATCACCGTGCGCGCCGATCAGGAAGGTGTCAGTCCGCGCGAAATTTACGAGCGTTATCATAAACGTTTCCTCGAGACGCAACGCGACATCGGCATTTCCTACAACCTGTTTACGCACACCGATACGCCCAATCACCATCGCGTGTCGCAAGACATCTTCTTGGGATTGTTGCGCAACGGCTATCTGTACGTGGAAAAGCAGCAGCAGTATTACTCCGAAGTCTCGCAGCAATTCTTGCCTGATCGTTATGTCGAGGGGACGTGCCCGTACTGCGATTATCCTGAGGCACGGGGGGATCAATGCGACAACTGTGGGCGGCTTTTGGATGCGCTGGAACTCAAGAATCCGCGCAGCAAAATTGACGGCGCCACCCCGGTCATCCGCGAAACCGAGCACTTCTTCCTCGACCTGGAAAAGCTGGAGCCGCGCGTGCTGGACTACTTGCAAACCGGCAAAGAAGAATGGCGGCCCAACGTGCTCAAGTTCTCGCTCAACTACGTCAAGGGCGGACTCAAGGGCCGCCCCATCACCCGCGACATCGAGTGGGGCATCCCCGTGCCGCTCGACGGCTATGCGGGGAAGCGCCTGTACGTCTGGTTCGAAGCGGTGATCGGCTACCTCTCCGCCAGCATCGAGTGGTCCAGGCTGATCGGCGATTCCGATGCCTGGAAGGCGTGGTGGTACGATCCGCAGGCGTTGACGATATATTTCATCGGCAAGGACAACATCCCCTTTCACGCCATCATCTGGCCGGCAGAACTGATGGGGGTGGAGCGGTTGTACGAGGACGATCCAGCGAAACGCCTCAATCTGCCCTACGACGTGCCCGCCAACGAGTTCATGAACCTGTCGGGGGCGCAGTTCTCCAAGAGCCGGGGGCGGATGATCGCCGTGCCCGATTTGCTGCAACGCTACGACGCGGACGCCATCCGCTATTACGTCACCGTCGTGATGCCCGAAACCAGCGACAGCGACTTTTACTGGGATGACTTTGTGCAGCGGAACAACGGCGAACTGGTGGGCGTGTGGGGGAACCTGGCGCATCGTGTGCTCTCGTTCACCTACAAGCACTTCGGCGCTGTGCCCGAACCCGGCGAGCTGGCGGACGTGGACCGTGAGCTGTTGGCGAAGACCGAGGCCGCGTTTGACACGGTAGGCGCGCACCTGGCGGGACGGCGCTTCCGCGCGGCACTATCTGAAGCGATGAACCTGGCGCGCGAGGCCAACCGCTACCTGGAAGTCAAATCGCCGTGGGCGCAGATCAAGACGGATCGCGCGGCGAGTGCGACAAGCCTCTACATGGCGCTGCAAGCGATCAACGCGCTGAAAGTGTTGCTTGCGCCCTTCCTACCTTTCTCAGCGGAAAAGCTACACAAGACGCTCGGCTACGCAGATCAGCTTTTCGGCATCCAGTACATCGAAGAAGTCGAGGCTGAAGGCCAACACTATTCCGTGCTGCGCTACGACGAGAGCCTCGCGCGCGGTCGCTGGGCGTTTGAGACCCTGCCTGCCGGGCGCGTCCTCAGCCAACCCAGTCCACTGTTCAAGAAACTCGACGACAGCGTCATTGACGAAGAACTCGCCCGTCTGGGGAAATAGTCGCAGCCATTCACAGCAGGCACGATGAATCACGCAACACGTTTTACGTTTTACGTTTTACGTCCCGTTCTACCGTGCCTGCTCATTTTTGCCATTCTCGTCACTACCTTAGACACACAATCGCTCTGGTGGGATGAAGGCATCAGCCTGCACCTGGCGACGTCGCCGTGGACGGAGATTGTTGCGGATCGCGCGGCGAACATCCATCCGCCGCTGTACTTCTTTGCGCTCAAAGTGTGGGTAAGTCTGGCGGGCCGCGCGCCTTTCACCGCGCGCTATCTCTCCGCGTTGGCTGCGACGCTGCTCCCGGCAGTCGTCTATACTTTTATTCGCCGCCGGGTGGATCGGCGCACCGGACGCGCTGCGGCGCTGCTTGTGGCGCTGGCCCCGCCTTTCATCAACTACGGGCAAGAAGTGCGTGCTTACGCCTTTCTACCGCTGTTGGCGCTCGCGCTGCTGGCGCAGGTATGGCCTGCATCGTCGCCTAAAAAATCTGTGGCGGATCACCACCCACAAACCATGCTTGCGTCGGATTACAATCCGACGCTCCTGGCGTTGATCCAAACTGCCTTCGTCCTCACCCACTACGCCGGCGTGATCGCCGTCGCGTGGGCAAACCTCGCGCTGCTGCTGCGCCTCATTCGCGGCAAAGATCGCCGCATGTGGCGGCAGTGGTTGCTCAGCGTCACCCTCACCATGCTTCTAGCTGCGCCGTGGGCTGCGATAGTGCTGCTCGCGGGCGCGACGGGACTGAAGACCGAGGCTGGACTCGGCAATGTCCTCGCCGAACCGATCCCACTCACTTACCTGGCGCGGCTGCTGGGCATCTTCCACACCGTCGGCCTCCCCGAAGCGATGACGAATCCACTGCTGGCGCGTCCGTCGGTGTTGACGGGAATTCTGCTGCTCATCGCGTTCATTGGCTCGAATCGGAGAATTGGCAAATCAGCGAATTGGCGAATCAGCGAATCAGCGAATCAGCGAATTGGCGAATCAGCGAATCAGCAAATCAGCAAATCAGCGAACCGCTCGACCACTGCCAATCTATTCCTTGCCGTCTGGCTGCTTCCCATGCTGACCGCCGCGTTGATGTGGGTTTTCAGCCCGCAGGCGCATCCGCGTTATGGACTGCCCTTCGTAACGGGCGGCTGGCTGCTGGCGGCGGCGCTGACGACCGCGCGCGCTGTCCCGCGCTGGCTGCGTGGCGCGCTCCTCGCTGCTGTGCTGGTCACGTGTCTGCTTGGTCTGCGCGCCTATCTCACCGACCCGGCCTACGCGCGCAGCGACGTGCGCGGGGCGGCGGCTTTCATCCGCGCCAAAGCTCTTCCCGGCGACGTGGCGCTCGCGCCGTACACCGACTGGTCGCTGGCGCAGTACGATGTGGGCGCGGCGCGTTTGATCACACTGCCCTCTCCGGCGGACGACGACGCAGTGACAGCAACTTTGATCGGCGCGATACAGCCGCACTCTCACGTCTACCTGCTGGACTACCGGCGCAACGCGCTCGATCCGCGTGGACAGGTGCGCGCGAGCCTGGCGTGGGGCGGGTGGTTCGAGGCGCGTGACGAGTTCCACGGCGTCTTCGTCGAGCGGTACGCTATCTCCGCCGCGCCCGCGCTGCCCGCTTGCGCGCCGATCACGGCGGCTTGCGTGCAGGGACAGTCGCCGTGTCTAACCGGCGCGACATTTGCTCCCAATCCTGTGAGCGGCGCGGCGCTGCCGGTGATTTTGTGTTGGGATGGCACGCCTGCGCCAGGCCGTTACGCGGCGGCGCTGCGACTCTACGCACAGAGCGGCGCATTGGTGAGCGGCGTGGACACGCAGTTGTTGGATGCCGCGCTGCGCCCCACCGACCTGTGGTCCACCGGGCCGGTGACGACCTATCACCTTGTCCCCTTGCCCGCCGGCTTGCTGCCGCGCGCCTATCGCCTGGAAGTCGGTGTGTATCCTGTAGAAAATGCCGCCGCGCCGTTGTCGCTGCTGCGCGAAGGCGCGCCGCCGGTTCCGGCGCTCGTCCTGGGCCAGGTCACGCCCGCCGTCGCGCTCTGGGTGGATGACGCTCCCGCCTCGACAGCGATAGCAACGCTGCCCGGTTTGCGTCTGTACAGCGCGACGTTGCACAACGACGTTGTTTATCCGGGGCAATCCCTTTACGTTGTCTCGCGCTGGCAGGTGACGGCGGACGGCGTCAACACGTCAGGACTGCGGCTCGCGCTGCGGCAGGACGAACGCGAACTGGCGTCCGTGGCGCTGCTGGACAACTTGCCGTTATTACCGGAAGGCCGTCCACTGTTGGAGCATAGCGCGTTGACCGTCCCGGCGGACGCGGAGGATGGCGCAGCGGACGTGGTGGTGATCGCTGGCGACCGCCAGATCGAAGTCGGCGCGGTGACATTGCGCGTGGGCGAACACACCTTCGTTGCCCCGCCGGTCGCCTATCCCGTTAACGCGCGCGCCGGCGATGTCGCAACGCTGCTTGGGCTGGACATCAAACCAGGCCTCGCGCTGCGCTCCGGCGAACCGTTCACCGTCACATTGCTCTGGCGCGCCGAAGCCGGAGCCGCGGGCGCAGATCTTACCATCTTCACGCACCTCATTGGCGAAGACGGCAAGATCGTCGCACAGCACGACGGCAAGCCGGTGGGCGGGCTGCGTCCAACGGGCGGGTGGCTGGCCGGTGAAATCCTCGTGGATCCGCACGTTCTGACCTGGCAGCGCGAGTATGTTGGCCCGGCGACGCTGCGTCTGGGACTATACGACGCGACGACCGGCGCGCGGGTCTCGTGGGATGGCGGAGGGGACACCTTCACGCTCAACGAAATGCTGGAAGTTGGGGCGCCAGAGTGAATGTCAGTTGACACTTTCCCCATTCCTGCTAAAATCCACCCTATGAAAACACGTTCGATGCGCCATCATCATACGCCGCCGCCGCCCGATTCGGGAGGCGCGTTTTTGCGTATGGGTTAGCAGAACGCGCTGTCAGGGTCAATGCAAGCCCCCCGGATCAACCGGGGGGCTTTTTTTGTCAACGGCTTGTTTGTCAACGGATTGAACGGATTTTAACGGATGACGGATGCCAGCTTTTGACTTTCGACTTTGGACTTTTCAGGAGGAACTGATGCCCGAACGAACTGAAATTCGACTCTCTTTACCGAGCAAGGGTCGCCTGGCCGAGGATGCGGCGGCTTTTCTCGCGGCGTGCGGTTTGCATATCTACAAACCGAATCCACGTCAGTACGCGGCGACGATTCCGGCGCTGCCTAACGTCACCGTGCTGTTCCAACGCCCCACCGACATCGTCGTCAGCGTGCGCGACGGGAGCGTGGACTTCGGCATCACCGGCCTGGATGTGACCGCGGAGTATGGCGGCGCTAACGGTGAAGTACTGGTACTCCATGAAGCGCTCGGCTTTGGTGGCTGCCGTTTGGCGGTGGCCGTGCCCGAATCCTGGACGGACGTGACCACGCTGGCCGACCTGGCGGCGCATACTCGCGCGCTG
>Ga0208197_1000342_pt1 | contig 63036 bp, 48 predicted proteins | sample AD_JPNNA4_MetaG_FD_184444 | JGI IMG/M metagenome (GOLD analysis project Ga0208197, IMG submission 184444) | Active sludge microbial communities of municipal wastewater-treating anaerobic digesters from Japan - AD_JPNNA4_MetaG (SPAdes) (version 2) | ecosystem: Engineered > Bioreactor > Anaerobic...
CCTGCCTTACAAGCAGGGGGTCACTGGTTCAAATCCAGTAGTTCCCACAGCTTTAAAGAACAAGATATCAAGGAGTTACTACTAAAAGCGTGGTAACTCCTTTTTTTGTCCGCTGGTTTCTTGCAAGGTATTGGTCAGGATAGATGCATTTGTGCGACCATTTGTTTGAAACTAACTCCCATAACACCCTGTTAAGGCTGCTTTTGTTTCAGAAGTTTGTTGGCCCAGGGGATAAAGTGTTTAAAATTCGGAGCATCGGTATGGCCGCCGTCGTGTTGCCGCCAGGCCAGTTCGCCATCGAGCATTCCGGTATTCACGGGGGGCATTTTTTCAGTCATATAATTGTTTGAAATGCCCAGATCCCTGGCTCCCAGGAGTTTGTACACGGTTCCGGCGGCCACGGCGGCCATCCAGCTGCCCTTCTGGTCAAGCCATTTGGCATCTCCTTTTTCCGGAATGCCATAGCTGACGAATGCCAGCCGCGGGGCACAGAGCGCCAGCAGTTGGTGGGAATCTACGGGCAGGTCGCATCCGGTTTTTCTCCCGAAAGTGGCTTTTTCAGCGCCGTATTTCATATAGTTGCCGGCCATCCAGTAATATTCGCCGCCGGTAAGGCTTTCAACTGCCTCTCCGAAATTACGCCGGTGAAGGGTGAGGCCTCCCTTTCCCGAGGAACCGATCAATCCCATGGCAAAGCGGGGTTCAAAAGCCAGCGTTACCAGGGCTGCCTTGCCGTACCGGGAAACGCCTTCTATTCCCACCCTGGTGGCGTCGACCAGGGTATCAGTCTCCAGATAATCCAGTCCGCGCGCTGCTCCCCAGGCCCAGGCACGAAGGGCTCCCCAGTCATCGGGTTTGCGGGGTTGCCCCTTGTTAACCAGCCCGATGATTCCCCGGGTTATCCCGGTGCCATTGTCAGCTTGGATGGAATTGGGGTCTATGGTGGCATATCCCCATCCTGCAGCCAGCAATTGCTCAGTGGGGGAGGGCTCCCCCTGACCCCGGGGCGCGAACGGATTCGCCATGGATGCCCGGGTGATGGGCGTATAAGCTGGATAACGGTCTAAGATCTCCTTTATGGCCGGATCATGGGCGATCATCATCGCCCTGAAAGCGTCATTCAGCTTCTCCAAATCTTCGGAAGAAGGCTGGGCTGGTGCCGGAAAGGAGGGCCTTCCAAACATCATCAGCACAGGGACCGGTCCTTTGGCATTGGCAGGAACCACCAGCATCATGCTGATCTCCACGTCGATCAGCGGATATGCACTGTTGTCGACACGCCCCACCAACTGTTTGGCAATCACAGGAGTCCACCCGACAAACTCGCGGTCGGTGATTTTTACCGTCCAGGTTACTTCGGGTATCCTGTCAGGAAGCCGTCCGTAAACTTCCCTTTCAAAATCTTCCAGAATCTCGGGCCTCCGCTCTTTCCACCAAATCTCCGGCGTTGTAACCTTCTTCCCTTTCTTTGTTTTGAGCAGATCGGGAAGCTCCGGACAGGGATTTGCCACTGTTTCGTCGTAATTGGCATGGTCGGGGTCCGATTCATTGCCGCTGGGTCCCGGCCGCAGTTCGGTGATGCCTAATTGTTTCATCATATCCTCATGATCCTGCGCTGCTGTGAAGGTGACCAGCGGGGGAATGTCACCGGCTCCTGATTTCTTTTCCTGTGCTTTTCCCCCTAAAACAAGGAGAGCTGTCAAAATTACGAGCAATATCCGTTTCATATGTTTACTATGTTAGGTAATCATTCATCAATCCGGTTTGTGCGGTGATTAACAAAATTAATGCTTTTCTTGTGAAACCTTATGTTTCTCAAACAAATGATGTATTTCCCCGCACCGGTCACAGCACTTCCGCCACCACGAAGTTGCTTCCGCCGACAAAAATAAGGTCGTCGCTGCCGGCAGCTTCCCTGGCAGCCCTGAAAGCATCCGCGACTTTCGGATAGACGTCTCCCTCCAGCCCGAAGGAGGATGCCTTCTCTTTCAGAATTGCAGCATCGAGGGCCCGGGGAATGTCAGCCCGGGTAAAATAATAGCAGGCATCTCCGGGGAGAAGGTCCAGAATGGAGGAGGCATCCTTGTCGGAAACAATGCCTAGAACAACATGGAGCTGCCGGCAGGGTGTCTGCCGCAACTGTTGAATTACTTGCCTGATCCCCTCCTCGTTGTGGGCAGTATCGAAAATTACCATGGGATGATGCCCGGCCACCTGCCACCGGCCTTGTAGTCCGGTGAGTTGCATGACATTTTCCAATCCCCGGTAAACATCACGGTCAGCGATTTTCCATCCCTTTTCACGCAGAAGATCAACGGTTTTCAAAACAGCCGGAATGTTAAAACGCTGGTAAATCCCGGCGAGATCGGTGCGTAAACCGGGATAACGCATATTCCCCCGGTGGCGGAAATTGAAAACCTGTTTTCCGGAAGTATCCATCATGCTATATTCCGCGGTAAACTCCTCTCCTGCGAAAGAGAGGTCCGCGTTGCATTCTTTTGCCCGTTTCAGAAAAACGGATTCCGTTTCCGGTTGACGCTGGCTGATCACCACCGGAATTCCGGGTTTGATGATTCCTGCCTTTTCGGCAGCAATTTCTTCAAGGGAATTCCCGAGCAGCGTGGTGTGGTCAAAGCTGATGTTGGTGATAATGCTAACCCCGGGGGTAATGATGTTGGTGGAATCCAGCCTTCCGCCCAGCCCCACCTCCACGACGGCAACATCGACCTTTCTCCTGAAGAAATAGTCAAAGGCCAGGGCTGCCGTCAATTCGAAAAAGGAGGGTGCTATGCCGGCAGTTTCATTCCTTTTCTGAAAGAGCTTCACCTGCCTGATCACTTCTGATCTGGAGATCATCTTCCCGTTGATCCGGATCCTTTCCCTGAAATCGACCAGATGAGGAGATGTGTAAAGGCCGGTCCTGTACCCTGCCGACTGCAGTACGGCGGCAAGCATGTGCGATACCGATCCCTTGCCGTTGGTGCCGCCCACATGAAGGGTGGAGAAATTTTTGTGGGGATGACCGTACATCTCATCCAGAAGAAGCGTATTCCCGAGCGAATGTTTATAAGCCGCCGGTCCGGTACGCTGAAACATGGGCAACCGGTTGTACAAATAGTCCAGGGTGGCCTGATATTGCTCCATTCTGAAAACTTATTAACCGGTGCAAGTTTATTAAATAATGAGAAACAGGGAAAAATATGCGGCTTAAATATTTATTTTTACCAAAATCAAAATTCAGGGAGATGCCGCGTAAGAAGATTGTTAGTAAAATTTTTGTTCTGGATACCAATGTGATTCTCCATGATCATACGTGTATCTATCAGTTTGAGGAGAATGACATTGTTCTTCCCATTGTTGTGTTGGAAGAACTTGACAAATTCAAAAGGGGGAATGACCTGATCAATTATCAGGCCCGTGAATTTGCGAGGTTGCTGGATGAGATTGTAGGGGATGAACTTTTCAACGGCGGGAAACCATTGGGTCCCAATTTGGGAAAACTCCGGATTGAGACGGGAAAACCCTATTCTGAAGAACTCAAAAATTCCTTTCGTGAGGATATTCCCGATCACCAGATCCTGGCCATTGCGGAATATACTGCCAAACAACATCCTGGCCGGAAAACGATTCTGGTGAGCAAAGACATCAACCTGCGGATGAAAGCAAAATCGCTCGGCATTCAGGCGGAGGATTACAAGTCGGGCCAGGTGCGCGATATCAATGTTCTGGAGAAGAATGTGGTTGTATTTGATAATTTCAGCAATGAGCTTATCGATAAATTGTACCACGACGGTTATTTCAACGCTTCGGAAGCCGAATGGAAATATAAGGCCGAAGCCAACGAATGTTTCATCCTGAAGGGGGGGAATTCGAGTGTGCTGGCGCGGTATGATGCTTCTGACAAGATGATCAGGCGGCTGGAAAAAAAGACGGTTTACGGGATCAAACCCCGGAATGCGGAACAGACTTTCAGCATTGATGTTCTGATGGATCCCGAGATTAAGCTGGTTGCGCTCACCGGCAAGGCGGGAACGGGGAAAACCCTGCTTGCCCTGGCGGCGGCCCTGGAGCAGCACAAACAGTTTGAACAGGTTTTGCTTGCACGCCCCATCGTCGCTTTGAGCAACCGTGACCTGGGATTTCTCCCCGGAGACGCCATGGAAAAGATCAACCCTTACATGCAGCCGCTGTATGATAACCTGGGAGTCATCAAACATGTTTTCAACCCCAGAAGCACGGAATACCAGAAAATAGAAGAGTTGCAGAAAGAGGACCGGTTGGTGATCACCCCCCTGGCTTACATCAGGGGACGAAGCCTATCAAACGTCTATTTCATCATCGACGAGGCGCAGAACCTCACCCCTCATGAAGTCAAAACCATCATTACCCGTGCCGGAGAAGGAACCAAAATGGTGTTCACCGGTGACCTTCAGCAAATCGACTCCCCGTACCTTGACATCAGGTCGAACGGACTCTCCTACCTCACTGAAAGGATGAAGGGACAAGAGATTTTCGCACATATCAACCTGCTGAAAGGGGAGCGCAGCTTTCTGGCCGAACTGGCCAGCAACCTTCTCTGACAGGATGAACCGGGATGGATTACACAGGTAAAAAGGCTGCATTTCAAACGCTGGGCTGCAAACTCAATTTTTCTGAAACTTCATCCATTGCGGCTTCTCTGACGGAGGCCGGTTTTACGCGTGTGGGCTTTGAAGAGAAGGCCGACTTGTATGTGATCAACACCTGTTCGGTTACCAATGCCGGTGAAAAAAGCAGCCGAAATGCCATCCGCCGGGCTTTACGCCTGAATCCTGAAGCCTTCGTCGTGGTCATCGGATGCTATGCCCAACTCTCTGCATCGGAAATCAGTCACATCGAAGGTGTCGACCTGATCCTGGGTTCGCAGGAGAAATTCCGGATTCATTCCTGGCTGGGAAGGATGGAAAAGAAAGCCATCCCTGAAATCCATACCACCCGGCTTCCCGGAATCAGAGAGTATTATCCCGCCTTCAGCCGGGGGGACCGTACCCGCAGTTTTCTGAAAATCCAGGATGGCTGCGACTATTTCTGCACGTTCTGCACCATCCCGTATGCCCGCGGGCGCAGCCGTAACGGCACTGTACGGTCGGTAACGGAAGAAGCCCTCAAAGCGGTAGATTGCGGGTTTAAGGAGATCGTCCTCACCGGAGTCAATATCGGCGATTTCGGCAGATCCACCGGAGAAAATTTCACGGACTTGCTGGGTGCCCTGGAAAAAGTACCGGGTTTGCACCGGCTCAGGATGGGATCGGTAGAGCCCAACCTCCTTACCGACGAAATCATCGCCATGACCGCTGCCTCCCGGGTCATCATGCCTCATTTCCACATGCCCCTTCAGGCAGGATCCGATTCCGTACTCAAACTCATGCGCCGGAAATATAACACGGAACTGTTCGCATCGCGCGTGGCCAAAATCAGGGAGATGCTCCCCGCGGCATTTGTCGGGGTAGATGTTATCGCAGGCACTAACGGCGAATCACCCGAATTCTTCAGGGAATCCTATGATTTTCTGAACCGGCTGGAAATATCGCAGTTACATGCATTTCCCTATTCCGAAAGAAGCGGTACAAAAGCCCTGGAAATTCCGGGGAAAGTGCCCGTTTCAGAAAGAAAAACCAGAACTCAGCAATATATCAACCTGTCGGAGAAGAAATTACATTCTTTTTATGAAAAGAACCTGGGATCCACAGAATATGTGCTGTTTGAAGAAAAAAACAACAGGGGTTACCTGTCAGGCTTTACCGGAAATTACATCCGGACGGAGGTGCCCTTCCGGCCCGGCATGATCAATGAACTGGAAGAAGTGAGGCTGACGGGTTTTTCCCCTGACGGAAACATGCTGGGGGAGTGGACGCACTAAATTGAGGTTAAGGTTAAGATTAAGATTAACAAATTATACTATGGATTATCAGGAAATTTGCAATCGGATGATTGAAGTTGCCCGGGAAGCGGGAAATTTCATACGAAACGAGCGTAAAACGCTAACCTTAAGTGACGTGGAAACCAAGAGTCCCGCGAGTTTTGTGACCTATGTAGACAAAACTTCGGAGCGGATGATCGTGGAGGCGCTGCACCGCCTCATCCCCTCGGCGGGTTTTGTCACGGAAGAGGGAACCGCCGGTGAGCACGGCGAAAACCTGATGTGGATAATCGATCCCCTCGACGGTACCACCAATTATATCCATGGCATCTATCCCTGTTCGGTAAGCATCGGATTGTCGGAAGGGGGGACGATGGTGGCAGGGGTGGTTTATGAACTGGGGCAGGATGAGATGTTCTACGCCACTTCAGGGGGCGGGGCTTTCCTGAACGGGAAAGCCATCCGGGTTGCCCAATCACGCCATTCCGTAGATACCCTGATTGGGACCGGTTTCCCTTATTATGATTTTGAGCGTATTGATCACTATATAGGAGCGTTGAAGGAGTTGATGAGGACTACCAGAGGGTTACGACGGATGGGGTCGGCGGCCGTTGATCTGTGCTACGTGGCTTCCGGCAGGTTTGACGCCTTTTTTGAGCACGCCTTGCATGCCTGGGATGTGGCTGCCGGAGCCCTGATCCTCCGGGAAGCGGGGGGAAAAGTCACCGACTTCAACGGCGGAAGCAATTGGCTCTTCGGGGGAGAAATCATCGGCGCCAGTGAAAACTACTTTCCGGAGTTTTACGGGATTGTTAACCGCTATTTAGGGAAGAGGCTCCCCTGAAAAATAATTCCGGAAGAGTTCCTTCCGGTTCCCGGGAGGAAGAAATCCCGGAATTGAGCTTCCTGAGGTTATTCTTCCTTTTTATGGCACACCCTGGAGGCACTTCATGGGACTTTCCGGGGAACATCCGGTACTTGATGAAGAAAAGGCGTTATGTTCCGAAATTAAATACCTTTGTTAAAACCTTTTCAGAATAGGGATGTTTATTGAAAAAATCAAAACAACGGAAATATGAATTATGATGTATTGGTGATTGGGAGCGGGCCGGGCGGATACGTGGCTGCGATCAGGGCTGCCCAACTGGGATTCAGCGTGGGTGTTGTGGAAAAGGAAAATTTAGGGGGTGTCTGCCTCAACTGGGGATGTATCCCGACAAAGTCGCTGTTGAAAAGTGCTCAGGCTTACCATTATGCACTTCATGCCGCCGAATACGGGGTCTCCATTGCAGGAGAGGTGAAACCTGACTTTGATGCCATGGTGAAACGGAGCCGCGGCGTCGCTGACGCTATGAGCAAAGGGATACAATTTCTCTTTAAGAAGAACAAGATCGAGACGATCGCCGGATTTGGCAAACTGGCCGGACAAGGAAAGGTGGAGGTGACCGATGATGCCGGAAACAAAACCCTCCTTTCCTCCAAACATATCATTCTGGCCACAGGTGCACGCACGCGGCAGCTCCCTAACCTTCCCCTCGACTATGTGAAGGTGTTCGGTTACCGGAAAGCCATGACCCTTCCCAAACAACCCAAATCGATGGTGGTGGTGGGTTCGGGCGCCATTGGCAGTGAATTCGCTTACTTTTACCAGTCCATCGGCACACAGGTCACCCTGGTGGAGTTTCTTCCCAACATTGTCCCCCTCGAAGATGAGGAAGTATCCAAACAGCTTGAACGTTCTTTCAAGAAGATGGGGATGAAAGTGTTGACCAACTCCACGGTCGAAAAAGCCGACACCTCGGGTGACCTCTGCAAGGTGACCATCAAAACCAAAAAGGGCGAAGTAATGGTTGATGCGGAAGTGGTTTTGTCAGCCGTAGGGATTACACCCAATACTGAAGGGATCGGTCTGGAAGAAACGGGTGTTGTTGTGGAGAACGGCCGTATTAAAGTCGATGAATTCTACCAGACCAATGTGGAAGGGATTTATGCCATCGGCGACATCATCGCCACACCGGCGCTTGCGCATGTCGCTTCTGCCGAAGGGATTGCCTGTGTTGAAAATATCGCCGGACTGAATCCAGCCCCCATCGACTATAAAAATATTCCCGGATGTACGTATACCCATCCCGAAATTTCATCGGTCGGAATGACGGAAGCCAAAGCCCAAGAGGCGGGGTATGAGGTGAAGGTCGGGAAATTCCCGTTTTCGGCCAGCGGAAAGGCAAGCGCAGCCGGACAAAAGGAGGGGTTTGTGAAGCTGGTCTTCGATGCAAAATATGGCGAATTGCTGGGAGCCCACATGATTGGTGGCAATGTTACTGAAATGATCGCCGAACTGGTGGTAGCCAAAAAACTGGAAATCACCGGACATGAACTGATCAAAGCGATCCACCCGCATCCTACCATGAGTGAAGCCATCATGGAAGCAGCGGCAGCGGCATATGGGGAAGTGATACATATATAGAGGATCAGAATGACAGAGGAATAGGATGCCGAAGCCGGCCTCAAACAGGGAATCGCGGCACCTTGGTTCAATGGCCTTCCCGATGTTGCCGTTTTCTATTCCCGGCACAGCGGTATGGTCAAATTCATTTTTTCCGATTACCGCAATCACATTACGGGCGATATCCATCTGTAACGGAGTTTCAGCCTCTGATTGATGGGTGATTTTTGAATTTTTACAGAATTTGTTTGAAAATTTTATAATCTATTGAAAATCAACAGAGATGTTTTGAAGTGTCATATTTAATTTTACTTTTGTACCGTTTTTAAAATTAAAAAAAGTCAACTATGAAGAAAACTTTTCTTGTGATAATGATGGTTGTCGCTTTTGTGCTGACAACATTTGCAGGAGGCATCCTGACCAACACAAACCAGAGCGCCCAGTTCGTGCGCATGCTGAGCCGGAATGCATCGACCCAGATCGATGCGGTCTATTTCAACCCCGCCGGGGTAATGCAACTTGAAAATGGATTTCATATCGCACTTCACAATCAAACCATTTCGCAGACCAGGACCATTCTTACCGGAGCTCCGCTGAATAACAAAGAGTTTATCGGCGATGTAAAGGCGCCTCTTTTCCCTTCGGCATTTGCAGTTTATAAAGTCGACAACCTGGCATTTTCGCTTGGCTTCGGTCCTAATGGCGGAGGAGGTTCCGCTGATTATAAAACCGGTTTGCCATCTTTTGAAGGGATGGTGGCAAATAAGCTGTCAGACTTGAAGCCAGAGGGATATGATGTGGATATTGCCTTTAAAGGACAGTCGGTTTTCTGGGGATTGCAGGCGGGCGTCAGCGCCAAGTTAGGTGATGTGTTCTCTGGTTACTTGGGTGTTCGTTACCTCCCTTCTAAAAATACCTATACGGGGCATATCAAGGACATCAGTGTTGTGGTGGGCGGACAGAAAATACTTGCCTTCGATTACCTTACTGCCTTGTCGTCAGCTGCATCAGGTGCCGCTGCCAGTGTTCAGCCGTTGATCACCATGGGGGGTGGAGCCTTAACGATTCCCCAGGCGCATAGTTTGGGCTATATCAAAACGGGTGATAAGGATTTGTTACTCGGAGGACTTATTGCGCTGGGTGTGCCCGCTGCCCAGGCGAATGCAATGAATATCAATCAGGTACAGGCTGCCTTTACCGACGGTGCGGCTTTCCTGGATCAAAGCGCTCAGGGAACCAAAGACGTGATGGTGGATGTGACAGCCACGGGTGCCGGGTGGACACCGATTGTCGGTATCAACATCAACCCGTCCGAAGAATTGAATATCGGTCTGAAATACGAACACAAAACGGCATTGGTGCTTACCAACGAAACCAGGGAAGGTGACGGTTTCAGCGATGCCGGAATGGCTTTCCTGAAAAACAACCAGAAAGTAAGCAGCGACCTGCCCGGAATTGTTACTGCCGGCCTCGATTACAAAGTCACCGACAGATTCCTGACCTCCCTCTCCTTTAATACCTACCTCGACAAGGGAGTCGACTGGGGGAGTAATATCTATGGCGAAAAACGCGATATCGATAAAAACTCCTGGGAACTGGCTTTGGGTCTGCAGTATCATTTGTTCGACAACTTTGCCCTCAGCATCGGCGGAATGCAGTCGACAACGGGTGTCAGCCAGCAGTACCAGAGCGATTTCAGTTACAGCAACACCTCCAATACCGGTTCTTTCGGATTCCAGTGGAATATTAGCGAAAGTCTTACTTTTGACGCAGGTGTCCTGTACACGGTTTACAAAGATTACGACAAGGCATTTAAAGGATACAAAGAAACCTATGACAAGGAAAATTTTGTCTTTGGCTTTGGGTTGGCCTATTCTATTTTCAAATAACCATACCGCAGACGGGTATTTGTTCCAGGGGCAGGAAATGGATCATTCTTGTTGACCCGGGGACGAATCCATCAGGTGAAAAAGCCGTTCCGGAAGGGGCGGTTTTTTCACTTTGTCCCACCTATCGCAGGGGAGATTCCTTCCCTTCAAGGCCGGCAGAGAGCCTGCGGGAAAGCTGAACTGCGCATCGTCAGGTCTTTTAGGAAATTTGCGTCTTTCTGGCTTCTCGGTGATTTGTTCCTGGGTTCCTTCGCAGTGAATCGTTCCTGGGTTCCTTCGAGGTAAAAGGAATTATTCCAGGCAATAGACCTCGCTGGCGTCGTGGCGGCTGGTCAGCAGGACACGGGTCCTGTGGTGAAGCGGTTCAAAGGCCTCAAAGGCTTTGGCCGGGGTGTTGTTCTCCTGCGACAGGTGGCTCAGAAATATGCATTCCAGATGGGGATTCCACTCCCCGAGTATCAGTTCCACCGACTGACGGTTGGAGAGGTGACCTACCGAAGAGGCCACCCGCTGTTTCAATGGCCAGGGATAAGAGCCTTCCCACAACATCTTTTCGTCGTAATTGCTCTCAATAAATACGGCATGACAGGTTTTTAAGGCACTCCTGACCCTGTCGCAGGGTTCCCCGATATCTGTGAATACCCCGGTGGTTCTGCCTTCACATGAAACCAGAAAAGAACAGGGCTGCACGGCATCGTGATTCTTCAGAAAGGTGTGGACTTCCAGGGAGCCGACGGTCACCGATTCCCCGGCGGTAAAAAACCTGACGTAAGGGGGCTTGAAATAGGGGGGAAGGGAATACCAGGTCTCCTTCGGCATCCAGATGTTGACGCCCAGCCTTTTGCTGAGTACCTGAATCCCCCTCGAATGATCGGTATGTTCATGGGAAAGGAAGACCGCCCTGATTTTTGACGGATCCAGCCCGCGACTTTTCATACGCAGCAACAGCTGCTTCGTTGTAATGCCGGCATCGATCAGCACGGCATCATGCCGGTTTCCGATGTAGTAACTGTTCCCGTTACTTCCCGAAGCCAGGGCGCAAATCTCCGTCATGGTGGGTTTCTTATTTTACCAGTTTTGAGATTTCCCGGAATTCAGGAGCGGCAGAACTGCGGGTTAGCTCGAACAGGATGGACTCGGCGGAAGTCATCATGATCCCTTCGTGACGGAAACGTTCCCTGGCAAGTCCGGCGCTGTTCTCTGTCCGTGATGTCACCGCATCCATCACCACGATGGGGTGCATTCCGGCACCTTTCAGGTCAACGGCTGTCTGAAGCACACAAACGTGGGATTCAATCCCGCAGAGGATGACGTTTTCAATCCCGGAAGCGTACAAATGCTGCATCACCGAGGGTTCATCGCAACAGCTGAATTTCCGTTTCTCGGTATAATGAAAATCGGGGATACAAATCCTGATTTCCGGGATGGTATCCCCCAATCCCTTGGTATATTGCTGGGTCACCAGAACAGGAATCTCCAGGATGATCATCCCCCTGATCAGGGTAGTGCAGTTTTTCAGAAACTCCTCTTTGCCGGCCATCACCCGAAAGATTTTCTCCTGGATATCGATCACCAGGCAGGCGGTATGTTCTTTGTCGATTCTCATGGTTATTGATATTATGAAATATCAGCGACCTCATCCTAACCTCAGCCTTTTCTCTGTGCCTGTGCCCTGGACTTATCTCCCAGATATCCTCCGTGATGCCTTTTGGCGTAATCCTCGCTGGTAAAGCCTATTTTTTGCATCATCAGGGCCATCAGGATGTCCCCGATCACCGTCATGGTGGTGGTGGAGGTACTGGGTGTCAATCCCAGGGGGCATACTTCCGGGGGAGCCCCGGTGAACAGCACCGCATCGGCGATTCGCGCAAGATCGCTCTCCCGGTTCCCGGTAATGACAATCAGGGGAAGACCTGTATAAAGCCGGGCGGCCAGGTCTACCAGTTCCAGAATCTCCCTGGTTTTTCCGGAATTGGAAACCAGCAGCAGGACGTCATTCTCCTGGATGACGCCAAGGTCCCCGTGCTGGGAATCACTGGGATGCAGAAATACCGCGGGGGTCCCGGTGGAACTCAGGGTGGTCGCTATGTTGAGCGCTATCTGGCCCGCTTTCCCCATCCCGCTGGAAACCAGTTTCCCCTTTTTGAGGTGAACACGTTCAAAAATGATGTCCGCACATCTTCTGTAATCGTCAGTAACTGGGATATTTCTGATGGCATCGGCTTCCGATGAAATGATCTTCCGGATATACTCTTCCATGGTTGGATCGCTGTTATGCCTGCAAAAATAGTTTTTTTTGTTCATGGTTCATGCATGCCTGTCGATGTGCTGGCAAGGCAGAAAATCGTTACATCAGCATTTGCCCGGGCAGATCGCCCGTTGTTCAGGATACACATTGAATTATGAGCCATGATTATCGATTGTTTTTACATATGAACCCTTAATTTCGATTATTTTTACATATGTACGCTGAATATCGATTATTATCGAATATTTTTTAATTTTAGCCGGTCGGTACCAGGTTCCATGGCCTTGAAAACAACGTGGAATCTGGTAATTTTATCTGAATCAATCATTAACAAAAATATACTTTATGAAAATTCACGAATACCAGGCGAGGGATTTGTTCAGGAAATATGGGATCCCGGTGCCTGATGCCATTTTATGTCATTCTGTTGAAGAAGTGGAAGCCAAAGTTCCCGATGACAACCTTTTGCGGGTTGTCAAGGCACAGGTCCATGCCGGAGGAAGGGGAAAAGCCGGCGGGGTGAAACTGGCCCGTTCCAAGGCGGAAGCAGTCGAAAATGCGGGTAAAATCCTGGGAATGGATATTAAAGGGTACACCGTTGAAAAAGTGCTGATCGGGGATGCAGTTGACATCGACAAGGAGTATTATGTGGGATTGATCAACGACCGCAATACCAGGAATGTCGTTCTGATGGTAAGTGCCGAGGGGGGTGTGGAGATTGAAGAGGTTGCTAAGGTGACGCCCGAAAAAATCATTAAGGTGCCCATCGATCCGTTGGTCGGATTGATGGACTGGCAGGCAAGGGAATTGGCTTTACAATTGTTCTCCGATATTCGTCATGCCCGTATGGCTGCTTCCATTTTCCAGAAGCTGTATAAACTGTACATTGATACTGACTCGTCTCTGGCGGAAATCAATCCGTTGGTGCTGACCCTTCAGGATGAAATTGTCGCCATTGACGGAAAAATGAATTTTGATGACAATGCCCTATACCGGCAGCCTGGTATCCTGGAGATGCGTGAGGTGACCGCGGATGAACAGAAAGAGATTGACGCCACTGAAAAGGGGCTTTCCTACATCAAACTCGACGGGACGATAGGGTGTATGGTTAATGGTGCGGGCCTGGCCATGGCGACCATGGATATGATCAAGCTGTATGGAGGAGAGCCGGCCAACTTCCTGGATATCGGTGGCTCGTCCAATCCCCAGAAGGTGATTGACGCCATGGACATCCTGTTAAGCGACAAGAATGTAAAAGCCGTGATGATCAATATTTTCGGGGGAATCACTCGTTGTGATGACGTTGCCCGGGGTTTGATCACAGCCCTTGACCAGATCAAGACCTCCATCCCGATCGTGGTTCGTTTGTCAGGGACCAATGCCAGGGAGGGGCTGGAACTTCTGAAATCCAAGGGACTGCTGACTGTGGGCTCCATGGGAGAAGCTGCCAGGAAGGCCATTGAACTGAGCAAACTTTAATCTAACCTATTAACCATTCGTATCATGAGCATATTGGTCAACGCAAATACCAGACTTGTAGTACAGGGAATAACGGGGCGCGACGGAGCTTTCCACGCCCAAAAAATGAAGGCATATGGTACCAACGTAGTTGCCGGGGTTTCACCGGGAAAGGGAGGCCAGGTTATCGGGGGAATTCCCATTTTCAATACAGTGGGCGAGGCCCGCAGCGCTACGGGCGCCAATGCTTCGGTGATCTTCGTGCCTGCTCCTTTTGCCGGGGATGCCATTCTGGAAGCCAGTTACGCCGGTATTGAACTGGTTGTCGCCATCACCGAAGGGATACCCGTCAGGGATATGATCAGGGTGATACCGGCTTTCAAGTGCAATGGCACACAACTCATCGGTCCCAACTGTCCGGGATTGATAACCCCCGGGGAATGCCTCATCGGCATCCTTCCCGGGAATATCTTCAAAAAGGGAAATGTAGGTCTGATGTCACGGAGCGGTACCCTTACCTATGAAGTGGTGAATCAGCTTACCGAAAGCGGTTTGGGGCAGACCACCTGCATCGGAATCGGGGGCGATCCCGTTGCAGGTCTTTATTACCAGGATCTCTTGCAAATGTTTGAGGATGATCCGGAAACCAGCGGTGTGGTCCTGATCGGTGAAATAGGGGGAGATGCCGAAGAACAGGCGGCCCGCTTCATTAAGAACCACATGACCAAGCCTGTGGTGGCCTTTATTGCCGGACAAACGGCGCCTCCCGGGAAACGGATGGGTCATGCGGGAGCCATTATTTCCAGCGGATCGGGAACCGCAGAGGAAAAAATCAGAGCTTTCAACGAAGCAGGTGTTCCCGTAGCCAAAGAACCCTCACAGATTCCGGAACTGCTCAAACAACTTATTAGATAATCCTGTGACTCCGGAACCATCGGGTTCCTTTTCCGTCGGCATGAAAACCCCCACTGTCACATGTGGGCAGGATTGCCCGGCGTCGTGGCTGAGGCGGAAAAATTCGGGACTTTCTTAACTCTTGGGTCTGATCTTTAACCGCTGACCGGCCTTAAGCCCTTTCACATCGCTGATGTTGTTGAGCTTCATGATGTCGGTATTGGAAATGCCCGGGTATTTCTGTGCGATGGTCCAGAGGTTATCCCCCTGTTTTACCGTGTAATACTCATAATCGGGATCTTCGGAAGCAGCTTCGCTGCGCTGCGGCCTTTCATTTTTTTCACTCACCTGACCGGAAGTCACCGGTTTTCCTACCAATGCCTGCTTGGCGCTGAAAGACAGGTTGTTGATCCTTTTGTAATGATCCACTTTCTCTTCGGGAACATAAATGACCAGTTTCTGTCCGGTCCTGATCATGTTCCGGCGGATATTGTTCCAGTTTCTCAGGTCGTTCAGGCTTATGTTAAACCAGTTTGCGATATAACCCGGGTTGTCACCGCTTTTTACGGTATACATGATCCGGGTTTTTCCCTCTGTAGAAAATTCCGTTTCCCCGGCGATTACGGAATTCTGGGGTGCTACCAGGGTGTTGTCAGGGAAATGGGCATCCCTTTCATGGTTGTAGATGGTCTCCGACCTGAGGATGAAATCGCTGACCTGGTCGGCTGGGACTCTTACGGGATAGCTTTTCTCGGGGGATCCGGGAACGATATCTCTCCTGTACATGGGGTTCAGTTCCCTGAGCGCTTCCAGATCAATGGTTAGGTTATCAGAGATTTGCTTTAGGTTGATCATCTGGCCCACCATGATTGTGTCGGTGTTCAGGGCCATGGCAGGGAAGCGGGGTGTCAACTGGTGTTCCCGGTAATAGTTCATGATGTAAGTGGCGGCAATATAAGCCGGAACATATCCTCTGGTTTCCCTGGGCAGGGCATAATACATCTGCCAGTAATCGGTTTTTCCGCCCGACCGGGTAATCGCCTTGTTCACATTTCCTGGGCCGCAGTTATAGGCGGCGATTACAAGGTGCCAGTCCTGGTACACGTTGTACAACTGCTTCAGGTAGCGTGCGGCAGCATCGGTTGCTTTGAGCACATCGCGCCTTTCATCCACAAATGTCGTCACTTCCAGGTTCAGTCCCTTGGCCGTCCCCAGCATGAACTGCCATAATCCCGTGGCTCCAGCCCTGGATACCGCCCTCGGGTTGAGTGCCGATTCAATGATGGCCATGTACTTGAGTTCGTGGGGCAGTTCATACCGGTCGAAGATTTCCTCGAAAAAAGGAAAATAATAGGCCGAAAGCCCCAGCATGATCTCAACCTGGGCAGGCCTCCGCGTGGCATACATTTCTATCCAGTCCCTGACAATGTTGTTGTAGGATAACTTAACAGCCGCTTCGACTTTCTTAAGCCTCCCGATCAGGACGGAATCGGAAACGCTAATGTGACGGTAAAGCGTGAAGTCAGTGTCGACATCCTTGGCCAGGAAAATGTTGTTGATATACCAGCTGCTGACAAGATCATCGAGTTTTTCACTGAAGACAGCCGTCCCAATCTCATCAGGTTCAAGATAGATCGATTGCACGTCATTGGTGTCGAGTGAAACTACCACATACTGGCCGATCATCTTCATTTTTTCAGCCGGGTTGGCCGAAACACTGGTGATGCCGAAGAAGAGGGCCAGAACTGATATTATCGTTTTGCGGAAATGGAGCATTTCAGTTTTTTTCTCAGGAATTCAGAAATTATTCATTTAAAACCGGAAGGAGCAATTTAAACAAAAAATATGCTGTGATTGTGTCTGTCTCAATTCCGGCTGCCAGTTAAAAGTCAGGTCATCGCTGATGTCAAAATTGAAAAAATGGGCATCCACGCTGGCATCAATGATATTCAGTCCGTAGAAAGCTACGGTGACGATGATCAGCAGGTCGCGGTTGCGTCTGAAATAGTTCTGGCTTGAAATGAGGCCCTGTTTCAGACTGGCCACATCCGAAGCCTTGTTCAGGTCATAATAGATGATTTGTTTCAGTTTCATGAAGGAATCGGTTCCGGGGATGGTGTCGGTCAGGTCGCTGTAAGCTCTTTTGGCGGTCAGGAAGTTTTTGTTATTCCATCCGATGAAGTATCCGAAGGCGGCAAAACCGCCATAGATAATCGGTATTTTCCAATATTTTTTATTGTATGCCTGTCCGAGCCCTGGCAAGATGGCTGAATAGACGGACGCTTTCCGGGGGGAATGTGCTTCTTCTCCGGGAAGCGGTACAGGTTTCGTTTTTTGTGCCGGGGAAAGAAGGGTGTCGGATTTCAGGGTATCGCCCGGCATTTGGGTTTCCCTGGTTTCGGGAACGGCAATGGTTTGTCGTACGGTGTCATTCCTCAGGGTATCGGCGGCGGCAATGATCGTGTCTTTTCTGAGGGGTTCACCGGGCATTCCCCTGGCCGGCAAACGGCCTGTCATCGCCAACAGCAGACTGAACCCTATGATCAACTTTTTCCCCGGCAGAATTTTCGTCACTACACCTTCTTTTGCGGCAAAATTAAAAGAATGCTGCAAGTATCTACCTGCAATTAAGATGGGTTTGTTTGATTTTCAAGAATTTTAACAATTTTATGGAGCTCATTTTCAGATTTGAAGGTGATTATGAGTTTCCCTTTTCCTTCTTCGTTGGCTGAAAACCGGAAGGGCAGGGGAATGGTTTTTTCCAGCAGTTCCTTGACGGCCAGGAGCCGGTCGGGTAATTTCCCCTTTATTTTTTTCTCTTTCTCTAAAACCGGTTCCTTCTCATTCATATCCCTGACGATTTCCTCGATTTTCCGCACCGAGTAGTCATGCTGCAGGATCTGGCTGTAGAGCATCAGCTGGATCTCTTCCTCTTCGATATTGATGAGTGCTTTGGCGTGCCCCACGCTGATTTGTTTTTCTTTCAGCCCTTTCTGGATCATGGCCGGAAGTTTGAGCAGGCGAAGGTAATTGGTTACCGTGGATCGTTTTTTTCCGATTCTTGCGCTCAGGGTTTCCTGGGTGAGGTTACACTCTTCGATGAGGCGCTGGTAGCTGAGAGAAATCTCGATAGGATTCAGGTCTTCGCGCTGGATATTTTCAACCAGGGCCATTTCAAGCATGGAATCGTTGTCAGCCTCACGGATAAAGGCCGGGATTTTGTGGAGTCCTGCCATCTGGGCGGCCCTGAAACGGCGCTCACCGGTGATGATCTGGTACCGGTCGTCGTTGGTCTTGCGGAGGGTAATAGGTTGAATAAGTCCGATTTCCCGAATCGACGCCGAGAGTTCTTCCAGTTTTTCCTGGTCAAAAGTGCTCCTGGGCTGAAAAGGATTTGCATCTATTCTGCTGAGTTCGATTTCCGCGATTCCCGAAATTTGTTCCTTGATGATGTCGGCATCATCCATCAGGGCTCCGAGGCCTCTCCCCAGCACGCTTCGTTTTGCCATTTTGTGAATTAATGATTAATGAGTTTATCTTCCTGCCGCAGACTGGTCATGTCGTTCCGCTGAAGGATCTCCCTGGCCAGATTCATGTGATTGATGGCCCCCCGGGCACTGGCGTCGTATAACACAACGGGTTTCCCGTAACTGGGGGCTTCGCTGATTTTTACATTCCGCTGAATCACAGTGTCGAAAACCATATCCTGGAAATGGCGCTTCACCTCTTCGTAGACCTGGTTCGAAAGGTTCACCCGTGAATCATACATGGTGAGCAGAAATCCTTCAATTTCGAGTTCCGGATTCAGACGGTTCTGGATGATTTTTATGGTGTTCAGCAGTTTCCCCAAACCTTCGAGAGCAAAATATTCACACTGCACCGGGATGATGACCGAATCGGCAGCCGTAAGCGCATTGACGGTGATCAGCCCCAGGGAAGGGGAACAGTCGATCAGGATGAAATCATAATGATTTTTCAGCCTGTCAATGGTATGTTTCAGTACCTTTTCACGGTTGGGGAGGTTCAGCATTTCAATTTCAGCACCGACCAGGTCAATATGGGAAGGAATCAAATCCAGATTGTCGATTTCGGTATTCAGGACAATTTTGTTAATATCGATCTCATCCACGATGCATTCATAGATGCTTGTTTTAATGGTTTTATGATCGAACCCCAGGCCTGATGTGGCGTTGGCCTGCGGATCAGCATCGATCACAAGCACTTTTTTTTCAAGAATCGCCAGGCTCGCCGCCAGATTGATTGTTGTCGTGGTTTTACCAACCCCTCCTTTTTGGTTGGCCAAGGCAATTATTTTCCCCATAAAAAGCTGTTTTTGCAATCGTCAAAGTTAATATTTTCTTGGAAATCGCTGACAGATCACTGACGTTGGCGTTGCCCGGAGGAAGGATGACCCGGGTTCAGAAGGAAGCTTTTTCCATTTCCTTTTTAAAACGTTCCCTGTTGATGGGCACCACCCCGACCTGTTCGCATACAAGTCCGCCAGCCATATTGGAAAGCAGGGCCATCATGTGCGGCGGCATATTGGTGGCCAGGCAGAGGCTTGCTACTGAAAGAACGGTGTCACCGGCTCCGGAAACATCCGCAATATAACGGATTTCAGCGGGGTAATAGGTTTGGCTTACCCCATTGCTGATAAAAACCCCCAGTTCGGAGAGGGTGATGAAGATAAGCTTATAGGATTTCTCTTTCTTATACTCTTCGGCAGCCTTTTTCAAATGATCAAGATCCCCTTTCCTGATGATCTGTCCGGTCCCTTCAACAAATTCCTTGAAATTGGGTTTGAAAAGGTCTACATCGTGATAAACCGGGAAATTTCGTTTTTTGGGATCTACAGCCACAAAAATATTTTTTTCTTTTGCCAGGGCAAGGACCTTGCTGAACAGGGAAGGGGTGATCATCCCCTTGTCGTAATCGACAAATATGATGACATCGATTTTCCTGTTTTCTATGGTTCGCTGGATGGCGGCAAAGATGATTGTTTCGAGGGTGGATTCAATGAAGTCGGTCGATTCTTCGTCGATCCTGGCAATATGCTGGCCGTTGCATATGATTCTGCTTTTTACGGTGGTTATCCTGTGTGGATCTACAAATATGCCCTCGGCCGCCAGGTTGTTTTTTTCCATCAGTTTGCGGAACCGGCGTCCCTTTTCATCATCTCCTATCACTGAAAACAAAAGGGGAGTGGCTCCCAGTGCCTGCAGGTTCAGCGAAACATTCGCCGCCCCTCCCAGGCGGTTTTCTTTATTGGTTACCGAAACAATGGGAATCGGGGCTTCGGGAGATACCCTTTCGACTTTTCCCCACAGGTAGCTGTCAACCATGGCATCTCCGATGACCATGGCCGTTATCTTCTCAAATTGGCTGAAAAGTGTCTCTACATCCTGCGAATTCACACCGTAAATTTTTTAAATTGCAAATGTAAAAAAAATAAACCCTCAAATAGTGATTTTATGCAAGGATTGGCATGACCAGGGATAATTTTACATGGGATCCACATCTATCTGGATGAGTGTGCCGCCATTCCCCGGCGATTCTCTGGTTTTTTCCGTGGCCGAGAGAATGATGTTTCTGACCTGTCCTGCATGATGATCACGTGCCACCTTGATCCATATTTCCCTGATATGCCATGATCTTAACCGTCCGATCAGAGGTGCCTGGGGCCCCATGACCCGGAAAAGGGTGGTTTTGCGCAATTCCCTGGCCAGCTCCCCGGCCGCCTGGTCCGCGATTTCCTGTTTCAAATGTTTAACGGCGATTTTGATGAGCCGGAACCAGGGCGGGTAGCCGAAGAGTTTTCTTTCAGGCATCAGGTTGTTGTACAATCCTTGAAAGTCATCTCCTTTGACAAAGCCGATAACGGGATGGTCGGGCCGCGAAGTCTGAATGACCACGCTTCCCTGTTTGTCCTTCCGCCCTGAACGTCCCCCCACCTGCATGAGCAACTGGAATGCCCTTTCATGGGCCCTGAAGTCAGGATAGCCGATCAGGTTATCGGCATTGAGAATCCCGACAACGCTGATGGTTTCAAAATCCAGCCCTTTGGTTACCATTTGTGTCCCGATAAGAATGTCAGTCCGCCCTTTCTCCAACTGCCGGATGATTTTTTCGAGGGCATGAGCCGACCGGGTGGTGTCCAGGTCCATGCGTGCAATCCTTGCCCCTGGAAATATGCCTTTGATTTCATCCTCCACCTTCTCAGTGCCGAAACCGCGGGTTTTGATTCCGGGAGATCCGCATTTATTGCATACCGGGGGAATGGAGATGCTAAGGCCGCAATAATGGCAGATCAGCCGGTTTGCGCTTTTGTGAAAGGTGAGGCTGACATCGCAACGGTCACAAACCGGGATCCACCCGCATTCGTGGCATTCGACAAAAGGGGAATAGCCCCGCCGGTTTTGGAAAAGAATTACCTGTTCACCATTCTCCAGGGCTTCCGAAATTTTCATGTACAACTCAGGGGTGAGCATCGCGCGCATCTCGCGCCGTTTTCGGGCCCTCTGGATATCAGCAATGATAATTTCGGGCATCTCAGCCGTCCCGAATCTTTGTGAGAGGGTTACAAGACCATATTTTCCAAGCTTTGCATTCCGGTAAGACTCGAATGACGGGGTCGCCGATCCGAGCAGTACCGGAGCTTTGCTGAGATTGCCGGCCACAACGGCCATGTCACGCGCATGGTAACGGGGGGATGGGTCACTCTGTTTATATGAATTCTCGTGTTCTTCGTCCACAATGATCAGTCCCAGCTTGGAAAAAGGCAGGAAGAGGGCCGACCGGGCTCCCAGAATCACCTGGCCCGAAGGTTCACCCTCACTGTCTGAAGCAGCTACCCGGTTCCATATTTCGACCCTCTCTGCATCGCCCATCCTTGAATGGTATATCATGGTCTTACTCCCAAAAACCCGGCTTAACCTGTCAATGATCTGCGGGGTCAGGGATATCTCCGGAACCAGGTAAAGAATCTGCTTTCCTTCTTTAAGCGCTTTCTCGATCAAATGGATATAAATTTCAGTTTTCCCGCTGGCCGTAATTCCGTGCAGCAGAACAACCGGTTTGTGAATGAATTGTTCCCTGATTTCTGTAAGGGCTTGTAACTGGCTTTTCGACAGGAGGTTCAGGCTGGTCTGTTCGGCAGCCTGATGCTTGATCCGGGAGGTTTCGACCTGGGTCAGGGCAAGGATCTTTCGGGCAACCAGTTGGGTGAAAGCCGACTCACTGAAAGGGCCTTGCGTCCATAATCTTTTTTTGTCAACTGAACCCTCCCCTTTCGTGGTGAAAGGGGACACCATCCGCAGGAAATGATCCAGAATTTCTTTCTGACGGGGAGCTCTCTTCAGATCTTTCATCAGGGCTTCCATCTGTGCGGAAGAGGTGACGGAAGAATGAAGCGATACCATGGTTTTGTATACCGGTTTGAACCTGGCGGTTACTTTTTCTTCCGTAAGGATAAGCTGATTGTCGATCAGTTTCCGGAGGATTCGGAAGGAGAAAGAATCTCCCATTTGCGTTTGGAGTTCCCTGATAGTGAATGTTTTGTGTCCGATGGCATTGATAAGGTCGGTTTCTTCATCGGTAAGTTCTGTTTCCCGGGGCAACGGATTGACCGAAATCATGGCTGTACTTTCAAGCCTGAGGCCTGCAGGCAAGGCGGCCTTCATGACATCACCCAGTGGGCAGAGGTAATAGTGAGCCATCCATTTCCAGAACTTCAGGTTAATCGTGTTGACCACCTGCCGGTCATCAACCACCGAATCGATCTCCTTCACCTTGATCCCTGCCGGATGAATGTTATGAATGGAATCGACGAGTGCTGAGTAGCTCTTTTTCTTTCCGAACCTGACAATCACCCTTTTGCCGGGGGAAACCAGGGATTCCAGCCCCGGGGGTATGCGGTAGGTGAAAGTGTCCCCCAGGGGAAGCGGTAAAATAACTTCAGCAAAAAGTGCGGCCATGGTGTCATCTGCCTGTCAGGTAAAGGTAACAATTCCGGGGATATTATGGTTTTGAGAAATCCCGGCTGATGCTGTCGGCCACTTTTTCCATTAGCCAGAAGGGGGTTGAGGTGGCACCGCAGATGCCCACGCTGTCAACATCTGAGAACCATTCGGCACGGAGTTCCGCAGCTCCTTCCACGGGGTAAGTCCGGGGATTGACCGATTTGCAGACCTGGTAAAGGACAATCCCGTTGGAACTTTTTTTCCCGGCCACAAAAATGACCACATCGAACTGCGACGCGAAAATTTTCAGGTGGGGCCCCCTGTTGGTCACCTGCCGGCAGATGGTATCCCTGATGGTTACTTTGTCCTTGTCGGCAGCCCGTTCCAGTATCTGGCCGGTGAGGTCATTGAATTGTTTTAAGGGCATGGTGGTTTGTGAAAATACTTCCACAGGCTTGCTGAAATCGATTTTTTTGAGATCCTCAGTTTTCTGGACGATGATGGCATTGTTCCCGATCTGTCCGTTAATTCCGACGGTTTCCGCATGTCCCGGTTTGCCGAAAAAAACAAGCTGTCCGTTTTCGGTCATAAGGTTTTTCCATGCGGTTTTTACCCTTTTCTGCAATTGAAGGACCACCGGGCAGGTTGCATCAATCAGGGTGATGTTGTGCTTTGCGGCATATTCATACGTTTCCGGGGGCTCTCCGTGTGCCCTGATGAGGACTTCGCAATTGCTCAGCTTGAAAAAGGTGTCGCGGGTAATGGTCTCCATGCCCAAACTTTGCAGATGGGCAACTTCAGCTTCATTATGTACGATATCCCCCAGACAGTAGAGATGACCGACCCTTGCAAGCACCTCTTCCGCTTTGCCGATGGCATTGATGACGCCGAAGCAGAAACCTGATTTTTTGTCAATTACGATTTTCATCGGTGCACGCGATTTCACTCCTATATTTGCGGTTTAATGTATTGTTTTTCAATTATTTATCACAGTCATGCCAGATCCGCTCTTCACGCTCTTGGAACTCGCATGGAGCAAATTTACATGCCCTTTTGTGTAAACCGTTACATGCTCGTTTCATTCGCTTTTTCGAGCGCCCACAAGAGTTGTTCCTCAGGGGTGAGGAAGCTGTTGTCCAGGATGATGGCGTCTTCAGCCTTCCGCAAGGGGCTTTCCTCTCTGTTCTGGTCCATGAAGTCGCGAGCCCTGATATTTTCCCGTATCTCTTCCATAGATACGGAGATGCCTTTCAGGGTGAGTTCCCTGAACCTGCGCAACGCCCTGATCTCAGGATCGGCAGTCATGAAAATCTTGAGTTCGGCACCGGGAAAAACGACCGTTCCGATGTCTCGGCCATCCATGACAACCCCTTTGTCTTTTCCCATTTCCTGCTGCAGCCGTACCATCGCCAGGCGCACTTCTTTAATGGCGCTCACCTGACTGACATATTCCGACACGTGAAGTTGTCTGATTTCCTCCTCAATGTTTTCACCGTTCATATAGGTGGTATTCCTTTCGGTGGCAGGGTCAAAGGAAAAGGAGACGGAGATCAGGCTGAGCCCGTCAAGGATGGCTTTCGTATCGAGCTGTCCGTTCCTGATCCATTGGTTTCTCAGGGCATACAAGGTCACCGCCCTGTACATGGCTCCGCTGTCAATATAGATATAGCCAAGCGCCCTGGCGAGTGACTTTGCCAGGGTGCTTTTGCCGCACGATGAAAATCCGTCTATGGCAACAATGATTTTTTTCCGTTCCATCATCCGTATTTATTGGAATTCTAAGATACAAAAATCGGAGGGAAACAAACGGTTTTTAAAAATATCTGTTCAGGTTGACAGCCAGGGATATGTGGTTGGAGGAACCTGCCAGATGATAACGGGTGGTGGAATAATCAAGGCGGAAGCGTTTGATTCTTATCCCGAATCCCAAGGAGAAACCGACGGTCGAAAGTTTCTGTTCCAGTTTGAGTTCCTGGCGGAGATGGTAGTTGTATCCGGCCCTGATGGTGAAATTCGGAGAGGGCATGATCTCTGTTCCCAGCAGGAGATGACGCATGAGTTGTTTGGAGAAACGCTCCTGTGGTTCGATGACGAAATCATCTTCAATTTCATCCTCTTCGGGATCAGCAAGATTCCAGTTGTTCAGGTGATGGGCGGTAATGGAAAAGATCACGGGAGCGTGGGCCAGTTTTTGCGACATTCCTGCCATCACATTAAAAGGCAGCTTCTCTTTTTCCCCGTTTTCATAATAGGTAGTGAACTGGGTCCCGAAGTTGCGTGCCGCCACTCCAAGCGTCGTCCTTCTGTTCAATGAAATCCAGGCAATGCCGGCGTCGGCGGCTATTCCGTAAGAACGGTAAACCTCGAAAACAGAGAGTACCGGCTTCAGGTTGATGCCATATCGCCAGTTGAGATAGTGATTGGACCACATCAGGTTAAAAGCGTATTCCCCGGCGTTGAAATGATTTCCTGAAATGATTCCTTCCTCATCTGCAGCAACGAACTGTCCATAATTGATATAATGAACCCCGACGGCAGCGGTTCCTGTATTTCCCGTGTTAAAGGCATAAGAAACATATCCGAAATTGATGCCGTCCATATAATTGACATAGTTCACCACCACCTGCCTGATCATCGATTCATGGAGCAAGGCAGGATTGTGAAACGGGAGGTTCAGGTCGGTTGTATCGGCCAGGGCTACCTGGTTCCCTCCCAGGGCTGCCATTCTTGCTGAATTGGTCAGTGAAAGAAACTGATAAGTGGTTTCGCCGCCAATCTGGGCGTGTACCGGCAGGTACGCCATCAGCAGAAGCAAGAGCGCTATTTTTTTTGGAACCATGTCCGTGTTCATTTTTTCAATAACGCCAAAGATATTGATTTATTACAAGTCTTAAACAACCTCTTCATCCCCCGGATTCCCCGTAACGCCGCTTTTTGACCTGGGCAAGAAACAAACCCCCGATCACGATGGCAATTCCCGTAATTTTCTGCAGGGTAAGTTCCTCGCCAAGGATAAACCAGGCGAAAATGGCTACAAAAACAGGGATCAGGTTGATATAGCTGTTCGACCGGTTGATCCCCATGCTTCTGACGCTGTAAGTAAAGAGGATGAAGGCAAGGGATGATGCAAAGACGGCCAGTAAAAGGATGGCCCGGAACGCTCCGGGGTGAAAGGGAGTGTTGATGAATCCTTTCATTTCGAAAATAAACCAGAAGGGGAGAAACAGAAAAATGCCGATCAGGTTTTGAAAGGCTATGATGGTGAAGGTGTTGTACCGGAAAGCCAATTTTCGCAACACCGTAGAATAGGCAATGGCGGAAAATACGGCCAGGAATTCCAGCGCCACCCCTTTGGGAGATGCCGAGAAAGTGAAATCGGGATTGATAACCACCATGGTTACCCCTGCGAAAGAGGCCGCCAGTCCGGCTAAATTCATCTTGCTTAACCTTTCGCGGTAAAAGTGCCAGGCGAAAAGGGGGGCAAACAGGGGGATGGTGGCCACTATCACTGCTGCAACCGTCGATGAAACATATTTTAACCCGTAACTCTCTCCCATGAAGTACAGGAAAGGTTCAAAAAACGCCAGCAGGAGTAAGATGGCGGCATCTTTCCTGGTGGGGATCTGCAGTCTTCTGATGAAGAAGGCAAAAGGAAGAAGGATGAGTACTGAAATCAAAAGCCGGAGAAGGACTACCGTCAGGGGTTCATAGGCTTCATAAGCTACCTTTACCCAGACAAAGGAGAAACTCCAAAAAAGCATCGCTCCCAGGGCTGCAAGGATGGGTTTGGTATTCCGTTGTACTTTCATAAAAAATTTGAGGGGCTAAAATTATAAAAAATGAGCCCGGTTTTCTATTTTTGAAAGGCTTTTCAGTAAACTGTTATTTTGTTGAACCATAAACCAGATTTAAAAATGAAAAAGAGAGATTTGAGAATTTCCTGGCTGGTGCCTTTTGTGTTCGTAATGGCGTTGGTCACCATGGTATCGTGTGAAAAATCTGCTCCCCACAAGAACGTGGGGCTTCAGTTGTATTCCCTTCGTGATTCCATTGGCGCCGATGTTGCCGGGACCGTGGAGAAAGTGGGCAAGATGGGCTACACCTTTGTAGAAGCAGCCGGTTACCGCGATGGAAAGTTTTACGGAATGGATCCCGGAGATTTTAAAAAACTCTGTGAAAGCAACGGGATGGCTTTTCTGGGATCGCATACCGGGCGGGATGTTCCCGACAGTACCGGTTACGAGGAAACGATGGCCTGGTGGGATCAGTGCATCGATGCTCACGCAGCTGCTGGTGTGAAATGGATTGTCCAGCCCTGGATGGGAAGGACAGGCTACGAAAGCCTGGAAGGACTCCGGAAGTATTGTGACTACTTCAACGAAGTGGGGGAAAAATGCAAGGCAAAGGGGATTTTATTCGGCTATCACAACCATGATAAGGAGTTTTCCACAGTTCTGGACAGTGTTACCGTTTACGATTTCATGCTTCAGAATACCGATCCTGAAAAAGTGATGTTCCAGATAGACCTTTACTGGTGTGTGGTCGGAGGCAAGAATCCGGTTGATTATTTCACCAATTATCCGGGCAGGTTTTACCTCTGGCATGTGAAGGATGAGGCGGAAGTGGGAACCAGCGGAAAGGTCGATTTTGCCGCCATCTGGCCTTCACTCGAATTGTCAGGGATGAAATATGGCATTGTAGAGGTAGAGCGGTACAATTTTGAGCCTTTTGAAAGCTGCAAGATGAGCCTTGACTACCTCAACAATTCCGATTTTGCGGTATTCCCTGAGTGATGATGAGAAGGACCGCGATGTGTGGCGGCAAAGTTCCCCAGGGAGCTTTGCCGCCGCTCTTTCCGGGGATATCACTATTCCACGAAAAGCACCAGGCCTTTGAGATATTCCCCTTCGGGATGGAATCGCAACAGGGCTTGCTCCTTGCCGGGTTTCAGGGTCAGGGTTTCATAGGGGAAGGTCACGGGCTGACTTGTTGAAATTTGTCGTTGATTATCAGGGATGCCCATGCGTCGGTGGCGGCATACACCATCTGCTGGGGAGTCAGTTCTTCCGCTTCCCAGTTGGAAAGTTGCTGCGATTTTGAAATGCGGAAACCCAGCAGAATGGCGCACAGCTTTTTCAGGCTGAAATCTCTGATCCCCATTTTTTTTGCTTTTTCCTGGAGTTCCACGAAGCCTCCGGGCTTAAATGCCCTGATCTTCTGAAGAGCTTTCAGGTCATCGTGAATTGCCACTCCTGCTTTCATGATCCCGGGATCGGAAAGCAGATTCCGGAGTGCATCGGGGATGCCGGTTTTTGCCACCCTGAAGAGAAAAGCTTGGTCATGGGTGGCAAGCTGAAGGAGGGCTACTTTGTGGTTATTCCCCTTCCGGAACGAGGGTTTTGTTTCCGTGTCAAAACCGAGCACCCGTGCCCTTTTCAGACATGACACCGCCTCCCGCACATCGGCTGGGGCTTCCACAAGGATGATCTCCCCTTCAAACTGCCTGAGGGGCAACAGGGACATCTCCTGTGCTGAAATGGTCTCCTTGAAGGCAGAGAGAAATTCATTCATTGTCAGGTCCGAAAAAGTGATTTACCCATCCGGAGGAATTCTCCTCCGGAGCATTTGGTTTCACCGGTCTCATTTCCCCTTCGTGGGTAAATCCCGAAAAAGTGAGCTGGTGCAGGGCCCTCAGCACGTTGACAAGGCGTTGTCCCCAGAATTCAACGAAGTGCGAACGGCATTCGGCCAGGGAATCGTTCATGACTTCCTCATTTCCAAGGCTGTAAGCCATGACAAAATCTTTCAGGTCCTGGTAGATATCCAGGATGTTTTCTGAGACGGACGCCGTAACCGTTTCACTCCCGAATTGGATGTCAGGGTCAAACACTTCGTAAAACGTATCATGTTCTCCCAGTATTTCCGTCCATTTCTGAAGCAACACCATGTAATCGAGTTCGGTGACATTTTTTTCCAGGGGATCATCAGCGACAGGGTTGACTTCAGGGAGTAAAGAAGCCTTAAAGTACAAAAGGGGCAGCAGTTTACGGGTCAGATCGACCAGTGCCGGTGCATCATACTGCGCTGACGATTCCACCACCCTGCAGAATTCACTGGCCACGGCCACGAATTCGACGACATTTCTGGAATAAACGATTTTGTTTAAAGTGTCACTCTCCATCCTGGTGCTATGAAGCTGCAAAATTAACAAAATCGGATTACTTACGGGTATTCCATTCCAGCTTGTTGTCAATCCTTCTGACTACCTTTTCATTATCGAGGAGCCACCGGAGCACGAGCCTGTATTTGTCATTGTCGGGTCCGAACCTGAAAAGAAGTTCTTCGGGAAGAAGGGGTTCCGAAAGTCCCAGCCTGATGACTTCCAGGATCTGGTCGAATTCCAGTTTGCTCAGGCCCAGCTGGTTCCGTTCGAGGCATACGTCACAAATGCCGCACCGTTCCGCATTCTTCTCTCCGAAGTAGTCGAGGAGCATCTGGCTCCGGCATTTGGTGGAGGAGGAGGCATAATGGATCACGGCCTCGATTCTGTCCCGGAAATCCTGTTTGCGAAGGTCGTAATTCTCCTTTGAGAAGAAGAGTTTTTCCTGTTCTGACCTCTCCCTGGTAAAATAGATGTAGGGTGTCTTTTTTCGGGGTATGTAATCTATGATGCGATTGCTGCTGAGGTGTTTCAGGAAATTGCAGATTACCTGGGTGGTCGTGCTTGCCCTGGCGGCCAGCAGATCTTCTTCGATGACCACATATCCGGTGAACAATCCGGTATAGGAGCGCAGCAGGAGTTTGATAAATCCGTCATACGCTTCATTGGCGATCTGGAACTTGTAGAGATCGTCACGGTTGACGAGAAAGTAAACCCGGGAAGGAGAATCCATCTCTTCGGTAAATTCAAAATACCCCTGCCGTTGGATGATCTTCAGGCTGTGGTATACCTGGGCTACCTGAAATTTGTACTTTTCAGCGAATGATTCCAGCGGAAAGTCAAAAACCTGGTTTTTTCCGAAACCGACGGCTACCTGCAGGAAATTGCACACTGCCTCATAAATTCTTTTGACATATTCGATATCGGGAAAGATAACGGAGAGGTGTTTTTTGAGTTTTTGTTTATCGGCGTTGTTAAACAACATGACAGCCACCGATTTTTTGCCGTCGCGGCCTGCCCTTCCGGCTTCCTGGAAATATGCTTCGAGGGAATCGGGGAGGTCAACATGGATCACGAACCGCACATCAGGCTTATCTATTCCCATTCCGAAAGCATTGGTTGCAACAATAACCCTGGTTTTACCGCTGATCCATTCGTCCTGGCGGCGGTGGCGCAACTCGCTGTTTAGCCCGGCGTGGTAGAAATCGGCAGGGATCTCATTTTTTCTGAGCAGGTCTGCCACTTCGCGGGTTCCCCGTCGGTTGCGCATATAAACAATGCCGCTGCCTTTTGCCCGTTGAAGGGTTTTGACAAGGTACCCCAGTTTGTCCTCTTTCCCTCTCACCATATAGGCCAGGTTGGTGCGTGCGAAAGACATTGATTTGACATTTTTTTCAATGAAGAGTAACTTGTCCTGAATGTCCCCGACCACCCGGGGTGTGGCGGTGGCTGTAAGTGCCAGCACCGGCACCCCGGGAAGCAGAGGCCGGAGGGCTGCAATTTTCAGATAACTGGGCCTGAAGTCGTATCCCCACTGGGAGATACAGTGGGCTTCGTCGACCGTGATCAGGTTGATGTTCATGGATTTCAGCCGTTCCAGGAAAATCTCCGACTCCAGCCGTTCCGGGGAGACATAGAGGAATTTGTAATCCCCCCAGACGGCATTGTCAAAAGTAGTTTTGATCTCGAGGGAGGACATACCGCTATGGAGGCTCAGGGCCCTGATGCCGCGGTTCCGCAGATTTTCGACCTGATCCTTCATTAAGGCGATCAACGGGGTGACAACGAGGCACATTCCTTCAGCCGATAGCGAAAAAACCTGGAATGTAATGGACTTGCCGCCGCCAGTAGGCAACAATCCCAGGGTATCCTTTCCCGCAGCTACCGATTCAATGATCTCGAGCTGCAGAGGCCGGAAGGCAGGATAACCCCAGTATTTCTGTAATATTTTCCGGAAATCGTTCACCGTCGTACAAATTAACGAAACCCCTTTTTCTTTAACAATTTTTATGGTCAAAATCCTGCAGGCCGTAAAATTATAGGAGTGTAATACGTTAAAATTTGTAGTTTTGCGAATTAATAAAATCTAAAAAATACGCCGATGTCTTTTCTTTCAGACAAAGTAATTTCAGAAGGTCTGACTTTTGATGACGTTTTGCTGATCCCTTCTTACTCGGAAATATTGCCACGGGATGTTGACCTGAAATCATTATTCACACGCAACATTGTCATCAATACCCCTGTGGTTTCGGCGGCGATGGATACCGTTACCGAATACAAGCTGGCCATTGCCATAGCCAGGGAAGGGGGTATCGGCGTCATCCACAAGAACATGGACATTGATGAACAGGCGAGACAGGTCATCAGTGTGAAGCGGGCCGAGAACGGGATGATCTTTGATCCGGTCACCATTGAAAGGGGGAGGAAAGTCGGGGATGCCTTGGAATTGATGACCAGTTACAAGATCGGGGGCATTCCGGTCATTGACAGGGGAGGTTTTCTGGTAGGCATCGTAACCAACCGGGATCTTCGTTTTGAGAAAAACATGGAAAGGCCCATCGAAGAGGTGATGACGAGTGAGAACCTCATCACCACTACGGAATCGACTAACCTGGAGAAGGCATCGGAAATATTACAGAGTCACAAGATTGAGAAGTTACCTGTTGTGGATCGTAATGGTAAACTGATCGGATTGGTGACCTACAAGGATATTACGAAAGCGAAGGACAAGCCTTTGGCTTGCAAGGATGAAAAGGGGAGGTTGCGTGTGTCGGCTGCGGTAGGGGTGTCGGGTGACAGCATGGAACGTGTGGAAGCCCTTGTTCAGGCCCAGGTCGATGCCATTGTCATTGATACGGCTCATGGGCACTCGAAAGGAGTCATGGAGATGCTCCGCCTGACCAGGAAAGCCTATCCCGGGTTGGAGATTGTTGCCGGGAACATAGCGACCGGGGAAGCAGCCCGTGACCTTGTGAAAGCCGGCGCCGATGCGGTGAAGGTGGGAATAGGTCCCGGCTCCATCTGTACGACGCGCGTCATTGCCGGTGTGGGAATGCCCCAGCTTTCAGCCATCTACAATGTAGCCAAAACCATCAGGGGCTCGGGGGTGCCCGTCATCGCCGACGGAGGGATCCGGTACTCGGGAGATATCGTCAAAGCTTTGGCGGCGGGAGCCCATGCTGTCATGGCAGGAGGCCTCCTCGCCGGAGTGGAGGAGTCTCCCGGGGAGACCATCCTCTATCAGGGCCGGAAATTCAAGGCTTACCGTGGAATGGGATCCATAGAAGCCATGCAGAAAGGGTCTAAAGACAGATATTTCCAGGATATGGAAGAAGATATCAAAAAACTGGTGCCCGAGGGAATAGCAGCCAGGGTACCCTTCAAAGGCACCCTCGATGAAGTGCTTTATCAGATGATGGGCGGGCTGCGCGCCGGAATGGGCTATTGCGGTGCTAAAAACATCACCATGCTACAGGAGGCTAAGTTTACCCGGATTTCCAATGCCGGAATCCAGGAAAGCCATCCCCACGATGTGGCCATCACCCGGGAAGCACCCAATTATAGCAGCAGGCAGCAGTAGCTGAGGTTAAATTGAGGTTAAGATTAAGGTTGAGGTTAAGGGGCCTTAGAAATGACAGTTCCCATTTTTAGTAATAAGTTCATATGAAGAGAGTTATTTTAGCAGGGTTTTTGGTATTTGCCCTTAGTTTGGCTTCCGCAGCCCAGAAAAAAAAGGATGTGCTGGTCACCATTGGCAAAACTCCCGTTACGATGGATGAGTTCCTGCGCATTTACGAGCGGAACAATTCCAACATTCAGGATCCGGAGAACAAAAAAACAGCTGCCGAATATCTTGAACTGTTTGTTAATTTTAAACTTAAGGTCCTCGAAGCCCAATCGTTGGGGATGGACACTCTTTCAGCGTTCCGTACGGAACTTGACGGTTACCGGGATGAGCTGGCCACTCCTTACCTGACCAACGTCAGTTATAATGACAAGATCGTTGAGGAGACCTACCAGCGGATGAAAAAAGAGGTCTATGCGAGCCATCTCATGATCAGCGTTCCGGAAAATGCTGTTCCGGAGGATACCCTGGCGGCATACCAAAGGGTTCTGGAAATCAGAAAAGAGATATTGGGAGGTCTCGATTTCAATGAGGCCGCATCGTTATACTCCCAGGATCCTTCAGCGCAGACCAACAAGGGAGAGCTGGGGTGGTTCACGGTATTCCAGATGGTCTATCCTTTTGAAGAGGCGGCCTATTCCACTCCTGTGGGGGAGGTCTCCTCACCCGTCAGGACCCGTTTCGGCTATCATCTGCTGAAAGTTCACCAAACCCGGGATGCCGGAGGAGAGATTCATGTTGCCCATATCATGAAGGTCTATCCACAGGATGCCACACCGGAGCAGAAATTGAGTGCCCGTCAGGCTGCTGACAGCATTTATGCGCTTATCGAAAAAGGCGCCGATTTTGGCACCCTTGCCAGTCAGGTGTCCGATGATCAGCGGAGTGCAGCAAACAAAGGGGAAATGCCCTGGTTCTCCAGGAGCAGGATGATCCCTGAATTTGCCGATCCGGCCTTTGAACTCCTGAACGATGGTGATATCTCCAAACCTGTCGATTCGGGATTCGGCTTTCATATCATAAAGCGGCTTGAACGCAGGCCGGTGCCTGAATTCGGCGAGGTAAAGCGGGAAATCGAGGAACGGATCAAACGCGATGGCGAAAGGAGTGTCAAAAGCCGGGATGTTTTCGTGAAACAGCTGAGAGATGAATATGACTTCACCAGGAACCAGCAAGCCGTGGATGATCTTCTTCATTCGACTGTTGAATGGCTGCAACAGGACTCCCTGGTTCTTCCTGATAACCCTGCCCCCGATCCTATTCTTTTTTCCTTTGCCGGAAACAACGTCACCACCCGGGATTGGATCAGCCATTTGAAACAGATGCCTCCGGTACTCCTGAAAAACGACCGCTCCCGCCTCAACCAGCTTTTCCATGAATGGGAAAACAGCAAACTTCTGGATTATGAAGACAGCCAGCTGGAAAGAAAGCATCCTGAGTTTCGGTCCCTGCTGCAAGAATACCATGACGGCATTCTGCTTTTCAATATTTCGGAAAATAAGATCTGGCAGAAAGCTTCTTCCGATTCGGCAGGCCTTGCCCGGTTTTATGAAACCAACAGGCAGAAATACATGTGGCCCGAGCGATTCAAAGGAGCCATCCTTCAGTGCGTGAATAATGCCGTCAGGGAGGAGGCTGAAAAATATCTGGAGTCGGGAGTTCTTGCTTCCGAACTGCAGGATCTGCTCCGCCTTGGCACAGGGAGCATCACCGTTACTGAAGGAACCTGGGAAAAAGGAGCGGATCCGGTCATCGACTACTACATCTGGAAGGGTTATAAACCTGAGAACTGGAATCAGGAAACAGGATTTGTCAATGGGGAACTCATCGCTCCTGAACCCAAATTGCTGAATGAGGCAAGGGGATACCATATTGCTGACTATCAGCAGTATCTTGAAGATAATTGGGTGAAGGAACTCCGTAAAAAATACCCCGTCAGAATCAATAAAAAATTGATGAAGAAAATTACGAATGGGTAAACCCAAATTCCCATATACCGTCTTTCTCCTCCTTCCGCTCCTTTTTTCCTGCATTTTCGCGGACAGATCGGAAAAGATCCCGCTGGCCAAAGTGGGAGATGAAATATTGTACATGAGTGAACTGGAGAGTGTCCTTCCAAACAACCTCAGCAGGGAAGACAGTATCCTGATGGCAGAAGATTACATCAAGAAATGGGTAACCACGGAATTACTGATAAAAAAGGCCCATGAAAACCTCACCATGGCCCAGCGTGATGTCTCCAAGGAACTTGAGGAATACCGGAATTCCCTGATCATATACCGGTATAAAAAAGAACTGCTGGCCGACAAAATGGACACCCTTGTGAACGATGAGGATGTGCGTCAGTTCTATGACGCCAACAAGCAGAATTTTATCCTTGCAAATGACATCTTAAAAGCCATTTATATCAAAATCCCGTTGCAGGTTTCAAAGCCTGAACAGGCCAGGGCTTTCTGCGAAATGACAACCGGGGAGGATCTTAAAGAACTTCAGGAGTTTTGTCTTCGAAATGCTGAAAGTTACCAGTTTTACCTCGACGAATGGGTTGATGCCAGGATCGTATTGCAAAACCTTCCCGACATGCCCGAGGATTTTTCATTTCCGAATTTGAAGAATTCCCTTGTGGAAAAAAGGGATGAGAAATATTATTATCTCGTTTGCGTTATCGGATACGGGCGCAAGGGAACAGTCGCCCCATTGGAATATGTCAGTAACAACATCAGGGATATCATCATCAACAACCGTAAAACTGAGTTTCTGAAAAAAATAGAAGAGGATGTTTATGTAGAAGGTATTAGAAATCAAAAGTTTAAAATCTATCATTATGAAGCTGAATAATGCAAAATACGGGATTCTGATAATCCTTTTCATCCTTTTGTTTTTCAGGGGGAATTTTCCTGTAGTGGCTCAGGACAGGGTAGTGGACCAGATCATCGCTGTCGTGGGAAACAACATTATCCTAAAGTCGGAAATTGAGGAGATGTTCAAGCAGCAGCAGGCGCAGGGGATCACCAGCGAAGGAGATATGAAATGCGAGATTCTGGAAGATTTCCTGATTGACAAATTGCTGGTTGCGGAAGCGCTGCTCGACACCAACATCATTGTTACCGATAACCAGATCAATCAAAACCTGGATGGGAGGCTTCAGATGTTCATCACCCATTTTGGTTCTGAAAAGGAGGTGGAGAATTATTTTAAAAAGTCCATTCCTGAGCTGAAATCAGAATTACAGGAGGTGATCAGGAATCAGCTTCTCAGTTCGCAGATGCAGGGCAAGATTCTGGAAAATGTGACGGCAACCCCTTCCGAAGTCCGGCTGTTTTACAGGAATCTGAAAGATGAAGATATCCCTGAAATTCCGGTTCAGTATGAATACAGGCAGATTACTGTCGTTCCTGAAATTGATCCTGAAGAGGACAACAGGATAAAGGCACAGTTGCGGGAGTACAAAAGGCGTGTTGAAGAGGGGGCGAATTTTGCCACGCTGGCAGTGTTGTATTCCGAGGCTCCTGAACAACGTTTTGGCGGTGAGATCGGATACAAAGGTCGGGCGGAGCTGGACCCTGCCTATGCTGCTGCGGCCTTTAACCTCAAGGACGACAAAATTTCCAATGTCGTAAAAAGTGAATTTGGATATCATATTATTCAGCTCATTGACCGGAAAGGAGAAAAAATCAATACCAGGCATATCCTGATGCGGCCCAAGATAGCTCCCGAGGCACTGGAAAAGGCTTCCTTGCGGCTCGACAGTCTGGGCGATTTAATCAGGAAACAACAACTCACCTTTGAAAATGCCGCCATGATGTTTTCCCATGATAAAATTACTCGGAACAACGGAGGTCTCATGATTAACCCGGAATCGCTTTCCTCCCGGTTCAGTATCGAGAGTTTGGATCCTGACATCAGCAAGGTGATTACCACTATGAAAGTCAATGAAATCTCAGATCCGTTTCAAACCATTGATGAAAATTCCAAGCAGACGGTTTACAAAATTATCAAACTAGTGAACAAGGCGGAGGGTCACAAGGCCAATCTTCAGGAAGATTACCAGCAGCTTGCCGAATTATATCTGAATAAGAAGAAACAGCAGGTTCTCGAAGAGTGGATTGCCCGACAGCAAGCCAAAACCTATATCAGGATTGATAATACCTATGCGAATTGCAATTTCAAATTTTCCAACTGGATTAAATAGCACCTCACTTAAATAGCGATGAATTACAAAAATGATGTGGAAGCCCTGGATGATCTTCATGCCAGGTATAGGGAGCTGCACACTGAGATTTCGAAGGTCATTTACGGTCAGGATCAGGTGGTTACCCAAGTGTTGAACACGTTATTCAGCCGGGGTCACTGTTTGCTAATTGGTGTTCCGGGACTTGCAAAGACGTTGTTGGTCATCTCCATTGCCAAGGTTCTGGGATTGAAATACAACAGGATCCAGTTCACCCCCGATCTGATGCCATCTGATATCATCGGCACGGAGATCCTGGACAAGGATCGTCAATTCAGGTTTGTCCCCGGTCCGGTTTTTGCCAATATCATTCTGGCCGATGAGATCAACCGGACGCCGCCCAAAACCCAGTCGGCGTTGCTGGAAGCCATGCAGGAACAGGCTGTGACGTCGGCAGGCCACCATTTCATTCTGGAGCAGCCCTTTTTTGTGCTGGCCACCCAGAATCCTATCGAGCAGGAAGGCACGTATCCGCTTCCTGAAGCCCAGCTCGACCGTTTTATGTTTTCCGTATGGCTCGACTATCCGAAGTTCGCCGATGAAATTACCATCGTAAAAAAAACCACCTCCACCTATCATTATGATCTCCACACGGTAATTTCGGGTGAAGAGATTCAATATTTCCAGGATCTGATCAGGAAGGTGCCTGTTAACGACAATGTGGTTCAGTACGCGGTTAAGCTGGCAGCCCGGTCCAGACCGTTCACGGAACTGGCTGCAGAGGTTGCCAACCAGTATCTGAAATGGGGTGCGGGACCCCGGGCGTCGCAGTATCTGGTGCTCGGCGCCAAGACCCATGCAGTGCTCAACGGGAAATATGCCCCCGATATTGAAGATGTTCAGGCCGTCGCCCCATCGATCCTCAGGCACCGAATCATCAAAAATTACAAGGCCGAAGCTGAAAACATCACTGTGGATGAAATTATCGCCCGTCTTATGTAAATGGCCTCTGGTTTAAAAAATATCGCCCTGATTTTCGCGGGAAGGTTTTTGTTTTTTCTTGCTTTGGCGATGGTTTCCTTCGTCGTTCGGGGACAACAACCTGTCAGGCCGGCGGGCACACCACCGGTTATTCCTCCGGGACTTCCCCGAAAAAGCCCGGAGTATCCCGAAAAAAAAAGGATTGAAATTCTGAATGCCGAATTCCTCGAATACAACCAAGCCATTGTCGCCAACGCACAGCGGCTGATCGGCAATGTTCTCATCAGCCATAACGAAGTGCTCATGTGGTGCGACAGCGCTTATGCCTATACCGAAACCAACCGCGTCGATGCCTTCGGAAATGTCCATATCAACCAGGGCGACACAGCCCACCTCTATGCCGACATGATACATTACGACGGGGACATCAGCTTCGCCAGAGCCATCAAAAATGTCAGACTTGTCAATAAAACAACCACCCTCTCCTCCGATACCGTCGACTATGACCTGATTTCCAACATTGGCTATTACGATGACAACGGAAAAATCGTTGACAGCACCAATGTGCTGACCAGCCAGATCGCCCGCTATTATGTCAATGAAGATATCGTCTATTTTTACAGGGATGTGGTGGGATACAATGAAAAGTACCGGTTGGAGAGCGACACCGTGAAATATAACACGGAGACAGGGATTTTCTTTATCCAGGGACCTACCACCATCCGCGATTCCGTAAATACCATATACGCTGAAGATGGTTGGTATGATTCACGGACAGGAGAAGCCCAATTGTTGAAAAATCCGCTGGTTTACAATGAAAAACAGCAAATGACGGGCGATGTGATTGATTATGACCGTAACAAAGGGTATGGAAAGGCCAGGGGGATGATTGAAATCATCGATATAGAAAACAACGTGATCATCAAGGGAAGGAATGCCTGGTTTGATGAAATCTCCGAGATGGCTTTCATCACGGACTCTGCCCAGTTCATCATGATCAGCGATGGGGATTCTTTGTTCCTGCATGCCGACACCCTCAAGACCGTTAACGACACCATCCCTGATGAAAAGATCATCCTGGCATTTTACGGTGTCAGGTTTTTCCGGACCGACCTGCAGGGGAAATGTGATTCCCTGGTTTATTTCAGCCGTGATTCCACGATCCAGTTTTTCAATTCACCGGTGTTGTGGTCTGAAATTCACCAGATGAGTGCTGACTATATCGAAATGAGGTCCAACGCGCCCGCGCCCGACGAAGTCCATCTCAATACCAATGCTTTCATCATTTCGAGGCAGGACTCCCTGATGTTTGACCAGGTGAAGGGAAAGAACATGACAGGATACATTGTCGACGAACAACTCGACCGAATTTTTGTTGACGGGAACGGCCAAACGATTTATTATGCGCGCGAGGAAGATAACATTATCGGACTGAACAGGGCTGAAAGCAGCAAAATAAAGATTCAGTTCAGGGACGGTAAGATTTTCCGCATCTCTTTTTTAGGGAATCCGGAGGGGAAGCTGACCCCGCTGGACCAGGTGGAGGAAGAAGGGAGGTACCTGACAGGTTTTGACTGGAAGGAAGCCATCAGACCGGTATCGAGGAGCGACATTTTCAGAAAAACGGCGGGCTCTCTTCCTGAAAAGGGTAGTTCCCGGGAATCGTCTGAAACCACGCCTGAAGGAAAAATCCAGGAAGCCATTCCGGCGGAGGAAGAAATCAGATGATTCCTATTCCGGATTCCTGCAGCAAACGGGTACTCATTTCTGTCAATTTGAATTTCTGAATTTTGCCGCTGGCGGTCATCGGGAATTCGGTGACAAAAAAGATATATTTGGGAATTTTGTACCGGGCGATCTGTTCACGGCAGAAATCCGTCACCTCTTCTTCGGTGAGGGTATATCCTTTTTTTATCTTGATAAAAGCCCCCACCTGCTCTCCGTATTTCGGGCTGGGTACGGCGGCGATTTCCACCGCTTCGATCTGTTCCATTCCGTAGAGGAAGTTTTCAATTTCGCGCGGGTAAATATTTTCACCGCCCCTGATGATCATGTCCTTGATCCGCCCGGTGATGCAATAAAAGCCATCTTTTGTTTTCACTGCCAGATCGCCTGAATGGAGAAATCCTTCGGCGTCGATGACTTCTTTCGTGGCTTTTTCGTTTTTATAATAGCCTTTCATGAGGTTGTAGCCGCGGCAGCAGATTTCTCCCTGCTCTCCCATGGCGCACTCCTCTCCGGTTTCAGGATTTACGATCTTCACTTCCACGTTGGGGAGTTCGAATCCTACGGTCGTAGCTTTTACTTCTGGGGAGTTGTGGGCACGGGTGGCCGTCACCCCGGGCGAACACTCCGTAAGGCCGTAAACGATGATGATGTCCCTGGCATGCATTTTCGTCATCACCTGTTTCATCGTTTCAATGGGGCAGAGGGAACCCGCCATGATTCCGGTGCGTAGGCTTGAGAGGTCGAACATGTCGAACATGGGATGGTTCAGTTCTGCGATGAACATGGTGGGGACTCCGTACAGGGCAGTGCACTTCTCTTTCTGGACGCCTGCCAGGACCATCAGGGGATCAAATTCCTCGACCAAAACCATGGTGGCTCCGTGGGTGACCACGGCACACAGGGAGAGTACGCACCCAAAACAGTGGAACAGCGGCACAGGCGTCATCACCCGTTCGGCATTTGTGAATTTCATGCATTCGCCGACAGAATAGCCGTTGTTCAGAATATTGTGGTGCGATAGCATCACCCCTTTGGGAAAGCCGGTGGTCCCGGAAGTATATTGCATGTTGACCACATCATGGCAGCTCATGGTATTGGTGATGGTTTCAATTTCAAAATCATCGACATGGCTCCCCAGCAGCAACAATTCCTGGGTATTGTACATGCCCCGGTGTTTCTGCTGGCCGATGAAGATCACATTGCGCAATTCCGGGAAACGGGGAGTGCGCAGCTCTCCCCGGGGCTGTTCCCTGAGTTCGGGCACCAGGTCAAAGATGATCCTGATGTAATCACTTTCCCGGTAACCGTCGACCAGACAAAGGGTGTGGATATCCGCATCTTTAAGGATGTATTCCAGTTCTGTGGTTTTATAGTTGGTATTGATGGTTACCAGGATGGCACCGATTTTGGCAGTGGCGAACATAAAGGTAAGCCAGTCGGGGACATTCTTGGCCCAGATACCCACTTTCTGACCCGGCTGGATGCCGGTATACAGCAATCCTTTGGCCAGGCGGTCAACCCGGTCGTTGAATTCCCGGTAGGTGAAACGCAGGTTACGGTCAGGATATACAATAAATTCCTGGTCGGGAGTTTCCAGGGCCCATTTTTCCAGAATACCACCCAGGGTGAAATCGAGTATCTGCATGACAGGATTGGTTTAAGGCTGAAAAAGAGGCTAATAGGGAGTGTATACCACGGCCAGGATTTTCGCGGGTTGGTTGCAGCCTGCGTGGACATTGTGCATAACGATGGAATCGTAGTAAATGTTATCCCCTTTCTGAAGGAGGTAGACCTCTTTCCCGTAGTTGATTTCCACACAACCTTCCATCACGTAAATAAATTCTTCTCCTTCGTGGGAGGATAATTTGTAGTCGGAAGCGATGGACGGCCTGATGTCAACGATAAAGGGTTCCATATGTCTTCCGGCCTTGTCAGCCGCCAGTGAAAAGAAATTCAGATGCTGCCGTGAAGAGGGATCATTCGACGAAAAGCTGACGGCGCTTTTTTCGGCGCCTGCCCTTACCACCACCGGCCCAACCTGGCCGGCATCATCCAGGAAGGTTCCGATCCTTACCCCCAACGCCCTGGCAATACGGATCAGCGGGCCCAGGGAAGGTACGACACCCTCATCTTCGATGATGCGCAATTGTTCCTTATCCAGATTGGAATTCAACGCAAGGTCTTCGCGGGAGACCATCCGCATCTCGCGGTATTGTCTGATTTTCTCTCCGATGTTGCTCTTTTGCATTACTGATTCAGATTTTTATTTCTGCAAAAATAATAATAAAAAAGGCGGGAATTGAAACTCCCCGCCACAAAGCAGCGGGGAAGCCGATTCTGTATAGGACTTCTCTATTGCCTTGCCCGCTATCCCCGCGGCAGAGCCGACGGGAAATGCGTTCGCAGGAATTCATGAAAGTAGCCAGCCTGTGGATATTATCACGGTCATAACCATTTGACATACCTGAAATCCTGCCGGTGCACCAGGTTTTCATTTTTCGGGAACAACCGTAGCCCGTAACTGTAAGTGCCCGATTTCTGAATGTGGATATTCCGGAAGAAGGTGGCGATGCTGCCATCGCAGTTTTCAACGTCAAATTCCATTTTTTCAACCAGTTTCAGGGGTTGGCTGTTGCCGTTCAGCGCGATGACGAGTTCGAGCCCTACATCTTTGCTGGTCAGTCCTTTCAGGTCGACAACGACCCTGGCGGGATAGTCCTGGCCGATCTTCATGAGGTTGGTGATGCCGTGGGAGATCTGGACATCCTTGACCTCTATCTGGTCCCAGACGGAACTGACCCAGTATTTCCATTTGGCCAGTTCTTTGGCGATTTTGAAGTCGTCATCGATGAGTTTCCGGGTACGCAGGTACTGGGGCATATAAAACCGCTCCTGGTAATCGCGGATCATCCGGCTGGTGGTGAAGTTGGAGGCTACTTTGGAAATGGTATTTTTGATATATCCCACCCATTTTTCCGGGACTCCCTTTTCATTGCGTTCATAAAATGCGGGGACGATTTCATCTTCCAGGGTGTTGTAGATTGTTCCCGCGTCAAGTTCATCCTGGAAATCCTGGACATCGTATGCCCTTTCCATGGGGAGTGCCCAGCCGGCATCTTTTTTGAACCCTTCGACCCACCATCCGTCGAGGACCGAAAAGTGAAGGGTTCCGTTCATCACTCCCTTTTCACCGCTTGTTCCGGATGCTTCCAGAGGCCGGGTAGGGGTGTTGAGCCATACGTCAACGCCCTGAAGCAACATCTTGGCCAGGTTCATGTCGTAATTCTGCACAAACAGGATTTTCCCCTTGAATTGCGGATATTTTGAAACCTCGACAATGTGTTTGATAAGGTCCTGCCCCATCTTGTCGGCCGGGTGTGCTTTCCCGGCAAAGATGAACTGAACCGGCTGACTGGGATGGTTGACAATCCTGTCAAGGCGTTCCAGGTCGCGGAAAATCAGGTGGGCGCGTTTATAGGTGGCAAAACGGCGTGCAAAGCCGATGGTGAGAGCTTTGGGATCCAAAATGTCGATCAGGTCGGTGATATAACGGGGATTCTCGTTCCGCTGGATCCACATGTCGGAGAAGCGCTGTTTTACATAGTTGAAAAGTTTGAGACGCAGTTCTTCGCGGAGCTTCCATATCTTGTCATCGGGGACTTGGTATATTTTTTCCCACTTGTCGATGTCAAGCAGGTTATCGACAAAATCATCGCCCAGGTATTCCTTGTGTATCTCTTTCCACTCGTTGGCGGTCCAGGTTGCATAATGTACGCCGTTGGTAACATACCCGATCTCAATTTCTTCTTCGAGATAACCGGGATACAATCCCTTGAGGATTTTCTTGCTAACCTGTCCGTGCAGCCAGCTTACTCCGTTGATGCCATGGGAGAGCGTACAAGCCAGGTAACTCATGTTGAAATAGTCCTCTTCGGCTCTGGCTTTTCCCAGCAAGACGAATTCTTCCCATGAAAGCCCCAGTTTCTCGGGATAATGCTTCATGTAAGCCCTGAAAAGGTCATTGTGAAAGGAATCATGACCGGCAGGAACCGGTGTGTGGGTGGTGAACAGGGTAGAAGCCCTGACCACTTCCTTGGCTTCCGCATAGGTGAGGTTTTTCTCCGCAACAAGATTGGCAATCCTTTCGATGCCGATCAGCGCCGCATGTCCTTCGTTGCAATGGTAAATGTCGGGTTGACAGCCCAATTTCTTTAAAAGCCTGATACCGCCGATTCCGAGAAGAATTTCCTGCTTCAGGCGATTTTCATTGTCCCCTCCGTAGAGGTTGTGGGTGACGCTGCGGTCAAAATCCTGGTTCATATCCCTGTCGGCATCCAGAAGGTATAATTTTATGGCGCCGACATTCACTTCCCAGACTTGGGCTTTGAGGGTTCTTCCCGGATATTCCACTTCGATGGTAAGCCATTCGCCGTTCTGGTCGTAGGTGGGTTGTACCGGGATTTTGGAGAAATGTTCAGGGATGTAATTGGCCATTTGTTCCCCGTGCAAGTTGATGGTCTGACGGAAATAGCCGTACCGGTAGAGCAAACCGACTCCGATGAGGTCCACCTTCGAATCGCTCGCCTCCTTGAGGTAGTCCCCTGCCAGGATGCCCAAACCTCCGGAAAAGATCTTGAGGCTGTCGTGAAGACCATATTCCATGCTGAAGTAGGCAATCCGGGGTGAGCTGAGAGATTCCCTGTCCTTCATGTAATTCAGGAATTTCTCGTATGTCGTGTCCATCATACGGATGAAAACCACATCTTCTTCCAAATCCCTGAATCGCTGATAGGTAACCTGTTCCAGGAGAATGATGGGATTGTGTTCACACGTCTCCCAGATTTTTTCGTCTACATACTGAAACAGTTCCCTTGCTTCGTTGTTCCATACCCACCAGAGGTTGCGTGAAAGTTCACGGAGCGGGAACAACTTTTCGGGAAGGTTTGATTCAACGATGAATTTCCTCCATTGGGGCATTTCAACCACCGTGGGCTGTATATAGCGTATTCCTTCTTTTTCAAACATATGAATTGATAATTTTTCAGGCCTGCAATAATAGTAAATTCTACAATCAAAATCAGGGTGCAAAAATAGCCGGATAAATCATACAAATGAATTTTTTCTGATGGAAAGCTCAATTTGCAGGCAATCTTAATAATTGTTTCAGGTCATCCTCCTGATCTGGGGAGACGCTTGTGTCTCTTTAACCGCCTGATTTCCTCCCTGAATTCTTCAATTTCCTGTTCTTTTTCTTTCAGGAGTCTCCTGCAATTTTCCAGTTCCTCAAAGCAGTCCGGTTTTAAAGGATTTTCATCCATCCTCAGGCTGAAATCATTCAGAATATTCATATAGTTGATAAATGCTTCGAAGGGGGAATTGTAGGGACTGTATCTATTATGCAAAGGCTGGGGTGCCGCTTTTGTTGACATGAAAAGGAAATGGTCGCTTGCCTGGAGGTAATGCCAGTCTTTCAGGATGTCAGGGTCAACGTTATGATTCATCGGAAGAGCAAGTTCGTAAAGTTTTGCCAGTGCTTCACCCTGAATGTCGTTTCCGTTCCAGAAGGATAGATCGCGTTCCTCACCTGCCAGGGATACCGGATGTTTAACATTGATCAGGGAGACAGGCTGCAGTCTGGCAATCACCTCCCGCGGGGAACTGAAGAAAACATCCTGCGATTGGGTGACCAGGAAGATAAAGTGGTCGAGGAAGTTGAAAATGCCTGATTTTGCAGGGTGGACATTTCCGAAAGTCCCGTAATCGACGCAGATGGTGATTGATTCGCCGGCAGGTTCGGAACCCCTGATCCAGCCGAGGTATTTATCCGCCGTAAGGGGGTATCCTGCCCAGGAGTTGTCAGAGAACCTGATGGAGAGATCGTCGCTGAGTTTGGAATGGCGCATCATCACTTTCAGTCGGGGGTTGATGGCATTGCAGTATAGGAAGTCAGGACTTTTCCATCCCAGGATGTGTCGTGCTCCTTCTGTGATCATCCCCTTGTATCCCATGTCGGCGACCATGGCACCGATGGTGTCGGAATAAATCATTTCGGTGTTGAGAAAAACTTCAGGCTGCTGCCCTGAAAGCCGGCTGATGGCTTGCCGCTGGTGCTCTGCTTCGGAGGCAAAGGAGGCGGGGTCAGCCACGGAAGAGAGGGAATGGCTATAGGTTCCTCCCAGGAACTCGACGTTTCCGGTTTCCGCCAGTAGTATGAAGGAATCGGTCACTTCGGGGGCATACTGTTCAAAGAGCTCCAGGGTGACACCCGGAATGGCAAAGGCAACCTTCAGCTGTCCGTTTAACCTGTTGATCTGACGCAGGAGCAAACTGTTCGCAGGGAGATAACATTGTGCGGCAAGTTGACGGATCAGGGTTTCGTTGGCATAATCGTCATAGTAATCATGATGGGTACCGATGTCAAAGAAGCGGTACCTCTTTAACCTGACAGGTTGATGAACCAGGAAAACCAGGGTGACTGACTTCATAGGTGCGGCGTATTAAGAGTTTCTCTTTCCAGCAATTTTTTGTATATGCCGGTTACCTCGTTGGCTGAATTTTTCCATTTCAGGTTGCTGGTTTCTTCTATGCCATGTTTGACAAATAAGCGGGCCAGGGCGGGGTAATTCAGCAGTGCGTATATGGCATCGGCCAGGGCGAAGGTATCCCAGAAGTCCACTTTGATGGCGAAATTGAGGATTTCTGCCACGCCCGACTGACGAGAAATAATGACCGGGACGTTGGCCTGCATGGCTTCGAGGGGAACGATTCCAAAGGGTTCCGAGACGGAAGGCATGACAAAAACATCGGAGAGGTGGAGCATCCGGTAAACGTCATCGCCCCGGAGAAAGCCGGTAAAATGGAATTTGCTGGTAATGCCGAGGCGGGCGGCCTGTTGGATCATGTCGTCCATCATGTCGCCGCTTCCGGCCATCACGAACCTGACATTTTTCATTTTTCGGAGGACGAGGGCGGCGGCTTCGATGAAATACTCTGGTCCTTTCTGGTAGGTGATCCTGCCCATGAAGGTCACAATCTTTTCGTGGATCCCCTTTTTGATCTGCCGTTTTTCTTCGTCGGAGAGGGGTTCAACGGCATTGTAGACGGTTACGACCCTGGTTGGATCTATCCCGTATTTTTCGATCACGGTCTGGCGGGTCAGGTTGCTGACGGCAATAACTTTGTCGGCCGTTTCCATACCCTCTCTTTCTATGGCATACACCATGGGATTTACATTTCCTCCCGTGCGGTCAAATTCGGTGGAATGGACATGGACCACCAGGGGTTTCCCGGAAGCTTTCATGGCCTCGATGCCGGCCGGAAAGGTAAGCCAGTCGTGGGCATGAATGATGTCAAAGCTCCTTGCCCGTGCAATAAATCGGGCTACGATGGCATAATTGCGGATTTCGCGGTACAGCGACGGCCCGTAACTTCCCGAGAATTCAATTTTCCCTTCTTCGTTAACTTCGACAAAGCGGGTTCCCCGGGCATAGCTCCGGCTTTTCAGTTCCCAGAATTGTTCGGGGGAGCGGTAAGGAGCCAGGTCGGATAATACCTCAACAACTTCCATCCGGGTTTCGGAATCTCCGATTTCGACCCAGCGCCTGTTCACAGGTACCTGGTTGGCCCCCAGCAACTGAATGTCAGACCTGAGTTCGTCACCCCAGGCCCTGGGTACGACAAAGGTCACCTGCATCCTGTCCACTTCCGACAAACCTTTGGTAAGGCCGTAACATGCGGTTCCAAGGCCTCCGGAAATATGGGGGGGAAATTCCCAGCCGAACATCAGGACATTCATAAAAGACTATCAGGGTTATGAATCAAAAGATTAAATAAGGCTATTCGCTTTCCTTTTCCGAAATAAGTTGTTGGGTATAGAGGAGGGCAGCGACATTCCAGGCTTGTGAGATGGCTCCTTTTCCCAACTGCGGGGGCGTGCCGTTGTACATTTCAGAGATGGACCCGATGCAATTTTCGGTCATTTCACTCTCGAATCCCAGTACCAGTTTTTTTAGGAAGGGGATTTCCTTGTTATTATAAACGTTCAGGAATGCTTCGGCGAAAAACTGGATAAGCCAGGGAAATGCCGCTCCGTTGTGGATAGCTGCCTCCCGCTGGTGGGGATCTCCCTGTACACTTTCTTTGTAAGCGGGGTCATCGGGTGACAAAGAACGGAGTCCCCGGGGAGTCAGCAACTGGTTCCGGGCCACTCCCAGAATCTTTTCCCGCTGATCTTTTGTCATCGGTGTGTAAGGCATGGCGGCTGCAATGACCATGTTGGGCCTGACCGACCAGTCGGTAAAGAGGCCGTTCTCCACATCGGCGAGGTATTTTTTTTCTTCACTCCAGAAGGCTTTCAGGAAAGCTTCGCCGATCATTTCGGGCATCAGCTTCCAATCAGCGATGAATTCCTCATCTTTCTCATTCCGGGCCATTTCCAGTCCGTAGCAAACGGCATTGTACCAGAGGGCATTCAGTTCGACCGGTTTCCCGTAGCGTGGGACAACAGGGGCTCCGTGGCTGTAGGAATCCATCCAGGTGAGTGCGACCCCCTGTTCTGCAGCAAAAAGCAACCCGTCTTCCATCATGGTCACGATCCGGGTTCCCTTGCGGTAATTTTCCAGAATTTCCTTCATTGCGCTGTAAAAGGGCGGGCCGAATTCCCTGAAACGGGAACCCTGTTTTTTCAGCTGCTGGAGGCACCAGATAAACCAGAGGGAAGCATCTGCCGAATTGTAAAGGGGAAGATTGGCTCCGATGGACATGGGGAACAAACCCTTGTTGAGATGGGGCAAATAGGTGGAGAGCACCTCCAGGGCGAGCCTTCTTTCAGTCTGTGCCAGCTTCAGTCCGGGCAGGGCAATGAAGGTCTCGCGGCTGATGGAGTTGTACCACGGGTATCCGGCAATAATATCCACTGCCGTGTCCCCGATGTATTGAATGAACTGGTTGGCCGTATTTTTGAGGCACCCCAGGAAGGAATCCCTGCTGATTCGTTTGTTGACTTCCCTTTTGAAGCGGTTTTTGAAAGTCGACGGGATCCCCTGAAAGGTGGCGGCCGAAAAGACCAGCGAATCCCCCTCTTTCATTTTTACCTCGAAGATACCGGGTGTGTACAGATCTTCATGGCATTCATAACCTCTGTTCTTTTCCTTGATGTACTCGACGTTATAATACCAGTCGGGCGCTGCCACAAATTCGGCTTCCTTGCTGAACTGCATGTAGAGGCTGGGATAGCTGTCATATAACCTGATACTGATGCCATTGGGTTGTTCGTGGTAATGGGTCTGTGCATACGGGTTGCTTTTGCTGAGACTATGAATCCCCCGGAAGGCCAGGAAAGGCCTGAACTGCATCACCACCGTGTCCGGAGATTCCTCGATGATATACCGGACCAGCAGTTGTTGCTCCTTTTCCACCAGTAGCCGCTCTTTCGTCAGGATCAGGTTCCCGACACGGAAGGTGAATTTCGGGATTTTCTCAAAATCAAATTTCTGCAGGTATTTGTGACCTTTGGGTTCCAGATGTCCATCCTGATACCTCCTCACTGCCAGGTTAAAGGTGGAACCCTTCATCACGATGCTTTCGTCAAGGGCTGACAGGAGCACGTGTTTTCCGCCATCAAGCCCGTTTACGGGACATACCAGCAATCCGTGGTATTTTCTGGTATTACAGCCGTTCAGGGTTGTGGATATGTAGGAACCGGCATGGTTCGACCTGATGATCTCCCGTTTGGTGGTAAACTCCAGGTTGGTAAGCTTTGTCGGGCTAAAATTGATGTAACTCATGTTGTTTATCTTATTTTTCAGAGCCGTTTTCTATTTGTTTAGAAAAATAGTGAATTTCGGCTGAAAAATCAAGTACGGGATGGTTTTTTACCAGCAAAGAAATTGTTCTGAGAGAATTTTCAAGGAATTGCCGGTATTCTGCTGATACTGAATTAAGTGGCCGGTGTTCCATGGCTTTTTTAACCTGTGTTATTTCCCGGGATAGTTCCAGATCGGCTTTCCCGAAAAGTGTGGTTTTGAACTTATCCCAGATGAAGTCAACAGCGACGGGGGAGGGGTGGATCATATCAGCCGCATAAAAGCGGTAATCGCGCAGTTCATCCATCATGATTTCATATGCCGGGAAATAGAAGCACCGTTCTTTCCCGAATCCCGTGACCAGGGCATCGCAGGTAAGTAACAAGACAGCCTTGCTCAGTTGGTTTTCCACGGCGCCATCCCGGGTGTGTCGTACCGGGCTTACTGTGAAGATGACCCTGATGCCGGGGTTTATATTCCACACTTCTTCGAGGACTTCGCGTAAACAGGCTACTGATTGGGTGACTGTAAGACGGTATCTGCTGAATTCCCTGGCAGGCACCTTGTGGCAGTTGGCAACGACGGCATCCGTAGTTTTCTGTTCATAAACCCATGCGGTTCCCAGGGTGATCAGCAGGAAATCGGCCTGTTTCAGGAAACGGGATCCTGTTTCAAGCCTTTGGTTGATGCGTTGAAGGGTTTCATCGGGGTCTGTTCCCGAAAATCTTCCGTGATGGCGGTAGCTGTGCCACAATCCCCCGTGGTGAAAGAGATCCTCTTTGGCAAAGGGGTCTGCCGTGACCAGTCGGCCGAGGGCATCGGACAGGGAAACAGGATTGTAGAGAATTCCGAAGGGATTGATATCGGTTTTGAATTTCAATCCTTCCATTATGCCGCCTATATTTTCGGTAAAACAGGAGCCCAGGAAGAGGTGTTTTGCGGCGTATCCCGATTTCCATGGAAAGGGAGGGATTTCAACCGGTAGGGTAAAGTCGGTCATGCTATTTTCTTTTGCGGATTTCTTCCCTCAGCAGGACCATGGCGGTACGTGCCGGCAGGTAAAGGGGGAGGTAATGCTGGCTTTCCCGGTCCCCTTCGGGAAGGGTATAATAGGTCAGAGTTTCGTCGATGCGGTCCTGTCCGCCATAGCGGCCGTTGTCGCTACTCAGGGCGATGTGGTATTTTCCGGCGCCGAGGGGGATTCCATAGTCGGTAAAGGAGTGCACGGGATTGAAGTTGAAAACGAAAAGCCAGGGGCCGCGGTGGAAAGCCAGCACCTGGTCGTCGTTCTTTTCCCACACCAGGTCTACCGAGGGGATCCCGAGGATCCTTTTTTCCCGGAAGAGGGAAATCATGTCGTGGTCGAAGTCGAGGAGCCAGTGGAATTTCAGTTCTGGGTCGGTGGCGATGCTCCAAATCCTGCGGGCATGGCGGTAGGACCAGTTGTTTCCTTCACGGGGGAAGTCGATCCATTCGGGATGGCCGAATTCATTGCCCATGAAGTTGAGGTAGGCGCCACCGGCGCAGGAAAGGGTGACCAGCCTGATCATCTTGTGAAGGGCTATGCCCCGGTCTACGGTGAGATTGGGCTGGTCCTTCCGCATGCTGAAATACATCTCCTTGTCGATGAGCCTGAAGATGATAGTTTTGTCTCCCACTAGGGCCTGATCGTGCGATTCGGCATAACTGACCACCTTTTCATCCATCCGTTTGGAGGTGAGCTGATAAAAGAGGTCCCCCATGTGCCACTCGTCATCCTTCTTCTCCTTGATGATTTTGATCCAGTAGTCAGGGACCCCCATGGAGAGGCGGTAGTCGAAGCCCATTCCCCCGTCAGCCACCGAAAATGCCAGTCCGGGCATGCCGCTCATATCTTCGGCAATCGAAATGGAGTGGGGGTTGACCTCCTTGATGAGCTGGTTGGCCAGCATGAAATAGGTGACCGCTTCTTCGTCGCAGTTGGCATCGAAATAATCGCTGTAATTTGTGAAAGCCTTGCCGAGGCCGTGGTCAAAATAGAGCATGCTGGTGACCCCGTCGAAACGGAAACCATCGAACTTAAAGATGTCGAGCCAGTATTTAATGTTGGAGAGGAGGAAATGGAGGACTTCGTTCTTGTTGTAGTTGAAGCAGTACGAGTCCCAGGCGGGGTGTTCGCCGCGGCCGCCGTCGTGAAAGAACTGGTAGCGGCTGCCGTCATATTTGCCCAGTCCTTCCACCTCGTTGCGCACCGCATGGGAGTGGACCAGGTCCATGATGACAGATATCCCCATACCATGGGCTTCATCGATGAGCTGTTTGAGCTCGTCGGGGGTTCCAAAACGGGAGGAAGGGGCGAAAAAGCTGGAGACATGATATCCGAAACTACCGTAGTAAGGGTGTTCGGGGATGGCCATCAACTGGATGGTGTTGTATCCGTTGGCCTTGATGCGGGGGAGCATCTGCTCCCGGAATTCCGCATAGGTGTGGACCCGTTCCTCTTCCCCAGCCATGCCCACATGGGCCTCATAGATGAGCAGGGGCTCCTCCTCTCTTCTGAATCCGGCATTTTTCCACTGGTAGTGATTGTCGGGAGCCCACACCTGGGCATTGAAGATGTATGTCTTTTCATCCTGGACGGTCCGGGTAGACCAGGCGGGGATTCTTTTGCCGCTTCCGCCGGGCCAGTGCATCATCAGGGCGTACTGGTCGCCGTGACGCAGTTTGTCATGGGGCAGTGTGATCTCCCATACCCCGTGTGCCAGCGGAATGAATGTATGGCTTTCGTCGGCTTTCCAGTCATTGAAGGTGCCAATGAGATAAATCATGGTAGCGTAGGGGGCCCATTCGCGGATCACCCAGCCGTCGGGAGTCTTGTGCAATCCGAAATAGAGGTATCCGGTGGCAAAATCGGCGAGGGATTTGTTGTGGGTAAGCCGCTCCTTTTTTTCAGCGGCGGCCTTGTGCCTGCGCGCAATCACTTCAGCCCAGGGTTGCAACCATTTGTCGTTCTCAATTAATTTCAGCTTTTTCATCGCTGTTTGATTTTTTATAAAGATAGATATTTGTCTTTTGGTTCGCGGGGGAGGGAACTATTTTTTCAAAAGAGAAGCGATCAAAGGAATTTCTTTCTATTTTTGCGCCGTTTTCAGAATAATTCTCTTCGTAGCTCAGTTGGTAGAGCAGCTGACTCTTAATCAGCGGGTCGTGGGTTCGAGTCCCACCGAGGAGACAGAAAATCAAAGAGTTATAAGTGAAAAATATAACTTTTTGTATTTGCATACTGTTTGCATATCCAGCCGTCGATTTTGTTTTGAGGATTTCAATGTGTCTTGCACTAAGTTCGAGAAGAATTTAGATTCTACAGCTAAAAATACATTTCATCCGTGAAAAGAAAGGCGTATGCCCGTCATACATATTTTTCCATTTTATCTTAGACACCAACCTTAGCATTCCGTAATTTAATATATGGCATTAAAGATATTAATATCTGAATACATTGAGCATTCTGAGATAATTGACAAAATCAAATCATTAAAATGCTACGATTAGGGGCATCGAAATATTTGGTGGTAGTGTTACAATTTGTGTGTCTCGCGACCTCGGTTTCCCATTTTAGTTTGGCATCACTAAACTACTTTTATTTTGGGTGAACCTGAACCTTCTCTCGAAATAGCTTACTGTTTCAAGACAAACAAAGCAAACAAGATCTTAGTTTTTCAGCAGACCCTGCTTACAATTCTATTGAAACTTTTTCTGTATTTTCCCCCTTTTGGGTTTTTAAACCGGAAAGTGTTTGTTTATTATCACCCTCGCCGATTATAAGTGTAAAAGTACCATTTTCAAACAGACTTGGCTGAACTGTGCCACCTTTAAGCCGGTAGATTTGTACCACTTCCCCGGTGTTTTCATTCCAGATTTGTATCACCTGATTGGGTTTGTTTACTGAGATTTCGGGTAACATGTATTCAGCGCCAATTCCAAAATTATCATTCTGTGTGATCTGAAACGGCCATCCCGGGATCTGGTCACGAATCGGATTGGGATTCTTTACATCAGCTTTAAAACGCCAGGCATCGATATCAATTAGGCCTTCCTGTTGATTAAAAGTTATCATTCCAAAACCCGAAGCACGCAACACTGCCTGGTTGTACCTGCTTTCCATGTCCGCAACAAAAGGAGCGGGATTACCGATGGCATATACATAATTTTTGTTTCCGAAGGCATCTGTATAGTTTCCGGTATTGGGAAATCCATGTTCGGGGCGGTCTTCAACCGGAAGTCCCAACTCATCGGGACGGAACCAGCGTTGGTAGCCCACACTTATGGCAGGCGTACAATAGCTCCAGCCCGCATCGCGGTGATTATCAAGTCCATATTGAACTAGAGAAGCTATATGCTGATCACCGTTTATGTGGAATGCACCAACTTTTCGCATTTGACGGATAATTTTGTCGCGACCTGATTTTGGCCAGCCACCCGAATCGAGATCGCCATATAAATAACCGTTGTAAGTGCCGTGATGGGTGGCAACGTTGGCAAAAACAGTTTGAGAGAGTAACACTTTCATATCCGCTCCCTTCCAATCCATCATCCAGTCGCTCAGGAATTTCGTCTGACGCTCCCCAATCATTTCCAAACCTGTTTTATCCAGAAACGACAAATCTTTCCTTGACTCTTTTATATGATCTTTTCGCCCTTTCCAATCGGAAACAGCTTCGGGACCGGTTTTAAAAACACGGTCGGTGATGATAGCAAAGCTTACCCTGCCGTAGGTGAGGCCGGTGTACCAAACGCTCATTCCCTGCTCTATGGGCGTTGCGTCATAAGGGTCGGGCAATTGTCCACATTGAGTGCGGTTGACAACATTCACCATCTCAACCGATTGAACAAAACCACGGGTGTCATCACTTTCCACACCACCTGGTTTTGCAATTCCACCCTGGCCCCACAGATTCCCTTGGAAAACATCATGGTCGTCAGGTGTGCAAATCGTTGGCACATTGCGCATTAAGTCGCCAAAAGCCCAGCCAAACATATAATATTTCCCGAGATAACTTAATATAGAAACATCAGCAGGTTGACGTTTTATGGGGTACCCGCCGTTGCCTTCATATAGCTGATCCCCTGAAAAATAAAGCAGATCAGGCTTTAGTTCTGTCAAGTTTTCAACCAGCGGCGTGTAAGGAAATCCGTTGTAATATTGACAGGTGAGGGCACCTAATTTTAACGGACGGTCAACGGGATCTTTCATGATTGTGCCGTTGTAATATTCGGCTGTTTCTTTGCCATTTTTCCCTTTTTCAATGTACTCCACCCGATATTCCACATCTTTTGTTGCATCCCAGTTTTCAAGCTTGAAAACCGCGGTGCGTGAATCAGGCTCAATCTCTTCTGTGGCAACAGTTTTCCAGATTCCATTTTCATTCAGCTGTAAACTAACTTCCTGATTATCATTGTTGCCAATCGGCGGCAGTAGTGCCATCATTTTCACAGTTCCTTGGCTTAAGGTGTGCATAGTCCAGAAAACCGGGCCAAATGCATTTTCGGGCTGTGCAATCACCTTTGACCCCGAAAGCAGCAAGTCATCAAAACTAAACTTCGAATTTCCCAACCTTTCATCACCTCCCGAGTTGAGATTGTTGGCAACAGCAACAAGCCCATACATACCATTTATTTTGAGAAAAAGCACTTCGGGGCTTTTACCGCTTTTGTCGGTTACTTTCATTTTCAATTGGTTGTCGTTTCCCGAAACTGAAATTATAAATTCAGAAAAGTCGAAACCTTCAGGCAAATCTGCTCTTTTATTATTTATGAAAGCGAATCCATTCAGACTAATACCCATATTCACACCTCTTCCAAAATAACATGCAGCTTTTACATCCGTATCTTCTGGGTCATTCACACCGAGTAAAAGTCCGGCAGTTCCTGGAATATCGCCTTTATCTGCCAGGCTGATTTTCACAGAAACTTCAAAATTTCCAGCACCGGGAGCCAGGGTGTGCGTGAGTAGATATACCCTCGATCTGGGAACCGTACCGATGCAATGCAACCAGCCGTTTTCCACTTTCCAGTCCTCAAGCGGGATTGACCAAAAATCTTTTCCTACCCATACGCGGTTATTTGTATTATCAAAATCTGCAGAGAATTTCAACTTTTGAGTGCAGGAAGTCGAGAATATTATGATTATTGAAATAGCAGCTAATTTTAAGTTTTTCATTTTGACTTGTTTTTATTTCAATTCCAATTGTTCAATCTTATTGAATTCCAATCATCTAATTTTGTTACCAAGTTCAAGCATATCTTCAAGTAATCTTTAATTTTTAACTCTTAATTCGCATATATATAGTTTAAGAACTGTGGGAAAACTTTATTTTAGTTCCCTAAGGTTCCCTAATGGTAAAATACAGTCCCAATCTTTTAAAAGCTATAATACTATTCCAGTATTGTACTCAATTAATCTTTTATGCAACGTACAGTAAAACCCTGCTTCTTGCTGCTTGTCTCGTCTTTGTTTAACTTTGTATTATTATAAAGCATATAACGCCTCCAAGCTTTTGTATTATTGCCTCCGCTTTCTGTGCCTGTCCACCAGTAACCATATTGCCCTACATACATAAACGTGCCATTATCTTTTAAAAAACCAGTGGGAAGTGCTGAAAAGCCATATTCATCAGTTGCACCATTATTAGGAGCTTGCCAGTGTACTGTGCCAGTTTCTTTAAGCTTGCCACCTGCCGCATTTTCTCCTCCAGCAAAATTTGTTAATTGTGTCCATTCAGCATCAGTGGCTATATGCCAGCCGGATGGGCAAGCGTTTACTGCTGCAGGCCAGTTGTATAAAACCCCATAAGTTGAATAATAATCCAATGCTTTTGCGACAGCTACATCAGTTCCATCGTAACCATAAACATAGTACTTTGGATCTGTATCGGAAAGAGTTCCGGGGCCGGACACACTTGGCAAATACCTTAAATTTTCACCCATCCAAACCTGGTCGGCAATAGTTATAATCGGATAACTGTTGCCGTCACGTGCATCTACAAAAACATTTTCATCCGGCTCCGCTACAACCGATCTATAAAAAACTGCGCTGTCAAGGTCAGCTTTTTTTATGGATTGCTTATTGATAATCACTTTATTCTTAATAAAATATAGTGTATCGTGCTGCCCATGCACTGTCAGTGCAAGACAAAACAAAATAGCAGTCAAAATAATACTTGTTTTCATTCTTGAATTCTCCTTTTATTGTTTTCCTGATAATAATGTTAAGGATTAAGTGTAAAATCTAACCAATTCAGATTGGTGCCACGTAAAACATGAAACACGCGTAAAACATGTAGCCCCTTGGTGAGGTTAACCTTATGATTTATGGTTTGCCAATCATTATAATCAATAGTACTAGGCATTTCAATCGGACCGGAAATATTGATGCCATCCAATTCTATACGAATTTGCCCGGGAAGACCTGGACCTGTACAATATCTTAAATCCACATTGTATCCACCTGTGATAGCCACATTAACAATGTATTCACGCCATTCATTTGGCGCATTAGCACCAGTATACCAACCTTCAACATCGTTAAACCAAATGTCAACAGCTTCAACATTTGGTCCATCAACATTACGGTAATTAGAAGTTTCATTATTATAGCCCTGATTTGATGGGGTATTATCAAAATAGGCTAGATTTTGCCCGCCGGTGTCATAATCAACCATCTTTATTCTGCCGGGTATTGGCAAGGGATCGCCAAGAAAAGGATTCTTGCCGGTTGGTACAACAAGAAAAGATGCACTTGACTCTTCACTGTTATACAATCCGGGAGCGGTTGCTTTGGCCCTGATCGTTTTAGCCCCCATTCCTAAAGAAAATGGGGCGCTGTATAAATTAGTGGGATAAGAACTATCCAAAGAATAATGAATGGTAGCACCTGGAGTAGAAGATGTTAAGCTAACCGTAACATCATCATGAAACAGGCCTCCATCCGGAGAAATTGCAGGACTGGCAGCAACGTCACCACCAACTCCTCCTCCACCTAGCGGATAGAAAGTTATGCTATCAACATCTGATGTTTTAATTGACTGCAAATTAATAATCTGACCATTTTTCATAAAGAAAATTGTGTCATAATTTTGTCCATGCGTTATCAGTGTAATGAAAAATAAAAAAACTATAAATAAAGTATTTGTTTTCATTATTAAATCCTCCCTTTTTGTTCAATATTTTTATTGTTTAATTATTTTTATTGTTTTGATTTCTTCTCCATTTATGTAGCGACAAAGATAAATACCACGTGGCAAATGACTTACATCAATCAAATTAGTCCCTGAGTCTGTCAATTGTATATTTTGCACTAACCGGCTATCAATGCTAAAAATATTAATTCTACTTTTATTTCCAACAGATCCGGTCAAATCAACTTTCAATACATTCTCTACAGGATTAGGATAAATATTAAATGTCACTGAATTTGAAATTAAAAAATCTGACAATCCGGTGGCATAATCGAAAAAACTGATATATCTCAAATTCCTCAACGCATATTTATCATCGCTATTATCCATTTTGGTTATAGTCAGTTCTCCGGGTGAAAATGTCCAGGTTCGTATTTCATCAATCCTATACGCAGTTTGTGAGCCGTCATTTAATTTAACAAACATTGATTGAGCATGTAGTCTAGGTAATCCAACTCCAATCAATAATAACGCAAATAATTTTAATCTTAAATAATTCATTTTTACATCTTTTTTAAGTTATTACTTTAATAAATTTTTGCATCTGAAAAACATATGAAAATTCAATGCAAGTTAATTTTAAGAATTTCAATCTCAAGGTAAAAGCGTAAACTCTATCCAGTTGAGGTTGGTGCCGCGTTTATCAAAAAACACCCGTAAAATGTGCTGCCCTGCTGTAAGGCTTACCGTACTACTTATCGTTGTCCAATTTTCGTATGATCCGGTGCTGGGTATTTCTATCGCCCCGGAAACATCGTTGCGATCTAATTCAAGATGAATCTGACCATCAATATTTGTAGTGTACCTCAAATCCACCCTGTATTCACCTGTAAAAGCCACATTTACTGTGAATTCCAGCCATTCGCCTGCAGCATTGGCTCCAGTATAATAACCTTCAACGCCATTATTATCCTTCCAAATATCAACATCATCGTTACGATAAACCCCACCATCAGCATATCCTTGGTTTCCCGGAGTATTATCGCGATAGGCTACGTTATTCCCACCAAGATCATAATCAACAGCCTTGATCCTTCCGGGAATAGCCCACGGCACACCACCATATGGGGCTCTTCCGGATAAGACGATTTCAAATAAAACGGTAGTCACCTCACTATTATTCATGCCGGGACTTGCAGTTATTGCCTTGACAGTAGCACTTTGGTTTAAACTGAATGGAGCAATGTATTTCAATGAACCAGAATTAGGAGTCGAACCGTTAAGTGTATAATAAATAACAGAATTGGGAGTGGTTGTTTGCATGCTGACCTCTACCACATCATTAAAAGAGCCACCGGCAGGGGAAATAACAGGACTATTGGCTGTACTGCCACTTGTAGCCACTTCATAAACATCCAAGCGATCAATTCGGGGATTGGCCCCTGAAACCACTTTATTCATTAAAATGCGTACGGTATTATTGCCCGGATTTAAGGTAAACTTCTCATCATGAGTAGCCCAACTGTTAATTTGCCCTGTTGCACGCGGCCTGATAATACGGGTAGTTCCGTTAATTATTATTTGCCAGTTTTGTTCATTTCCTTCAAGAGAATAACGAATAGAGATGATCCGAGTACCGCCGGTACCTCCTGCTACATTGTTCCACTCAATAAAAGCACCATCAGATTCCATAAAGTAATAGCCACCACCTGAATAATTGATTTCTTCTGTTGAAAGTAACACCCTCAATTTATCTGAGGCTTCAATAATATCATAAGTACCGGTCAAATTCCCGCGATAAGAAAAATCACGAGGTTTTAACTCGACATCATCCCAAAAGCTATATCCTGATAAACAACCATACCACGACCTGAATATAACATCAACCATGGTTGCATCAGGAGGCGCCTGCATATGAGTCTGAAGCTTTGTCCAGCTATAAGTTCCATAAGGCGCCCACATATACATTTCTTTAGCAATCAATATATTACTGGAATTACGCCAGCGTAAAATGGCAAGAGGTTTGCCGCCTGCGCCTGCTCCTACCAATTGATCACCCTTTACCATCACGGAATATGAGTATTCCATTCCTGGTGTTATTCCTGCGATACTTTGCTGCCTTACCACATGATTCCCTTGAGCGCCATCACTGACAATTCTAAGTGATTTAGAACCTGTTAAAGATATATCGGTAACAATTGATGAGTTATTATCGACCAAAACCCAATGAGGTGGCCCAATCTCAAAGGAAGGGTCTTTGATAACATTCACAAATGGATCTTCGCCAAGTTCTTCTCCCGGATCAACACCGGGATCATCTGGATATTTCCACTGAAAAACCATACTATCGATATCTGTTGCCCCAAGAGATTGTAAATTCACAATTTTATTATTTTTCATAAAATAAATTGTGTCATTATCTTGTGCACATATAGTAAAGACATAAAAAAGCAATAAAACCGTGATTAAAGTATATCGTTTCATTTTGCGTTGTTTTTAATTGCTGTAGTTAATCTGTTCTATATTATCTATCTCTCTTTTGAGTAACAGTATTTTCACTTCTTCGTTTTCACCGGAATGCACTTTCACGAAATAGATTCCTGAAACCTGGCTGACCATATTAAAGCGGATTAGTTCATCTGCGCTGAAACCTTTGCGCAGCACAAGCTTTCCGGTTAAGTTGTAAACTGAAAAACTCACCGGGCGGTTAGCATTTCTTTTCACTTCAAGGTTTACCTCATCCCGGGCTGGATTCGGGAACAGGTTCACGCTGATATTTCCAGCGTTCAGGTAATCGGCACTGACCGGATAACCTTTCACACGCAGTTCAAACCTGTCGGTGGCTGAAGCGCCTGACGGGTCTGTGGCGGTTATGGCGATGACCACGCAGCCCGTGTCGGCAATCATCGGAGTTAAGATCAGTTTGTTGTCTGCATATTTCGCCCATTCAGGGAGTGCACCCCCGTCTCCGGTGGTTACGCTGATTTCCAGTTCATCGCGGTCAGCACCGTCAAAGATTTCTCCCAAAATCGGGCTGACCGGAATTTCTAGCTTGAAGGAAGCATGAACCGACTGGTTTCCTGTTGGATTGACCACAACCGGCGCATCGTTCACCGGATTAACTATAAGTTTGAAACTTTTCTTTGTTTGTGCGCCCAGTTCATCTTCTACGATTACGGTGATGACAGAAACGCCATGCTTATCTGGTTGCAGTACAATCTTAAGTGAACCGGAAGATCCACCGGAATAGTCAGCCATTAGGGAGCTTATCAGTTCAGAGTTACCTATGGCTTCGGAATCAAAAAAGTTAATATTTTGTATCTCATCCAAACAATATACGTCTTCGTTGTTATCTTTACTGGTAACAGTCATTTCTTCAGGTTCAAATGTGAGTTTTCGTACTTCTTCTAACTCATGGGCAGATTGAGAACCATTTCGATTCTTTATAAACATCGTTTGCGGATGAAGTGTATCCGGAAATTGCTGAAAGCAAAAACCACTACTTAACAAACTTCCTTTAAGGAATTCACGCCTGCTGCTTTTCATTAAAACCCTTTTAATATTTATAAAATGACAACTCTGAATAACCCGATAATTTAAATTTCTCTATTTTTGAGTTTTATGCCTTTAGGATAAGAAGATCTTAATAAATTAAAATTTTACCACTTCCAAATCTCCCTTCCGTATTCAATATTTTATAAAACAAAAGGGTATTACTCTTTATAAATTTTCCAACATCAACTAAAAGATGGCCATTTAATACATCAATTCTATTATTCATATATATTAACTGTCCGTTAATATTATACAGATAAACCTGTATGGAACCAGAATAATCATTGCAATATAAATTCCCATTTTTAAACATCAGATTTAAAGGTGAATCATTTTTCTGGATTTTTTGAATTGTTGTTTGCGGTGTGCCTTTTATCACTCCTTTAATAATATCATAAACCTGCTTGTATTCATTGAGTTTGCTCATGCCGCCATTAAATTTCCAAGAAGCGGGAACTTCCTGGTCATTTACACAAACAATCGGAGTGCTGACGTACGCATTGGCGGATATCCAATTAGCGCGTTTGGAAAATACACGGACTACGATTTTTGCATTTCCCTCCTGTACCTGTATGACCTTATCAATGGTGGCTTTCAATGAGCTTATGGTAATATCTTCCTCCCATAAAACTTTATCATTGACCAAAAGTTGTTTGTATAAATATCCGGCATCGCCGGTGTTACGGGTATCCCGCATGTCAAATTTTACCCTCACCCGGCTTCCGGGAGCAACTGAAATATCCGTTTCAATGGCTTGATACCATGAAGCAAAAGTCCCTTTTTCAGAATTTGTTAACCTGTAGTTATATGCAGGGTCATTATTGGACTGTTGCTTGAAAATGGTTGAACTGAGCAGGTGGTCAACATCATACATATATAACGGGATATTAAACAATCCCAGTCCATCCGATTCAATATAGCCCAGTTCTATCATTCTCCTTAATTCATTGGGTTTATGAAAGATAATATCAACATTATTCGATTCATTAAGGATGCCATCTTTTTGAGTATAAATGCCGGTAATAAAATGAGCAGGCGGGAATATTGATTTGGCTTCGTTCACATAGTTTTGCAATGTGTTGATATTTACAGTACGCCCTTTCTCTCCGTAGCTTGCCCAATACCACATAAATGAACCATCTTTAAAAACACCATTAAAAGGATTACCCTCTCTGAAAAATTGCAATTCATCCCACACGTCATAATACAAAGTGGGCAGAAAAAGGAATTTAGGATTGATACTATTTTTGGCCTCTATAAGATTATTCATTTCTTCGGGTGTCTTATTGGTCCTGGTAGGATGAAGGTCGTCAAGGCAAATTCCTACCAGATTTGGATATTGCAGAGAGAGATTGGCTAGGTTTTTAACAACCTGAACACAATCACTTCCAGGCATTGCTTCTAAAACGCAATTGTGTCCGGTTTGAATAATGATCCTTATGTCTGTGTTTTTGATTTGCTCTAAATGATAAATGAGATTATTATACTGCTGCTGAGTTTTTATTGGCTGAAATATTGCCGTAGCCCCCAGGTCTTGCATTGCCTCAGCAGTTCTGGCATAATCCACATTACCATTCCTCCCGTCTTCAAAAATCAACTGATGTTGATATGTCCATATAACAACCGGTTTGGGGTTCCAAAACTCAATTTCTGCTTGGGGATCATTAATCAGGGATAAAGATTTTTTTTTCAATGAATCTGCATCTTTTGATATCGTACAATGATAGGTGTTGGCTTTGGCGCCAATACCGGCAAGACTAAAAACTGCATCTTGTGATGCCTGTAAATTCAAAACAAAAAGAAAGGATAATAAATAATGATTTAAATTCTTCATCTGCCTAAAATTTTTTTAATTCAATTTTCATACTTTGGTGTATTATTCTGTAATTGACTCTTTTTTATAAGTGTCCTTTCGCCCGGAATTATTTTTACTAATACACGGTTTTAAATTAATGAGAGATTTAAAACTTACACCTGGCTCAAAAAGTTCCGGGTTCGGAAGGGAGTGTTGCAGCACTTCCTTCTTTTTGATATGTTGTTCAGTACTTTTATTTCATACACGTCT
>Ga0208197_1000349_pt1 | contig 62332 bp, 44 predicted proteins | sample AD_JPNNA4_MetaG_FD_184444 | JGI IMG/M metagenome (GOLD analysis project Ga0208197, IMG submission 184444) | Active sludge microbial communities of municipal wastewater-treating anaerobic digesters from Japan - AD_JPNNA4_MetaG (SPAdes) (version 2) | ecosystem: Engineered > Bioreactor > Anaerobic...
TACTATTTGCTCACATACCTTCTCCCGAATTCCCTTAATCAATTTCGCCTCAAACTGATTGAAATTGTGATACTCATTCTCTAAATTAATCTTGAAATTAATCTCTTTCATGGCTTCTTTCCTTTTCCAGGTTTTTAAACAACATCTATCCACCTGTCGGGTAGACAGGTCAGACAGGAAGGTGAGCCATTTTTTTGTCTTTTGCCACACTTTTTGAGATGCTTCTGCTATTCAGATATCAAATGGTTTCACCCATAATAACCCTTAAAAAAATATTCGCGCTCTTTTAAAATATTTTGGCTATTACAATCATACTTTTTAATCACTTGTGTCTTTAATCATATACCAGTCTTCACTCTCTAAAAATAGTTTGAAAATAGACGAAGATTTACTAATATTTACCATAAATTGCGAAATTGAAGTGGCACTAATAAAAATTTTACCCTCATTCTACCAACAATTTGCAGCTCAAAATAGTGGAAAAAATATAACATGAGAGTACTGACGCTTAATTCAGGTAGTTCGTCTGTCAAATATCAATTTATTGATACCAGCACTCGAACCGTATTATGTAAAGGATTAGTTGACCGAATTGGCATAAGCGGCACCAGTCTTACTCATAAACGCCAGGATGGTCACCAGGTCGTTATCACCGATAACATTGTTGATCATCAAACAGCGATTAATTCCATTATGGATATTTTAATAGATCCTACCCATGGTGTAGCCCAGAGTCTTAAAGAAATTGAAGCAGTTGGTCATCGTTTGGTGCACGCTGGGGCTAGTTTTAAGCAGTCAGTTCTAATTAATGAGGCTGTTCGCGAAAAGTTGTACGAATGTATCGAATTTGCCCCTCTGCATAACCCACACAACATTAAAGGTATCGAGGCTAGCTTGAAAAAGCTGCCGCACACTCCTAATGTAGGAGTCTTTGACACTACCTTCCATATCAATATGCCAGACTATGCATATCTGTACGCCATTCCTTACAGCTACTACGAAAAATATGGTATGCGACGCTATGGATTCCATGGGACTTCGCATTATTACGTGGCTAACCGAGCGGCTGAAATCGTTGGAAAACCTATTGAACAATTAAATATAATCACCTGCCACCTGGGCAACGGTTGTAGTATAGCGGCGGTCAAAGGCGGTGTTTCGGTTGATACTTCGATGGGTTTTACTCCGCTGGAAGGTTTAGTAATGGGTACACGTTGTGGTGACATTGATCCCGGATTGATTTTAACTATTATCGATCGTGAAAATTTTTCTATAGACGAGGCTAATACTTTTTTCAATAAACAGTGTGGCATGAAAGGACTTTCTGAGCTTTCCAGCGATATGCGTGAAATAGAAAATGCGGCGGCCGCCGGGCATCAACGTGCTCGCCAGGCACTGGATATATTTTGTTACCGCGTCAAAAAGTATATCTCCGCCTATATCGGAGTTCTTAATGGTGCTGATTTGATCGTTTTCACCGGCGGCATAGGTGAAAATTCTGTCCTTGTGCGAGAAAAATCTCTATCTAACCTTGAAAATCTGGGTATCTTGGTTGATCCGGCACGTAATAAGATTGCCCAAGGCGTCGAAGGTATTATCAGCAGTGCAGAATCAAAAATTAATGTCCTGGCAATCCCGACTAATGAGGAGTTGGTGATTGCTATAGAGACTGAAAAAGTCATAATCACCAGTCAATGAAGCCAATTTTTCCACTTATTTTACATTAAATGCCGAAAAAAACGCTTTTAGACGGAAGATTTTCTTGACATTTTACTTTTTGTCCCTTAACATTTACCTATAAATGTTGTAAACAAACTTTAGGAGGAAATTACTATGGCAGAAAAAGTCATGAAATGTGGTGTGAAGAAGGAAAAGGGGTATCTGTATTACCTCGATAAGAACGGCGATATTGCTCGTTCCAAGATGGCTCGCGGCGGAAATAAAGGCGGCGGAGCTCAAGTTATTATGAAATGCGGCATTAAAAGGCAGGAAGGCTATCTCTATTTTATAGATAAAGATGGCGATGTCTCACGCGCTAAAATGGCTCGGGGCAGAAAGTAAACAGGCCGTAATTCTGCTGTCATTAATAACTAAAAGACTCCGTTTCAACGGAGTCTTTTGTTTTATATAAAATGGAATTATTTTAAGGCGTGTTTTTAGAACACTATGAACGACAATAAACTGATGCACAAAGACTGGAATTTGCTGGCGATATGTGGGGCATTGCTCCTGATTTCAATTATTTATCTCAGCCACAATTATCGCAAAGCTTTTCCGGCTTATGACCTGAAGTTCGAAATAACGCGCGCCGATTCGCGTGATTTAGCTGAAAAATTCCTTAGTCGCCAACATATTGATTTGAACGACTATCGCTATGCGGTGGTTTTCGATTATGATGAATTGCCAAAGACTTTTATCGAAAAGGAAGTTGGTTTTGAAGAAGCTACGCGCCTATTATGTCAGGAATTCCCCATCTGGCACTGGTCAAATCGCTGGTTTAAGCCGCTTTCACCGGAAGAAATCAAGGTCAATCTCTCGTTAGACGGCAGGGTAACTTACTTTGAGCATTTTTTGCCGGAAGAAGCGGCGGCAGAGCGCATTTCAGTTGAAGCGGCACGCCGGATTTGCCAGGATTTTCTGGTGACAACCATGCAAATGAACCCGGACGAGTGGGAGTTCATTGAGGATAAAACCGACATCAAGCCTAATCGCGTCGATCATTTTTTTACTTACCAAAAGAAGGGAGTTGAAATTTCCAGTGCGACTTACCGACTTGAGATCGGCGTGATGGGAAACCAGGTCGGCAAGTATCGTGAATACTGGAAGTTACCCGAACAATGGTTGAGCAATTATAAACACCTGCGTTCGCTGAACTCGACTACGGCTTTAGCCGCCGATGTTTTATTCGTATTAATTCTGATAGCGGCATTGGTTGTTTTTATAAATCAACTTAACCGAAAAAATGTTCACCTCAAGACAGCGCTCGGGTTTGGCTTGATTATTTTTATACTACAATTTGCTGGTAACATCAACGAATTGCCGATTACAATTTATGCCTTCGATACCAACCAGTCACTCGGGAATTATTATGGAAATTATTTCATTCAGACTTTTTTAATTGCCCTGCTTTATGCCCTCCTGGTGGCAGTAATCACTGGAGCCGGTGGAGTGCTTTATCGTCGTGCTTATCCCCAACATCTTTCTATGAGTAAGCTATTTAGTCCAACCGGTTTACGCACCAAATCATTTTTAATCAATTCAACTCTGGGGATGATCCTGGCGGTTGTTTTCATTGCTTTTCAAACGGCTTTCTATCTCATTGCCAATCGTTTCGGGGCTTGGGCGCCAGTCGAGGTGAATTATTCCAATGCTATTAATACCTATTTTCCATGGATTTTTGTCCTACTGATCGGATTTATTCCCGCCGTAACGGAGGAATTTTCCTTTCGTCTTTTTGCTATACCGTTTTTCGCGAAAATTTTTCGCTCTAAGCCACTGGCGATCCTAATCCCGGCGCTCATTTGGGGATTTGCTCATGCCAATTATCCCAACCAACCATTCTGGATTCGAGGAGCCGAGGTTAGCCTTTTTGGCATTTTTGTGGGTGTTTTATTTTGGCGATATGGAATTTTGACCGTTCTAGTTTGGCATTATACGGTTGATGCCATTTACACCGCTGTATTTTTAGTTAAAACTGGCCAGCCGTATCTGATCGTAACCGCTATTTTAGCGGCAGGCGTGATAGTGTTACCTATCATTTATAACATTGTTTGCTACCGGCGCAATCGTAGTTTCGCTGATTCGTCCGGCTTGCTTAACGGTGAAGTGGTGTTTATTATCAAGCCAGAAAAAACCATTACTAATGAAGTCCCCGAAATTTCGGAAGTGAAAGAGTACCAGAGCTACTCTCCGCGTAAAATCCGCAAGGGTTTAATAATAAGCGCACTATTTTTATTAATTCTACTAATACCAGGTCACAGAGTTGGTGATTTTTATCGCTTTCCGATACCGAAAAATGAAATTAGGCATACCGCTCAAGAATTCCTGGCCGCAAAAGAGGTTGAGTCGAGCAATTTTAGAATTGCTATAGGGCTGGATAATAATTATGATCCATTGATGGGTCAGTATGTAATCCAGCATTCTTCCTTGAACCAGCTCAATTTTATAATGCTTCAATATTTACCCGATCTAATTACTTGGCAAGTGCGTTTTTTCCAGCCCAACCAACGAGAGGAATATCGCATTTACGTTCACCCAATGAAAAATACGGTGGCGGCATTCAGCCATATCTTGGATGAAACCGACCCCGGAGCGAGATTGTCAAAAGCTAGTGCCCAGCGCAAAGCTGAGGAATTTATAACCTTCAAAAAATACGACCTGAGTAATTTTTCACTAATTGAATCGAATTCGGATGTTTTGCCCAACCGCACCGATTATCGTTTTATCTGGGAGAGTCGGGATGAACACCCAGCGAGTGTCGCTGACGCCCGTTTACGACTTACGGTAACCCTCAAAGGTGACGAAATTGCGGCTTTCGCCACCGATTATAAAATTCCCGAGGATTGGCTTTTGGCTCAAACGCGCCAAACAACTTTTCAATCCATAATGACCGGTGTGCAAATTGCTCTGATTATCCTAATACTTTATAGAATTATCAAGATCCTATTAAAAAGGCCTAAAATGGTTTTCAGCGGCTGGCGGCCTGCTATTCGGTTGGCGCTCTATCTTGCCGGATTGGCAATTATCGTCAGTGGGTTAAATTACTCGGCGGCTTTGCTAAATTACGACACCAGCTGGACGCTGACTAACTGGAATTTTCTGTGGATTTTATCAATTTTGCTGAAAGCGATTGGAGTCAGCTTATTGACCGTCCTCATTTTTTCAACGGTTGGGCTTTTATATCCGGACGCTATTCAAACTTTACAGAAAGCGCATCGGCCGCGATACACACGCGACGCTCTGATTGCTTCCATTTTGATCATTTGTGGACTTTTAGCCTGTAATCACTTCTCAAACTACATTATCTCAATGATAAAGCCTGAGCTTCTCGCCAATCATCAAATTACATCTGGTCTGGAAGATTCGCTCTTCCCATTTTTCGGTGCTTTACAGAGAATAATAATCATGTCAATCCTGTCGATCGGGGCTATCGCCTTTATCGGGTTCATATTACAAAACCTAAAAGGCCAGAACTTCCGGAAAGTAATGACTCTTATTATGCTGACTGCTGTTTTTCTACCAGATAATTACCTGACACTTTCCGGTTATCTTGCCGTTTACCTACAATTCATTTTGCCGATCCTATGGCTATATTTTTGCCTGAAGTATTTCGTCGGTGCCAATCCACCGGCATATCTCTACGCGGCGGTTGGTTATTTTATGATTAATCAAATTTTCAGCCTGCTAAGGGCAGGTTCACCTCAAGGTCGTCTGGCGGCTATTTTGTTAATCCTGCTGGGATTGATTTTGAGTTCGTGGCTAATTATCGAAAAACAGAATGTAAATTTTAAATCAACAATGTCGAATTGAACTTTATGAAAACACAATGAGTATGAGGGTATAAAATGGAAAACACCTCTGGAATTGACATAGGCTATCAATTCTCCGATAAATTAACTGATGATCAGACTTTGGCGACTGAGATTAGCAATGCCTCGCCAGCGGTTCAGCATTTTATCGCCGATTTGTGTGATAAAATTGATAATCTGTCCAAAATCGGTGCGGCACTATCCGCCGAGCATAATCTCCCGGTTCTGCTCCAGATGATTCTGGAAGAGGCGCGCCGTTTTACCAATGCCGACGGTGGCACGCTTTATCTGATGAGTGATGATCGCAAATGGCTCAATTTCGCGATTGTGCAGACCGGCTCGCTTAACATCAAGATGGGCGGCACTTCCGGCAATCCGATCAACTGGAAGCCGGTTCCTCTATATCTGCCGGATGATAAACCCAACCACGCTATGGTTTCGGCGTATGTTGCACTAACCGGAGAAATTATCAATATCCCGGACGTTTACAACGTTAAGGGTTTTGACTTTACTGGGACACGCGCCTTTGATAAGAATACCGGGTACCGCTCCAAGTCAATGCTGGTTGTCCCTTTACGCAACTACGAAGATGAAATCATCGGCGTTCTGCAAATCCTCAATGCTCAGGACCGCCGCACTGGCGAAGTTTGCCCCTTCTCATCTACCGATCAGAAGCTGATAATTTCGCTGGCTTCACAAGCCGCGATAGCCATTACTAATGCCCGCCTAATCCATGACCTTGAAAATTTATTCGAATCTTTCATCCAAGTCATTGCCTCTGCTATTGACGAAAAATCACCCTACACCGGCGGTCATATCGAACGTGTTGCCCAATTGACCATGCTTATAGCTCACAAAGTCAACGATGTTAATTACGGAAAATATGCCGATTTCTTTATGAATGAGGATAATTTAAAAGAATTGCGTATTGCGGCTTGGATGCACGACGTCGGTAAAATTACCACTCCTGAATATGTGGTTGATAAAGCCACTAAATTAGAGACTATTTACGATCGGATAAATACCATTCAAACTCGTTTTGAAATTTTAAAACGCGATATTAAGATCGAGTTGCTTAAAAAATATTACTCGTCTGACAAAGAAACCGCTAAGCATAATGATGACTTCCTCTCAGAATATGCCCGAAGCGTTAAATATCTGGATGAGCAGTTCGCTTTCATCCGGATTGCAAATATCGGTAGTGAATATATGGCTCCCGAAAAACAAGAACGCATTCGCCAACTTGGCAAATACGAAATCGAGATAAATGGCAAAATGCAACCGATTTTGACCGCCGCTGAAATTGAAAACCTCTGTATTCCACGTGGAACTTTGAACGATGCCGAACGCCAAATTATTAATAATCATGTCAATGTTACGATCAAAATGCTGGAAAAATTGCCCTACCCGAAAAAACTATGCCGCGTGCCGGAAATCGCTGGTAGTCACCATGAAAAACTAGACGGCTCCGGTTATCCCAATCATATCAAAGATGAGCGGCTTTCCGTGCAAGCCAAAATTTTAGCACTGGCTGATATTTTCGAGGCGTTAACCGCCCGCGACCGACCATATAAAAAAGGCAAAACTCTATCTGAAGCGATGAAAATAATGAATTTTATGGCTTGCGATCGCCACATTGATCCGGAACTATTTGAAATTTTTGTCAAGGAAAAAATATATCTCGATTATGCAAGAAAATTTATGGATCCTTCACAAATTGATGAGGTAAACCTCGATTTTTCAGTAACGCAATAAAATCAGGATTTTCACTTTTGAGTTCTCCTTTTAAACGCCATCAGATGCTGGAATTGACTATCGAAGACCTGGCTTTCGGCGGTCAGGGGATTGCTCGGCTGAATGACTTTGTCATCTTTTTTCCACGCAGTGGCACGCCAGGTCAACGGGTGAGGGCTCGCCTTAAACGGGTCAAGGAAAATTACGCCGAAGCCCAGATCGAATCGGTTCTGGAAAAAAGCCCCTTAGAAATAACAGCGCCCTGCCCGTATTTTAATTACTGTGGCGGATGTCGTTTTCAGAATTTGCCTTATGAACAGCAGATCAAATTCCTGGAACGCCAGGTCATTGAACTTTATTGCCATCTCGGCGGCTATCGGGACGTCCAGATTGAGCCGATTATTCCGGCTGTTGAAATTTTTCGCTATCGCAATAAAATGGAATTTGCTTTTTCCGACCGGCGCTGGTTAATTGAGAACGATGACTTGAGTCGCCCGATTGATTTTGCTATCGGTCTTCGCACGCCAAACAATTATTACAAAGCCGTTGATATTGACGATTGTCTAATTGCACCGCCGGAAACAGCCGAGATTATTCGACTGGTTCGCGAGTATGCTCGCTACCATAATTTAGCGCCATATAATCACCGACGTCACACCGGCTACTTGCGACATTTAGTATTGCGTAAAGGCATTTTCACTGATCAAATTATGGTAAATTTGGTGACTTCTGCCGATACGCCGGAAGTTCTCGAGCCGCTTGCGTGTAATCTAACTCTAAATCTGAAAAACATCACCTCGGTAGTTAATACTGTTACCGATAATGTTTGTGGTACGACCACCGGTAAAGTTATTCGTCTTCTGACCGGTCAGGCATTCATCACCGACCGAATTGGTAACTTGACTTTTAAAATTTCTCCAGCTTCCTTCTTTCAAACGAACACCCGAATGGCAATCAAACTTTATGAGATTATTAAGCAATTTGCTCAACCGGAGCCTCACCATGTAATCTGGGATTTATTTTGTGGCACAGGTAGCATCGCTCTTTTTTTAGCACGCGATTGCCGCCAGGTGATCGGTTTCGAGGTTGTGGCGGACGCAGTTGCCGACGCAATTGAAAATGCCCGACTCAATGCGATCGAGAACGCCTCGTTTATTTGCGCAAATCTCGAAAGAGACTTCTTTACTACACCAAATTCAGAGCTCAATTTGCCGACGCCGGATATTATCATTGTAGATCCGCCTAGAACTGGATTAACGCCCCAACTCATCGCAAAAATGCGTCAAATCCTGCCGAACAGAATAATATACGTTTCCTGTAATCCAGCTACGCAAGTTCGTGATTTAAAAAAGCTAACGGCTGATAATATGTATCAAATTATTAAAGTTCAACCAATAGATTTATTTCCGCATACCCCGCATATCGAAACTGTAACTTTATTAGAACGATACGACTTTTGTGGTTACACCGTTGCGACAGAAAGTAATCCATAAAGTTTTGATTCACTTGAAAAATGGAAAAATGTTTGGATTGAAATAAGAGACCAAAGCAAGGCAAGCGAGATGAATTCAATTTGTTCTCGGCATAGCGCCACAAAGAAAGTGGAAATTCTTCGTGAAACCCTTAGAGAATTAGGTTCCTATTCGTAAAATTATTCCTCGTCATGTAAGGCTATATCGTTGGAACGATAAGAAATCCTCCTCTAAAGATAATGGATTTCTCTAATCCAAAGCTCTCCCGAACACCCGTTTGCCCGATTAGTAGGTAAGCTTCATGATACTAAATTTCAATCATCAGGGCTTTCTCCTTGTTTAACCAGGTATTTTACAACTGTTAAAATACCAGAGAAAACCCTTTGTTAAAAAGCGTTCAAAAAACTGTACTGAGTTAATCCTATTTATCTCTAAAAGGTAGATACCATGTATTGATACTATACCAGCGCTAAAGATTTTCAACTTGTCAAATTCATGTTTAATAATTAAAATAAACGGGAGTTAGTAAAATGATAGATCGCAATAACTTATAAATAATTTATTCTTTGAAGATTATTTGACAAACACATTTAGGCTTTTTCTCTATACATCAAAGGTGAAAATGATTCTTATATTTTTTGGTATCAGCGAGTGAGCATTAACACAAGATTAAAATTAGGAAAATCCCTAATATCAGAACAGAAAGATTAACGATTTATGATATAGATAGCTGTAAATGAAAAAAATCCTGATACTATTTAGTAAAAATTGTTGGTTTAATTTTCCGAAATCTATAAAAGATTTTTTTTACTATTATAAAGATTTCAATGATTCAAACAAAATGCTCGATTTTCCAGCTTCGTTCAGATTTGAAATTACAAATAAATGTAATGCTGATTGTATTTTTTGTGCTCGTCAATATGATAATAGTAAAAAAAGCATTATGGATCTTGACTTATTTACTAATGGATTGAAACAATATTTTGATTTGGGGGGTAAAGAGATTTCATTGACTCCGACAATTGGGGAGCCGTTTTTAGATCCATTGCTTTTTGAACGAATTAGGATTATTAAAAACCTTAATTCAGAGGCGAAGATAAGTTTTAATACTAATGGCATATTACTTGGAAACGATGATAATATCAGCAAATTATTTGAATTAGGAGTAGATGGGATTGCAATAAGTACGGCTGGATTTGATTCAGAAATGTTTACCAGAATCTATCGAACAAATGGCTATCTTAAAATAATGAACAGTCTTAAAATATTGTTAATTGAAAACAAGAAGAGAGGGAATCCGATTAATATATCCATAGAACTCCGACCTGATGTGAATATTTTTCAGGTCTTTAAAAGTGCCGATTTTAAGAATTATATCACGCCCTATTTGAGTTTGAAAAAAATAAATTGGACATACCATTATGACAATTGGGGCGGGTCCGTTAAACAAAGTAACTTATCGGGTAATATGCGATTAGCTAAAGAACCAAAACGGAAATTAAAAACGTGTAGAATGCTCAATCACTTAGTACTAAAATTAAATGGTGACATCCAGGTTTGCGGTTGTCAGATAAATCCTGAAAAACCTGACGAATTATCTGTGGGTAATATCAAACAGCAATCTTTAAAAGAAATCTGGACAGGCGCCGAGATCAATAAAATTAGGATGTCATTTAAAACTGGACATCCGCCATCGGTTTGTGAAAAATGCCTTGGGTATCGTCCATAAAATGATTTGATAAATGGTTAAAATGATTCTTTAAATAGGGTTTATAAAAGATTCTGGATTATACAAAGGTTTTAAAAGGATTCAATGCATAATATCCAGAATCATTAATCACTTAAAATTACTTGTAAATGCTGAATTAGCAATAAAAAAATTCTAATTACCCAATCTTACTGCCTTTTTTGGGATAATTACAATTCTCCGCCCGGTTAAAGTAATAAAAGTACTAATGGATTAGGTCTCAGTCTATGTCTTATCCTTCTTTTAGCCAAAATGAGGACTAAGTTTGAGGGGCAAAATTTGAATATGTAGGGCGATTTGCTAAATCGTCACATTGGCATTGGTTGAATTGCAAACTCGATCTATATTATTTTTTTACTCAGTCTTAGCCTTTTTTCTAATGACCAATGACTTATCTCAGTCTCTTTTCTCAACCTTAACCTTTTTACTTGTATCAACGCCGGTGTGTCGAGACCAGGCGAAGTCATTGATTATAATGTTCGTTTATACCATTTTACGGTATTGTTCAACCCCTGCGGGGTTGCGTGGTGTTTCGTGTTTTTATGGCACAGGATATAATCCTGAGTTATTCAGGTTCAACTCCTGACGGAGTTGGAGAGGATTCAGGGTCAGGTTTTTAGGCTCAGGATATAATCCTGAGTTATTCAGGTTCAACTCCTGACGGAGTTGGAGAGGATTCAGGGTTAGGTTTTTAGGCTCAGGATATAATCCTGAGTTTCCATAATCCCGAAGAATAGATCTAAGTTTGTTTGCATATTCCTGTTCATGTAGCAATTTCACTAACTTTTCCTGAAGTTGTATAGTTTCAAGACATGGTATCTGTCTTTCAGATAAAAAACCTTCAGAAGGTTTTATATATTGATGGACGCTGTGGGATTCCCCGCCTGACCGAACTCAATCGGGCAGGGAACCTACGACCCCCGTCCCGCCACTGCGGGAGCGATGCTCTGACCAGCTGGATTAAACATTCAGCTCTACTAATATTTTCCCTCGGATTTGGTGGACGCTGTGGGATTCGAACCTACGACCCCCGCCTTGTAAGGGCGATGCTCTGACCAGCTGAGCTAAGCGTCCGTTTTACCTAAGAGCGGGCAAATTTACGCAATAAAATTTAAACCGACATTTATTTTCTAATGGCAAGGTTGAGAACTTCTGACATTTCCTTTACAAAATCAAATCGCATCTCATTTTTTATCTGCTTTGGGATTTCGATTAAGTCCTTGCGATTTTGGGCTGGTAAAATTACCCGGCGCAATCCCGCCCGGTGAGCGGCAAGAACTTTCTCTTTCACGCCACCAATTGGCAGAACCGCCCCGCGTAAAGTAATTTCACCGGTCATAGCCAGATTGTCTTTGACCTTCCGCTTTTTTAACAATGAATAAACCGCCGTTAAAATCGTTACTCCGGCCGATGGGCCATCTTTCGGTATTGCGCCAGCCGGCACGTGAATATGGATATCGATTTTCGAGAAAGCTTCCTCATCGAGTCCCAATAAAGTCGCATTTGAGCGGATATAGCTGAGTGCGGCTTCAGCTGATTCCTTCATTACATCACCAAGCTGACCGGTGAGATTCAACTTGCCGGTGCCTCGCATACTGGTGGCTTCTACAAAAAGAATATCGCCGCCAACCGAAGTCCAAGCCAACCCGATAGCAACGCCAGGCTTTGAGAGTCTTTCAGCTATATCTACAAAATAGCGCTGTGGACCAAGAAAATTTTCAACAGCTTTTTCATCAATTAGAAAGTTTTTTTTGCGTTTATTAACAGCGACTTCACGGGCGATTTTGCGACAAACGTTGGCAATTTCTCGTTCGAGATTACGAACTCCTGCTTCTCGGGTGTAGCTATTAATAATAAAACGTATTGCTTTATCAGTAAACTCAACTGTGACATTAGTTAAGCCATGTTCCTTAATCTGTTTTGGAATTAAAAAAGTCTTGGCAATGTTCAACTTCTCTTCTTCGATATAGCCGCTAAATTCCAGTATTTCCATTCGATCCCTTAAGGCTGGTAAAATAGTGTCCACCATATTGGCAGTGGCAATAAACATAGTTTTAGAGAGATCGTAGGTAACTTCGAGGTAATGATCACTGAAAGTCGAATTTTGCTCGGGATCAAGGACTTCCAGTAAAGCAGAACTCGGATCACCGCGAAAATCCGCACCGATTTTGTCAATCTCATCCAGCATAAAAATCGGATTGCTCGATTCCGCTTTACGGATGCTTTGCAAAATACGGCCGGGCAAAGCGCCGATATAGGTGCGCCGATGGCCGCGAATTTCAGCTTCATCCCGTACTCCTCCGAGCGAAATGCGAACGAATTTGCGACCCATAGCGCGGGCAATTGACTTCCCCATCGAGGTTTTGCCTACACCAGGAGGCCCAACAAAACAAAGGATTGGGCCTTTGATACTGGCGTTGGGATCCTGTTCTTGCTTCAATTTGCGGACTGCCAGATATTCGATAATTCGGTCCTTGATTTTTTCCAGACCATAGTGATCTTCGTCGAGTATTTTCTGCGCACTTTTAATATCTACATTATCCGTTGTATAAATGCCCCAGGGCAAATCTACCAACCAGTCCAGATAGGTACGCGAAACCGTGTATTCTGGAGAAGCCGGGGGAATTTTTCTAAGCCGGTCGAGCTCTTTCTCAGCAACTTTACGGGCTTCATCGCTCATTTTTGATAGGTTAATTTTTTCTTCTAATTCTTTTAGCTCTAAGGTGCCTTCGTCTTCGCCCAGCTCCTTGCGAATGGCTTTCAGCTGTTCCCGCAGAAAATATTCGCGCTGAGTTTTGGAAATTTCATCTTGAACCTCAGACTGAATTTGCTCCCCTAGCTGGATGCGCTGGATTTCTCGATTAAGAATTACGGTAGCTTTTTCCAGACGTTTACGGACGTCCAATTCTTCCAGAATTTCCTGTTTTTCACTAACCGGCACATTGAGCAAGTGAATTATTCGGTCAATTAGACGGCCGGGATGCTGAACTGAGGAAAATACCGAAGCCTGTTCTTCGCTCAAGTAAGGGGCGATTTTAATCAATTTTTGATATAGTTGACGGAGGTTAGCCAGCATCGCGTCTATTTCGATGCCTGGCTGATAAATTTCCTGTGCTTTGAGGATGGCTCCCTTAAAATAAGGCTCAACCTGAATAAATGATTGAATTTTGGCGCGTTCTAGCCCCTGAACAATTGCACTTTTACTGCCATCTGGCATATTGAATATTTTTAATACCTGGGCAATCGTTCCCCATTCATACAAATCATCTACCTCTGGATTTTCTAAAGTACCTTCTTTTTGGGCAACCACAACGATTCGTTTTTTAGTTTCGGGTAAATCCTCTATTAAACGCAATGAGCGTTCGCGCCCGATATAAATAGGGATGACTTGTTGAGGAAAAAGCACGGTGTTGCGCAGAGCCATTATCGGCAATATTTCCGGTACACCATGCCCCGTCTCATTTTTTTCATCTTTATTTTTTATTGTTTCAGCCATATTTAATACCTTTCAAATAAACACTTTATGTCATTATCCAATTCGGTCTATTTCACTTAGAACCACCATAACTCTAAAAGTTACAGCATAATCGCCTTCTTTGGAACGTCCGGCAATCGCTGGCCAGAGACCGGAAGGCAATTGCTGACCGATAAGCCAGTCCAACGCCTTTTTAAAGTTAGGATGAGAATGGCAATTTGGCAAAGGGGTCAGGGTTTCCAGAAACCGCAATGTGCCGCCGCGGAATAAGCCGTTTTCAGAATAATCAATATATAAATGGTTCCAGGCATCCGGCTCGGGGAAAAGCGTCGTGTGATTCTGCTGTAAATACACATTCAGCAAAAAATTTGCGGCACGCTGGCAAGTCTCGGTGTTACGTAAACGGGAATGAGCGCTGAAAGCCTGAGTAATTACCAGAGTAGTCCATATTCCACTGCGAGCAGTTTTCGCCGATTCGCCTGTGGCTAGCATAGTCGGCGAGAGCCAACCGCCATCTTCTCTTTGGCGCTTTGTCAGCCAGCGGAAACCCTTTTCGACAAATGGATTACCGGCTAAACCGTACCTAACCAATAACCAGAGAGTCAAGCCCTGATGATGTTGAAGTAAAGGAAATTTTCCATCCGGTTTCTGATACTTCAAAATAGCGATTAAGCCTCTCTGAATAGCTGGCATATCTTTGGTGCAACCGTAATCCAATAACTGCATCATATTCTGCAACTGTAACAGAAACTGCATTGATTTCTGTTGCTCTTCGATTTTGTAGTTTTTGTTCAGTTTCCAAAGACCGTCTTCCTGCTGAGTAGCCAGCAGGCGTTCCCGCGGTTTGAAGAATTGCAGTTCTCGTTTAAGTCGCTCGACCAATTCGTTATCATGAGATAGAAAACGCTCAGCGGTAAAATATCGGATTGGAAGGGGAGCTTGCTCCATAAGAATAGGAATAGGATCGATTTTTACTAATTTAGTTGGGTGTTTTTTCATATAGGATTCTAAGCCTTTATCATATTAAAAAGTGATCTTTAAGCGTTTGCTACGGATACATTTTGTATTAATTGTTGGATTTAATTGTTCGGGCAATTTCGCTAAAATCGCCCTTTTATAAATGGGTTCTGTATAACAGATGAGTCTTGTTCTCATTTTAAATATCGAAAAAACCAAAAAGCGCCTTAATATCCTCTTAATCGGCTTGAAATGCAAGTATTTTTTAGCGGATCAAAAGTCATAGTATCCAATTTATTAGTACTCTAAACTTTCCCTATGAGATATCTTGCTTATAATTTTATATTTGTCAAATTAATTTTCATTGAATTTATCTAAACATATAATCGGAATAATTGAATATGAAAAATCCTACTTATCATAGGTCATTTTCATTTAATCGGGTTAATATAGTTTAAACTTCTATAATTCAGTCGTCGTTAATTCGATCGAGAAAGTAGCAGTTTCTTCCGGGTTCAATCTGACATCGAACCACGGAATTATTACTGAACTTTGATAAATGCGCTCGAATCCGGCTTCCGAGAGCGAGACTGTTTCGATCGGGAAGCGCCAGAATTCGACCGCCTGGGGCGCAATTACTTCGGCTTGGAATTTGTCCCATTCATTAACAACTCCTAAAGCTTTAACGCCAGTTACAACGCCACTGGAATTCAAAGCCGCTTCAGCGGGCTTTTCACCGTCCAAGATATAATAACGGTCGGGCGAATTGCCGCCCAGAAGAGCAAAGTTAAACTCCGGTCCGAAGCGGAAAACATTCTCACGTTCGCCGATATTGGTCAATATGTAGGTAACTTTCAGTGCCTCTTTTCCGAAAGTAATTGCCTTTTTGATCCTGAATCTTTGCCAATTTACCCAGCCGTCTTTGGAGAGAGTCAACGTCCGGGTTTTTTCATTGAGTTCTGGAGAGTAACGGCCGGTGATAAAATCGCTGTCTTCGTAATATTCGCCGTCACGGAAGCGCTCCAGCGAAACAGACGGGTGAATCACGTGATCCAGTAGATTTTTTCGTGGATATTTATCATACTTGAGGTACTTATCCAGTCCCTTTTCCTTGGAAAGTACCAGATCATGGATACTGCCGCTGGCATTGGAATTTTCTACTTTGTCGGCTAATGCCACTTTGCGGTGATAGGATTCGTGATAACGCTGAATATTATTCAAAAGATTGAAGGCTTTGTTTACCAGCGATAACTCCGTTATCATGCCGCCACGATGCGGTGCAATAGCAGTATGAAGGTTGCCGTATTTTATAATAATTTCATTTTCACCGTCGGTATCGAAATCAAACACCTCCGCTCGGAAGCCTTTTGCACCCGTGATTTTATCCAGCAGCCGTTCGCAGATTAGCAGTTCGGTATAAATTGCATGGCGCAGGTGCGGCAGATAAAGTCCGCCGAAAATACCATGCCAGTAGGCGCAGTTACAGGTACTACGCCAGAGATGCAGACGGGCTTGTCCCAATTCAACTTGCTGAGGCTTTGTTAGGCTCGTCGGATCAATATCGGCAAAGCGTTCCGAAAGGTGCAACATTTTCTTCTGCATCCAGTTGCTTTCGTCGTATTTATAGAGAAAGTTGCGCCAGATGCCACCTTTGATAAAAGGTCGGACTTCCTCAATACGCTTCTTGCTTTCGAATTCGTGGACTAAATCGGCAAATTTTTCGCCAGCCTCCCACGGCAGAGCCCACTCACTCATTTCAAAGTAGGAAGCCGTTGGTAGATAAATGCGGCCTTTGGGCGGATGATTTTCGTACCACTCGGCAAAGGTCAAAGTCTTGAGCCACTCGCTATTTTTCAGCAAAGCCGCGAAAAAATTTCTCAGCCAGCCTTTGGTAAAAACCTGCTCGTGAGTTCCGGGCCAGACGCCGAATTTTTCGCCGTCATCCGCCATAACAATGACATTTTCACCGTCGTCGGTGGCGAATTTAGCCAGATGATCAATAGTTGCCTGCGGATCCTGGAATGGAATGGTATAGCGCAACCGCTGACTGATTGGGAAAATACCGAGGGTCTTGCCTTGTTCCTCAGTCAGAAAATGGCCAGTCAGTTCGCTTTCCTGTTTACCATTGCTTAAAAAATGATAATCGTCAACGGTGATGTATTTTATTCCAGCTTCGGCAATTGGTTTGGCGAGATGAGGTTCCCAGACTCGTTCCGTTAGCCACAGTCCTTTAGCCGTATAATTAAAACGCTGTTGAATATAATCATTCATCATTTTAATTTGACCGACTTTATCGGCGTCGGGAATCATAGCCAGCACCGGTTCGAAAAATCCACCGGAGATAATCTCGACGTTTCCGCGTTTAACCAGGGCGGCAATGCGATCGAGGTAATCCGGATGATGCGCCTCGATCCATTCCAAAAGACAACCGCTGAAGTGAAAGGTGATGTGGATAGCGCTGAATTCTTCGACGATTTCGATAAATGGCAAATAACTTTGCCGGTAGGCAGATTCCATCACGAAATCGAAGTTACCTACCGGCTGATGGTTATGAATGCCGAAGATAAAATTTACGGTTTTCAAATGTATGCTATTGAGATGGCTTTATTTTAAAAGGCCCATTTTTACAATTAATTCGGCCACCCGACAGCTGTAACCCCATTCGTTATCGTACCAGGAGATGATCTTAGCGAAATTGCCGTCAAGGACTTTGGTCATTCCGGCGTCGAAAATCGAAGAGTGGGGATTACCGACAATGTCAATGCTAACGATAGGATCTTCAGTGTATTCGAGAATGCCTTTCATTGGGCCTTCAGCGGCGGCTTTCATAGCGGCGTTGATTTCTTCTTTGGTGGCTGGTTTTTCCAGTTCGCAAGTCAAATCAACAACGGAACCATCGGGAGTCGGAACGCGCATAGCGAAGCCGTCCATCTTTTTGTCAAGAGCCGGGATAACGAGGCCGATAGCTTTGGCTGCACCGGTTTTGGTCGGGATAATTGACACCGCTGCGGCGCGCGCCCGACGCAGGTCTTTATGCGGAAAATCAAGAATGACCTGATCATTCGTGTAAGAATGAATTGTATTCATTAAACCGCGCTTGATGCCGAAATTGTCATTCAGAACTTTAGCAACCGGAGCAAGGCAATTAGTCGTGCAAGAAGCATTCGAGACGAATATTGAATTTTTCGTCAGCATTTCGTCATTGACACCGGGAACGATAGTTACGTCCACATCTTCCTTGGAGTCAGCGGGAACGGTCAGGATAACTTTCTTGGCACCGGCCGTGATGTGTTTTTGCATGCCTTCACGATTGCGGAATTTGCCGGTGGCTTCGACGACAATTTCCACACCCAATTTACCCCACGGCAATAAGGAGGGATCTTTCTGTGCGAAAACCTCAATCTTTTTTCCGTTAATAACTAAATAATTGCCGTCAACGCTGACGGTACCATCGAATTTGCCATGAACGCTGTCGTATTTTAGCAAATGGGCTAACGTCTTAGCGTCGGTCAAATCATTGATCGCGACGATATCAACCTGAGGATTCTTGTAGGAAGCCTTTAAGACGAGACGTCCGATGCGACCAAATCCGTTGATTGCGACTTTAATTGCCATAATTATACTCCTTTTGTTTTATTTTTCAATTTGTTCGGATGATTTTTAAATATGATTATTAATTTTCAAAAAGCCGACCTGAAATTTAATTTTCCAGCAATTTACTTCCAAAAAAATTGTGGGAAATGGACTTTAATTCTTTAGAAATTCCGCCAATTCTCGGGAAATCACAAATACCCCAGCCTATTTTTCCATTTCCTCATCAATATTTTTTTGCCAATAACTTGTTTTCTGATTTATTACTTTTCAAAAAGCGCCTTATTTTCATTTTATAGAACCGCCAATCAAATCATTTAGCCGTCAAAATTTAAAAACAAGAGAAATGACCGAAAATTATGTCAATCCGATCTGGAAAACAGCTGATAAAATTCATTCAAAGTCAAGGTTGGAATGCCCTCAGTTTCAGCCTGGCGGATTTGTTCCTGATTCGTATATCCCCAACCGGCTATAAACAGGCGAATTTTTAGGGGCTTGAGTCTTATTAAAGTATCAACCTGGTCGTCAACGAAACAAAAATTGCCTGGCGATAAACCGATTTTTTGTAAAAGGTCGGCAATTATTTCCGGTTTACCTTTTTGGCTATTAGCCGCGAATAAATTTTTCCGTTGAAGAGGAGTACCGGCCGTGTCTAAAATTACCTGAACATATTCGAGTTTCTTGGTAGTAATTATGTATAAATGTTCCGGCGGTGAGAAATTTTTGAGGAAATCCGCCATTCCCTCATAGAACGGATTGAGAGCCAGCCAGCGCAGTGGTTCCTCGCGCAGAAAGCGAGCGCGTTCGAGGTAAAACTGCGTTCTGAATTTTTCTTTGACATCAATATTTTTTTCAATATAGTCATCGAAATCAGCCTGATTATGAATGGAAAAGTCATCCGCAATTGCTTTAAATATATAGACATAATCCTCACCGTGCCGAATAAAATTGCGTAAGCGGCGACTCTCTTGTTGGATTTCGCGCGGCAATTGACTTAGATCGTTGATCTTTTCCGAACGGCCGATGGCACTTTGGAAGGCATTGTGTCCGACGACTAAACATTCCGCGATGCTATCAACGATGACGCCGTCGAAATCCAGCGCCAGAATATCATAAGCTGGATTAAAAAGAGATTTAGCGTTGGAAATTTGTGACATTTTTTAGTTACTTTGGTTTAATTATAATTTCATATTCTTTTTAGAAGCCGAGGCTACTGCGCCTTCCGCCGCGTTCTTCATATTTTAGGTCACGGAGGGTTGGTGACTTAATATTGATTAGCAGAAGATATTGTTTGCCATAGCCGGACGGTGTCCAGCTGAAAGCCAACTGCCAGCAATGCAGATCGCGGGTTACCGATACGCTCTGGCTGACGATTTTTTTCTCAATCAGGTTCATACTGTTTTGATAGACGATTTTCCACTTAGAGGTCAAATTCAGGGTGAGATTAGTAGTCATAAAGAGACTTTCCGTGCGTTTAAGGGGATTGGTCTGGCTCAAAGAGTAACGCAAGTTGAAATTGGCGTTCCAGAGTTCACTTCCTTGCTTAGGAGTACTTTCCTGCAATTTATTGATATTCGTCTCGCCGTAAGACGGCATAATTATATTTATATCGGTCGTGTCCGGTAAAATGTCGGAAGCGGGTGTGGTCATATCTTGCCGGGGACTTCCAAAACGTTTACCAGAAAGTGAAAAGCCGGTCGAAGCGCTGACGCTTGTCAAACGTGGTATTGGGATGCCGTTCCAAGTTTTGTTCCATTCATTGATGCGGCGGTTATTTTGGTAAGCATAGAGGTCGTGAGTTGCGTTCAGATTGAGCGCAATTTTCTTGGTAACCTGAGTTCGGAAGGAGCTCGAAATCACTGACCAGTTTAGACTATCGGCGGCAAAATTATAGCCGGTCGAAGCATTCAGAGTAAAAAGATCGAGCTTGCGAGTTTTTTCGCCTTGTCCCAGTTTAGCCTGGAAAAGATTACTGAGACTCATAGACATTGTGCGGGTTTCATAAGAAGACAAGGCGCCCAGCATAGTATTAGTCAGTGGGTCGAAAGTCCGGGCGGTGCCGGTTGTGTCGATTCCGCCAATGATATAGCCCGGATCCCACCCAAAAATTTCTCGGCTGAAGTCAGGCCTAAATGTCATACTGACCGATGGCGTAACGACATGGCGAACAGCCTGCAAACCGGCAATCCTGACGGGAAACAGGCCATAAGCTTTGGTTTGGGCACTGATTGTGGCGCTACCGGTGTGACGGGCTTTAAACCCTTCTACGGTTTCGGTTTTTATTTTACCGTTTTCCAGCTGAAAGCGGTGGTCTTCGTCATAAAGCGGCATATCGTACTTGAAAACCCAGCCTTCATCGAGGTTGACAGTTTGATTAGTAGTCAAAAAGCCGAAAATTTTCTGGGAACTGGTGAATGAGAAGTTATATGTAACGGCATTTTTTGCGATGTTCTGCTCCTGCCATTCCAATGAATCAGTAGCAGGATTATAAATGCTCTGGTAAAAAATATTCTGGTTATTTTTTAGATAGGAGCTGGCGCTGAAGTAAATATTATTATACCATTTAGATCGAGAAACATCCTGATGCGGCTTGAGGGGAATCAAAGGCTTACTGCTTCGGGTGAAAGAAATATTCGGCAATGAACGACTAATGTGCGCAATGGTCAAGTTGGAATCGGTCGGTTCGATTTGACTGAGAGCATTGGCTTGCAGGTTAGTGGTTTGATTAAAATTAACTGACAATGAATATGGTTTCCCCGTCCATGATTTGGAGAGCGTGGCATTGCTAATCAATTGCTGGTCGAGGCGGTCTTCCAGATCATAGCTGTATTTTTTATATAGACTTTCATTGCTGACAAATTTGCCGTTGACGTTTAGGCGAGTGGTTGGATTGATCGTTTGATTGTGAGTAATATTGAAAGCCCATTGCTTCTCAGGATAGTTGCTGAAAAAGTCATTGGTGTATTTGCCGCTGATGGTGCCATTCAGTTTATAACGCCAGGCATAGCGTAGGCGATAGTCGAGAATAACGCCCTGTTTATCGTAAAAATCACCAGTCAGACGGAAATCGTAATAATCGTTCGGCGCCCAAAAATAGCCCAGTCCTCTGATGAATCCACCGCCGATTCGGCTTTCGCCATAGGAGGGCATAATCCAGCCAGAATGACGCTTGCCGCTCTGATCCGGAATAATAATAAACGGCAATCCCAAAAGCGGTATATCATGAATATAAAAAATTACCGGCCGAGCGATCACTTTATCTTTAAAGATAATTTTTAGTTGTTTACTGCGGAAATAATAATGTGGCTTATCCGGAATATCACAAGTCGTGTAAACGCAATCATTGACGTAAAAGACTTTTTTATCTACTTTACTGATTTTATCGCCATAATAATAACCGTCCTGTTCCTTGGTTTTGCCACTAACGATGCGACCGCGCTGAGTTTTTAAATTATAAACCATGCTTTCGCCGACAAACGGTTCCCGCCCGCGCTGATTAAGAACCGGCAAATCAGCGTTGGTGGAATCGTAAGGTGGCGGGCTTAATGGATAAGCATACAATAAATTTTCATTCCAATTGATGTTAATTTTGCCGGCAGTTAACTCGATATCGGCGTACTGAATTTTGGCGTTTAGATAAAGATCGGTCAGTTTGCGATCAACAAAATAGTCTATCTGCTCGGCGCTATAGATAACGGTGGTATCCAAGTCGGTGTTGGTTTCGTGCGGAATAAAGCGTCCCTGCGTGCCGCCGACAACGGTGATTGTATTGATTTTCTGGTCAATGAATTTTAACCGGATTGTGTCGCCGCTGATTTCATTAATGCCCAGAATGATACTGTCCTCCAGCATGTTATACAGGCTGGTTGCCATAACGGCAACCACGATCGAATCGGCTTGATCATCTCGAAAATAAATTTCCATGAACTTGCCAGTGATTTCATCGTAAGTTCTGATAGAATCACCATGAGCGAGACTATCGGAATCAGCTGGCAAATAAGCCTTGCCCACGGCATTAGCCCGCGCATCTTCGTCAATAAACAGGGCGGAAATTTTTTCATCCTCAAAGTACAAGCGCATCAGTTTGCCGGTCAATTCCTGACCGTCGCTCAAAACCCGCGGATTATCGGTCAACGTGGCGACTTCCAGCGAATCAATATAGGTCAAAGTCTTTGAATAAGCGGTAAAGTCCTTACTCTGAATGCGCACGTTGCCAATTGCCTGAAAATTACCTTCTTTTTCAACGAGGCGAATGGTATCGGCGTAAATCCGAAACGATTCGACACCAGCAGTATCAAAACGGGTTAGCATCGGTCGGTTCAAGGCAAAAATATTGCCAGTCTTATTGAAATAAATCAAACTGTCGGAAGCCAGCTCCAAGTGTCGCTTGACATCGTATAAAACAGCCTGCCCGATGGCGACTGATTTCTTTTCGTTAGAATAATAGTGAATCAAGTTAGCACGAACGCTCCGACTGCTATCCTTAAGAAGAACATTACCTTGGGCGTGAGCGATTTCGTCTTTGACTAAATATATCAAGCGACGGGCAGTGATTGATAAAGTACTGTCAAATAGAATCGGACGACCACGGGCCACAATCGAATCTCTTTCGCTAAAATAAACCAGCGAATCAGCCTTCAGAACTTTATTATCACTGGTTGCAACGACGTTGCGGTAGAAATCGGCGCGTTGATCTTTTTCTAACCAGTAAGCCAGATCGCAAGCCAATTGCAACCCGCCCTTTTGGAAAAGAACATCGCCAGTAAGCCTTTTAATTGGCACATCGAAGCGGTAAAACTGCTCGAGTTTATCGGCGCGAATGAGACGCAGAGGCTCATACTTTTCGGCGGCGTCGGCCGAATCAAAGAACACCAATCCAATCAGCATAATTAGCAAACTAATTATTACACCCAGTCGAGTAATTTTCAAGAGTGATTGCTGGAAATTAATCCTTACACTATTCCAATATCTACCATTTACCTGAAAACACATCAATATTAAATATAAAAATTCTTTTCCTTTGTTCTTAGGTTTAATTAATGATAGCCAAAAACTATACTATCGTATTATGAATATTTCATTCACCGTGAGAATAAGAATAGGTTAATTTCGTGGGATATAATTTTCGATATTCTCGTCTTTTGACCGTAACTATAGTTTTTGAGAAATCATTTCACGAATAGTTCTTACTACGGCGCCAACTAATAAAATGTTAGATTATAGTCAAAGAAGTTATTACATTGCTGGCAGTTCTTTAATAGAACAAGGTAATTTGGATTTTAACAAGGAGTTGCAGTTAAGGAGGTTGAAATGAAAAAGTATTCTGCGGGATTTGGATTAATTCTTTTGGTATCCATTGGTTTTGCTCAGACCTATCATATCACCGATTTTATTCCGGATTTACTGAAAACCTGGCAGGTTTATGGGACGCTCAGTTCATCGCTTTCCGGCGATGATAGCGAAGCTGAACGCAAAGATATTGGTACTAGCGAATACACAGACGAGGATAAAAATTCAACTATAAGTCTTACGCCCACAGTTTACTATAAATATATTTGGTTGACCACTAATCAGGAATTTTCCATTAATTCTAATATCCAAGGGCTTTATGAAAGAAGTAATAATCGAAGCGATCAAAATAATTTTAATCTTGGTTTTAGTATTGACGATGTGACAAACAAGTATATTGATGGTAGATTTCAAGGAATAATCGAATATACTCGGTATCTGTTTTGTCAAAATCGGCTAGGCGTTTCAGTCGGGACTAATTTTAATTTAAATGAGAATAATCGCAAGACAACGGAAATAGAAAAAATTCAATCTTCAATCACTGACCATTGGGATAAAAATAATAGCGAATCCCATCATTCTCACCATTCGGTTTCTCTGTACCCGGGCATTGTCTATGGCCGCATTTACAATGGTAATTATGCCGCCAAAGCCGAAGAAATTTTAACCGAATTGAAGAAGCAGAGTCTTCTTCAGCGCGATTTGACTGTTGCCGAATTTCAGGAATTCTCCCATCTAATAATGAATCATGTTGCGGCTTATCATTATGATTCACGAATTAAAAATATCGAAACTTTAACAGATATTATAGACTATCTCGAATCAATCGGCGTTCTGAAGGAACTCGACATAGCCAGTTTTGTGACTATCAATGACATCTATCTTTTCAGTCCGGCGCGTAAAATACGTAATTTCGGTAAACAATTTTATCTTCAAAGCGGACTGAGATATTCACCCGATGTTTATAATTATGAAGATGAAAATTGGTATCGCAGTTGGTATGCTGACAATGGCATCTTCTACCACGATAGCCTGCTCGAAAATTATCGGACAGTTACCAGCCAGAAGAATCGAGTTTTGTCGCATTCGTACTGGTACAAAATTGGATTCGAACATTATCAGGTAAAATCATGGCATTTGTGGTATAACTATGGAGCTTATTTTGATCACTCATTTTCTCCACAAAGATATACTGAAAAGCTTAAGACTGAACGTATTGATATTACAAGCAGGTCATTTAACAGGTCGCGTAGCGATGAGGTTGCGGCGTTTGCCGGGTTTAATTACCAATTCACTAGCCGATCGGTCCTAAGCTTACCGGTCAGCATTACTTATTCAAGAGATCGCACACATTGGAATTCAGGATCAAAAAATATCGTATATTTCACCGGAGTGACAATGGGAGCGGAATTTACCTACTATCTGACACCAAAATGGTCATTGACTTCATCGGGCCAAATCATTCATTCTTATTACCGTTATTCTTTGGATAAACAAACAAACCGAAGTACTTATGGTACATTGAGATTTTCGATGACCTATTATTGGTAAATGCTATAGGGCAAGGTTCAATCACGACTTACCCGGATTTTTACCTTGTTTTTATGCCTTTATAATTGAAAATTAAGCGTAAATGACGAGTAATTTCAGGAGAAATAATATGAAGCGTTCCACCCTTGTCCGGTTTGCTATTTTCTTTTCTTTGACCTTAGTGTTAATATTTTTCTCCGGGTGCGCGACGGAAGCGCAGAGACATTACGATCTCGGCAAATGGTATTACGAAAAAGGCTTGATCAATGAAGCCATTCTCGAATTCAAAGCCGCTACCCAGAAGGATCCCGATTTTTATCAAGCCCATCAGAGCCTGGCGATCGCCTACGCCAAAAAGGGCTGGTACGATTACGCTCTGAAAGAAGCCGAAATATCCTTCGATTTACATCCATCGGATGAAAGCTATAATCTGATCCAGATTATCCGACATAAGAAAATTCTCGAACCGGCTTACGAGTCAGCCTTAACTGATACTCTTCAATAGTAGATTAAAACCACGACTATTTACTACCGGGCGAGGAGCGATTGCTTCCGGTCGTTAAATTTGCGTCATTTTGAAAGGGAGGATTTTTAAAATTTTATTTCGTATTCTTTGCGATCTTTGCGGTAATTTATACCGATGAAGCATATTCTATCCGTCAGTCGGCGTAGTGATATTCCAGCTTTTTATGGCGAGTGGTTTTTACAAAAAGTCCGCGAAGGCAGTGTTACCTTGCCCAGCCCGTTTTCCCGCCGAATCCAGGTGGTTTCTCTGCGTCCCGAGGATGTCAGCGCGATAGTATTCTGGTCGAAAAATTACCAGCCCTTTTGGCCGATTCTTAAGCAGATTAAGCCGCTTTATAATGGTCGTTTTCTGTTTCATTTGACGATGAATGGTTTCCGCAGTTCAGCAAAAATCCTGCTGGAACCCGGTGCGCCTGATACTGAAAAGGCTTTGAAAACAGCTCATTTATTGTGTGATGAATATAGCCCGGAACAAATTTTATGGCGCTTCGATCCCATTATTTTTTCCAATCTAACACCGCCGGAAGAACGTCTGGAGGCTTTCAGTAAATTAGCCGAGCAGTTACGGGGGCTGACTCGGCGTTGTTACGTCAGTTTCGTTGATCTCTATGGCAAAGTCAAACGCCGTTTTAACGCCGCAGAAGCTTCCGGCAAAATCCAGTTTGATAAGCCGGAACTGCCTGAGCAAGTTGACTTTCTGGAAAATTTGAAACCAATCGCTACCACAACCGGAATCCAGTTATTCACCTGCTGTGAAGATGAGATTGGTGCGGCGGCTGGTTTGCCGAAGGGCCATTGTATCGACGCCGAATTACTGAAGCGCCTTTTTCCCGATGAGGAATTTCCAACCCAAATGCGACCTACTCGACCGCAGTGCGGTTGTTATATCAGTCGTGACATTGGAGCCTACCGCACATGCCGTCACGCCTGCCTTTATTGCTATGCACAATGAGGGGAACAAATATCACTTTTTACTATTTAATGAATAGTTTTTTGATTGATGAATGAATAGATATTTTTGGTAATTATGGGAAAATTTTTGAGATGATTATAGAAGAGAAAATGCCCATTAATTTCGAAAATATAGAAATTAAATGCGAATGTAATTGACAAAATAGAAAAATAACCTTATTTTTAATCTTGAATGAAAAATTAAAAAGTAGAAAATGAGTAAGACAACCAAAACCTCCAGCCGCGATTCCAGCCGAACCTTGAGTCGGTATCTGGAAGAAATCAGCCATTTTTCACCGTTGTCGCCTGAGAAGGAAATCGAGTTGGCGCGGCGGATAAAGAATGGTGATCGTCAGGCGGCGAAGGAATTGACTGAAGCCAACTTAAGATTTGTTGTCAGCGTAGCTAAGGACTACCAGGGGCAAGGATTACCTCTGATGGATTTAATTAACGAAGGCAATCTTGGCTTGTTAAAAGCCGTTGAGCGTTTCGATGAGACCCGCGGTTTCAAATTTATTTCCTATGCCGTTTGGTGGATCAGGCAATCAATTCTGCAAGCGCTTTCTGAACAATCGCGTTTAGTGCGGCTACCGATGAATCGAGTCGGCACTCTCACCAAAATTGCCCGGGAAGCCGAAGTGCTTGAGAAACAAAATGAACGCTCACCGCGCTATGATGAAATTGCCGCCGGTCTGGACGTCGATCGCGAAGTTGTGAACGACACCCTCCATATCGCGCGCCGTCACCGCTCCCTGGATGAACCTATGGGCGATTCTGATAGCAATAGTCTGATTGATGTACTGACGGATGAGAATGTTACCGATCCGGATTGGCAGTTGATGGTAGAATCGCTAAGCCACGATATCAATACCTCGTTAGCCGCCTTGAATAAACGTGAGCGAGAGGTGTTGAAAATGTATTTCGGAATTGGCAGTGAATATGCGCTGACTTTGAACGAAATTGGTGAACATTTTAATCTGACGCGTGAAAGAGTACGCCAGATTAAGGAGCGAGCTATTCGTCGGCTTAGACATAAATCGCATAGTTCGTTATTGAAAACACATCTGGGTTAATTCTGTTTTCAATATAAGATTAGAAAAATAGTTTCTGTCGGTGAGTAGAGGGGAAATTATTTATCCAGAAAGAAGTATACTAGATCTAAGACTGGCAACTTGTGAACTTGCCGGATTGATACTATATTATTAAAAGTATGCTTGATTATTACCTAGTTAAAAATATAAAAATACCTGACAGAGCAGAAGGAATCGAAAATGTTGATTGAAAGTCTATCGGGGGTGCGCGGTTATGATACGGACTTGACGAAGGAACTAATATCGTCGTATGCCGCCGCCCTAAAGGAATTGCTCGCCTGCCGAAGAGTCGTCCTTGGACGTGATACGCGCGCCAGCGGCGTTCGCATCCGGGAACAATTAACTGAGGCTCTGCGGCGCTATGGGGTTGCGGTAATTGACCTGGGAATTTGTCCTACACCGACGGTCGAAATGGCTGTAGTTCAACATCGAGCCGATGCCGGCGTCGTCATAACTGCCAGTCATAATCCTTTACCCTGGAATGGATTGAAATTTCTGGGAGCCGATGGGCTTTTTCTTGATCCCGAGCAGATGCTCTGGATTAAACAAAACCGCCAAAGTCTTTTAGCGAAATACAGTGATGCCCATTTTAGTCCGGGCGATTTGATATTTTATGAGTGGGCAAATCGTGACCATATTAATGCTATCTTGAAATTACCGTATGTCGAGATGGAATCTATTCGTCGTCAACATTTTAAAGTTGCCGTGGATGCTGTCAACGGTGCGGGTTCCAAAATAATTCCAGAATTACTTAAAGAATTTGATTGTGAAGTAATTGCGATTCACTGCGATCCCCATCAGCCTTTTCCGCATCCGCCGGAACCCTTGCCGGAGAATCTGACCGATTTGTGCCAGGCGGTAAAGGACAACTCGGCTGATCTAGGCTTAGCAATTGATCCGGACGGTGACCGCTTAGCCATTGTCTCGGACAAAGGTGTGCCGATTTCCGAAGAATATACCCTGGTGCTCGCGACTAAATTGGTATTGTCAAAGACCGGCAAGAAGAACCAAAAGGTTGTCGCTAACCTTTCGACTACTCGAGCGTTGGAGGATCTTGCCGCTCAATATGATGCTGAGGTAATTCGTACTCCGGTCGGCGAAATCAACGTTGCCCGGCGTATGCAGATGGAAAAGGCTTTAATCGGCGGTGAAGGCAACGGCGGGGTAATTTTACCGGAAGCTCATCTGGGACGTGATTCGCTGGTGGGAATGGCTTTAGTTTTGCAATTGCTGGCGGATGAAAAGCGCTCACTTTCAGCCGTGATGCCGACTCTGCCACAATATTTTATGGTAAAGCGTAAAATTCCTCGCGGGAAAGCCGATTTTAACGAAATTATGAATCATCTGATTCAGTCTGTTGACAATGCCGAAATTAACACAGAAGACGGTTTGAAATTTAGCTGGTCGGATCGCTGGGTGCATATCCGCACGTCCAATACCGAACCGATTATGCGGATTTACGCCGAAGCGCCAACCAGTCAGGCGGCTGATCAATTGGCTGATCGTTTCGTCACATTATTGCAGAAATTTATTTAAAGCTAATATATTTAAATTAATAAGGAAATTATCATGACTTATGCCTCGATAATTAATCCCGAAGAAGCGCGCCTCGCTATCGCGCATTTAATAGACCATACTTTGTTGAAACCGGAAGCGACGCCGAACGATATCGTTCGCCTTTGCGAAGAAGCTCTGGAATATCATTTTGCAACAGTATGCGTCAACCCATCCTTTGTGGAATTGTGCGCCAATTGCCTCTATAATTCTAAAGTCGCCGTAGCGACCGTAATCGGCTTTCCGCTGGGTGCTAATACGATGGAAATCAAAGCCGCTGAAGTGGAGCAAGCGCTAAATCATGGCGCCACCGAGTTCGATATGGTCATCAATATCGGTCGCCTGAAAGCCGGTGATTTGGAATACGTCGAAGATGACATTCATGCCGTTGTGGACGCGGCTGATGGTAATTTGGTGAAAGTGATTATCGAAACCGCACTTCTAACTGACGAAGAAAAAAAACTGGCTTGTCATCTGGCGCTCAAAGCCGGTGCTCACTTTGTAAAAACTTCGACCGGTTTCAGTAAATACGGGGCAACAGTCGAAGATGTGCGCCTGATACGAAGCATTGTCGGTAACCAGATGGGAGTCAAAGCGGCTGGCGGCATTCGCACTTACTCCGATGCTATATTGATGATCGAAGCGGGCGCCAACCGCATCGGAACCAGCGCCGGGGTACAGATAGTTCAGGAAAGTAAACAGTTTAAGAATCATTGAATCTTCGACGATGAGCATCAGATTATTTGAGTCGGTGCGGTAAGATTGGAATGAGAGCAGGGAGGGCTTTATAATGTTCCTAAATACAACGAAGCTCCCATTCTTTGAATAAAATTCTCTGTAACGAACACAGTAATTAATCCTTGGAAAAAACAGTTGAAATGTTGAAAATAGCGGCTATGAATTTACTATAAAATGAAAGGTCTTTATAAATGGGTATCCCAGGACTGACTATTATCGGTGAATCAATTAACGATTCGGTGCCTTCGACTCACGATCTTTTTCAGGCGAACGACCTGGATGGTATCGTTGGACTGGCTCGTTTCCAGGCTGAAAAGGGAGCGGCTTATATTGACGTGAATGTCGGTCGGCGTTCACCTGCTTTTATGGCGGAGGTCGTCCAAAAAATCCAACAGCACGTTTCCGTTCCTTTATCAATTGATACGCCAGATCCGGAAATCGCTCTCGCAGGTCTGGAAGCCTACAATCCTAAACTGGCTGGTAATCGTTTGCCAGTCCTGAATTCAATTTCAGAAGCTCGTCTGGAAATTTTTGATTTATACTCCAAACAGCCCTTCATTCCCATTTTACTCATTACTGAAGGAAAAAATGAGTCGGGCGAAATCGTTATGAATAAAACACCCGAACAGAATTATTCCACGGCAAAGTCTTTAGTAGAAATTGCCCGGGAAAGGATTCAGGGAGTAGCCAATAATCGCCTTATCCTCGATCCGGGCATTGCCCCGATCGGCAGTGATATGGAGGGCAATTTCAAGAGACTGATGAAAGTAATGGAAGTGATTTATCAGGATCCTGACCTGGCCGGTATTAATATGTCAGTTGGTTTGAGCAACTTTACTGTTATGTTGCCCTCAAAAAAGTCCGACGGCTCGCCGGTGAAAAGTCCGCTGGAAAGCGCTTTTTTGACACTGGCGATGCCGCTGGGTTTGAATTTTATCGTCGGTTCGGTAAAACGTAAATACGAGATTCTTCCGGATGACCATCCGGCGGTACAATGTTTGAAAAATATTCTGGTATCCGACGGATTAAATGCCGTCTTGCAAATTATGAACTTTATAGCCTGATTCTTAATAACCGTTAAGTCGAATTTTCAAAAAGGGAAAATATGGATTTAGTAACTTTCGATAAACCGCCAATATCTGCTCGCGAGCGCAAGTTATCACGCTTCATGCTCTTTTTTGAAGACCTTATAAAAGTCCCCGTATTTCATTGTCAGCATTGCGGCGAATGTCTGCTTTCGTCAACTGGATTTGTCTGTTCTCAGCGCTGCCCCAAGCGACTGCGCAATGGTCCGTGCGGCGGCACGCGAGATGACGGCCACTGTGAGGTTTTCCCCGAACGCAAATGTATCTGGTATCGGATATACCGACGATCAAGGTTATTAGGGCGCATCAAACTTTTGTATAAAATTAATCGAATTCACAACTGGAATCTGGAACATACTTCCGCCTGGCTGAATGTATTTAGAAAACGCATCGAAGGCTTGGTTCTATTTGTTCCTAAGAATTTAGATATAGAGAATATTAATGACACTCAGAGAAAAAATTAATTCCGGAAAATTTATCGTGTGTGGCGAGATTGGTCCGCCGCAGAGCTGTGACGGCGATGTGATTCGGAGAAAAGCTCAGTATTTCAAGGGAATCGCCGATGCTGTCAATATTACCGATAACCAAACTGCCATCCCGCGTCTGTCGAGCATTGCTTCGGCTAAAATATTGCTGGATGAGGGAGTTGAACCGATTATTCAAATGACCTGCCGTGACCGCAACCGATTGGCGATTCAAAGCGACCTGCTGGGGGCGGCGGCTCTCGGTATTCGAAATGTGCTGTGCCTGACCGGCGATTACCAAAAATTAGGCGATAACCCAGAAGCCAAGGGTGTGTTCGATCTGGATTCGATTCAACTGATAGCCACTGTAGCCCAAATGAATTCAGGTTATTTACTCTCCGGTCGTGAAATGAAAAAAGCGCCGGAATTTTTGATTGGCGGGGCGGCAAATCCTTTTGCCGTGCCTTTTGAAATGCGTCTGATTCGTCTTTATAAAAAAGTCAAAGCCGGTGTAAACTTTATTCAAACCCAGCCGGTTTTCGATCCGGAGCTTTTTATTCGCTGGATGGAAAAAGTAGTAGAGATGGGATTGCACGAAAAAGTCGCCATTCTAGCTGGGGTTATGCCGGTGAAGTCCGTTAACACCTTACTGCATATGCGAGAAGACGTACCCGGAGTTAAAATTAATGATGAATATATTCGACGGATGGAAAAAGCTGCCGATCCGCAGGCTGAAGGCGTTAGAATCGCCGTGGAAACTATCCAGACAGTCAAAAATATCAAGGGGATTCGCGGAGTTCATATTATGCCTTTTATGTGGGAAAGTATTATGCCAACTGTAGTGAAAGAGGCTGGTCTATGCAATTAAAACTAAGGAGTTAGATAATGCAGGATATTATTGAGAAAATCGCGCTCTGTGTCGAAAAGGGGAAAATTTCACGCAATCACCCCTTTCCGCCAGATATGAAAGATCAAGACGGCGCTGATGAAATTGCCGCCGCGGCTTTGAAAGAAGGCGTCCCGCCCGATGTTTTACTGCAGGCTTCTATGCTGGGAATGGAACGGATTGGGAAAAAATTCAGCGAAAATCTGGTTTTTGTGCCACATTTACTGGTTGCCGCTCAGGCAATGAATGCCGTCTTGAAACATTTGCAACCTTATCTGGAAGCCGGTTCGGTTAAGCGCAAAGGTAAATTTGTAATCGGCACCGTTGCTGGCGATTTGCACGACATCGGTAAAAATCTGGTAGCTATGATCGTAAGAGGCGGCGGTTTTGAGGTTATTGATCTGGGCACCGATGTTTCCACTCAAAAGTTTTTAAGTGCTGTTGAACAACACCCCGGTTGTTTTGTTGGACTTAGCGCCTTACTAACCACTACCATGTTAAATATGGGAAAAATTGTGTCGGCAATCAGAGAAACTTTTCCGACTACTAAGGTATTAATTGGAGGCGCACCGGTTACCGAAGAATTCCGTGCCCAAATCGGAGCGGATTTTTACTCACCCAATCCCCAACAGGCGGTCGAGTATCTGAATCAGTTTGTGAGCTGATTTTCATAACGTTTAATTATTCACCTTGTCCATTCTATTATCTGTCAGTATTCGATGGGGGTATAAGTATCAATGGGCTTCGTGATCTTATTCGTGATTTTTCTTCAACTCGGTGATTTCCCACGGCAATATGATGCGGCCGGGTGTGTTCAATTCGGCGCGAATCCGTATAAAACATAATCCAGCGTATTGGTCTTGGGATTGAATGGATTTGCCCCATTCCGTAAATGGGGTTTCGCAAGTAGTCATTTTACGGCTGGAAGATTCGCGAATGAGCAGTTTTCCATTTTTAACTACTGAGATTAGCATATGCGCTGAAAATATGTCGCTTTTGTTGGCGAAAATTAACACCAGAATATCGCCGTTGCAGATATTATTTTCGACTTTAAACAGATATTCCTTGGGCAAATATTCGAGGGTAATAGTACGGTCAGGCTTGACATAGCGCAAATCGGCAATGCCTTTATCCTCGAAAAATTTGCGATGTAAAATTGTGCGAGTCATTTGTTGAATGTATTGTCCACCCACTTGATGTGAGACGTCTTCCAATAACCAGCTGTTTTCCGGTAACCAATCAGCCATTGTATAATGATTACGGGTGCGCATGCCGATAATGCCATCCTTATACCGAATTTGCTGGAGATTATTGAAAAAATTGTCCCAGCTATCAGAAATCGAGAGCGCCAAAACATGTTCACAAAAAACCATACAATTAGTTTCTTTGAAATTAACTAATGGCCAGGGTTCATAAAGGGCATAAGGGCCATCGCCGGCGCAATTTTGATTGTATGGCATACCGAGAAATTTATCAGAGAAGAGATTTATGCGATCAGTAATTGTTAGGTTCTGGGTGCTGACAATTGTTAGGAGGCTATCAATTTCTGGATTGCTCATTTGATAAAACGGCTTTCCCTCACCCAACAATTCGGAAATAAATACACTGATGACCAAAGCCAGTGAAATTGTGATATAGATAGCTCTTTTCATAGATAGCTCCATAAAATTGCTTCAATAGCGGTCGAATTTACAGCACTGATTACGAAATGCAAATGATGGCATGTTTGCGCTTTAATCGGCGAGTGATAGAACGGGCAAAATAGGAATAAAAATTTTAATCCAGCGAATGGAGCACTAATCCGCTTCTTAATTTGGGTTCGAACCAGGTAGATTTCGGCGGCATAATTTTCCCAGCATCGGCAATCGCCATAAGTTGTTCAATTGAGACTGGGTAAAGAGCAAATGCCACAGCCATTTCACCGGAATCAACGCGTTTTTCGAGTTCTGCCATGCCGCGGCTTCCGCCGCTAAAATCGAGGCGTTTATCGGTACGCGGATCGTCAATTCCAAGCACCGGCTTGAGCAGATTATTTTGCAAAATCGCCACGTCTAAGCTGGCAACCGGATCAGTGGCATCGAAAGTTCCGGGTCTTGCAATGAGGATATACCATCGCTTGTTTAGGTACATAGCGAACTGGTTGGGTGCGGAAGGCTTGGCGCAGATGGCACATTCGGCTGGTTTGATTATGAATTTCTCTCCGACTTTCGTATGAAATTCCTCTTCAGTCAAATTATTTAAATCCTTTACAGTGCGATTATATTCGAGAGTGCGAAGCTGGTTATGCGGGAAAAAGGCGGCTAAAAACCAGTTATATTCTTCATTGCCAGTGTGGTGCGGATTACGCTCGCGCCGCATCTTCGCGACTAAAGCGGCTGATTTGGCGCGATGATGACCATCAGCAATATAGCAATGGGAGAGTTGACTGAAATGGTTGACTAGTTTGAGGATGGTTTCGCGGTCGTTGACCAGCCAAAATGTATGCTGGATACCGTCCATAGCAGTAAAATCGTATTCTGGCTGGCTATCAGTTACAATATGGTGGATCATGATGTCAATGACCGGTTTAGCCTGGTAAGTCAAAAATACCGGACCGGTATTGACCTTAGTATGTTCGAGATGCTTGGTTCGATCCAGTTCCTTATCTTGGCGAGTCAATTCGTGGATTTTGATTTTTCCCTTAAGATAGTCATTGACGTTAGCGGTGGTAATCAATCCATACTGGCTATGTTTATCCATTATCTGGCGATAGATATATAGCATTTCGGTCGCATCCTGAAAGAGCCAGCCTTTGGCAAGCATTGCATCTAAATTTTCGCGAGCTTTCTGATAGACTTTGTCATCATAGGGATCGGTTTCCGGTGGTAAATCTATTTCCGCCCTGCTGACATGCAGAAAAGAATATGGATTGTCGGCGGCAAGACTTCGGGCTTCTTCATAACTTATGACATCATAAGGAGGGGCGGCGATTTTGTCCGCTAATTCTTTAACTGGACGGATGCCACGAAAAGGTTTGATTTTTACCATATAAATTCCTACAGAGTTCCGATATACTCCACGATTCGGTGAGCAATTTCGGCGCCGACGCGTTCTTGAGCTTCCAGAGTACTTGCGCCAATATGGGGGGTGCTGGAGACACGCGCATGGTGAAGTAATTCCAGGTTTTGCGGTGGTTCTGCGGCAAAAACATCCAGACCGGCGCCGCCGACTTGACCAGAATTCAAACCTGCTAACAGTGCCTTTTCATCAATAGCATTGCCGCGGGCACAATTAATAATATAGACGCCGTGCTTCATCATCGCGATCTCTTTTTCGTTTATGATCGGTTGATCGATTTTGGGAGTATGGAGAGTAATAAAATCCGATTCCTTTAGTAATGTTTCAAAATCGACTACCTTTACGGTAGGTTCGGTATTGATTGTTGCGACGTCATATACAAGAACGTGCATTCCCCAGGCAATTGCTAAGTGAGCTACGATTTTACCGATGCGTCCGAAGCCAATTATCCCGATTGTCTTACCGGCTAATTCAATGCCATTACCGAAAGTTTTCTTTTCCCAGCGACCTTCGCGTAAGGAAATCGTGGCGGGAGTGATGAAACGTGCCAGAGCAAGCAGGTGGGCAAAGACTAATTCCGCTACTGAATGCGAGTTAGCACCGGGTGCATTCAGAACGGTGATTCCTTTAGCTCGAGCATATTGATGATCAATATTGTCTATACCTGTGCCGGCCCGGGCAATGAATTTAAGGTATTTACCAGCGTCAATCACAACTTGGGGTACTTTGGTAGCTGAGCGCACAATTATACCATCAAATTCTTGAATAACTTTGATCAGATCGTCGGCTTCGTAATGTTTGACAACCAGTTCCAGTCCGGCTTCTTTTAGAATATTTTGGGCTTTTTGATCCAGACCGTCGGCAATTAATATTTTCATACTTTCCTTTCTGGCCAAGAATTTTACATCTTAGCGATTAACGTGTCAATGAGGTTCAATAAAGTCCTTAATTCATCAACGGTGCGTTCAGCCATATGGGCGATGCGGAAGGTCTTTTCTTTTAGTTCGCCGTAGCCATTGGAAATCTGGTAACCAGCTTCGCCAAGCCGTTTATTCAAATCGGCTATTGAAATACCACGGGTATTAGTAATAGTCGTCAAGGTTACTGATTCATAGCCAGGTTGCGGGAAGACGGCAAAGTTTTCCTTAGCCCAGGCGCGCGTAATTTCAGCCATTTCCCGATGACGGGCATAACGCTTTTCCAGACCCTCGACATTCAGAATATAATCCAACTGTAAATCCAGAGCGAACATGTGCGATAGAGAAGGTGTAGACGGATATTGAAAATCTTTTTTGATCAAATAATCATAGAGCTCGACAAGATCGAGATAGGCCCCGCGAAACGGTACGGTACGCGCGTGTTCCAGCGCTCGCTGACTGACTGAACAGATTGCCATCCCGGGCGGCAGACCAATACATTTCTGCGTCGAGGTAATGCAAACGTCAATACCTAGTTTATCTACTGGAATTTTAATGCCACCCATAGAAGATACTGCGTCTACCAACCAATAAACATCGGGATATTTGCGTTTGATTTCGGCGATTTCAGCTACTGGATTCATCAAACCGGTCGAAGTTTCGTTGTGAGTAATCGTGAAAACATCGTATTTACCGGTCGAGAGATATTGATCAACTACTTCCGGCAAAGTGGGATACCCCGGTTCCGCTTTAACCAGATCGCAGGGAACGTTATTGGCTTTTGCTAGAGCCGCCCAGCGATCACCGAAAGCACCGACGGAAAAAACCACCGCCCGTTGGGCGGTGCAGGAACGAATTGAGCCTTCCATCAGCCCTGTGCCAGATGAGGTCGAAAGTAAAATAGGATGCTGAGTGAGGAACAACTTCTGTAATTTTTCCGAGATACGCTGTTGCAGAGCGGAAGCGTCTTTGGAACGATGCCCGATCATAGGTGTAGCCATAGCTTGTAAAACTTCAGGCCGGACATCAACTGGGCCTGGAATAAATAATTTTTTATACATTACGACCTCCTACGGTGATTTAGTTCAAAACTTTAAAACTGCTTTGCATTGAGCTAGTAGGCTCGCAAATTCATAACCAAATTTTAATACTTCATAAAAATCTCTGGTGAATATACGTAGAAATCGGAAAATCTCCGTAAATATTCGTTCCTAAAACTAATAAATCATCTGCTGGTCATTGCCAGTTTTAGGAAAAATATAGACTTTAGGATTATGCTATTTATTCTCCAAATCAAATGAAACCAGCCTTTACCCATTAGATTAACAAATTCATACCGACTGGTGGCATTACATTTGATAAAAAAGTTAAGGATAAGTGTTTTTTGAAGGTTAAATTAACTAAAGCAAGCCGAACAGGTTTGCCGATAAAATGGATTAAAAAAGAGGAAAATGATGGACCCGAAAACAATCGAATGGAGTAAACTTGAGTTCAAATATTCCTACACGCCCTTTCGTTTTCAGGCGCGTTGGAGAGATGGTCATTGGGATGATGGCCAATTAGTAACTGATAAAAAAATCAGCATTGAAGAAGGTTCTACCTGTTTGCACTATGGGCAGGAAGTTTTTGAAGGTATGAAGGCTCAGCGGACCCGTGATGGACGGGTTATGCTTTTTCGCCCGCGGGATAACGCCGCGCGTCTCCGGCGGTCAGCCGCCCGCCTACTGATGGCTGAGGTGCCGGAAGATTTATTCATGAAAGGCGTAATCGAAACTGTCAAGGCTAACATAGATTATGTCCCGCCATACGGTACGGGCGCATCTTTATACATTCGCCCATTTCAAATTGGCGTCGGCGATAATCTCGGAGTCAAACCAGCCCCTGAGTATCTATTCTCGGTTTTCGTTTGTCCGGTCGGACCTTATTTCAAATCCGGATTTCAGACTATTAATGTAAAGGTCGAAGAATACTATGATCGGGTGGCTCAGCATGGCGTCGGCCAGGCTAAAACCGGCGGTAATTATGCCGCTTCGCTCCTGCCGCTGAAAATTGCTCACGATGAAGATTACAATGAGCTCGTCTATCTCGATCCCGTCGAACATAAATATTTCGAAGAAATCAGTTCGTCGAATATTTTCTTTGTCTTTAAAGACAGTAGTCTGGCGACTCCTAAGTCGGAATCAATCTTGGAAAGCATTACGCGTCTGTCGTTAGTCAAAGTAGCGCGCGAAGAATTTGGCCTGGATATGATAGAACGCCGCATCAGTATTGATGAAATTGAAAACTTTGTCGAGGCTGGCGCCTGTGGCACAGCGGCGGTCATCACGCCTATCGGTAGTCTCGGTCATCGTGGCAAGCTCTATAAATTTTACGCCGACGGCAAGGAAGCCGGGCCAATCACGACCAAATTATATAAACACCTGATTGCCTATCAAATTGGCGATGTTCCCGATAGATTCGGCTGGCTGGAAGAAATTAAATAAATAGGCAGAGGATTGAAATGACGAATGATAATTTCAAATGGGAAGACCTCGACAAAGACGGACTGACTTATTTGATGGAGAATCGCAAGGAAGTTTTGCGAAATTACCAGAAAATGATCAATTCACTAGGAAATCACCTCGATGAAAAAACCCGTCAGCTGATAATGCTGGCGATTCAGATTAACAGCCCGTCGCCGGAAGCCATTAAAATCATTTTACCGAAAGCCATTCGAGCCGGTGCTACCCGCGATGAAATAATCGATACTCTGATTCTGACTGCGCCGGTTGTCGGACTATCAACCGTCTTAAAAATGATCTCATATACCTTGAAAGAGTTTGAGACCCTGTCCGACGTTTTTCTTAATCCCAATCAATAAATCTGGCAGAATAATGTTGAGTTCGGAACTAATTGCCGGAGTAATTAATTACATTCACATAGCTTTCGATAAAATTAATTAATCAAGAAAGAGAATAATGAATAAAATAATAAAAGCAGAATTCCTCGCGCTGGACATTAAAAGATTTATAATCTCGGCGCCGCTGATTGCCCGCAAAGCCCAGCCCGGCCAATTCGTGATTTTACGGGTTTGGGAAAAGGGCGAAAGAATCCCGATCACGATTGTTGATAGCGACCTTGAAAAAGGTACGATTAGCTTGATTATTCAAGGAGTCGGCAAAACTACTCGTCAGATGAACCTATTGAAAAGCGGTGATTATGTGCATGATTTGGTCGGTCCGCTTGGACGAGCTACGCACATCGAAAATTACGGTCTGGCGGTTTGCGTTGGCGGTGGTGTCGGTACGGCGGAAGCATTACCGATTGCCAAAGCCTTAAAAAATGCTGGGAATACCGTTATTGCGATAATAGGCGCCCGAACAAAAGATTTGGTCATTTGCGAATCTGAAATGCGCGCTATTTGTGATGAATTATTTGTTACGACCGACGACGGCAGTTATGGCCAGCCCGGTTTAGTTACGGATGTTTTAAAAAATGTGATAGCCCGTGAGCGTCGGCCGGACTTCGTGCTAGCGGTTGGACCGCTACCAATGATGCGCGCCGTATCAGAAGTAACCCGCCCATACGCCATCAAGACGATGGTATCTCTCAACAGTATAATGATTGACGGTACCGGAATGTGTGGCGGTTGCCGGGCATCGGTCGGTGGCAAAACTGTGTTCGTCTGTGTGGATGGTCCGGAATTTGACGGTCATCAGGTTAATTTTGAAGAACTTGCTCACCGTCAGAAACAATTTGCCGCCCAGGAAAAAATCTCCGCCGATATTTTAAATACCGAACCGGATAAAGTCCTTCATCAATGCCGATTATCAAAAGTCATTAGCGAAAATAGTAAGTTCTGAAAAGGAAAAAGTCAGTGTCATCGTCAAATCTCAGCAAAAAAGAACGATTAGCAATTCCCCGTCAGCAAATGCCGGAACAACCACCCGAAGAACGTATCCATAATTTCAATGAAGTTAATCTCGGCTTCGACGCTGAGACTGCCATACGAGAAGCTCAGCGTTGTCTTGAATGTCCCCGTCCGACTTGTATTGACGGGTGTCCGGTTAGCATCAAAATTCCCGATTTTATCCGGTTGATTGTTCAGCGGGATTTTAGCGGAGCGGCGCGCAAAATCAAAGAGGATAACCTTCTGCCCGCGGTCTGTGGACGCGTCTGCCTGCAGGAGGAACAATGCGAAAAAACCTGCGTCATTCGCGGCAAATTCGGTCCGGTCTCGATTGGCAGACTGGAGCGCTTCGTCGCCGATTATGAACGGCAGAACGGTCAACCTCAAGTTTCTCTTAGTACGCCGCGCAATGGGAAAAAAGTCGCCATTGTCGGCTCCGGACCGGCTGGTCTGGCTTGTGCCAGTGATCTTATCAAATGGGGCTACGACGTCACCGTATTCGAAGCTCTGCACGAATTCGGTGGTGTATTGATCTACGGTATTCCTGAATTTCGTCTGCCGAAAGCCATTCTCAAATACGAAATTGACAATCTGCGAAAATTGGGGGTACGCTTTGAAGCTAATTTTATCGTAGGGAAAACTATGACGGTAGATGAACTTTTTCAAGTCGCTGGATTTGATGCGGTTTTCCTGGGTGTCGGTGCAGGTTTACCCTGGTTTATGAATATTCCCGGTGAGAATCTAATGGGAGTCTATTCCGCCAATGAATTTCTAACGCGGGTGAATTTGATGCGCGCTTATGAATTTCCTGAAGCTGACACCCCGATAAAAATAGGCAAACAGGTGGTAGTTGTCGGCGGCGGGAACACCGCTATGGATGCCGTCCGTACCGCCAGACGTCTCGGAGCTGAGAAAGCCACGATTGTTTACCGCCGCTCGGAGGTAGAAATGCCAGCCCGCCTGGAAGAGATTAAACATGCCAAAGAAGAAGGCGTCATTTTTCGAACTTTGACCAATCCGATTGAATTTCTGCCTGACGAAAATGGCTGGGTAAGAGCCGCCCGCTGTCTGCAAATGGAACTCGGCGAACCCGATTCGGATGGGCGACGACGTCCTATTCCCATTCCCAATAGTGAATTTGAAATCCCGACTGATCTGGTCATTATGGCAATTGGGAATGGTTCAAATCCGCTCATCTCACGTACCACACCCGATTTGCAATGCAATAAATGGGGCAATATCATTACCAGCGGCGAGGGCGGACGAACTTCCAAGCGCGGCGTTTTCGCCGGCGGCGACATCGTTACAGGTGGCGCAACCGTTATTCTGGCTATGGGCGCCGGCCGAGCCGCTGCGCATTCAATTGACGAATACCTCAAAACTGGAATCTGGGCTACGGAGCCGGATTCAGCCAATCAAAATAAAACTTAGAGGTGATATGCCGATTTCCAATTATATAGCTCAATCTATGACCCGCTCATCGTGGATTCGGAAAATGTTCGAGACCGGAATTGCTTTGAAAAAGCAGTATGGTGCGGATAAAATTTACGATTTCTCTCTCGGCAACCCGGATTTGCCTACTCCGGAGATTTTTAATCGCGTTCTGGTCGAAGAATCAGCTCGTACTGGGACTTATGTGCATGGCTATATGCAAAATAAGGGTTATCCCGAGACCTGTGCGGCGGTGGCGAATTTGCTCAAGCGAGAAAGTGGTTTGCCGTTTACCGAAGATCAGGTCGTTATGACCTGCGGTGCGGCTGGAGCAATTAACATCATCCTCAAATCTCTGCTTGATCCCGGCGACGAAGTCATCGTAATTGCCCCTTTCTTTTCGGAATATGAATTTTATGTAGATAATCACCGCGGGCAATTGGTCATTTCCGAGGCAAATGCGGAACTATTACCCGATCCGGCTGACATTGCCGCGAAAATTACGCCGCGTACTCGGGTTCTACTGCTGAATTCTCCCAACAATCCCACCGGACGTGTTTACGGCGAAGACATTTTTCGTGAGATTGGGAAATTGCTGACCGAAAAAAGTGCCGAGTTTGGTCGCCCGATTTATTTATTGATGGACGAGCCGTATAAGAGAATCATTTTTGACGGACTCCAATATCGTTCTCCATTTCGCTATTATCGGCATACAATCCTGGCATCCTCATTTTCCAAAGACCTTTCGCTAGCCGGAGAACGCATCGGTTATCTAGCTATCAGCCCATTAATTGAGGATTATCCGGCTTTAATCAATGCGGCGGCGTTCTGCAATCGGGTGCTGGGCTTTATTAACGCGCCAGCGTTGATGCAGAGAGTTATTCGACGAGTACTGGATGCTCAAGTCGCTATCGAATTATACCAGAAACGGCGTGATATGATTTATGACGCTTTAGTGAAAATCGGGTATGAAATTATCAAACCGGAAGGCACTTTTTACCTCTTTCCTAAGTGCCCAATTGATGACGATGTCAAATTCGTTTTCGCTTTGCAGGATCGGCTGATAATTACAACACCGGGGATTGCTTTCTACCGACCGGGATATTTTCGGATTTCTTATGCTGTACCCGAAGCCGTGATTCAAGCCACAATTCCTATATTCAAACAGGTTTTCAATGAAATGAAACCATAATTAAACAATGGAGCAGATATGAATAAAACCCAATCAGTACCCCAAAAAACGGTCACGCGGGGACACGTTATCATCAACTCTGAAGAATGTAAGGGTTGTGAATTATGTATCGCGTCCTGTCCACCAAAGGTTTTGTATTTGACTGACCGATTTAATACTCACGGTTATCATCCTTCCGCTTATAAGGGAGAAGGCTGTACCGGCTGTGGAATCTGCTTCTATAATTGTCCCGAACTGGGTGCCATTACAGTTTTCAAACGCTGGGATTTAGTGACTGAGAAGGCTTTCTGTCCGGAGTGCGGTAGCGAACAGAAAGTTTTTTCCAGAGAGGGCAATGAAAAGGTAAAACTCTGCGCGGGATGTCTGCGCCCGGTGTCACCTGAAAAGGTCATAACCATTAAATAGCGGAGGATTAAACTATGGCTAAACAATTTTTAAAAGGAAACGAAGCCGTGGTGAAAGGAGCAGTGCTAGCTGGTTGTCAAGCTTATTACGGCTATCCCATCACGCCAGCTAGTGAAATTGCCCACGCGGCGGCTTTATATCTACCGGTGTCAGGTGGCACATTCCTGCAAGCCGAAAGTGAAATTGCCGCGATTAATATGGTTTACGGTGCGGCGGCCGCTGGTCAGCGCGTTATGACTGCTTCCTCCGGTCCTGGCATTAGCCTGAAACAGGAAGGCATTTCCTATTGTGCCGGTTCGGAATTGCCCTGTGTCATCGTAGATGTTATGCGAGGGGGCCCCGGGCTGGGTAATATCGCTCCTGAACAGGGTGACTATAACCAGGTTGTCAAAGGTGGCGGACACGGAAACTATAAATGCATCGTTCTAGCGCCTAACTCCGTTCAGGAAATGTGTGATTTCGGTATGCTGGCGTTCGATCTGGCTGATAAATACCGCAATCCGGTTTATATTCTCTCAGACGGTTTTGTCGGTCAAATGATGGAACCGGTCGAGTTTCCCGAACCGGTAAAGCAGTTTCCCGAAAAATCCTGGGCGATCAAAGGTACTCCTGAGACTTCCGATAATCTAATCACTTCAATTGAACTCGATCCGGACGATTTGGAGCGCCATAATTTGAAGCTCCAGCAAAAATATGCCATTATAGAAGAGCAAGAAGTTCGTTTTGAAGATTATAGTCTCAGCGATGCGGAAATTGTTCTGGTGGGATTCGGAATTATATCGCGCATTCTGCAAACTATCGTTGACAATTTACGAGATGTAGGAGTCAAGGTCGGTTTACTAAGGCCGATCACCCTTTTTCCCTTTCCTAAAAAGAAAATCAGCCAACTTGCCGAACAGGCCAAATTCTTCTTAGTCGTTGAAATGAGTAATGGCCAGTTGGTTGATGATGTTCGTTTAGCGGTCGCTGGTCGTAAACCGGTGTACCTTTATAATCGGCTGGGCGGCAATGTGCCTTCCGAAAAGGAAATTAACGACGAATTGCTAAAACTGATGAGGTCGGTATGAATAACATATTGCAGAAATCAGCCATTTTTTATGATGTGTTTGAGCGCAAGCCCGGTACCGACAAACTTACCACTACTTACTGTCCCGGTTGTGGACATGGAAATCTGCACAAATTGATTGCCGAAGCGCTGGTTGATTTCGGCGTTCAGGATCGCACAATTTTTATCAGTCCGGTCGGTTGCAGTGTTTTTGCTTATTATTATTTTCATACCGGTAATGTTCAAGTTGCCCACGGACGTGCTCCAGCCGCCGCTACTGGCCTCAAGCGCGCTCACCCCGAAGCCATCGTAATTTCCTATCAGGGTGATGGTGATTTAGCCGCAATTGGCACCGCCGAAATAATTCACGCCGCTAACCGAGGCGAGGGCATAACGGTTTTTTTCGTCAATAATGCGATTTACGGCATGACCGGAGGGCAAATGGCGCCAACGACATTAATCGGGCAAAAAACTATGACGACGCCTTATGGAAGAAATGCTAATAACGAGGGCTATCCGATTGGTATGTCGGAAATAATCGCTACTCTCAAAGCCCCTGTTTACGTCGAGCGCGTTATGATTGGTGACACCAAATCAATTCTCCATGCCCGTCAGGCGGTTCGTAAAGCCCTCAAACTTCAGATCGAGAAGAATGCCTTTTGCTTTATCGAGGTGCTCTCGCCCTGTCCATCCAACCTCAAGATGTCAGCTCCTCGTAGTCGTGAATGGGTATGCGAAGTGCTTCAAAAACAATTTCCACTCGGAGTTAAAAAAGACATTTCCAATGAATTTCAGAGTAGAGATTTAAAACGTCCATCAATCGATCGTTCCCAGCTTCATTCTATATTAAATATTGAACCGATCACCGTAGATAAAGAAAAGATCGCACCCTATAAAAAGACTAATTTTTCAGCAGAAATCAAAGTCGCCGGCTTTGGCGGTCAGGGAATTTTAAGTCTCGGGCTTGTCCTAGCTGAGATGGGTATGCGTCATGAATACGAAGTTAGCTGGCTACCATCTTATGGTCCGGAAATACGTGGTGGCACCGCCAATTGCAGTGTTAAAATCTCAAACCGAAAAATCGGTTCGCCGGTCGTCGCCAACCCAACCATCTTGATTGCAATGAATCGTCCCTCGCTCGATAAATTCGAAAATGACGTCATTTCCGATGGATTAATTATTTATGACGATTCGATTATTGATCGTGCACCTCTGCGCCAGGACGTCCGCGTTCTGCCAATCCCGGCTACGAAATTGGCTGACGAACTGGGCAATTCCAAAGCCGCTAATATGATTATAGTTGGCGCTTTGATTGAATATTTAGGATTTATGTCAGTTGAAGTTGTCCTGAATTCCTTGGGCGAAGTATTGAGACAAAAAAATTTAGTCGAGCTGAATCAAAAAGCTCTTCTAAAGGGTGTGGATTTCACGCGCAAAATTAAATCCTGAAATGGACTAACGCGTTTTTCGTTTTTCTGATTAAAGTTCACTTTAATAACACTTTTGTTATAAGCTTATACTCGATAAGAGAAATTTCCTCTGGCTTTCTAATTGGTGATAATAATGTTTTCAAATTTTTGTAATTGAATTAAAGCTGGGGCATTTTTTGAGATTGCCGATTCTACCCGTAAATTTAATTTGATAATAGTACGGTTTAATGAAATTTATATTTACTACAGATAGAATTTTTCTACGGATTTTGTTGATTGCTATTCTATCCGTTTTTATTTTAGTAAATAGCCTATTGGCGCAAATGCTCGGTTCCGACCAACCGCCGCCAGATATTCACTGGCGTCAGATAGAAACACAGCATTATCGGATAATTTTTCCCGCCGAAATCGAATCGGAAAGCCAGCGGATGGCTAATACCCTCGAGTATGTTTACTTGCCTTTACGTAAAACACTGAAAGCGAACAGTCCTAAATGGCCATTAGTCCTTTCCAACCGCAGTGCCGTCGCTAACGGTTATGTAACCCTTGCCCCGCGTAAAAGTGAATGGTTTACGACTCCCGATCAATCCGCTATGTCCGGCAATATTGAATGGTATAATCTCCTGGCTACCCATGAAGGGCGCCATATGGTCCAGTTTGATCGCTTCAATTCCGGATTTACGCGCTTGGCTGGATTTTTGTTCGGTGAATATGCGATTCTGGGGCTCTCGTTCTGGCATGCGCCGATGTGGTTCTGGGAAGGCGATGCCGTCGCTATGGAAACTGCTTTGACTGAATCTGGACGCGGTAGCCAACCGGAATTCGATCTGCCGATTCGGACTTTGTTAATCAATCAAAAACTATATTCTTATGATAAAGCCTATCTTGGCTCGTACAAGGATTATTATCCGAATTATTATCATCTGGGCTTTTTAATGGTAACTCATGGACGACGGCAGTATGGCGCAAATATCTGGGATCACGTATTAACCAGCTCGACTCGGCGCTCCTGGAATCCATTTGGTTTCTCGAAAGCTTGCCGAATCAATACCGGTCGCAAAACTAAAGAGCTTTATTATGATACAATGACTGAACTCGATTCACTCTGGTGCAAACCGATCGAAGGACTGGAAATCACCTCTGCCAAAAAAGTTAACTTAAAACCAAAAAAGGTCTGGACACAATACCGCTGGCCGCAATATGCGACTGATGGCTCAATCATCGCCGTAATTAATGGCTTAGGTGACATCAATACTTTAGTGAAGATCAACCCTGATGGGCAGGAAACTGAAATAGCCAAAATCGCCAGCGCCAATCGGTTTTCGACTGCCGGGAATTTGATTGCCTGGGAAGAATTGACGCCTCATCCACGCTGGGGCGCCGCGATTTTTTCCGATATAGTTGTCTATGATTTATTAGTCGGACAGGAGCGTAAACTTACCAAGAACGGTAAATACTTTTCGCCAGCGGTTGCGCCGCATGGGCAGATGATCGCGGCGGTAAAATTTACCCCGGAAAGAAAATGCAATCTGGTTCTGCTTAACTCTAACGATGGTCAAGAAATCAGGACTTTACCCAATCCGGATAACGGTTTTATCAAGAACCCAGCCTGGTCGCCCGATGGAAGGCAATTAGTCTATTTTAAACAATCTGGATCCTCCAAGTCACTGGCGATTTACGATCTGGAGAACAATACTGAAGAGATTATTATCGCGGAATGTCATTCGTTCGACGAATTCCCAACCTTTTATGGCGATTATCTGCTTTATAATTCAGCCTGGTCGGGAATTGACAATATTTATGCGGTGGAAATTGACAGCGGGCGTCGTTTTCAAGTGACTTCACGCAAATACGGTGCCTATTACCCGGCGGTTTCAGCCGACGGCTCGATGATGCTTTTTAGCGATTATGATTTTAATGGTCTGGATGTATGCGCAATGCACCTCGAGCCAGCCCGTTGGCAGGCGCTGGAAGCGGTCGAACGATGCGATATTCGCTATTATGAGACGCTGGTTGCTCAGGAACAAGGTGGTAATATTTTCGAAGCGGGAAAAATCCCAACCAGATCGTATCCGGTTTCGGATTATGATCCCTATCGGCATTTATTTAATTTTCATAGCTGGTACTATTTCTTCTCAGAGACCTCTGCCAATCTCGGATTATTTTCCAATGATATTCTCAATAATGCCGCCGCCAATTTTGAATTGAATTTCGATGCTAACGAGAAAGCCTTTTCAGTCGGATCGGAAGTTTGCTATGCCGGTTTTTATCCTATCCTGAGCGCCGGATTTAACCTCGGCAAGAGAATCAGCTATTCCGGTGGACTTTTTGACGAATTAACCACTGAGACTTGGAACGAAACGTCATTCTCATTGGGTGCAAACTTGCCGCTGGATTATTCTAGCAGTGTATTTAACCGGAAGTTGAACCTCGGCTTGAGTGGTGCTTATACCTACATCAGTGATAAAACCACAGTCGAAGATTACGAGATTGGTAACGGTGGCTTTGTCCCTTTTTCCTATGAAATTGCCTACCAGAATTACCAGACTCCAGCGATTCGCGATGTCAAGCCGACCGCCGGCTATACCGTTAAAGCCAATTTCAAACATACTCCACTGGGTGGCGATTATCAAAGTCAGATGTATTCCTTCCAAGGGAATTATTACTTGCCCGGTTTGGCTAAACATCATAGCCTGATGCTCAATGCCAAAGTGGAACTGCAAAATCCTGACAATTACCGCTTTGCCAGTCTGGTGCCGTTTGCCAAAGGCTACGACTATATTTATAACGACCGGTTGGCGGGTGCCGGCGCTACCTACGAATTGCCGCTCGCCTATCCGGACTGGGCACTGGGTTCGCTGTTTTACCTCAAGCGCCTACGGGGTGCCTTTTTCGGCGATTTCAACGTGGGAAAAACCAGTGACTTCAAACAGCAATATAATTCAGTGGGTCTCGACCTAAATTTTGACTTTAATCTTTTACAGCTCGCGGTCGAATTAAATGCCGGCGTACGGCTCGCCTACCGTTTGGCGGAAAAAGACCTACACGCCAGCTTGCTGATTTTCAACATCGAATTCTGAGCGGGTAACTAATCTCTTCTCCGTTTATCAAAGACTTTGATGATTAAAACTGAGAGTTAATTTATTATGAAACCAAACGACAATATAAATCAGGTTATGATCAAAATCGGGGGAATGCACTGTGCAATGTGCGTCAAAACCGTCGCAGATGCACTCAGCAAAGTCCCCGGCGTCCGTGCGGTAAACGTCAATCTCGCCAATGAGAAAGCTTACTTAGAATTTGATAATGGACATTTTTCGATCGAAGCCGCTAAAAGAGCGATTGAATCCGTCGGTTATCAATATCTCGGTCGGGAAGGCGAGCAAGATTTAATCGAACAGGATAAAACCCTGAATCGGGAATTGCGCTCAAGGAAGCGACGTATAATTATTGGTTTCATTACCGGCGTAATTTTAATGATTCCAATGTTCATCAAAATTAGCCTGCCGTTTCCAATTGCCTATTTGATGCTGGCGCTAGCTACTCCGGTCTTCATCTACCTGAGTTATCCGATTTTCCGTGCGGCAGGGCAGGCGCTTCGTAACCACAGTTTGAATATGGATGTAATGTATGTAATGGGTATCGGGGTCGCTTTTCTAGCCAGCCTACTGGGAACTTTCGAAATTGTTTTGACACGCGAATTTATGTTTTTTGAAACGGCTATTTTCCTGGCGACATTTCTAACGCTCGGTCGCTATCTGGAAACCCGCGCCAAAGGCAAAACGACAGCCGCAATCAAACGATTGATCGGGCTTCAACCCCAAACCGTCATCGTTATTCGGGATAATGTCGAAAGCGAAATTCCGCTGGAATCGGTTGTAATTAATGATATTGTAGTTGTCAAGCCCGGCAGTCGCGTACCCGTGGATGGAGTTGTAATTAGTGGTGAAAGCTATATTGATGAATCTATGTTGACCGGTGAATCCCTGCCGGTTTTCAAGCAGACCGGCGCCAAGGTCGTTGGTGGAACGCTGAATCAGAACGGCATTCTACACATTCGAGCCGAACGAATCGGGCGTGATACGGTTCTGGCGCAAATTATTCGTCTGGTTGAACAAGCTCAGGGCAGTCGCCCGCCGGTTCAACGACTGGCGGATGTGGCGGTCAGTTACTTCATTCCTGTGATTTTAGCCATTGCCATATTGTCTTTTGGGTTCTGGTATTTTGTTGCTGAGCAGACATTGCTTTTCGCGCTTACAGCGTTTATTTCAGTGCTGGTAATTGCTTGTCCCTGCGCACTCGGACTAGCGACTCCCACCGCCGTAACAGTCGGCATCGGGCGTGGCGCCGAACTTGGTATTTTAATTAAAAATGGAACTGTTCTGGAAGTAGCACCGCGAGTCACCACAGTCGTTTTCGATAAAACTGGTACTCTGACAACCGGCAAACCGTTGGTGACTGACATTTTTCCCGTCGGGATTTCTACCGCAGAATTACTGCGCTATGCGGCTGCGGTCGAGAAAAATTCCGAGCATCCGCTCAGCACGGCGATTGTGAATTATGCCAAGGAACTGGGAATTGCAATTCCAGTATCGGCAAAATTTGCGGCTTTCGGCGGTCGCGGCGTTACAGCTTATGTTGATAATCGCGTAATTTTCAGCGGCACCGAATTATTTTTTCAGGAAAATAAAATCACAATTTCACCGGATATTTTAGCGCCTGCTGAGAAATACACCGATGAAGGCAAGTCAATAGTTTTCGTAGCAATTGACGGGCAAGCAGTCGGCGTTATCGCTATTGCCGATACATTGAAAGATACCGCCGCTTCCGCTATCGAAAAATTACGGAAAGACGGTTTGAAAATCGCGATGATCACCGGCGATAACCGTCGCACGGCGCAAGCTATAGCGGCGCAAGTCGGAATCGAAACCGTGATGGCAGAAGTTCTGCCGCAGGATAAAGCTACTGTTATTCGTCAGATGCAGACAAGAGGCGAGGTCGTGGCATTCGTCGGCGATGGCATCAATGATGCCGTGGCGCTGGCGCAAGCTAATATCGGAATTGCGGTCGGTTCCGGTAGCGATGTGGCACTCGAAAGCGGCGATATTGTCCTGGTGAAAAATGATTTGAATGATGTCAGCGCGGCTCTGCAACTCAGTCGCAAAGTTATGTCGCGCATTCGCCAGAATCTTTTCTGGGCTTTTGCCTATAATGCGGCTTTGGTGCCGGTTGCGGCGGGGGCGCTTTATCCGCTGTTTGGTATTACTTTTCGACCGGAACTGGGTGGACTGGCTATGGCACTCAGTTCTGTGACGGTCATCAGTCTTTCACTAAACCTGCGGCGTTTTAATCCGGCTCGATAAACTCTTTCATTTAATGCGCTATTATTTTAATATTTAGTAATGAAAGTAACTGGTTGCGATAGATGGATCTCACACAGATAAAAACCATTGCCGCTGGATTTTATATAGTGGATGAGAATGGTAAAAAACTTCCCGGAACCATAAAAATTCCCTATGCGGAAAAAGACGGTTTTATAAGACATATTTCCCAGGTTGAAAAAGGACTGGCTTGCGGCTGTTCCTGTCCGGTTTGCCATCAGCCGGTTATCGCGCGCAAAGGGGCACATAAACGACATCACTTTGCCCATTACCCCGACGCAGTTTGTAATGCCGAAACTGTTCTGCATTACCTTGCCAAGCGCCTATTGTTCGAAAAACTTCAGACTTTATTGAAACGAAAAGTGGCTCTCGTTTTGCGTTGGAAATGCCAACTTTGTGGTGATCAGCATTCCTTCAATTTTTTCGAAAATGTCCAGGCTATAGTTAGCGAAAAAACCTTGAGCGACTGCCGCCCGGATCTTTGTCTGGTTGACCAGCACGGCGCGCCGACAGCTTTGATCGAAATCGTCGTGGCGCATCCACCGGACGAAAAAGTTTTAATTTTCGTTAGCCAGAAACAAATTCCGCTATTGATTTTCCGAATTCGCTCCGGTGAAGAAATGGAAGAAATGGCTACTTGCCCAACGATTAATCCGGATTTGATCATCCATTGTCCACGTAGGCGCTGTCCGGAATGCGGTGCTCCGCTTTTTGAGAAATCGCTCTACATTCTGCCAGCGGTTTGTTGGCGTTGTGGAGCTGGAATGAATTTAGCTTTTCTTGATATTGACGGACAGGTTGCCGGAACGGAGGAATTTTCAGCCAAGGATCGCCAGATAATCAGCCGAAATAACGTTATCCTGCGAGACACTATCCGTCCTGGTGACCGTAAACGCACCGTTAGTCATATCTGTCCCCATTGCGGAGTAGTCACCGGCAACGCTTATTTGCGTTACCTAAAACGTCACGAGCAAAGGCTTCTAGTCCAAAATTCCGGCAAATATTGCCGCCAATGTCATAGGCATTTTGACGAATAGTTTTCTATCTGAGCTATTTGGCGATTATTTTTTTACGAGATTCGAGAAACTGAAATCCAGTTCCCTATCAGAATAAGAATCCGGCTCTAAAATAGATCACCGCCCTGATTTCTCCAGGCTGGAAAACACTCTTGTCGCCCCAACCCAGCACTAAATCGAATGGTCCAAGGGGCGAGACATACTTCAGACCGATACCGTAACCCAATAGATTCTGAGACTCTTTTATGGTTTCGTGGTAAATATTGCGGAAGCCAATCGCCGTATTGACAATTGCTTTAGCTTGCAAATTATGCAATAGGTTGTAGGCATAATCCAAACGCAGTATAGTCATTTCAGAACCAACCAGTTGATCATATTCGACTCCTACAAAAGTTTCTGGCCCACCGCGATAAATAAAACGGTTGGTAGAACCGTCCATCTTAGCATTCCCGTAAAAACCTGAAAAATGCAAAGTGTTGCGTTTGATGGACTGATATACGTCGGCTGAAAGTTCAAAACGCCGATAGTTGGTATGCCGACCAATTTGGGAGATTGTCTTTTCGTAAACGCAATGAACCAAAGCGCCTTTGCGCGGCATAAATGCATTATCCAGAAGATCAATGTTAGAAGACAACTGAAATTTATATAGGTCATCATTCCAATCATAAAATCGCAACGGTTCATCCGGTGCGATATCCGGTTTGATATTAATTGATTCATAATCCAGCTCTGCTTCGAAATTCCAGTAATTTTTATAAAGCAAACCGAAACCGCCACCGAAGAGCGCTGAACGGTCAATATATGATGCGATTCTATTGCCGTTAATGCTATAGACATAGGTTGGAATTTCGCGATAATGGGCGTTGACAAATGGATAAAAAGGCAGTTGGAAGCGCCGCGAGGGATAAAGCGTTTTGAGCTTAATCTGATTCAGTCCAATGAACTGCCATTCGACATCGAGCCTTAATCCATGAACTATGTTTGAAGTTGTCTGGAAATTCAGCGCCGCTACCAAATAATGGAAGTCATCATATCGCACCCCGAGGCGCAGTTTCTGAGGTGTATGCTCGACGACATTCAGTATTAGATTGATCTTACCTTCTCCGGCTGGTTCGGTAGTATAGCTGATATTATTAAAATAATCCAGACCGTATAGATAATTAATCTGAGTTTCGATCCGTTCCATTGAAAAAACCTCACCGGGGCTAATTCCCAAACCCCGCCGAATAAAATCATCCGTCAAATATTCATTACCGCGTACCTCAACATTATTGATCTGCGCTTTGACCTTTTCGACTAAACCTATTTTGACTTCAACTGTAGAATCGGATAATATTTCGACCATCGGTCTTACCCGGACATAATTATCAAAAGATTGCAAACGCTCAACACCCGCCGTAAGAATTTCCGGAGAATACAATTCGCCTACTTTAATACCAATAGTCGAACGGACGACATCCACCGGAATGGTTTGACAACCCTTTATCGTAAGGCGAGCGACTCGGTAACCACTTGGTAAATTCAAATCATTAATATTCTCAGGGCCATATCTTGATAGGTTATATTTCTTCTTCAATTCCAATAATTCATCGAGCTTGGCGTGCGCCGCGGCTTCGCCGGCATCAATAATTTTGCCTACCTTAGCTGTCGAGAAATCAGCCGCACCTAACTTTTCCAGCTGACAGTTAATCAGCAAATCGGCGTTTTTGGCTTCAGCTTCAAGTTTATTATCGCGCAGGATATTGGATGTTTGAGACAGAATGTCCAGGGTCGTTCGTAGCTCTTCCTTAGTTTTAAAAGGACTTCTAACCGTCGAAGCGATTACGATGTCAGCACCCATTTTACGGGCAGTGTTGACCGGCAGATTATTCAGCAATCCGCCGTCAACCAGAAGTGAGTCGCCCCAAACAACTGGAGTAAAAATGCTGGGAATTGCCATCGTTGCTCGCATTGCAATCGGCAGAGAACCATGATCTATAACCACTTCCGATCCAGTGGTCAAATCAACTGCAATGCACCGAAATGGAATTATCAGACTGTCAAAATCACTGACAGTCAAAAATGGCAGAACCAGGCGAGTCATATAGAGCGTAATTTTTTGGCCGGCGATCACGCCCCCTTTATCTACCGGCCGAAAATCACGAATACCTAATTCAAATTGATATTTGTCGGCATCCTGTTTCTGGAAATAGGGCAAAGCCTGTCGGGACGGCGCATCGTTGAACAAATCTGCCCAATCAACCTTACGAGCAATTTCTTCGATTTCCGCGCCGGAATAACCGACAGCGTAAAAGGCAGCGATAATTCCGCCCATACTGGTGCCAGCGATATAATCAACCGGAATGTTCAGCGAATCCAGCAATTTCAGGGTGCCGATATGCCCAAAGCCCATCGCCCCACCGCCACTTAGAGCCAATCCGATTTTAGGACGAGTAATTGTTTGAGCCGCTAAACTGGTAACAATCAAAGATAGAGTAATAACAGAAACAAATCCATTGAAAATGAATCGGTATCTATTAATATTTCGGGTAAGGCGATTCGCCATTGGAAAGTTCATAGTTTATTTATTGCAGACTATTGGGCTTTTTCGAACTTCTTCAACTGCTTAGTTGCTCTAGCTGAGGCCTTGGTATCCGGATAGTTGTTTATGATAAGATTTAAAATTTCGATGCTTTTCTCGTTGTCTTTGATTTTCGTTTGATAAATGTCATAGACTTTTTCGAGAGCTGCGACGGCATTTTCCGATTGGGGATATTTCTGAAAAATGCTCATATAAATTTCAATAGCCTGATCATAGCGCTCCTTGGTCGTATAAAGATTACCCGCAGCCGTCAGGGCGTTAAATGCCCCAATCGTAGAAGGATAGCGTTCATCAATGGACTTATAAGTTCTGACGGCTTCTTCAATTAAGTTCATCTGGGTAGATTGAATCACGGCTTTCCGCATTAAAGCCGGAATGGCGTTCGGCGATTGGGGATATTTATCGGCATAAATCTGATACTGTTCGACCGCTAGTTCCCAATCATTTAAATTCTCGTCGCTAATCTTAGCGATGCGATAATGGGCATTTTCAGCCAGGGTGTCTTGCGGAAAGCGTTTAATCAAATCAGTGAAAGTCTGAATCGCATTTTTATATTCACCGAACTGTTCCTGTTGAATAACCCCGCTGGTATGTAGAGCGCGACAGTATAGTTCATTATTAGGATAGAGTATCATTATTTTCTGTAATGTCAGATAGGCGCTGTGTGGCTGGTTGTTAGCTAAAAGTGCTTCTGCTATCCAAAAATTGGCTTGCGTGGCATATCTGGAATTCGGATATAGTTCCAGAAATTTATGGACTTCTGGTATAAAGGTGGTTCGAATTGTCGGATCAGGGAAATCCTTGAGCGATTCAACAAATTGATAATAACGTTGGTCGGCGAGCGGTAATTGAGGAATCTTATTCAGCAGGTCGGTTAGAAATGTTCTATAAGATTGGTAATATTTCTCCGTCTGGAAAATACCAGCTCTAACGGTTTTAATCTCATCATAGAGCGCTGAATTGGGGAAAAGATAAAGGAACTTGATGATATTGCGACCGGCATTGCTCCAATCTTTTTCGCGTATATTAATCTGGATGATAAAATCGAGAGCTGAGTCACTCCGCGCGATTGGAAAATATTGATCATAATATCTGTTCAATTCTTCAATTTGGAAAGGCGCGATATTCTCGATCACGGCGCTCATTTTCAAAAAACCGGCTTTACGCTTGGATTCCTCCAGCCTGAGAATTTTTCCATATTGAAAGTACCTGGCTTCAAGAGCGGGATCGAGTTCTTTGGTTAAAATTACAGATTTCGGTTTTGAAGCCACGGATTTCTCAAGACTATCGGTTAAAGCTTTATTCAAATTATTCAGGCGAGTACATTCGGTCTCCAGGGCTTTAATCGTAGTAATGTAGTTTGATTCCAGAGAATCAAGTTCCTGCTGGTATCTTTCATCATAGATAAACTTGAGAGAATCGGCAATAAATTGCCGGAGAGTGTTAACATCCCCCAGCGCATTTTCTTCAGTCATTTGTTGAAAATCATATTCCATCCGACCGCTGACTTTATCAATCATTTCTTTGTCCTGGGTAAATCCGGCTTCATTTAGAAATAAAAAACAAGTGATAATTAATGAATTGACAATAGTTTTTGGTGATAACTTCATTTTAGCCTCATATTAACATAAATCTCAACATTACTCGCACAAAATTAGGAAAATCTGGCTGAAAAATCTAATGGTTGCAAAATTCACAATACTAATATTTTCACTTTTACCAACCAAAAGTTAAAAATGCTTTCGCTTTTCGTTTTAAATATGCAACTTTATGAAGAAATAGTGGAAGAGAATTGTGTCATATTTACTGCCTGAACCGCTAAAAACCGGAGGAACAATCGGCGTCATCGCACCCTCCAGCCCGGCGCATCGTAAAACTACTGCGGCTGGTTTACAGTATCTCAAAGACCGTGGTTATAAAGTTAAGACTGCACCGAATCTAAATCGTGGTAAATTTTTCCTGGCTGGTTCGGATATCGAGCGCCTGAAACATCTCGAGCAATTTCTTTGTGATCCGGAAATAGAGGCCCTCTTTTGTGTGCGCGGTGGCTACGGATTAATTCGGATAATTGATCAGCTCGATTATCAGCGTTTAGTGAAAATAAAACCGAAAGTACTGGTTGGCTATTCCGATATTACCATTTTGCAAATGGCTCTGGCCGCTAAACTCGGTTGGGTGACGTATAGCGGGCCAATGGTTTCTTCTGATTTGGGACAAAGTCTCAGCTCTTTTAGTGCCGAATGGCTCTGGCGTATGATTACCAGTAATCCTTATCCGGTCGAACTGACTAATCCATTGGCTCAGCCATTGCAGGCGTTTCAACCTGGTTCCGCCGAAGGGGTTTTGATCGGCGGATGTCTCTCTTTAATTACGCCCCTGCTGGGAACGGCATTTATGCCAGATTTAAAAGGAGTGATTCTGATCATCGAAGATGTTGACGAAAAAACCTATCGGCTTGACAAGCAACTGCAAATTTTACGCTTGCACGGCGTTTTTGATCAGATTGCCGGATTGATTGTTGGGCAGTTTGTCAATTGTTTTCCGTCGAATCCTAAACGTTCGTTTACAGTGGAAGATTATCTTAGTAACGCCTTGAAAGATACCCATTTCCCGGTCATTACCAATTGTGCCTACGGACATCTCAAACAGCGTTTTACAATTCCGATTGGAATCCGAGCCCGAATCAGCACCAATCCTCCGCGTCTAACACTTCTCGGTTTATGAAGCAAATTGATTCAGTCAACCGAATTGCCTATCAAAGCACCGCCAGTCTCAAGATTTCTGGGTAACAATTCGACTTAATTTATTAAGTTTATGAGGTTGTTTTTCTCAATAGGTAAAAAAGGAGAATCGCCTTGACCAAACCTGAAGTCCAAATAAATCCGGAGTGGTGCAAATCCTGTGAAATTTGCGTCAAATTTTGCCCCCGCAATGTACTCGAAATGGGTCGGTTTACAGCCCAGGTTGTCCACCCGGAAAATTGCAACGGGTGTAAGATTTGCGAAAGTCTTTGTCCGGATTTTGCCATCGTCGTCACAGTTCTTGAAAAAGAAAAGGAGGAAGCGAGATGACCAGATCCGGTTTTAAGGGTTCGAGTTCTCGAATTTTTATGATGCAGGGTAATACCGCTTGTGCGGAAGGCGCCCTCGCCGCTGGCTGTCGTTTTTTTGCCGGATATCCGATCACGCCTTCTACCGAAATTGCGGAGGTGCTGGCGCGCCGTCTGCCGCAAATTGGGGGCAATTTTATCCAGATGGAAGACGAAATCGCCGCGATGGGGGCTGTGATTGGGGCTTCTCTGGCTGGTATAAAATCTATGACCGCTACCAGCGGCCCGGGATTTTCTTTAAAGCAGGAAAATATCGGGTTTGCAATTATGGCTGAAATACCGTGCGTGGTAGTGGATGTTCAGCGCGGCGGTCCAAGCACCGGATTGCCGACTCACGTCTCCCAGAGTGATGTCATGCAAGCTCGCTGGGGGACGCACGGGGACCATTCCATTATTGCATTGTGTCCTTCGACTGTCCGTGAAACCTATGATTTGACGATCAAAGCTTTCAATTGTGCCGAACGCTATCGGACGCCAGTAATGATAATGACTGATGAAATTGTTGGACACTTGAGCGAAAAAGTCGAATTACCGGATCCGGCTTCGCTCGAAATTGTCAATCGTCAACGGCCGACCGTTCCGCCGTCAGATTATCTACCTTACCAGATGACGGCTTCGGACATTCCCCCAATGGCGAATTTCGGAGAAGGCTATCGCTACCATGTCACCGGTTTGGCACATGACGAAACTGGCTCACCAACCAATGATCCAGCCCAGATCGAACAGCAGATATTGCGCATTAACCGTAAAATCGAACGTTATCGCGATCAAATCGTCGAGGTTGAGGAGTTTGAGACGCAAGATATGGAGATCCTTGTCATTGCCTATGGAGCGACTGCCCGCTCGGCTAAAAAAGCCGTCAGCCTCGCTCGCGAAGCTGGCCTTAAAGCCGGTCTATTAAAGCTAAAAACGCTCTGGCCTTTCGCTGATATAGAAATCGAAGCGCTCGCCAAATCCGTGAATAAAATCATTGTACCGGAACTGAATCTGGGTCAAATTGCTCACGAAGTCGAATGGACAGTTCGCCGCGCTAAACCAGTCATCCGGGTCAATCGCATCAACGGCGAACCAATTACACCAGCGGAAATTCTGGCGGCGATTAAAAATTAGAGGGAAGTATGGACTATTTATATTATTTGCGCACAAAAAATTTGCCCCACATTTGGTGCGACGGCTGTGGTAACGGCATTGTGCTGAAATCGCTCCTGCGGGTAATCAATAAACTCGGTTGGGATAAGAATGACATTGCGCTGGTATCGGGCATCGGTTGTTCCAGCCGAACGCCCGGTTATGTTGATTTCAATACTTTACATACGACTCATGGTCGGGCGTTGGCTTTTGCCACCGGCTTGAAAATCGCTAATCCAAAATTACACGTAATCGTGGTTTCCGGCGACGGCGATGCGACTGCGATCGGCGGAAATCATTTTATTCATGCCGCCCGTCGCAATATTGATATCACTATGATAATTTTCAATAATATGATTTACGGAATGACTGGCGGTCAGGTTTCGCCGACGACACCTGCCGGTAAAATGGCAACAACCGCCCCTTACGGCAATCCCGATCCACCTTTTGATATCAGTCGTTTGGCGGCGGCGGCTGGTGCAAGCTATGTGGCTCGTTCAACGGTTTTCCATTACGCTCGCCTCGATAAATACATCGAGCAAGCCCTTACCCGGAAAGGCTTTGCCGTCGTGGAAGTTTTAACGCCCTGCCCGACTTCTTATGGACGAATGAATAAAGAAGGCAATGGCGCCGCTATGTTGCTTTATCAAAAAGAAAATACCGTGTCACTCGCAAAAGCCAGCGGAATGAGCCCAGAAGAATTACGGAATAAACTGGTTGTGGGAGTTTTCGTTGATCGTCAACAGCCTGACTATCAATCGCATTACGAGGCAGTTGTGACTAAAGCCCGATCAGAAATTAAATAAGGAGCAAAATTATGTCATTTCATTATGAAATAAGGTTGAGTGGTGCTGGCGGTCAGGGGCTGATTTTGGTGGGAAAAGTCTTAGCCGAAGCCGCCGCGATCTATGACGGTTTGAATGCTACTCAAAGTCAATCCTATGGTCCGGAAGCACGCGGTGGAGCCAGCCGCAGTGAAGTTATCATCTCAGACGGCGATATTGATTATCCGAAAGCCGAGAATATTGACCTGTTACTGGCATTGACTCAGGAAGCCTGCGATAAATATATTGCCGATCTGAAACCGGATGGAATTCTTATCGTAGATTCGCAAATGGTAACCAAAATTCCCGATGGCAACTTTAAAGTTGTGGCTTTGCCCATAATTCAATCGGCCGTCGAGCGCCTCGGTAAATTTGTGGTTTCCAATATCATCGCTCTCGGTGTGATTTATAAATTAGCGGGTATTGTTTCCGAAGACGCTATCAAAAATGCTATCCGCGCCCGCGTTCCGAAAGGCACTGAGGAATTGAATTTGAAAGCCTTTCAAACCGGCATCGAGCTGGCTGAAGAATGGCTTAAAGAACATGCTCGTTAAGCCATTCAATTTTCGTCCCGAACGATGAAATCAGCGATTCATTATTCTTTGACAGACCTTCTCAATCGAGCTTCCGATCTGGGGAATCATCACCGGAAATTTATCCACAATATTGAGATGAATTTCGATAATTTGTTTGCATTAATTAATAACGAACACCTAACTGACCAATTTCATTTATTACGTTTTTCGCCACACCCCGCCCGCGAAATGAAGCTGATCGCCGATTTAGTAGCGAATCGAGAAACCTTACTGGAAATGCTGGGTTGCTACTTTTCTATCCAATTATTATTATTGAATTTCAAGGCAATTGACGTCTTGAAGATGAAACTAAGCACTACTACTAATCACCATGCCGTTTATCGGTCGTTTCTCTTACGTACCGGTAACGATTTCCGTTTGCTGACCGCGGCATATATGAACACCTTGCTCGATATTTTCCTGCCGCGCGCTCAAAGACCTGATTTCGTCATTTGTGGCGTTGGTACGCGAGTTGACCAGGATGACATTGATCTGGGAATTGTTGATACTGGACCGGCAAATCGAGCGATTTTAACCAATGCTTTCGGAGCGATGAGTAACGAAATGCTCAAATATGCCTGTTCACTTCACTTTCATCTTTCCGAGCATGTTGGCACCAAAGGCTATACGGCTTCAATTGAGGATTACCACAATCTACTCGACCACCAAATTCAGGATTTTGTGCTGATTAGTGAAATGGTCAATGCAGTTCCAATTCTCGGTAATCGTGAATTATTTGACCGATTTAAGAATGAAATTCTCGATCGCTACTATTATTCGGCTGACCGAGATAATAAATACCACGAAGGTTTTTTGCGCGGCTTATTGGGTGAAATTCGTGACTTGATGTATAAAGAGCCGCCGGAAAATTTACTCAATCCCAAACGCGACGGCTTGCGGATGTTGAAAGCTCTAATTTTTGCACTGAAGACTTGGAAGCGGGTTGAGGGCAACACCTCGCTGGAAGTTTTGGACATTTTATTAGTCAAAGAACGGTTCAATCATGAAAATTATTATCAGGTTTTTCAGGCACTAACTTTTCTGGAAACTTTCCGCTTTCTGTATCAATTGTTCGTCGTACAGGAGGAAGAAATTCATTTAGACAGCGATGAAATGCAACTTAGCCTGCAAAAAGTAGCCTATGCGATGGGTTACCAAGATCATAGTTACGCTTTAGCCTGTACTCAAATGTTGACTCACTATTATGATCATCATAAAATCGCCCGGTTAGGAACTGAGCGTCTAGTAGAAGGGCTGACCGAACATCTTCGCCAGATTACGATCTTCTACCCGATCACGCATTTCCAATCCCGCGCCAAAAGCAAAGCGCCCCTGCCGGATAATATTCCACTTTATTTTATGCAGACCGCCCGCTTTTTTCAAGGCGTACGTTTCTGGGATGATTTACTCTCCAGTCTCGATAATCCCAACCAAATTTTGCTGAAACGCTTTCTGGCAGATTTTATGAAATTATCGGAAGCAAGACGGGCTGTCCTGATGAAAGCTTATGTCAAGTGGGGTGTAAAAACTCCTTATACTATGATTTCGCTGTTCAGCATTATCGCTGACCATCAACCGAAAATAGTCGAAACGCAGTTTTTCCAGGAATTCATTCGCGATTTTATTTATAATCTGGAACCGACTCTGGAAAATGTCAGCCGACTTTGTCAAATTCTGAATTTAGCTCCGCAGATGATGAATAACTTCCTGTCAATTTTACCGGTCGAGCTCTTGA